>Ga0335085_10006063_pt1 | contig 19192 bp, 17 predicted proteins | sample Lox_Sample_45_FD_206712 | JGI IMG/M metagenome (GOLD analysis project Ga0335085, IMG submission 206712) | Soil microbial communities from Loxahatchee National Wildlife Refuge, Florida, United States - Lox_Sample_4.5 | ecosystem: Environmental > Terrestrial > Soil > Wetlands | place: USA...
CGCCGGGCGGCGAGGGTGGCGCCGACCTCGGCATCACCCGGGATCCGTTCCAGCGCTGATGTTCAAGAAGGTGCTGATCGCCAACCGCGGGGAAATCGCGCTGCGGGTCATCCGCGCGTGCCGCGAACTGGGCATCCAGACCGTCGCGGTCTTCTCCGAGGCGGACCGCGAGTCGCTCCACGTCCGCTTTGCCGACGACGACGTGTGCATCGGGCCGCCGCCCGCGCGCGACAGCTACCTGCGCATCCCGCAGATCATCGCCGCGGCCGAGATCACCGGCGCCGACGCCATTCACCCGGGGTACGGATTTCTCTCCGAACGCGCCGAGTTCGCCGAGATCGTCACCGCGTCCAACATCGCGTTCATCGGGCCGACGCCGGATCAGATCCGCGCCATGGGCGACAAGGCCCAGGCCCGGAAGCTCGCCCAGGAGGCGGGCGTTCCGACCGTCCCGGGTTCGCCCGGGCCCGTCGCCGACGCCGATGAGGCGCTGGGGTTCGCCAGGGAGATCGGCTTTCCGGTCATCATCAAGGCGGCGGCCGGCGGCGGCGGAAAGGGCATGCGGGTGGCGGTGGCGGAGGAGGATTTCGCGCGCCACTTCCAGCTGGCGCGCAGCGAGGCCCTGGCCGCGTTCGGCAACGACGCCGTGTACGTCGAGAAGTATCTCGCGCGGCCGCGGCACGTCGAAATCCAGGTCATGGGCGATCAGCACGGCCGCGTGGTCCACCTCAACGAGCGCGACTGCTCGGTGCAGCGCCGCCATCAGAAGCTCATCGAGGAGGCGCCGTCGCCGGCGCTGACGCCGGAGATCCGCGCCGCGATGGGTGCGGCCGCGGTGAAGCTCGCCTCGAGGATCAACTACGTCGGCGCCGGCACCATCGAGTTCCTGCTCGACGAGGACGGCTCGTTCTACTTCATGGAGATGAATACCCGCATTCAGGTCGAGCACCCGGTGACGGAGATGTGCTGCGGGTGGGACCTCGTGAAGGAGCAGATCCGGGTCGCCGCGGGCGAGCCGCTCGGCATTCCGGAGCATGGCCTCCAGCTGCGCGGCCACGCGATCGAGTGCCGCATCAACGCCGAGGATCCGTACCGGAACTTCCAGCCCCATCCCGGGCGCATCAGCGTGTTCCATCCGCCCGGCGGCCCCGGCGTGCGGGTGGATACCCACATCTACGCCGGCTACACGGTGCCCCCCTACTACGACTCGCTGATCGCGAAGGTGATCGTGCACGGCAACGACCGGGCGGAAGCACTGGCCCGCATGCAGCAGGCGCTCGACGGGTTCATCGTCGAGGGCGTGACGACGACCATTCCGTTCCTCGGCCGCGTCTTGAGCCATCCCGCGTTTCAGCGCGGCGACGTGGACACCAAGTTCCTGGAGCGCGAAACCGAGTTGTTCGCCCCGCCGGCGACGCTCGCCTCGGCGGCGTCGTGAAGATCGACGTGTTCTTCACGCCGGCACCGCTGGCGCAGGCGGACCTGGCGGGCCGCACGGTGGTCGTGCTCGACGTGCTGCGCGCCACCACCAGCATCACGGTCGCGCTGTTCCACGGCGCCAAGGCGGTGCTGCCGGCGGTTTCCACGGAAGAGGCGCTGCGGCTGGCGCAGAATCTCGAGCGCGACGATCTGGTGCTGGCCGGCGAGCGCCGCTCGCAGCGCATCCCCGGGTTTCCGCTGGGCAATTCACCCTCCGAATTCACGCCTGAGACGGTGCGCGGCAAGACCGTCGTGATGTCCACGAGCAACGGCACGCCGGCGCTGGTCGCGGCGCAGGGCGCGCGCGAGGTGCTGGTCGGGGCGGCGGTGAACTTCGCCCTGCTGGCCGAGCGGGCGCGCGTCACGCTCGAGCAGTCGGGCGACCTGGTGGTGCTGTGCGCCGGCCAGGACCGCCAGTTCGCTCTCGAAGACGCGTTCGCCGCCGGCCGCCTCGTCAAGGTGCTGCTGCCGGTGGGCGGCAAGAAGGAAGTCGAGCTCAACGACGGGGCGCTGGCCTCGCTCGAGATCGCCCGCCACTTCGGCGAGCGCTGGATCCGCGCGTTTCGCGCGTCGGCGCACGGCCGCGCGCTCGAGCAGGAGGGGTTCAGCGACGACCTCAAGACCTGCTCGACCGAGAATACCCATCCCATCTTGCCGATCTACGCGGACCGGAGGGTGACGGGCCATCGACCCGCGGCAGAAGGATGACGTGTGGGCGGTGGGGGCGCTCGTCCTGGGCGCCTTCCTCGCCCTCGCGGTGCTGCCGCCTCCCGTCGGCACCGTCACGGGCGGCGTCGGCCTTGCGTTAGGCGCGTTGCTTCGGCGCCTCCTGGGCGTCGGCGCCGCCGCCCTCCCCCTGGTGCCGCTGTTCTGGTGCGTGGCGCTGTTCGGGCACTTCGACCGGCGCACCGCCCGGCGCGGCACGATCCTCATCGGCGGACTGGCCCTCGCCGTGCCTTTCGCCGTCGCCATCGGCTACCAGATGGCCGGCCTGGATGTCCGCGAGGCGCCGGCAACCATGTGGGCCGGTTTCGCGCCGGCGTTCCTCGCCTACACGCTCCGCGGGCCCCTCGGCCTGGCCGGCGAGGCGATCCTCGCGCTGGGCGCCGTCAGCGTGCTGACCATCACGACCGTCGGATGGAATCCCCTGGGCCGCCTCAAGAAGACGGAGCGGGACTCCGCCGCCGAGCCCGCCGTCGCCGCCGGCCCGGGAGCGCCGCCCGCCGGGCCGGCCGACGAGGCGCCGGATGCCCCGCCACTTCTGCCGCCACCCGATCTGCCGAGGAAGAAGCCCCGGCCCAAGGCCGCCGAGCCCGCGCGGCTTCCCGCCGCCCCTTCGGTGAGCGCGGTCGCGCCCGACGCGCCGCTGTTGCCGCCCATCGATCTGCTCGATGAGGCGGAGGAGGAGGCCGGCAGCTTCGAGGCGGCGCTCGACACCATGCAGGCGACGCTGCTCGCGACGCTGCGGCAGTTCAAGGTCGACGCGCATGCCGGCGGGCGGACCACGGGCCCGGTGGTGACGCAGTACGAGATCGTGCCGGAAGCCGGCGTCAAGGTCGGTCGCATCTCGGCGCTGGCCGACGACCTGGCGCTGGCGATGAAGGCCCCGTCGATCCGCATCGTGGCGCCCATCCCGGGCCGCGGCGCGGTGGGCATCGAGGTCCCCAACCCGAAGCGGCGCGCGGTCGGCCTGCGGAAGCTGCTCGAGTCGCCGGAGTTCCAGGCGCCCGGCATGGAGCTGCCCATAGCGTTAGGCGAGGATCTCGAGGGCCGGCCGGTCGTGACCGACCTCGTGAGGATGCCGCACCTCCTGATCGCGGGCGCCACCGGCTCGGGCAAATCGGTGTGCATCAACACCATCGTCACCAGCCTGGTGTATCGGCTCACCAAGGACAAGCTGCGCTTCCTGATGATCGACCCCAAGATGGTCGAGCTGGCGATGTACCACGACCTGCCGCACCTCCGGCACCCGGTGGTGACCGACAACAAGGACGCCGCCAAGGTGTTCAAGTGGGCGGTGTGGGAAATGCAGGACCGCTACGAGCTGCTGCACGCCAACGGCGCGCGCAACATCGTGGACTTCAACCGCAAGGTCGCGAACGCCGCTCTGGAGACCGAACCCGGCGTCCGGGGTCCGGCGCTCAAGGACGCCAAGGGCGAGCCGTACACCGGCGGCCACATGCCCTACATCGTGCTGGTGGTAGACGAGCTGGCCGATCTCATGATGACCGTGCAGGCGGAGGTCGAAACGCCGCTCGCCCAGCTGGCGCAGAAGGCGCGTGCCATCGGCATCCACGTGGTGCTGGCCACGCAGCGCCCGTCGGTCAACGTCATCACCGGCCTCATCAAGGCCAACTTCCCGAGCCGGATCGCGTTCCGCGTGGCGTCGAAGGTGGATTCGCGCACGATTCTCGACCAGAACGGCGCCGAGGCGTTGTTGGGCTACGGCGACATGCTGTTCCTGCCGCCCGGCAAGAACGATCCGCAGCGCGTCCAGGGCGCGTTCATCTCCACGGAGGAGACCGAGCGCGTCATGGCCTGGTTTGAGGAGCAACGGCTGGCGCGAATCGCGGCGATCCGCGAGGAGGAGCGCGCGGCGCTGGAGGAGGCCAACATCCTCGAGCAGGTGCGCTCGCGCGCGGCGGAAGAGGCCGACGCGGAGGCGGAGGAAGCCGGCGAGGGCGGCGAGTCGGGTGAGCGCGACCCGCTGTTCAAGGAAGCCGCCATGGTGTGCATCCAGAACCAGGGCGGCTCGACGTCCATTCTCCAGCGACGGCTCAAGGTCGGCTACGGGCGCGCGGCGCGGATCTGCGATCAGCTCGAAGAGGCCGGTATCCTGGGACCGGCGCAGGGCAGCCGGCCGCGGGACGTGCTGGTGGGAACGGACGACCTGGAGCGGATCGCCGGGTAGGCGCCTCAGCGCGCGGAAAAACACCGCCCGGCGCGTCAAACGGGTTAGTTGCGGGCGTTCGCTCCCCCTAGCTTCGCCCCGTGCTCAAGACCGACCCCCGCACCTGGACCGACCAGCGTCACGTCGAGGGCCTCAATGCCGAGCGGCTGGCGGCCGACCTGCTCGCGCGCTGCGGCTACGAGGTCGTCGAGCACAGGTTCCGCCTCCACCATCACGACATCGACCTTATCGCTCGCCGCGGCCCCATCGTGGTGTTCGTCGAGGTGCGCTACCGCGCCAACGGCCGGTTCGGCACGCCCGCCCAGTCGGTGACGGCCCGCAAACGGCTCGATCTGGCCCGATCGGCCGGCGCCTGGCTCCAGCGGTATGGCCGCCCGGGTGACTGCGCCCGGTTCGACGTCATCGGGGTCATGGGGGACCGGGTGGAGTGGCTCCAGTCGGCCTTCCGGCCGGGCTGGCGCTAGGGCTGTTTCGGTATATATTCGGGGCGTTCCCAAGTCACCTTCAACGGCTCGAGGACCTCACCATGGCCGACCAGCAAGACGACCGCCGCAAAGCGCTGAACCTCGCCATCGCGCAGATCGAGAAGACCTGCGGCAAGGGCTCCATCATGCGGATGGGCTCAGAGCGGGCGCGGGTGCGGGTGGACGCCATTCCCACGGGGGCCATCAACCTCGACGCGGCCATCGGCATCGGCGGAATCCCCCGCGGCCGGGTGACGGAGATCTTCGGCCCGGAAAGCTCGGGCAAGACCACGCTGGCCCTGCACGTGGCGGGCAACGCGCAGCGGGCGGGCGGCGTGGCCGCCTACATCGACGCGGAGCACGCGCTCGACGTCGAGTACGCCCGCAAGCTCGGCGTGGACGTGGACAACCTGCTCATCTCCCAGCCGGACACCGGGGAACAGGCGCTGGAAATCTGCGACATCCTGGTGCGCTCGGGCGCGGTGGACGTGGTGGTGATCGACTCGGTGGCGGCCCTGGTGCCCAAGGCCGAAATCGAGGGCGAGATGGGCGACACGCACGTCGGCCTCCAGGCACGGCTGATGTCGCAGGCGCTGCGCAAGCTGGCCGGCGCCATCAATCGCTCGCGGGCGGCGGTCATCTTCATCAACCAGCTGCGCGAGAAGATCGGCGTGATGTTCGGCAACCCGGAAACCACGTCGGGCGGCCGCGCGCTCAAGTTCTACGCCTCGGTGCGGCTCGACGTGCGCCGCATCGGCCCCGTGAAGGACAAGGAAGTGGTCGTGGGCAGCCAGGTGCGGGTCAAGGTGGTGAAGAACAAGGTCGCGCCGCCGTTCCGCCAGGCGGAGTTCGACATCATGTACGACGAGGGCATCAGTCACTCGTCCCTGCTCACGGACATCGCGTCGGAGGCGGGGATCATCCAGAAGTCGGGCGCCTGGTACACCTACGGCGACCAGCGCATCGGCCAGGGACGCGAGAACGCGAAGCTGTTCCTCAAGGACAATCCCGCGGTGATGGCCGAGATCGAAGTGAAGGTCAAGGAGCTGCTCGGCATCAAGCCGGGCGTCCAGATCGAAGAGGAAGTCAGCTCGGAGGAGTAGCGTGCCGGTCGTTACGTCGCTCGAGTCCGAGTCCCGGTCCGGCGGCATCCGCATCCAGCTCGACGGTGCGCCGTTCGTCACCGTCGGGGCGGCGGATGTCGCCGGACTCGGCGTTCGCCTCGGCGCCGAGCTGGCGCCGCCGCGGGTGGCCGACCTGGAGCGCTGCGCGGACGTGTTCGGCGCTCGCGCGGTCGCGCTGCGGATGCTCGCGGCCCGGGCGCTTCCCAGCGTCGAGCTGGAGCGTCGGCTGGTCCGTCGCGGTCATGGCCCGGAGGCGGCGAAGGTCGCGGTGGCGGCCCTGGTCGCGTCAGGCCTGGTCGACGATGCGGAGTTCGCGCGCCACTTCGCTCGCACCCGCGCCCAGCGCCGGCGCGTGGGACCGGTGCGCCTCGAACGGGAGCTGCGCCGCTTCGGCGTCGCGCCCGCCGACGCGCAGGCGGCGGTCCACGACGCGCTCGAGGCGGACGGCGTCGACGTGGCGTCGTTGCTCCGCGAGGCGGCGCTCCGCAAGCAGAAGTCCCTCGCGGGCAAAGACCCGAAAGCCGCGCGCCGCAGCCTCCGCGCCTACCTGTTGCGGCAGGGATTCGGCGCGTCGGACATCGCCGCCTTGCTGCGGAGCACGCGCTAACCATACGGCTCGCAACGGGTTGTCGCGGCGCCGCATAGTCAGGCTCGTCGTTCTTCGCTAGATTTCCCCCGCCATGCAAGCATCCATTATCCGACGCCGCTACCTCGATTTCTTCGTGCAGCGCGGTCACCGCGAGGTGCCGAGCAGCTCGCTCGTGCCCGCGGACGACCCGACGCTGCTGTTCACGAACGCGGGCATGGTGCAGTTCAAGCGCACTTTCCTGGGCCTGGAGCAGCGCGAGTACCGCACGGCCACGACCGCGCAGAAGTGCGTGCGGGCCGGCGGCAAGCACAACGACCTGGAGCAGGTCGGCCACACCGACCGGCACCACACGTTTTTCGAGATGCTCGGCAACTTCTCCTTCGGCGATTACTTCAAGCGCGCGGCCATCGCGTACGCGTGGGAGTTCGTGACGGGGAAGGACTGGCTCGGACTCGACCCGGCGCGGCTGCGGGTGAGCGTGCACCACAAGGACGACGAAGCGCGGACGCTGTGGCGCGAGATCTCCGGCCTGCCCGACGGACGGATCTACGGCTTGGGCGACGCGGACAACTTCTGGCAGATGGCCGACACGGGGCCGTGCGGGCCGTGCTCGGAGATCTACGTGGATCTGGAGCCGGGAAGCCGCGGCGGACCGGATCTGGCGCGCGACGCGTTCGTGGAGCAGGCCGAGGCGGGGAGGTTCCTCGAGATCTGGAACCTGGTCTTCATGCAGTACGACCGGCAGGCCGACGGCACGCTGAACCCGTTGCCGGCGCCGTCGGTGGATACGGGCGCCGGCCTCGAGCGGATCGCGGCCGTGCTCCAGGGTCTGCGCGCCAACTTCCACACCGACCTGTTCCTGCCGCTCATCCGCCGCGCGGAAGCGGTGGTCGGCCGGCCCTACGGCGGGGTGCGCGAAGCGAACGGACGGCTGATCGAGCTGCCGCTCACGCCCGAGGACGCGTCGTTCCGCGTGCTGGCCGATCACGCCCGCGCCGTGGCGTTCCTGCTGGGCGACGGCGTGTATCCGTCCAACGAGGGGCGCGGCTACGTACTGCGCCGCATCCTGCGCCGCGCGGTGCGTCACGCATGGCTGTTAGGCAGGCGCGAGCCGACGCTGGTGGCGCTGGTGGCCGAGGTGGTGGACCTGATGGGCGGCCACTACCCCGAGCTGGTGCAGCGGGCGCGGCACCTGGAGGACGTGACGCGCGCCGAGGAGGAGCGGTTCCTCGAAACCATCGAAGGCGGCCTCGCGCGGATGGCGGAGCTGCGCTCGGTGAGCGCGGAGGAGGCGTTCAAGCTCTACGACACGTACGGCTTTCCCATCGACCTCACGCAGATCGTCGCGGCCGAGCGCGGCGTCGCGGTCGACGTCCCGGGCTTCGAGGTGCTGCTCGAGGAGCAACGCGACCGCTCGCGGCGGGCCCGCAAGGGGACCGGCGGCGCGGCGCGCGGCGCGCTGGCCGGCGCGACGGCGGTGCGGACGCGCCGCGGCGAGGGGTGGACCAAGGTGAAGAAGCGCGTCCGTCAGCGGTGGGTCGGTTATGAGGCGACGCGCGCCGACACGGACATCCTGGAGTTCCAGCGCGCCGGCGACCGGGTGGGCCTGGTGCTGCACGAGAACCCGTTCTACGCCGAGAGCGGCGGACAGGTGAGCGATACCGGCGAGGTGCGCGGTGAGGGCTGGACACTGCCGGTCGAGGAGGTGCGCAAGGTCGAGGGGCGCACGGCGGTGTTCGGAACCCTGCCGGGCGCGTTCGAGCCGACGGCGGCCACCGCGGTGGTGGACGAGCCGCGCCGCCGCGACACGGAGCGCAACCACACGGCCACGCACCTGCTGCACGCGGCGCTGCGCAAGGTGCTGGGCACCCACGTGCGGCAGGCCGGCTCGGTGGTCTCGCCGCAGCACCTCCGGTTCGACTTCACGCACCACGCGCCGGTCACGCCCGAGGCGCTGGCCGCCGTGGAAGACGAAGTGAACCGCCACGTGTGGGAGAATCGCGACGTGACGGAGCGCGAGATGGCGTACCGCGACGCGCTGGCGTTAGGCGCGATGGCGCTGTTCGGCGAGAAGTACGGCGACGTGGTGCGCGTCATCACGGTCCCGGAAGTTTCCATCGAGCTGTGCGGCGGCACGCACGTGCGCACCACCGGGCAGATCGGCCTGGTGCGGGTGGTGTCGGAGAGCGGCGTCGGGGCGGGCGTGCGAAGGGTCGAGGCGCTGACCGGCCCGGGGGCGTTCGCGTTCCTGGCCGAGCAGGAGCGGCGCCTGCGGCTGGCGGCCGAGCGGCTGGGCAGCGCGCCGGAGCACGTGGCGCGCAAGGTCGAGGCGCTGGCCGAGGAGAAGCGCAAGCTCGAGAAGCGGGTCGAGGAGCTGATCAAGGGCGGCGGCGCGCCGGCCGCGGCGGAAACCGTGATCCGTGGCGGTGCGACGGTCAGCGTCATGAAGTCGGCGTCGGGAGATCGGACGGAGATCGGCGCGATGGTGGATGCGTTCCGCTCGCACACCAAGACCGGGGTCGCGATCATTTTCGCCGGCGGCGAACGGCCGGGCATTCACGTCGGCGTGACCGACGACCTGGTGTCGCGCGGCGTGCTGGCGAGCGACCTGGTCAACCGCCTGGCCGCCGTGACCGGAGGCCGGGGCGGCGGCCGCCCGCACTTCGCGTCGGCGGGCGCCGGCGACGCGGCCAAGCTCGCGGATGCCGAACGGCAGGCGCCCGACCTGGTGGGTGCGGCGCTGGCGGAGGCGGGAACATGACCGCCGCGAACGTTCGTGCGTGGCTCGACGCGCGGCGCCCCACGCCCCCGCCGCCGCTCGCGGCGCGGCTCGGTGCGGCGCTGGAAGCGTATCCGCCCGAGCGCCTGGCGGCGGCGGTGAACATGGCCGAGGTCATGGGCGGCCTGGGTGTGGCGCTGCTCGATTCGCTCACGCCGCGCGGCCCCACCGGCGACGACGTCGCGATGGACCTGCTGGCGGCCGACGCCTTCGTCACCTACGCCTTCGAGGCGGCGGCCGAGGAGCAGGTGGCCGCCGACGCGCTCGCCGCGCGGCTGCTCGAGCGCGTGGGAGCCGGCGCGTGAGCGGCGTCATCGAGCGGCTGCTCGCCGCGGCGCCGGGCCTCCTGATTCTGCTCGACCCCGAGCGCACCGGCCCGGATGACGCCGCGGTGCTCGCGCGGCAGGCCGAATCGGGTGGCGCGGCGGGCCTGCTGATCGGCACGTCGTTCGACGGCGCGGCGCGGACCGCCGAGGTGGCGGCGGCGGTGAAGCGCGTCACCGACCTGCCGGTGCTGCTGTTCCCGGGCTCCGCCGGCCAGCTCGTACCTAACGTCGACGCGGTGCTGCTGCTGTCGCTGGTGTCCGGGCGCAACCCGCAGTACCTCATCGAGGAGCACGTGCGCGCCGTGCCGTTCTTCCAGCGCCACCCCATCGCCACGCTCTCCACCGCGTACATGCTGGTGGATGGCGGGCGGGTCACCGCGGTCGAGTCGGTGAGCCAGACGCGGCCGCTGCCCGCCGACAAGCCCGAGCTGGCCGCGGCGCACGCGATCGCCGGCCGGATGATCGGGATGGGCGCGGTCTACATGGATGCCGGCAGCGGCGCGAGCCAGCCGGTGGCGCCGGCCCTCATCCGGGCGGTCCGCGCGGCGGTGGACCTGCCGCTGTTCGTGGGCGGCGGCATCCGGTCGGCGGAGCAGGTGCGCGCGGCGTTCGGCGCCGGCGCCGATTTCGCGGTGGTCGGCAACGCCGTGGAGGCCGGAGGGGTCGGGGCGCTGGCGTCGCTCGCGCGGGCGCTCGCGAAGTGATCGATCTCCACACGCACCTGTTGCCGGGTGTGGACGACGGGTCGGAGAGCGCGGCCCAGTCGGTGTCCGTACTGGCGCGGTTCGCCGACCAGGGCGTCTCGGCGGTGTGCTGCACGCCGCACCTTCGGGCGAGCGACTTCGACGCCGCGCCGTGCGAGGAGCTCGACGAGCTGCTGAGCGACCTGATCAAGGTGGCGCCGCCGTCGCCCAGGCTGGTGCGCGGCTTCGAGATCATGCTCGACGTGCCGAGCGCGGTCATCCGCGACCGGTGCATGACGCTCAACCGGACCCGCTACGTGCTGGTCGAATTCCAGCGGCTGATGTCGGCCGAGCCGAGCGTCGAGGCGCTGCGGCGAATCACGGAGCAGGGGCTGGTGCCGGTGCTGGCGCACCCGGAGCGCTACGCCGTGTGTTCGGTCCCCATGGCGCGCGCCTGGCGCGAGGCGGGAGCGGCGCTCCAGGTCGACGCGACCACGCTGCTGGCCGACACCCGGCGCGCCGAGCGGGCGCGGGCCATCGTCGAGGCGGGGCTGGCGTCCATCATCGCCAGCGACAACCACGGCGACCTGCGCAGCGTCGCCGCCGCCACCGAGTGGCTCGAGACCCACGGCGCCAGGCCGCAGGCGCAGCTGCTGGCGTGGACCAATCCGGCCGCGATCCTGGCCGATGCGCCGCTCGAGCCGGTGCCCGCGCTGCGGTTCCGGCGCTCGTGGTACACCGCGCTCAAGGACTTCGTCGTCGGCGGGAAGGAAGCATGAGCCTCGCGCACCTGACGCAGCTGGCGCGCCTCGCCGAGGAGTCGGCGACGGCCCTCGAGACGGCGGTGAGCCACTACGTCGCGCTGGTGAAGCAGACGCTGGTGGGCGACGGCAAGCTGCTGTTCGCGGGCAACGGCGGCAGCGCCGCGCACGCGCAGCACATCGCGGCCGAGTACGTCGTGCGGTATCGGCTCGACGGCCGCCGCGCCGCGCCCGCCCTCGCCCTCACGGTGGACACGTCGGTGCTGACGGCGGCCGCCAACGACCTCGGCTTCGAGCAGGTGTTCGCCCGCCAGGTCGGCGCGCTCGCCACGCCGGCCGACCTGCTGGTGCTCATCTCCACGTCGGGCAACTCCCCCAATCTGCTGTGCGCCGCCGAGACGGCGCGGGCGCGCGGCGTGCGCACGGCCGCGCTGCTGGGCGGATCGGGCGGGCGGCTGCGCGAGCTGGTGGACCTGGCGGTGGTGGTGCCGAGCAGCGACGCGGCGCACGTGCAGGAGATTCAACTCGCCATCGACCACCTGGTGTGCGGGATGTGCGAGGGACTGTTAGGCGCGTGAGCGGAGGCCTGACCCTCAGCCTCGCGGGGAAGCGGGCGGTCGTCACCGGGCATACCCGCGGCATCGGCAAGGCGACGGCCGACCTGTTCGCCCTGGCCGGCGCCGAGGTCATGGGGGTGTCGCGGTCGACGCACGGGGACCTGTCGGATCCCTGCACGTCGGAGCGCGCGGCCGAGTCGCTGGGCGGCGCGATCGACTTCCTCGTCATCAATCACGGGGTGTGGCCGCCCGACGACGTGGCGCTCCACGCCATGCCGCCGAGCCAGTGGCACGGCACGATCGCGCAGAACGTGGACGCCGCGTTCTACGTGGTGCGCGCGTTCGTGCCGAAGCTCGCCGCGGGCGGCGCGATCGTGTTCGTGGCCTCCACGGCGGCGCAGCGCGGCGAGGCGTTCCACGCCGACTACGCGGCCAGCAAGGGCGCGATGGTCGCGCTCACCAAGAGCCTGGCCGTCGAGCTGGCGCCGCACATCCGGGTCAACTGCGTCGCACCGGGGTGGGTGGATACCGAGATGGCCGCGAAGCCGTACGCGGGCGGCGGCAAGGCGCGCATCGCGGCGGGGATTCCGCTCGGCCGGGTGGCCGCGACGGCCGACGTCGCCGGCCCGATCCTGTTTCTGTGCTCGGACCTGGCGCGGCACATCACCGGGGAGATCCTGAACGTCAACGGCGGCAGCGTGCTGTGTGGGTGAGGGCCGGGGGGCCGGCGTGGGCGAGCCCGAAGCCGCGTTCCTGCTGACGCGCGTCCCGCCGGAGATCGCGGATATCGCCCGGCGCCTGCTCGACGCCGGGCACGAGGCGTGGTACGTCGGCGGCGCGGTGCGCGACGCGCTGGTGGCGCGCGCGGGCGGCCGCGAGGTGCAGCCCGGGGAGGTCGACATCGCCACGTCCGCCCGGCCGGCGGACGTGCAGGCGCTGTTCAAGCGCACGGTGCCGGTCGGCATCGAGCACGGGACGGTGGCGGTGCTGGACCGCGCCGGGGCGACCCATGAGGTCACCACGTTCCGCCGCGACGTGCGCACCGACGGCCGCCACGCCGAGGTGGAGTTCGGCGTGTCGCTCGACGACGACCTCGCCCGCCGCGATTTCACCATCAACGCCCTCGCCGTCCATCCCGTGAGCGGGGAGCTGCGCGACCCGTTCGGCGGCCGCGCGGACCTCGCGGCGGGCGTGGTGCGCGCGGTGGGCGACGCCGCGACCCGGTTCCGGGAGGACCGGCTGCGCGTGCTGCGCGCGCTCCGCTTCGCGGCCGCGCTCGGCTTCGTGGTCGACGCGGCGACCTGGCGTGCGCTGCGCGCCGCGGCCGGCGACCTCGCCCACCTCTCGCGCGAGCGAGTGCGCGACGAATGGACCAAGACGCTGAGCCGGGCGCGGGCCTCCACCGCCGTCGCGCTGTGGCGGGAGGCGGGCGTGCTGGAGGGCGTGTGGCCCGAGCTGGCGTCGCTGCCCGCCGATCGCGACGCGGAGTTGGACGCCGTGCCGCGCGATCCGGTGCTGCTGACTGCCGCGGCACTGTGGCGGGCGGGCGCGGCGCCGCGCGCGGCCGACCAGGCCGCGCGTCGGCTGCGGTTCTCGAACAAGGATGCGGACCGGGTGCGGAACGTGGTGGAGGGTCTGAGCGCGCCACGGCCGGATCCCTCCGACGGCCGCGCGGTGCGGCGTTGGCTCTCGGCGTTGGGCGGCCCGATCGCGCTCGACGTCGCCGCCGCGGCGGCTCCGGCCGACGCCGCGCTCGCGGGTGCCGCCGCGCGAGCGCTCGAAGCCCGCGTGCCGCTGAGCGTCGCCGACCTCGCCGTAACGGGCGAGGACCTGCTCGGCGCCGGCGTTCCGCCCGGGCCGGCGGTGGGACTGGCGCTGCGGCGCCTGCTCGAGGCGGTGCTTGATGAGCCCGAGCGCAACACCCAGGACGACCTGCTCGCGCTGGTGCGCGCCTCCCTCACATGAGACCGGACGTGGCGTTGGCCTTCGGCGTCGCGGCGGCGCTCGCCAACCTCGCCGGCGCCGCGGCGGTCGCGCGCAGCGCCCGCATGGGCCTCAAGGTCATCGAGTTGACGGTGGCCTTCTCGGCCGGATTCCTGCTGGCGCTGTCGATGGTGGCCGCCATTCCGGCCGCGCTGGCCCGTCACCCGGCGACCGCGGCGCCCATTATCCTGCTCGGCTACCTGCTCGTCCACCTGTCGCAGCACACGCTCACGCCGCATTTCCATTTCGGCGAGGAGACCCACGCGGTGTCGGCGCACGCGAGCCGCGCGGCGCTGCTCGGGCTGCTGTTGCACACCTTCTTCGACGGCGTCGCGATCGCGTCGGGTTTCCTCATGGGCCCGTCGTTAGGTGCGCTGTTCTTCACCGCCATCTTCCTGCACAAGCTGCCCGAGGGGGTGACCGCCTCGAGCCTGGTGGTGGCGTCGGGAGGCTCCTTCGGCCGCGGCTACGCGGCCGCCGCGATGCTCGGCATGGCCACCATCCTGGGCGTGCTGGTCACCGCGGAGATTCCCGTGTTGAACGAGTACGGGCTGGCGCTGGCGTCCGGGGTGATGCTGTACGTCGGCGCGTCGAACCTGGTGCCGGAGTTCCAGGCCAAGCGGCGCTGGGCCATCGCGCTCGCGTTCTTCGCCGGTGCGGGCGCGTTCCTGGTGTCGGACATCGTGATGCGACGGGTGTTCGGCGCGTGAACGGAGCCGGGCGCGCTCAGCTCTATGGCCCGGCGGGCGACAGTCAGCCTCCGACTACGCGTTCGCCGTCAAGGCCCATTCGCCACTGGCATTGAGGCAGGTGACCCCGACGCAAGCGCCGACTCGAGCAAGGGCACAAGCTCGGCGGCCCCGTAGCCGCTGAGATGGTCGGTGTCGACATAGAGGCTGTGACCGTCGCGCTCGACGGAGCATGTCCCCGACCGGCACAAGACCTGATGCGGGTAGACGAGCGGGACGTTGAACTCGCGCGCGACATTCCGAAGGATGGCCAGCGTCCGATGCTGGCGCTGGTCGAAGTCCGCCTGAGTCGGGCCGATGGCGAAGGATGAGCTGGTGATGGCCTTTCGCACGAGAAGGCGCGGCACCGGTAACCCCACCTCCGGCACACTGGCGATGATCGTGACCTGCACGCGCAGATCGCGCAGCTGCTTGAGGGTGGCGCGGAGCAGGCGTTCGAACGCTGCCGCGTCGTCCTGTGGTCGCTTGCTCGGAGTGAGGAGGACAGGCGCCCCGCCTTCCTCACGGTACCGCAAGCCCTCGACGTACAGCGCCCACCGCGCATGCAGGTAGACCCGCTGGACGTGCCCCCCTCGGATCAGGGCGCGGACGGAGTCCTCCAGCATCTCGCAGCCGCGGGCGTCCGGGTCGTAGCGCCTGAGGCCAAAGAGCGGCGCGCATGCGCTGTGGGTTTCGACAAAGCCGGACTGACCGACGGCCAGCGCCGCCCTCTGCACGGCGGGGGCAAGGGATCGTGCGTGGGAGTCGCCCCACAGCATGAACGTGGTCGGTGCGCTAGGGTCACCCACACGGCAGGTCGAGCCCTCGCACTCCTTGCGTTGGCCCCAGAATGCGTCATCGACCTGCATGAGCGCCCGGTGCGCGGGCGAGAACCGCCTCGGGAATCCCCGCAGGAGGTACCCCGCCATCCCGACGCAGGCCAGGGACAGCGAGATCGTAGCGGCGCCGGCGAAGATCTGGCGTCGCGTGCCCATGCCACCGCGTCCACGGAATGGGCCTTCGATGTAACGCCAGGAGAGAATCGCGATGACGACGGAGGCAAGTACGACGACCGCGGTCTGGGTCGAGGACAACGGAGCCACGCTCGCGTACCGGGCAAATACGATAAGCACCCAATGCCAGAGGTAGAGCGAGTAGGAGATCAGTCCGACAAAGGCGAGCGGTGCGAGACTGAGCCAGCGGGCGACCACGGACTTCGGCGAATTCCCTGCGTGCAACAGGAGCGCGGTGCCGACCGCCGGATAGAGCGCGTTGGCGCCAGGAAACGTCGTGCTCGGCGTGAAAGCAAAGACGGCGTAGCCGATCATCGCGAGGCCAGCGAGACTGACGGCATTTACGAGCCACGTGGCACGGACAGCCGGTACGGACTCGGTGGCTAGGATGCCGCCGATCAGCAACTCCCACGCTCTTGTTGGGGCAAGATAGAACGCTGCCGACGGGTGCGCGGCCACACCCCAGATGCTCAAGCCGAGCGACGCGAAGCAGACGGCTCCCAGCGCGATGGCATAGCGGCGTCCGAAGAACCGATGCACCAACCAGAGAAAGAGCGGGTAGAGGATGTAGAACTGCTCCTCGACCGCCAAGGACCAGGTGTGCAGGAGCGGCTTGGTGTCGGCGGCCTGATCGAAATACCCGGATTGCGATAGGAAGAGGAAGTTCGAGGAAAACAACGTCGTGGCGGCAAGGGTTGCGCCATACAGGCGAAGGTCGGACGGGAGAAACAGTGCCGCTGCGGCGATCGTCGCGAAGACGAGAATGCCGAACAGGGCCGGCAGGATACGCCGTGCGCGCCGCTCGTAGAAGAGGGCAATCGAGAATCTGTTGCGTGTGATGTCTTTGAGTATCAGTGCCGTGATCAAGTAGCCGGAGATCACGAAGAACACGTCCACGCCTACATATCCGCCGGGCATAAGGTTGTTGTTCGCGTGGTAGAGGACCACCGGAATCACGGCGATCGCGCGGAGTCCGTCGATGTCCCTGCGATAGCTCGTACCCGCAGGGTCGATTCGGTTCACTCCCATTACATTGGATGTACCGGCCACGGACCTGCCCTTCGTGAATGGGTCAGTCGTGAGCAGCGGGGCCGACCGGAAGTGGCCCGGCGATCTTCGGGCCCCCCCGGGGTTGGCGGAGGTCAAGGTGGCCCAATATAGTGCCGCAAACGTGCGAGGCGGCGGCCCGGAGCATATCCTGACAAGTGTGCCTGCGGACAGGTCGCGCGGTTTCGGTGCTGCGCGTCAAGAGCCCGAGCGAGGGTAGGCTGCCGCTTGCGCTCTGAACCCAGCCTGTTCGCGACGTCGGCCGAACCGCTGGCGGCGCGGATGCGTCCGCGCACCCTCGAGGAGTTCGCCGGGCAGCGGCACCTGCTCGGCCCGGGGAAGGCGCTCGGCGAGCTGATCCGGAAGGGCGAGGTCAGCAGCATGATTTTCTGGGGGCCGCCCGGCAGCGGCAAGACCACGCTCGCCTACCTGGTCGCGCAGTACACCGACCGCGTGTTCGTGCCCTTCAGCGCCGTAACGGAGGGCGTGCCGCGGGTCCGCGAAATCATCCACGAAGCCGAGGAGCGCCTCGCGGCCGGCGGCAAGCGGACCATCCTGTTCTGCGACGAAATCCACCGCTTCAACCGCGGGCAGCAGGACGCGTTCCTGCCGCACGTCGAACGGGGGACGATCACCCTGATCGGCGCCACGACGGAGAACCCGTCGTTCGAGCTGACCGGCGCGCTCCTGTCCCGGTCCCGGGTGTTCGTGCTCGAGCCGCTCGCCGAGGAGGACATCCGGGCCCTCGTCCTGCGGGCGTTGGAAGACAGGGAGCGGGGATTAGGGGATAGGGGATGGGGGATAGAAAGTGACGCACTGGACCTGCTGGCGCGCGAGGCCGACGGCGACGCGCGGCGCGCGCTGTCGGCGCTCGAGGCGGCGAGCGAGTACCTGGCGTCGAGCGGCGCGAAGGTCATCGATGCGCGGGTCGTGGCGGACGCGCTGCAACGGCGCTTCGCGCGGTACGACAAGGGCGGCGAGGAGCACTACAACCTCATCTCCGCGCTTCACAAGGCCATGCGGGGCTCCGATCCCGACGCGGCGCTGTACTGGCTCGCGCGCATGATCGACGGCGGCGAAGACCCGCTGTATATCGCGCGCCGCGTCGTGCGGGCCGCGAGCGAAGACGTCGGGCTCGCCGACCCGCGGGCGTTGACCGTGGCGCTGGCCGCCAAGGACACGCTCCATTTTCTCGGCCAGCCCGAAGGCGAGCTGGCGCTCGCGCAGGCGGTGCTCTACGTGGCCACCGCGCCCAAGTCCAACCGCGCGTACGCCGCGTGGGGCGCGGCGCTGGCGGCGGCGCGCGAGCATCCGGCGCTCGGTGTGCCCCTGCACATCCGCAACGCGCCGACCGGGCTCATGAAGGAGCTCGGCTACGGCAAGGGCTACGACTACGCGCACCAGCATCCGGAGGGCTACGCGGCCCAGCGCTACCTGCCCGAGGAGCTGGAAGGCACGACGTTCTACCAACCCACCGCGTTCGGCTTCGAGAAGGACGTCGCGAAGCGGATGGAGTGGTGGGCCCGCCTCAAGGCCCAGAGCAAGGATCCCGGTGCCGCGCCGGCTGATTGACGTCCGGCCGGCCGCCGAGCGGGCGCTGCTGCTCGGTGCGCCGCGCAAGCGCTCGGCCGACGCGGCGGCCTCGCAGGAGCACCTCGACGAGCTTGCGCGCCTGGCCGACACGGCGGGCGCGGTGGTGGTGGGGCGGATGAGCCAGTTCGTCGTCGCTCCCACGCCGGATTTCTACATCGGCCGGGGCAAGGTCGAGGAGGTGGCGGCGCGGCTCGCGGAGCTGAGTGCCTCGCTGCTCATCATGGACGAGGAGCTCTCGCCAACCCAGGGCAAGCACCTCGAGGATGCGCTCAAGGTGCGCGTGATGGACCGCGCCGAGCTGATCCTCGACATCTTCGCGCTCCGGGCGCGCAGCCGCGAGGCGCGCACCCAGGTCGAGCTGGCGCAGCTCGAGTACCTGCTGCCGCGGCTCACCAGGATGTGGGTGCACCTCTCGCGCATCCGCGGCGGCATCGGGTTGCGCGGGCCGGGCGAAACCCAGCTCGAGACGGACCGGCGCATGATCCGGCAGAAGATCGGCGCGCTCAAGGTCAAGCTCGGCGAGATCGGCGAGCACCGGCGGCGCCTGCAAGGCCGGACCGCGGGGCGCGGCGTCACCAAGGTGGCGTTGGTCGGCTACACCAACGCGGGCAAGTCGAGCCTGCTCCGCGCCCTCACCGGCGCCGCGGCGCACGTCGAGGACCGCCTGTTCGCGACGCTCGACACCGCCAGCCGCGAGGTCGTGCTGGGCGGGCGGACCTTCCGCTTCACCGACACCGTGGGCTTCATCCGCAAGCTCCCGCACGACCTGGTCGCGTCGTTCCGCTCGACGCTCGAAGAGGCGGATCAGGCCGACGTGCTGCTCCACGTCGTGGACGTGGCGCATCACGACTGGCTCGAGCAGGCCCGGGTGGTGTCAGAAACGCTGGCCGGAGCGGGCCTGGAGCGGCACCCCGTCGTGATGGTGCTCAACAAGGCCGACCGCCTCGATCAGGCCGACCGCGACCGCCGGCTGGCGGAGGCGCAAGCGCTTGGCTTCCCGGCGGTTCTGGTCAGCGCGACCACCGGCCTGGGCCGGGAGGAGCTCGTCCAGGCGATTGCGGGCCATCCCGTATCGGGCGAACCCCGAAATCGGGGGTGACCAAGGTCACCATCTTTCGGTGCACGGCGCCTAGCCAAGTCGTTACGGGACGGGTA
>Ga0335085_10006064_pt1 | contig 19192 bp, 15 predicted proteins | sample Lox_Sample_45_FD_206712 | JGI IMG/M metagenome (GOLD analysis project Ga0335085, IMG submission 206712) | Soil microbial communities from Loxahatchee National Wildlife Refuge, Florida, United States - Lox_Sample_4.5 | ecosystem: Environmental > Terrestrial > Soil > Wetlands | place: USA...
GGACCCGGGGTCGATTGAGAAGCTAAAACATACGAAGCGGGAGCTGATCGTCCATTTCCCCGTCCAGATGGATGATGGGAATGTGAGGATCTTTACCGGCTACCGGGTTCAACATAATGTGGCAAGGGGGCCGGCAAAGGGGGGAATCAGATATCATCCTGATATTGATCTCGATGAAATGAGGGCTTTGTCGATGTGGATGACCTGGAAGTCAGCGGTGGTCAACATTCCATTTGGAGGGGCCAAAGGTGGGGTTGAGTGCAATCCCAAGGAGATGTCGCTTCATGAAATAGAGCATTTGACGAGGAGGTTCACCTGGGAGATCTCCCTTTTATTGGGTCCGGAACAGGACATTCCTGCACCGGATGTTTATACGAACCCGCAGGTGATGGCCTGGATCATGGACACCTTCAGTATCTTGAAAGGCTACTCGGTCCCTGGCGTGGTCACGGGCAAGCCCATCGAGTTAGGAGGATCCCTGGGAAGGTTCGAAGCTACGGGAAGGGGCGTGGTCATCACCTCTCTTGAAGCGCTGAAGTATTTAAAAATGCCTATTGAGGGAGCAAAAGTGGTGATCCAGGGGTGTGGAAATGTGGGAGGTATTGCTGCCATGCACTTCCATCGTCTGGGGGCAAAGGTGATTGCCGTCAGCGATTCACAAAAAGGACTCTACAATGAGAAGGGGCTGGATGTGATGAGGGCTTTGGAATACAAAGCCAAATATCAATGTTTTGTTTGCGAGTCAAAAGACGAAACGGAGATCACCAATCAGGAACTATTAGAGTTGGAATGCGACGTTCTGGTTCCAGCTGCCATCGAAAATCAGATTACGGAGAAAAATGCTCCTCGCATCAAGGCGAAGGTTATTGCCGAAGGAGCCAATGGACCGACCACCCCTGAGGCGGATGAGATTTTGGACGACAAACGTATTTTTCTTGTTCCGGATATCTTAGCCAATGCAGGGGGAGTAACGGTTTCCTACTTTGAGTGGGTGCAAAACCTCCAGGAACTCATCTGGAGTGAAGAGGAGGTATTGGACCGACTGACCCGGATCATGCAGAAGGGTTTCAAAGAGGTTTTGGATATCTCCCTTTCCAGGAAAATTCCGATGAGAGCAGCCGCTCTTGTGCTGGGAATTGGACGGGTGGCTGAAGCCTCCAGGCTCAGAGGGATCTATCCGTAGCATGACGGAGCAATCGATCGATGATCCGTCAGCAACTATCCAGGGCCGATGAAATCCTGCGGTTGCCCGGGCGTGCTGGGAATGTTCGTTAAAATTCTAAAGAAGAATGACCGGATCTGTCTTCCTCTGAAATCGATCATCCATCCTTTTAATGTCCCCTTCGGGGATGGTGGAAATCCCTCGCCTTGAGATGAAGCTAAGTTTGCGAAATGGTCGGCCGATCCTTTGTACATCTTTCTTTCGGATTGGAACGAAGTCAGCCATGAGCATGTAAACAACGGGTATCAGAGTTGTCATTCCGGTGAAAACCGGAATCCAGAAAACTGAGGAAAGCAACTGGATTCCTGCTGGAGTTCATCCCGACGAAAATTGGGGCAGGAATGACGCGCAGAAGAACGAGAAGGGCCAAAGTCGACTTCACGGCGATAGCATGTTGTAGAACCCCTCGCCTTCAGAGTGAGGGGGGTGCAGTATTGACTCTCCCCGATTTCAATCGGTCCCCCCTATCATCCAGCCCTTGGCACAAGACTTGCTTAATAGAGATATAAAACTGAAAGAAGCGGGGAGTAATTCTGATCCTTAGAGAATTTGCTTTTTCTAATCTACTTATCATTTGCCTAATTATTTTCGGAGGTTTGGTAGTCTTACAAATCGTGAAAAGGCGGCTGAAAAACAAATAAACCGCTTCAGCGGTTCCAACGAATTTGGGCTTAGTATTACAAAATTGTTACCGAGAGAAAGATGACTGGTAAAGAAATATTGGGGATTCGGGAAACAGAAGAGGGAAGAAAAATTGAGATCAATTTCTGGAGAGTCGTCCGTTTGACGCTGGCCTTTACAAATGCATTCTTCATTTCCTATTTCTTTGCCAGGCTGTTTCAATGGATTTAGCGTTTTTTATTTGAACCATTTTGATAATGTCCTGAACTCCTCCGTCCCAGCCTCCTTCAGCAGTTGAAAGGCGATGATCTCGGTGGTCGAGATCATCGCCCCCTTTTTTTCCATCCAACGGAGGCCGACCTCCCAGTCCAATTTTCTCTGTGAACAGATGGCATCGGCCACCGCATGGACCTCCAGGCCTGCCCGAAGGAGGTCGTCGGCCGTTTGGAGGATACACACGTGGGTTTCGATTCCGACCAGGAGGACCTGCTTCCTGTGCGTTTGATTTAACTTGGCGTTAAACGTCTCCACCCCGCAACAACTGAAGGAGACTTTTTCGATGGGAAGAACGGACTCCAGCTCCATCTTGATTTCAGAGACCGTCGGCCCCAGCCCTTTGGGATACTGTTCCGTGATCAGAGCAGGGATGCCCAGGTGTCGAGCAAACGCAAGAAAGGTGCGGATATTTCGGATCACCTTTTCCGCGACGGCTGGGTTCATCTTTTTCATCAGAGCCTCCTGGACATCGACCACGACCAGCACTGCTTCTTCCCGTTGAATTCGAGATCCTCCACCCATCCCTCGTCTCCTCCATGTATTAATGATAGACGCCCCCCTCCTTCCCCCCGCCCCTCGTGGCCGCCTGCCGTCTGACGGCTCCACGCCGGGTTACGTGAAGGAGAAAAAGGGAAGACGTTGATGTTGAATTCTAAATCAATATGTTCTATTTGTAAAACGATGATGCAACCCTTGACCGGATTCGAATTCCTCAACGGCATGTCCTCTACCTCATCCGCTCGGATGGAATTTCCCTGAGGTTCTTTATGAAAGTGGAACGATGGCATTCAGAACAAGCGTCCTGACCCAATTCCACCCCTCCGTCGCACGTTGGTTTAAGGAACAAATCGGCCAGCCTACAGAGGTGCAAGAACAGGCCTGGCCAAAGATCGCAGCCCGAGAACATCTGCTGATCACGGCGCCCACAGGGACGGGAAAGACCCTGGCCGCATTTCTTTGGGCCCTCAATCAGCTGATTGCCCGACGATGGCCAACGGGACAAACCAGCGTCCTTTATGTGTCGCCCCTGAGAGCGCTCAACTACGACATCCAGCGCAACTTACTCGGTCCTCTGAGCGAACTGGAACGAATCTTTAAGGAAGGGGGAGAAGATTTCCCTGAGATCCGGGTTCTCACCCGAAGCGGGGATACCCCCTCGTCCGACCGTCGACAGATGGTTCGTCATCCGCCGGAAATCCTGATCACCACCCCGGAAAGTCTCAACCTCCTTCTCAGTTCCCAGGGAGGCCGTTCGATTCTGACAAGTCTTTCCGTTGTGATCCTGGACGAGATCCACGCCGTTCACAGTACAAAGCGGGGCGTCTATCTGATGACGGCGGTGGACCGGCTGGTCCGTCTTTCGGGGGAATTCCAGCGTCTCGCGCTTTCGGCAACGATTCAACCGTTGGAGAAGGTGGCGGAGTTTATAGCGGGATTTAGATTGGTCGGAGAACCGGGCGACCCTCGTTATGTTCCGCGGCCCGTTTCCATCGTATCCCCTCCTGTCAGAAAACAGTACGACCTTCACCTTCGCTTCGTGCAAGGGGCGGGAGCGCGGGAAGGGGCGGGCTCGGTGTGGGAGCCCTTGGTTCAGGAATTGAAGAAGATCATCGCGAGGAACCGCTCGACCCTGATCTTCGTCAATAGCAGGCGGTTCTGCGAGATGCTCACGTTGATGATCAACCAGGATGAAGAGGAGCCTCTGGCCTACGCCCATCACGGCTCTCTCTCCCTGGAGATCCGTTCCGAGGTTGAGCGGAGGCTCAAGGCCGGGACATTACGAGCGATCGTCGCAACCCATTCGCTGGAATTGGGGATCGATATCGGTTCCCTGGATGAGGTTGTCTTGATCCAATCCCCATTTTCGATTTCCTCCGCCGTTCAACGGGTAGGGCGCTCCGGCCACCGGGTGGATCAGGTCAGTCGCGGAATCCTTTTCCCCACTCATCCCAAGGACCTCCTGGAGGCCGCTGTTCTCGGCCCTGCCGTATTGGATCACGACATCGAGTCCTCGAAGACGATCCTCGGTCCCCTCGACGTGTTGGCCCAAATCATTGTCTCCATGGTTGGGGTTGAGACCTGGGAGGTAGAGGCTCTCTTCTCGAATCTGAAAGCTAACTCTTCTTATCGGCATCTGAGCCGCGAGCAATTCGATCTGGTCCTCAGCATGCTTGCCGGCCGGTATGCGGAGACCCGCATACGGGAACTCAAACCCCTCGTCTCGGTCGATCCCCTCGACCACACGGTAAGTGCCCGAAGAGGAGCGTTACAGACCCTCTATCTTTCCGGCGGGGTCATCCCGGACCGTGGATATTTTCACCTTCGCCATCAGGAGACCCATGCCCGAATCGGCGAACTCGACGAAGAGTTTGTTTGGGAGGCATCGGTGGGGGATACGCTCAGCCTCGGGGCGCAGAACTGGCAGATTCACCAAATCACCCATAACGACGTCTTTGTGCTTCCGGGAAGCCCGAAGACCGGTGCGGCTCCCTTCTGGAAAGGCGAGGAAAACGGCCGTGACTTCCATTTTTCAGAACGGATCAGCCAATTCCTCGAAGAAGCGGAACGCCGGTTGGACGACGCTGATTTTTTGCTGTCTCTCCAGAGGACAAACCACATGGAGCTCGGGGCAGCCGCGGAGCTGGTTGATTTTCTGAGAAAACAGAAGGAGGCAACCGGGTGCCCCCTCCCACACCGCCATCATCTTGTCATCGAATTCGTCGCCGCAGGACCGGGGGGAACTCCCCAGGCGGTCCTGCACACGATGTGGGGAGGCCGGGTCAACCGGCCCCTGGCCATGGCACTGGAGGCAGCCTGGCAGGCGAAGTTCGGTTATCGGCTCGAGCTCTTTGTGAGCAACGACTCGGTGGTTCTTCAACTTCCTCATGAGATCGCCGGCGAAGAACTCCTCTCCCTCGTGGAGAACGCGGGGATCGAGTCCCTTCTGAGAACCCGACTCGAAGGCTCCGGCTTCTTTGGGGCTCGGTTTAGGGAATGCGCCGGGCGGGCGTTGCTTTTGGCGAGGTCCAAGTTTAACCAACGGACCCCTCTCTGGCTGAGCCGGTTGAAGTCCCAGAAGCTTCTCGAGGCGGTTGTCAATTATGAAGATTTTCCGATCCTCCTGGAAACATGGCGAACCTGTATGCAGGATGAGTTCGACCTCGAAAGCCTGAAGAGGGTTTTGATGGAGCTAAACTCCGGGACCATTTCCTGGACAGAGGTACATACGGCTCTCCCCAGTCCGTTCGCCCGCGGCGATGGGTGGCGACAGGTCAACCAGTACATGTACATGGACGATCAGCCCCGGTCGGATAAAATATCGAAGTTGCGCGGCAGCCTCCTCCGGGAGGTTGTCTTTACCCCCGGCCTTCGTCCGACCGTTTCCCGCAAACTCGTTGAACCGTTTGAACTGAAGCGGAAGAGGCTCAGCCCTGGTTACTCGCCCCAGACGTCTCGAGAGCTCGTCGACTGGGTGATAGAAAGGGTCGCCATTCCGAAACGAGAGTGGGAAGAGCTTTTGGAAAATATGCGAAAGGATCGTGGGGTCGATCCGACGTCCTTTCCCGGCCTGGAAGACAGGCTGATTCAATTCTATCCACAGGAGAGGGGAGAGCCGCTGATCGTTGCCAGGGAGATACTTCCCAAAATGGTCCGTGCCCTTTACGGCCCTGGGGAGGAAAAATCAGTTTATGTCCGAACGCTGACGGGCGTTCCTTTGCCAGAAGAGGAGTACAAAGCTTCTCAAGAGGAGAAGGAAGACGGAGGAGATGTTATCGGGCAGTGGCTTCAGTTCTATGGGCCCGTCACGGTTGAATTCGTCCACGAAACTTTTGGAATCGACCCGGAGCGGTTGCAGGGAATCATCGAAGATCTGACGGATTCGCAAAAAGCTGTCCAGGGGCAGCTGGTGACGGAAGGGGGGCCCAACGAGGTCTGCGACAGCGAGAACTTCGAGATGCTGCTGCGACGGGTGAGGATCGAAGCCGCGCCGGCGTTCGAACCCCTGGGCTTCGAGTGGCTGCCGCTGTTTCTCGCAGATTATCAAGGAATCGTGAGACCTTCGGATCGAAAGGACGGAATCGATGGGCTCTCCCGCTGTTTGGAGCAGCTCCTTTGCTACCCCGCAGAGGCGGGGGCCTGGGAGTCAGAAATCTTTCCGGCGCGGTTAGACCCCTATGATCCATCCTGGCTAGACACCCTGATGCAGGAGGGAGGACTTCTCTGGGTTGGCAGCGAAGGGCATGAGGTGACCTTCTGTTTTGGGTCGGACCTCGACCTGGTTCGGGAAGATTCGGAAGAATCGGAATTCGCCCCGGATGACGAACGTCCCGCCGGGTCAGTCGCTTGGCCTGGATCCGTTCTGCCTCCGGATCTCTTTCCGGACGCCGAAAGTCGCTACGATTTTTCAACATTGCTTCGCATATCCAAGAGCGGAACCGCAGAACTGGCCAAACGACTCTGGGATGAAGTCTGGAAAGGAAGGGTGACGAACGACACGTTCATCACCCTTCGTCGGGCCCTGATGAATCGATTCAGAGTTCCGGAAAGGGCTTCGGAAGACCGAAGAAAACGCGGTCGCCAGGAAAGCCGGTTCCGGCGGCTCAGCCTGGTGGAAAGGAAAGAAGGTCCATTTTACCCGGGGAACTGGTATGCCGTCCCGAGGCCTGAGCTTCCGGAGGATCTCCTCGAGAGAGAAGATCTCAGGAAAGACCGTGCCCGGCTCTTGTTAGACCGGTACGGGATCCTGTTTCGGGAACTGATTCAGAGGGAACGGCCCGCTCTTCGCTGGTCGAGTGTTTTCCGTGCCTTGCGAATCATGGAGTTGTCGGGAGAGGTGATCGCAGGGATTTTCTTCCATGGGATTCCCGGACCGCAGTTCATCTCGCCCAGGGCCTTCCGACGTCTGCAGCAGAAGTTGCCGGAAGAGGCAGTCTTCTGGGTCAATGCGACAGACCCGGCTTCTTTGTGCGGGATTCCGCTCGAGGCGGTTCGTGGAATGATGCCGGCACGGGTGGCAACGACCCACCTTGTCTATCGAGGAAACCGGTTGATCGTGGTGTCAAAGCGCAACGGCAAGGACCTCGTCATCCAGGCGGCGCCCGATGATCCACATTTGCCCGAGTATTTGGGGGTTCTTCGTCATCTCCTCACACGAAAGTTTCAACCCATGAAGCGGGTATCGATCGAGACCATCAACGGCGAGAAGGCGCTCCACAGTCCCTACCTCCCGGCTCTGCGTGCCTTCTGGGATGTGGCGGTCGACTATAAGAATGTCACGCTCTATCGCAGGGTCCGGTGAAGGTTAAGAGGGGTTTTTGCAGCCTGCCTGCCTGTGGCTTCGCGCACTGAAGAGCCTGGTTTGTGGAAGGCAAGCGTGCTGGAACTCTTGATCAAACCTTAGGGAGGTGCTATTAAAGAAGTTAAAGAACAAGCTATGTTGAGTGATGAACCGATGAAACTGAAACGGTATCTGATCGCCTGGTGGAGGCTTTCACGCGTTCCTTTTCTTTCCGTAGGAATTCTCCCCTTGATCTTAGGGTTTATCCTGGCGTGGCGGTGGGGATACAAAGGACCTTCGGGACTCTACGTGCTTTCTACCACGGCGGTCATCCTGATCATGTGGATGACTTATTACGTGGGAGAATGGAACGATCTGGAAGGGGATCGAATCAATCGAGATTTTAACCGTTTTTCGGGGGGGTCACGGGTTTTGGTCGGAGAAGCCCTTCCAGCCCGGGTCTCCCTTTTCCTGGGATACGGATGCTTGGCTGGCGCGATTCTCATCGGTCTTTATATCTATCTCCGATACCAGACCGATCTTCGGACCCTTGTGCTAGGAGGGCTGGGTATTTTTTTTGGTTTTTTTTATTCGACCAAACCTTTTCGATGGTCCCATCGCGGATTGGGAGAAATCCTGATCGGGTTCTGTTATGGATGGCTTCCCATTGCGACTGGCTTTTTTCTCCTGACGGGGTTCTTCAGCCCACAGATCTTACTGTTCTCCATCCCGGTTGGTCTTTCCATTTTCAACGTCATCTTGATCAACGAATTCCCCGATCAGGAAGCGGATCATGCCGTTGGAAAAAGAACCTTGGTCGTGCGGTTTGGAAAGGAGAGGATGGGAGATCTTTACGTCGGTCTTTCGGTTTTGACAGGGTTTTCCTTTATCAAGATGATGTGGGGGAAAGGCCACTCTCCTTACTGGCTGCTCCTCCTGTCGGGGATCCCATGCTTTCTCATCCTATGGAGTCTGATTCAGGTCTGGTGGGGGAATTATCACGACCGCAAAAAGCTAGAACTTCTCTCTCGCAATACTCTTTTTGTAAATCTTTCCATGACCATGCTTTTGACGATTCAGCAGACGGTCCTCCACCCCATTTAACCTCTCCCGCGAGAGAGACTGTTTCGTCATCGTGATGGAAAAGAAATATGGGTGGGCGACAGGCTATCGGGCTCCTTAGCCTCAGTCCCTCACGGAGCAGGAAGTGTGGGGATAAGAAGGGGAGAGAGGTTTTTCTTTATTTGTGAGGAGAGACGAGATCATGGAAAATGTTGAAGCCCTGTTGGAACGAATAAAGTCGGATATGGCGGGCGGAAGAACCGATGAGGAGATAGGTCAATATCTTCTCCCGTGGTTAGAAAAAGACCCGCCAGCCGGTGGAAAATTGGCTGAACGAATGGTGACCCTTCCGGATCGGTTGACGGCCAGGCTTCTCCATCGGATGTTCGGAGCGACCCAGGATAAAAAGATTCGAAAAATAATCAAACGATCCCTTTACCGATTGAAGAGTAAGGGGATTGTGGTTGAGGAAGTTTCATCCGGCCAAGAGCGTTCCATTCTTCGTCCCTTGCAGGGAGAGGCCAGAGAAGGGTTTGGGAGCGGGATTGATTTCCTCGGGTACCGCGTCCTGTGGTTAATCGTCCCCCATCCGGGTAGAGGGTTGAGGGTCATGCACGGGGTCGTCAGCGACCGGGAGGGGATCGTCGACTTCTCGCAAGAAGAGATGGCTCGGAAGGAGTTTCGGACTCTCTTTAAAGAAGCGAAAGAAAAGAATCCGTTTCCAATTGTTGACATGGACCCTTCCTATGTGGCCTATCTGTTCGCGCAGGCTTATCAGTTGAGTCTCGAAAAGAAAGGAGCCTCCTCTCAGGCCTATCTCCAGGCGAAAAGCGAGATCGAAACGATCAAGAAAGATTATACGAAGCCGTTGATCTATACCTATCTTCAAGCCGATGACGTTGCAGGAGACGATCGCTTTTTGAGAAGGGGGGCAGACCTTCTTAAGACAGACGTCTTTTCCAGCTGGAGGGTTGAAGAGGATCAAGTTCGTCCCTACGTAGAAGAAGTTCGAGAGGCGGAGGAGTCCAAGATCGTCCTTCATCCGAGTCAAAAGGAATTACGATTTCAGGGAATCTATCAAAAAGCATTGACCGAGCTCTTTTCCGGGGAGAGGAGGCTTCTCTATCGACGACGATTGGAGGAAATGGCCTATGTTCTCTTCAAATCGGGGAAGGAAGAGGAGGCAAAGATCTCCCTGTCTGTCGCCATGGACCTGGAAAAGCCGCTCAACCCGATTCAGCCCGACCCTTTCCTCTCTCAGCTGGTGATGAAATCGATCTTCAGCCTGTTAACAGAGGCAAACGAGAAGAAGGCGAAGGAGGTGTCGCTGATTGTAAAACCATGATTTACCAGGTTGCTGAAAAATGGCCATCTGCTGCGTTTCCCTCATCCTTCGTCGTTGCAGCGTACAGCCGAGTACGCCTCTGGCCGACTCACCAACTCGTCGGCGTGGCAAGAAGTCGCTCCTTATTCGTCCCGACGCCACTCTCAGGATTTCGGGAGCCTTGCATCTGACCCTTTTTGAGCAACCCGGGAAAGAAGACTTATTCAGCATCTTGCTAATGGCGAAATCAGAGGACGGAATAAGAATATGAAGTCATCAATCTACAATTTGAACTCTGAAATTTGGCTTTGTTATGACTCAAATCATCGCCTGCTCCACCGCTGAAGGAATTGTGCTCGCCACCGACGGCCGGGCGACCTGGTTCGATGAAACCGGAGAGAGGAAGCATTTCAGCCTCAAGAAACTTCTTCGTCTAACCTCTCACTCCGCCCTGCTGAGCGCCGGGGCGGGGATAGGAGTGGAGATGAGCCTGGCTTTCCAAGATTTTCTCCAGAGACGACGTACGGAGGCGATCGAGGAGTTGGCCCGTATGGCTCTCTTCTTTTTTACCGATCAGTATGGAAAACGCTTGGGCCAAAGAGAGATTTCCCACACATCCGCTCCCCTGATCCCCGACCAAACATCCGAAGACGCGCTCCCTTTGAACGAAGTTTATCTTATTCTGGGTGGATATTCTTTCAGGGATCGGGCTCAACCCTATCCTCTTTACCTCTTCAGCAGCGAAGGAGAAGGAAATTCCATAAAAGCTCTTTCCACGTCCCAGATCATCGTCGTTCCCCGGTCTCTTTCGATGGAGAGGAAGCTGGTGGCTCAGCGTGAGACGGGATTGCCCCTTGATCGAATTCTTAGTCTCTGCAGCTCTTTTCTCAAGAGAAGGTCCGCAGAAGGGGAGGAAGTCGGACCCCCCTTCTATTTTGCCACGATCACTCCTTCAGGCTATAAAGAAATTTCTGCGGAGGAAATGAGAGAATGAAGAAATGGCTCATCGGGGTGGTCGGAATTCTTGCGGTCCTCCTCATCGGGGGGTATTTTGTCCTCACCTTTTATGCGGTGAGATTCATTCAACCGCGCCTTCAAAAAGTGATGGGGTCCGGGTTTACCGTTGAGGAGATCGGGCTCAAAATCACCTACCTTTCTGCGAAGGGAATTCGTTACGAAGACCCCGGCTCAAAACGGAGATTCTTTCAGGCGGAGGAAATCCGGGTTTATCCCTCCCCTCTCTCGCTCTTGGAAAATTCTCTGCACATCATGGAGTTCGCCATCCTCCAGCCGTCCTTTTTCTTCTATCGATCCCCGGAGGGCCCCCTGGTCGGTCCCTGGGTGACGACGAAAGAGGCGGGCGGAGGGAAAGAGACTTCGAAGGAGGAAGAAAAGAAGAAGGGGGGAGCGTTTGAAATTCGGATCGATCGGATTCGAATCGAGAAAGGCTCCGTCGATTTTGAAGATGGAAAAGTCGGAAACCCGCCCTTTCGAATGAAATGGAGGAATTTAGATTTTGAGATGAAAGACATCCGGACGCCTCTCGCTTCTTTCCGTTCTCCCGTTGAATTGAACGGGAAAATGGAAGGAAAGACACAGGAAGGGAGCATCGCCTTAAAAGGATGGATCGACGTGAAAACGATGGATATGGAAACTTCCTTAAAGATTCGAGAGATTGAAATAAAGACATTTGAACCCTATTATCGGAAGAGGGTCACTGCAGAAATTGAGTCGGGCACACTGGGGATGGATACCCGGATTGCTGTGAAGGAGAGGAGGCTTGACGCACTCGGGGAACTGGATCTCATCAACCTTCGTATTCAAGAAGGAGAAGGAACCGTCCTCTGGATCCCGGCGAAGACTCTGGTCTCTTTGTTGGAGAAAAAAGGACATCAGTTAAAAGCCAAGTTCCGAGTGAAAGGAAATCTGGACAATCCTCGGTTCAGTCTTCAGGAGACCTTGCTGACTCAAGTTGCCATCTCTCTCGCACAGGCCATGGGAGTTCCGATTCATGTGGTCGGCGAAGAGGCTGTTCAAGGAACTTTGAGCGGACAAAAAGGACTTGTCGAAGAATGGAAATGGATCGAGAGGCTCTTCAAGAAAAAGAAAGAGAAGAAGTGATGAGTCCCCTAAAATCTGGAATGATGGAATACTGGAATAGTGGAATGATAGGCCATGGAGAATAACCAACTTTCGAGGACCCATTTCCAGTTAAGTTCCAATTTCCGATGACCAAAACTTATCACCTGCTAATCGGTCCATGTTTGAATGGACATCTGATGAGCCCCACCCCCACCCTCGCCCTCCCCCTGAATGGGAGGGGAACTCCCTCCCCTTTCAAGGGGGAGGTTAGGAGGGGGATGGGGATTTTTCGGAGTGATCCACAAAGAAGTGAGATTTTATGTCTCGCCTTCGATGGATTCTTTCAGTCTTATCGGCCCCTCTCTTGAGAGAACGAAGCATTCCTCTGGTCAGACCCGCTCGGCTTGACTGGAACCTTTCTCTGTCTCCGCAGACGATTCAGGCCAATGGACATACGATTTCTTATACGGTGAAAGGCGCGGGCCGCCCTCTCGTGTTGATTCATGGCTATGGCGCCGGGACCTGGGTATGGGAAAAGCAGACCGAGGTTCTCTCTCAGGGATACAAGGTTTATGCCCTCGATCTGATCGGTCATGGTTTCTCAGACCGGCCCAGGATTCCGTACACTCCGGAGACGTACATCCATTGCTTGAAAAATTTCATGGACGGGGTGGGGATTGAAAAGGCCACGCTGATCGGAAATTCGATGGGCGGAGGGGTCGCTTGGGCCACAGCGATCCTCTTTCCCGAACGGGTCGATCGTCTCATATTGATCGATTGTGTTCCTCCGGATGTTCTCCGCGAGGTCAAGAACGAATCCTTCCGAATGTTGGCGGCGATCAAAAACATTCCGGCCCTCCCTTATCTGGTCATCGCCGTCCGGAACAAGAACTCGATCAGGAAGGTCCTTCTGGAGTGTGTCTCGGATATCAACCTCATCGTCCCGGAGGTCGTCAATCGGCAATATCAACTTTCCAGGATCAAAAGGACGACCCGAGCTCTTTACTCAACTTTCAAATACGCCAAGGAGGCCTTGAAGCTAAAGGATCAGTTCTCCCGGATTCGCAAGCCGACGCTATTCATCTGGGGAGAAAAGGACCTCATCTTTCCTCCCCAACTAGGGGAGAAACTCCATCGGGCAATCGTCGACTCGAAGTTTCTGGTGATCAAGAACAGTGGCCACATTCCTATGTGGGAGACTCCGGATGAAGTCAATCGGGCGATCGTTGATTTTCTTAAAAAGTGAAAGGTGCGGCAAGCATAGCGCGGAGGTCAAGAGGAACAGATTCGTTGGCCGAATCAACTATTCCGACATTGTTACGTATTGCACCTACTACTCTGCAATCCAAGGTATTCATGAGTGTCAACGATTACCGATTAAAATAGATATGAAGCTAACCATTCTTGTATGTCGACCGAAATAACCTCTAGTATTGCAGACCAGATAATCATAAGGGTGATGATAAAACCAAATGTTACGAGTAAGTATGACCCCTTTTCGAGGCCAATTCTTGGCTCGTGCCCGACTTGGTCCATCTTTTTCATCATGTCCAAAAGAACATTGGGCAGGATGTACGGATATTGCCCAGTGAGCCCGTAGTCGAAAAACTTGGGAAATTGTTTGGTTTCTTTTTGTAATGAAGTCACTGTAAAATCCACATTCTGAAGACACTCCTCACCTTTGGGTAGATATTCGACAATCAATCTATGACACGCCCCAATCAGTTTTGCTGCCTCTTTTCTTAGTCGAAATTGATAGTGGAGGATATAGACCACCACGATAAAAGCACCAAGAATGAAAAAAGTAGCAACGTATGGCCACGAGCGAAGACTCTTCACAACTTCTATCATCAAGACGAAATAGAGGAGAATCGCCGCCCAAGCAATGGTTTCCTTAATGTTGTGGTAAGATGTTTCACGAGTTGCTGTATCGGAAAGGTATTTAAGAAAATCGTCCTTTGTGAAGTTGAACTTGGCCATGTTGCCCTTTTTTCTTCCTTTTGGATGTGATGATGTGTTACAGACTTAAGCCTCAAATTTCCTTAACTAAGGTTCGAGAATCACCCTCTGTCTTTTTTCAAGGAAGCGCCCCAGTCACCCCTTTCTAAAAAGATTGCTTCCGTAGATCGTTTATTTTTCTTCATTATTATTTAAGGATATTCAGACAGATCTAAAAAAGATAATTGGGTGGATACTGTATTCTTTTCAGAAAATTGCTGCCTCGCTCTTTGTTCCCTCGATAAATCAAAAAGTTTAAGCTAATGTTCCTTCCTATACTTCTATCTGAACAAAATACATATTATGAATATCAACACTATCACCGACAACCAACTACCCCCACTTCACAATTGATTCCTGAGTTATCCTTAATGGGTCCTTTCTCCTTTCTGGCAAGATGCCAAGTAAATGACATTCTTCCATATCGTCCTCATGTAAAAAGAATTCATAAACTATCATTTTCTGTCCTCTACCTGTTCTCTCCCAAAAATGAGGACAACCTTCTCCATGGAGTTTGCCACCCAGAAAGCCCCTCTCTTACCGATTCTCTTTTTGAGCCAGTAATAGAGAGATAAGTTTTTATTAATCAGGAAACTCCTCATTCACATCTCCATGTTTGTGAGTCCGGTAAAGTATCAATAGCAATATCGATGCCAAATAGTGTCAATTGCTGTAAACACAGGAATAATCTCAACATTTCCAAAAATTCTAATTTTAAGCAAAAAAAAGAGTGGAAGGGGTTTTCACAGAAGTCCCTAATGGCTTCTATGAGTATCCAAAAAAAAATGCAGGTGTTTATTTATTTCGGTCGAAATCTTCTATTTTGAAAGGAGGCCGATAAATGAGGACTTCAGAAAAAAGTCCTCGGAAATGGGGATTGCGAACTTCACCTACTCTGCAGCCCAAGCTATCCTACAAAGTTCACGATTACGGGTTGAAATACGCATGATTAAATGAAGAGGGATCTTCTTGTAGGTCAGCAGCGCTCACTTCAGCCCCGCCTTGCGACAGGCATTAGCAAGATTGTCTATTACGGATTGATCCTTGTACGGAAGGGTCTTTACATAATAATCCATAGTGAACTTTGGATTTGTCCTAAGGACTTCCGCAGCTTCGGCGCGGGCTTCTTTCTCACGGCCCATCATACCATATGTAGCAAGAAGGCCAATATGAGCCATAATATTATCAGGCGCGCGCTGAAGCGCCTTCCCATAGGCCGAAACCGCCTCCTCAAACCGTCCCGTTATCCGGAGGGCATTGCCAAGGTACATATAGTATTGGGTCGGACCCAGGGGGTTCATTCGGATTGCTTCTTGCAACAATGGAATGGCTTTCTCCGGCCTCCCTGCAAAGGTCAGACTCGAGGCGTACCAAACATGAACATCCGCCCCGTTAGGATCAAGAGCCACCGCCCGTTCTCCTTCAGCAATCGCCTTCTCGTGCTCCCTCTCTATGGAATAGAGGAAGCTCAACAGACCGTGGGGCTGAGCATAGGTATCATCCAGTGCAATCGCCTTCCGTGCCAGTTCAATTGCTTTCTCAATAGACTCCTGAGCGGACTTGCCAGACCCAAGCCAGTAATCCATCATGTGGGTAGCGGCGAGGAGGTGATAAGCTGATGAAGACTCTGGACACATCACAAGAGCCTCTTCTGCCATCCGCCGGGCCAAGTTGCTGCCCTCGATATTGAAACGATACGTGTAATTTTTCCCTTCCAACAGCTTCAAATAGCAATTGAGATTTCGTATTCCATTGTCGCGATGCATGGCCTGCTCGCCTTCCGTAATTTTTACCTGCATCGCCGTAAGTATGTTGCGAGTAACTTCATCCTGTAGGGCAAAGATATCTTTGAGCTCACGATCGTAGCGCTCTGCCCAAATATGATGCCCTGTTAAGGCATCGATCAACTGAGCGGTGATCCGGACGCGGTTATCAGACCTCTGAACACTCCCCTCCAGGACGTACTGAACGCCCAGTTCTTCACTGATCTGCTTGACATTCACCGATTTTCCCTTGTAGGTGAACGTCGAATTACGGGCAATGACAAATAGCATGGGTACCTTGGAAAGGGCTGTGATGATGTCCTCGGTGATCCCGTCGCTGAAAAACTCCTGCTTGGGGTCTCCGCTCATATTGACGAATGGCAAAACGGCGATGGAGGGCTTATCCGGCAGGAGGAGAACCATTTTTTGCTGAGAGACTCCCTCAACAGGCGGTCGAGAAGGGCGCAGGTGCGGGTAGAACTGCCAAAGGACATTGGCCGCCGCTACCAAAGCGATCAGGATTTTAAAAGCCGGATGTACCCGCTTCCAATAATTCATCCCAGCCCTTTTCCACCTGCTCGCCACCGAACCCAATGTCTCAGGCTCGATCATCACCCGATACACCTTAACCGGTCCAACGATGTTCTTAACCTTTTGCTTCCCAAGGTACTCGTACCGCAAGGTCAATTGGTGTTTGATATGGTCGTAAACAGTCCCGGAGATACATATGCCTCCTCCTTCAGCCAAGCTCTGCAGACGGGTGGCAATATTAACTCCATCTCCAAATATCTTATCTTCTTCCTCAACTACATCTCCAAGGTTGATCCCAATGCGAAACTCCATTCTGCGGGGTAAAGGCAACTTATCATTTCGGACCTTGAGTTCCTTTTGAATCTCAACCCCACACTCCACGGCATCCACCACACTGGCAAACTCAGCCAGAAGGTTGTCTCCCGTGGCGTCCACTACCCGACCATGATAATCTCGGATGAGGTTGGCCATTACTTCTTTGCAGGTGTTCAGGGTTTGGAGGGTTCCAGCCTCATCTTTCGCAATGAGGCGGTGATAGCCCTTGACATCTGCACTGAGGATGGCAGTGAGTTTGCGTTTAACTTCTTGGGTAGTCATGGAATACCCCAAAGGTTAGGAGGAAGGTTGGTTTAAAGCCCTATGGTTAATAGGAGTCTACTAATTTTGAATGGAAAGTTCAACAAGAATTATTGATTATCGCTCGAAAGGTTGTATGGTGGAACAAAAATGTAAAATCAACATTTCAGGAAGCTCGAGAAAAGGGTTCGGAAGGTTGCCTACCGATGTTGATTCGAGTGTGACCCTTGAGGGCGAGGATTACGGCTTCATGTCGAAGATTAACGTTTAAATTCAGCTCATGCAGAAAGCGATCCGCCCGAACGATGCTTTAGCGCGGAGGGTCAATTTCCTTTGGTCCCAATAACTTTCAGTCCAACCAAAGTTCCCGTAACTTCACAAGAGGACAATTCGGTCTCTCGTATCATTGTTCTTATTTCATGAGGTGTATAGGCAGCATGGATCGATGTGAGAAGACCAGGTCGAATCTTTTTTGGCCTGGCAATAAACCACAAAAGCCACTTGAGCAATGGAATCATGTCTCTTCGGAAATCCGAAATAAACAGCTTCCCGCCCCCTTTCAACACGCGCCATATTTCGTGGAAGGTCTCTTTCGGCTCACTCCATTCGTGCAGTGAACTGGCCGCGAATACAGCATCAAATGACCCGTCTTCAAAGGGCAGCACGGCTCCACTGCTGTGGACGTATTCAACTCGGTGATCCAGCCCGTAGGCTCTTGCATTCCGTTCGGCGGCAGCGATCATATCAGCGCTGATATCAAGTCCTTTGAGGGTAGTGCCCCGAGTATTCTTTAGCCATTCGAGTCCCAAGTATCCGGGGCCAGGCCCGATTTCAAGCGCAAGGCCACGTGTGATCCCACTCTTGGTAATATCTTGGGTTTCAATCCAGCCCTTATCTCTAAGTCTTCTCTGCATTTGATCATATATTTCAACAGCATTTCGTCCTTGAATTCCTTGATCCGTTTCGGGAACCCTTGACCGGGTCATGTAATCCTATCCTTATATCAGACGCGCCAGGTAATTTTTATCCGCCTACGCAGAAGACCGCGGGCTCTGCCCGTGGATGAATGCGGACTCTGTTGGTAAGCCATTGCTGTACCCCTGGGCCAATGCTACGGCGGATTCCGCTACGGGCGGATAACCCGCCGAAGCCCTGGCACTTACACACCGAAGTGATTCAGCGCCCATGGGCGCAGGCGGGTATCTTACAACGGTACCACGGGCTTTGCCCGTGAGGCTCCATGCTGCTTCCACATCTTCGCAATTTTAAAAAAACTAAAGGCTCTCTTTTTCTATAACAGGAGTGAATCTCACGTCATTTTTTCCGTAAAAACCTGCCGCGAACTTTGTCCCTCGAAAAACTGAGATTTTATCACTTCTCTCCATAGAGCCTACCTATCGTTCCGATCATAAACGGCAATTTTAACGCCTTGGGAATAAACTCCGAATCGCTTGTATCCACGAAGTCCACTCTCTCGATCCCCCAACTCCTGATCGCTTGCAGCAAATCATCGACTTCGCCGTATACCCTCTTCCAGAGGAACAAGTCTTGAAATGCGAAACTTCCTCCCTCCTTAACGACTCTCAATGCCTCCTTAAGTACATCTTTCTTATCCCTGACACCGCTCACCTCATGAAACACTAAATTGCTTACGGCCACGTCGAATGCACCATCAGCAAATGGCAAAGCCGAAGCACTGGCCTTCTGAAAAAACACTCGCTCTGCCACCCCTTCAATCCTCGCATTTCGTTCGCAAATACTCTTCGAGTATTCCCACTGTTTACCCCAATAATCTATCCCTGTGATGTGTGCGTCGGCGTATTTTTGTGCCAACTTAATTGTGAGGGGACCGTTGCCGCATCCAATATCTAACCCTTTCCCCTTGCCATTCCAATCCAAATGCCGCAACACCAACTCCTGGATTTGGCTTTGTCCATTTCCCCCCGCCCGAGAGAAGCGGTATCGGGCATAGGCAAAATAAAGAGCGAGCAACAAAAAAATTGCGGCAACAACCATCAAAGCTGGAAATGTAAAAGATATCACCCAAAAATAAGAGACTTATTGCGCCAGGAAGATACAGAAACTTTTTCGACACCCAATTCCCATAATCTGGCTTCTCTGCGGGCAATTTATCCATAGAGCCTTCCTTATCATACATCGCCAGGAAACACAACATCGGCATCAAGAAGTCATTTTTTTGAATTTTATGTCATTGTGAGGTGGGGGTTCAACTATACACTTTCTATACACTTTTTTTGACCTTTAGGAAGGGTGAGAAAGGGAATTATTGCTTCCGCCACAAATCGTTGAAATCTTACGATGGGGCTGGTTAAGGGGAGAGACCTGCTTGGGTCTTCATTTCTTCAAAGATTTTACGCTGCTATATTTCAGCCTGTTGTAAAATTCTCGTTGTTTCAGGCTGATCCTTATTTTCTTGTGCTTCTCTCCTCTTCTCTGTG
>Ga0335085_10006065_pt1 | contig 19188 bp, 18 predicted proteins | sample Lox_Sample_45_FD_206712 | JGI IMG/M metagenome (GOLD analysis project Ga0335085, IMG submission 206712) | Soil microbial communities from Loxahatchee National Wildlife Refuge, Florida, United States - Lox_Sample_4.5 | ecosystem: Environmental > Terrestrial > Soil > Wetlands | place: USA...
TCGGGCTCACCTGGTACCTGCCGGAGGGCGATCGCTACAGCACCAGCCGCCGCGAGCTCGAGAGCCGCATCACCTCGCTCTTCGGCGGGCGCTGCGCCGAGGAGCTGATCTTCGGCGTCGACGGGGTCACCACGGGGGCGGCGAATGACATCGAGCGCGCCACCGAGCTCGCCCGCAACATGGTCACCAAGTGGGGCCTGTCGGACAAGCTCGGCCCGCTCACCTACTCCGAGGAGACCGGGGAGGTGTTCCTCGGGCGCACCGTGACCCAGCACAAGCAGGTCTCGGACGTCACCGCGCACGCCATCGACGAGGAAGTGCGGCGCGTCATCGAGAGCAACTACCGCCGCGCGCGCGGCATCCTCGAGAGCAACCTCGAGAAGCTGCACACGATGGCCGAGGCCCTCATCAAGTACGAGACCATCGATGAGGACCAGCTGAAGGACATCATGGCGGGCAAGACTCCCAAGCCCCCCGCCGGCTGGGACGACACGCTCTCGAACAAGCCGCCCAAGCCCGGCCCCGAGAGCCCGGCCGCGGGCGGGCCGCCGATCCCCGCCGGCCAGCACTAGCTTCACGAGCCGCCGCCTGATGCGCGGCCGGGGCTCCTGCCTCCCGTGAAAGCGCCGGGCCTCGAGCTGCGCTGCGCGCACGCGACCCTGAGCCTCGAGCGGCCGCAGATCATGGGCGTGCTGAACGTCACCCCCGACTCCTTCTCCGATGGCGGGCGCTTCGGCTCCGCCGCGGAGGCCATCGCCCACGGGGTGCGCCTCGCCTCCGAGGGCGCCGGCATCATCGACGTGGGCGGGGAGTCGACGCGCCCCGGGGCTGCCGCCGTGAGCCTCGAGGAGGAGCTCGAGCGCGTGCTGCCGGTCATCGAGGGCCTGCGCCGCGAGTGCGCCGCCATCATCTCCGTCGACACCAGCCGGCCCGAGGTCATGCGGGCCGCCGCCGCCGCCGGCGCCGGGCTCATCAACGACGTGCGCGCGCTGCGCGCGCCCGGGGCGCTCGCGGCCGCGCGTGAGTCCGGCTGCGCGGTGTGCCTGATGCACATGCAGGGCGAGCCGCGCACCATGCAGGACTCACCCGTCTACCAGGACGTGGTGGCCGAGGTGCGTGCCTTCCTCGCCGAGCGCGTGGCCGCGGCCCGCGCCGCCGGGTTCGCGGCGAGCCAGCTGCTCATCGATCCGGGATTCGGCTTCGGCAAGACTTTCGAGCACAATCTCACCCTGCTGCGACACCTGCGCGAGCTGACGCGCCCGGACGTGCCGCTGCTGGCCGGCTTGTCGCGCAAGGCACTGCTCGGCAGACTCACCGGGCGCGGCCCGCAGGAGCGGCTGCACGGCAGCGTGGCGCTGGCGGTGGTCGCGGCGCTTGGCGGCGCGCGCATCATCCGCGCGCACGATGTCGCCGCCACGGTCGATGCCCTGAAGGTCGTCGCCGCGCTCGGACCAGGGGAGGGGTGAGGAACAGTGGGTCGTCGATACTTCGGCACCGATGGCGTGCGTGGGCGGGTGGGCGAGCACCCGATGACGGTGGATTTCGCCCTGCAGCTGGCGAGCGCGGCGGCACGCGTGCTCGCCCCCGAGGGCGGCACGGTGCTCATCGGCAAGGACACGCGCCTCTCGGGCTACATGTTCGAGGCGGCCCTCGAGGCCGGCTTCGTCGCCGCCGGCGTGAACGTCATGCTCATCGGCCCGCTGCCGACCCCGGGCATCGCCTACATGACGCGCCGCTTCAACTGCGACTTCGGCGTCGTCATCAGCGCCTCGCACAACCTCTACGACGACAACGGCATCAAGTTCTTCGACGGTTCCGGCGGCAAGCTCTCCGATGAGCTCGAGGAGCGCATCGAGGCGGAGCTGGCGCAGCCGCCGCTGACACGCGCCTCGCGCAACCTCGGGCGCGCCACGCGCGCCGACCGCTCGCGCACCCTGTACCAGGAGTTCTGCGCGCAGACGCTGCCTGCGGGCGTGGACCTCGCGGGACTGAAGATCGTGGTCGACTGCGCCAACGGTGCCGCCTACAAGGTCGCGCCGCGCATCCTCGCCGACCTCGGCGCCGAGATCGTGCCGATCGGCTGCTCGCCGAACGGCCGCAACATCAACGACGGCTGCGGCTCCCTCGCCCCCGATCTGCTGCAGCTGACCGTGCCGGGCGTGCGCGCGCACGTGGGCCTTGCGCTCGATGGCGACGGCGATCGACTGGTCATGGTCGATCACCTCGGCCGCATCGTCGATGGCGACCAGATCCTCTATGTCATCGCCCGCGCCCTCAAGGAGGACGGACGCCTGCGCGGGCCGGTCGTGGGCACGGTGATGAGCAACCTCGGACTCGAGCTCGCGCTGCGCGCCGCGGGCATCGAGTTCCGCCGCACCGCGGTGGGCGATCGCTACGTGCTCGCGATGCTGCGCGAGTGCGGTGGAGTCCTGGGCGGGGAGACCTCGGGGCACATCCTGTGCCTGGACAAGACCACGACGGGCGATGGGCTGGTGAGCGCGCTGCAGGTGCTCGCGGTGATCAAGCGCACCGGGCGCGAGCTCGCCGAGCTCGCCAGCGGCATGCGCAAGTTCCCGCAGGTGCTGCTGAACGTGAAGGTGGCCACGCGCTTTGACCCGACCGCGGTGCCCGAGGTGCGCGAGGCCGTGGAACGGATCGAGGGAGTCCTCGGGGCCGAGGGGCGCGTCGTGCTGCGCGCCTCGGGCACCGAGCCGGTGATCCGCGTCATGGTCGAGGGGCGCGATGAGCCCACGACGCGCGCACTGGCGGCGGAGCTCGCCGAGGCCGTGCGCCACCACGGGCCCTGAGCGCTGCCCCGGAAGGGCCAAAAACCAAGGTAGGGCAGTGCCTTAGCTGCACTTCGGGGTACCGTTGCGTCACCCTGTCCGCATCGCTATCATCGCGCGCCCTTGAATTACCCCATGGCGCGCCTGGCGCGCTTTCCGAGGTCGGTTGATGCGCCGCCCCATAGTCGCCGGTAACTGGAAGATGCACGGCTCGCGCGCCGAGAACGCGCGGCTGATCGAGGAGCTGCTCGCCGGAGCCCCGGCCCAGCCGCCGGCCACCTGCGTCATCTGTCCCCCGTACGTGTACCTGCAGGAGGTCGGCCGGCTGCTGCGCGACTCGGCCTTCAGCCTCGGCGGCCAGGATGTGTGCGCGGACGGGCAGGGCGCCTTCACCGGGGAAGTCTCCGCGGCGCAGCTGCGTGACGTCGGCTGCGAGTACGTGATCGTCGGGCACTCGGAGCGCCGGCTGCTCTACCGCGAGAGCGATCAGCTGATCGCGCGCAAGTTCGGCGCGGCGCAGGCGAAGGGGCTGATCCCGATCCTGTGCGTGGGCGAGCAGCTCGCGGACCGCGAGGCCGGGCGCACGCGCGAGGTGGTGGCTCGCCAGCTCGACGTGGTGCTCGAACTGTGCGGCGCCGGCGCGCTCGAGCAGGGCGTCGTCGCCTACGAGCCGGTGTGGGCGATCGGCACCGGTCGCAACGCCACCCCCGAGCAGGCCCAGGAGGTGCACGCCTTCATCCGCGCCCGGATCGGGGCCCGGGATGCTAGAATCGCGGCCGCGACGCGCATTCTCTATGGCGGCAGCGTGAAGGCGGGCAACGCCGCCGAGCTGTTCGCGATGCCCGACGTCGATGGCGGCCTGATCGGCGGCGCGTCCCTCAAGGCTGATGAGTTCCTGACGATCCTGGCCGCCGCCGGACCGGGACGAGTGGGTGTTTCCCATGTGGGTGCGTAACATTCTGACGTTCGTCCAGCTGCTCTCGGCCGTGGCCATCGTCGGGCTCGTGCTGCTGCAGCGGGGCAAGGGTGCGGATGCCGGGGCCGGCTTCGGCGCCGGGGCCTCGGGCACCGTCTTCGGTGCGCGTGGCGCGACGACCGCGCTGTCGCGCGCGACCGCGATCTTCGCCCTCATCTTCATGGTGAACAGCCTGGCGCTCGCCTATCTCGGCACGCGCACCAGCGCCGAGCCGCAGCGCTCGATCCTCGACGAGGCCGCGGAGAAGCCGAAGAGCGGGCCCGGGCTCGGCGGCAGCCCGCCGGCGGCCGCTCCCGCGACGACTGCGCCCGCAGCATCCACCGGTGCCCCTGCGCCGCCCGTGCCTGCACCGGCGCCAGCGCCGGCACCCGCGCCGAAGTAGCGCGGGTCGCGAGATCCTTCGAACATGCCGACGTGGTGGAATTGGTAGACACACTAGCTTGAGGGGCTAGCGCCGCAAGGTGTGGGAGTTCGAATCTCCCCGTCGGCACCACAGCGTTATCGGACACCCTCAGACGGGCCCGGGCTCGCGCCCTTGGCTTGCTTTGCCACCCAGGCGTCACAGCTCTGCAGCGTCACACTGCGGGTCCATGCTGCTGCTGAGCGAACCGTGCGAAGGCATTCAGGATTTCATCACCGATCTCCGTCGTGTCCCGCCATGGCTCAAGTTTGACCAAAGACCGTGGCATCGCGCCAGATCCTGCCGGCGCGAGACGGTCCGGACGCGTATCCGGTTCGCACCGAGCCTCAAACTCGCACCCTTCGTCGCCGATTGTCGCCGACCTGCTCTCAGCACCCCATCAGTCCGTTGCGCTGCTACAATGCGGCCCGCTTCAGGGGCAGGTCGCGGTCGATCTGCCTTTTTTACGGTCGCTAGCGCATGTTGTTGAACTATCTGCCGATCCTGATCTTCCTGGTCGTGGCTGCGGGCCTGGCCATGCTGCTGCTGATCCTCGGAACCGGGTTCGGCCGCTACTTTTCGCGCTTCCATGACGACAAGGCCAAACTCTCGCCCTATGAGTGCGGCTTCGACGCCTTCGAGGACACGCGCACCAAGTTCGACGTGCGCTACTACCTGGTCGCAATCCTCTTCATCGTCTTCGACCTCGAGATCGCGTTCCTCTTCCCGTGGGCGGTGGCGCTGAAGAAGATCGGCGTCTTCGGACTCGCGGCGATGGGCATCTTCCTCGCGATCCTGGTCGTGGGCTTCATCTATGAATGGAAGAAGGGGGCGCTCGAATGGGACTAGCGGCCCCTGACAGCCCCGAGGGCTTCGCGCAGCGCGGCTTCCTCACCACCCAGGTGGACAACCTCGTCAACTGGGCGCGCACCGGGTCGCTGTGGCCGATGACCTTCGGGCTCGCCTGCTGCGCGGTGGAGATGATGCACGCGGGCGCCTCGCGCTACGACCTCGACCGCTTCGGTGTGGTGTTCCGTCCGAGCCCGCGCCAGTCCGACGTCATGATCGTCGCCGGCACGCTGGTCAACAAGATGGCGCCGGCGCTGCGCAAGGTGTACGACCAGATGGCCGAGCCGCGCTGGGTCATCTCGATGGGCTCGTGCGCCAACGGCGGCGGCTATTACCACTATTCATACGCGGTGGTGCGGGGCTGTGACCGCATCGTGCCCGTGGATGTGTACGTGCCGGGCTGCCCGCCGACGGCAGAGGCACTGGTGTACGGCATCATGCAGTTGCAGAAGAAGATCGCCCGCACCAGCACGATCGCCCGTTAGGCGTTAAGGGAGCAGTCTCAAGGTGAGCGAGCGGATCGAAGCTCTCGCCCAGAAGGTCGACGCGCAGTTACAGGGGCAGGTGCGCCGCGCCCCCTCGCTTGCGCACGAGCTCGCCTACGAGGTCGATGCGGCGGCTCTGCTCGGGGTGTGCCGCGCGTTGCGCGATGCGCAGGATCTTAGGTTCGAGCAGCTCATGGACCTCGCCGGCGTCGATTACTTGAGTTTCGGGCGCGATGACTGGCAGACCTCGAGCGCGACCCGCTCGGGCTTCAGCCGCGCGCGCGTCGGCCCGGGCGAGGCGGAGGATCCGGACGCGCCAGGGCGCTTTGCGGTCACATACCACCTTTTGTCGGTGCGCCACAATCAGCGGCTGCGCCTGAAGGTCCACGCGCCCGACAGCGCCGACCCGGTAATCGACTCGGTGGTCGCGGTGTGGGCCGCGGCCAACTGGTTCGAGCGCGAGGCGTTCGACCTCTTCGGCATCGTGTTCCGCGGCCACCCGGACCTGCGGCGCATCCTCACCGACTACGGCTTCATCGGGCATCCCTTCCGCAAGGACTTCCCGCTGATCGGCAACGTCGAGGTGCAGTACGACGCCGCCAAGGGACGCGTGGTCTACCAGCCGGTGAGCATCACCCCGCGCGTGCTCGTGCCCAAGGTGATCCGGCACGATCACCGCTACGAGGCGGCGCTCAAAGACCCGACCGGGCCACGCTGATGTCCTCAGCTCCCCTCACCGAGATCCGCAACTACACGATGAACTTCGGGCCGCAGCACCCGGCGGCCCACGGCGTGCTGCGCCTGGTGCTCGAGCTCGACGGCGAGGTCATCCAGAAGGCCGATCCGCACATCGGGCTGCTGCACCGCGGTACCGAGAAGCTCGCCGAGTCCAAGCCCTTCAACCAGTCGATCGGCTACATGGACCGGCTCGACTACGTATCGATGATGTGCAACGAGCACGCCTACGTGCTCGCCATCGAGCGGCTGCTCGGCATCACCCCGCCCGAGCGCGCGCAGTACGTGCGCGTCCTGTTCGATGAGATCACCCGCATCCTGAACCACCTGATGTGGCTCGGTGCGCATGGCCTGGACATCGGCGCCATGACGGTGTTCCTCCTGTGCTTCAAGCAGCGCGAGGAGCTCATGGACGTGTACGAGGCGGTCTCGGGCACGCGCATGCACGCTACCTACTACCGCCCGGGCGGCGTGTACCGCGATCTGCCGGACTCGATGCCCAAGTACCATGCCTCCAAGTGGCGCTCGGCCAAGGAGGCCGCGCGGCTGAACGAGGCGCGCTCGGGCACGATGCTCGACTACATCCAGGCCTTCACCGACAACTTTCCCAAGGCGGTCGATGACTACGAGACGCTGCTCACCGACAACCGCATCTGGAAGCAGCGCACCGTCAACATCGGCGTGGTGAGCCCGGAGCGGGCGCTGCAGCTCGGCTTCTCCGGCCCGATGCTGCGCGGCTCGGGCATCGCCTGGGACCTGCGCAAGAAGCAGCCCTACGAGGTCTATGGCCGCATGGACTTCGACGTCCCGGTCGGCGTCAACGGCGACTGCTATGACCGCTACCTGGTGCGGGTGGCGGAGATGCGCCAGGCGAACCGCATCGTGCGCCAGTGCATCGAATGGCTGAAGGCGCACCCCGGCCCGGTGATGATCGATGACCGCAAGGTGCGCCCGCCCTCGCGCGAGCACATGAAGGAAGACATGGAATCGCTCATCCACCACTTCAAGTTCTTCACCGAGGGCTACGAGGTGCCGGCGGGGGAGACCTATGCGGCAGTGGAGGCTCCCAAGGGGGAGTTCGGGATCTACCTGGTATCCGACGGCGCCAACAAGCCCTACCGCCTGAAGTGCCGCGCGCCGGGTTTCCCGCACCTGGCGGCGCTGGAAGAGATGTCCCGCGGCCACATGCTCGCCGACGTGGTCGCGGTGATCGGCACGCAGGACATCGTGTTCGGAGAAATCGACCGGTGAGCACCGAGAGCACCCGCAGCGGCACCGCCAGTATCAGCAAGCTCGCACTGCTCGCGGAGGCGACGCGCGCGGAGATCGATCACTGGGTGGCCAAGTTCCCGCCGGGGCGGCAGCGCTCCGCGTGCATAGCGGCGCTGCGTGCCGCGCAGGAACAGAACCAGGGTTACCTCACCGGCGAGCTCATGGACGCCGTCGCCGAGTACCTGAAGCTGCCGCCGATCCAGGTGTACGAGGTGGCGAGCTTCTACTCCATGTTCGAGACGCACCCCTGCGGGCGCCACCACGTGAGCATCTGCACCAACATCTCCTGCCACCTGAACGGCGGGGATGCCCTGGTGGCGCACGCCGAGAAGCGTCTCGGCATCAAGGTGAACCAGAGCACGCCCGACGGCCGCATCTTCCTCAAGCGCGAGGAGGAATGCCTCGCGGCCTGCACCGGCGCGCCGATGATGATGGTCGATCACGCGTTCCACGAAAACCTGACGCCCGAGAAGCTCGACAAGATCCTGGATGAGCTGAAGTGAGCGACCTGGAAGAGAAGTACGCCGCGCGCATGAACCTCACGGTGTTCGAGCCGCTGAAGCTCGAGCGCCCGTGGACCATCGACACCTACCGCTCGATCGGTGGCTACAGCGTGTGGGAGCAGATCCTCAGGGACCAGCCCCCGCGCGAGGAGATCATCGACAAGGTCAAGGCCTCGGGACTGCGCGGGCGCGGTGGCGCCGGCTTCCCGACCGGCACCAAGTGGAGCTTCATGCCGCGCAACTCGCCGGTGCAGAAGTACCTGGTGTGCAACTCCGACGAGAGCGAGCCGGGCACCTGTCACGACCGCGACATCCTGCGCTACAACCCGCACGCGGTGATCGAGGGCCTGGCGATCGCCGGCTACGCCACCAACTCCACCGTCGCCTACAACTACATCCGCGGCGAGTTCCTCGGCGAGCCGGTGCCGCGCTTCGAGGCGGCGCTCAAGGAGGCCTACGCCGCCGGGCTCCTCGGCAAGCGCATCAAGGGCAGTAACGTCGACTTCGACCTGCACACCTTCGTCGGCGCTGGCGCCTACATCTGCGGCGAGGAGACGGCGCTGCTCGAATCCCTCGAGGGCAAGTGCGGCAAGCCGCGCTTCAAGCCGCCGTTCCCGGCCAACTACGGCGTCTACGGGGCGCCCACCACGATCAACAACACCCTCAGCTACGCCTCCGTGCCGACCATCCTGCGCAAGGGGCCGGCGTGGTTCGCGGGCCTCGGGCCGCCGAACTCCGGCGGCACCATGATCTACTCGGTCTCCGGCCACGTGGCGCGGCCGCGCAACATCGAGCTGCCCCTCGGGGTGCCGTTTGCCGACCTGCTGGAGCTGTGCGGCGGCGTGCGCGGCGGGCGCAAGCTCAAGGCAGTCATTCCCGGCGGGGTCTCGGTGCCCGTCGTGCCCGGGGAGATCATGCTCAAGACCAACATGGACTACGACTCCGTCAAGGCGGCCGGTTCCGCGCTCGGCACCGGCGCGGCCATCGTCATGGACGAGACCACCTGCATGGTGGCAGCACTCGAGCGCATCTCGCGCTTCTACTACTCCGAGTCCTGCGGCCAGTGCACGCCCTGTCGCGAGGGCACCGGCTGGATGAACCGGCTGCTGCTGCGGATGCTCGCCGGCCACGGGCGCCGCGAGGAGCTCGCGCTGCTGCTGGACGTGGCCAACCGCATCGAGGGACACACCATCTGCGCCTTCGGCGATGCTGCGGCCTGGCCGGTGCAGAGCTTCCTCAAGCACTACCGGCACGAGTTCGAGTACATGATCGACCACGGCGGTCGCAGCATCGTCAGCGACGGCCGCGGAGCGCAGGCGGCCTAGCGGCCGCCGCAACCACGGACACTTTCATGGCGGATGACCTGGTCAACATCGAGATCGACGGCGTCGCGGTCAAGGCGAAGAAGGGCGAGATGCTCATCCGCGTCACGGATGCGCACGGCGCCTACGTGCCGCGCTTCTGCTACCACGAGAAGCTCGCGGTGGCGGCCAACTGCCGCATGTGCCTGGTGGAGATCGAGAAGGCCCCCAAGCCCGCGCCAGCCTGCGCCACCCCGGTCATGGAGGGCATGAAGGTCTTCACCAAGTCGGCCCGGGCGATCGGCGCGCAGCGCGCCACCATGGAGTTCCTGCTCATCAATCATCCGCTCGACTGCCCGATCTGCGACCAGGGCGGGGAGTGCGAGCTGCAGGACCTCGCGGTCGGCTTCGGGCGCGATGCCTCGCGCTACGACGAGGGCAAGCGCTCGGTGCTGGACGAGAACCTCGGCCCGCTGATCGCGACCGACATGACGCGCTGCATCCAGTGCACGCGCTGCATCCGCTTCACCGACGAGATCGCCGGCATCCAGGAGCTCGGCATGATCGGCCGCGGCGAGCACGTCGCGGTGCGCACCTACATCGAGAGCACCGTCAACCACGAGCTCTCGGGCAACGTCATCGACCTGTGCCCGGTGGGCGCGCTGGTCTCCAAGCCGTACCGCTTCAGCGCGCGCGCCTGGGAGATGGCCTCGATCCCGCTCGTCTCGCCGCACGATTGCGTCGGCTCGAATCTCTTCGCCCACGTGCTGCGCGGACAGCTCAAGCGCGTGGTGCCGCGCGAGAACGAGGCCATCAACGAGATCTGGATCTCCGACCGCGACCGCTTCAGCTACGAGGGCGTCTACAGCCCCGACCGCCTGCACAAGCCGCTGGTACGCCGTGGTGCCGAGTGGGTCGAGAGTGACTGGGAGAGCGCGCTCACCCAGGTGGCCGAGGGCCTGCGCACGCGCGCGCCCGAGCTCGGCTTGCTCGTGAGCCCGACGGCAACACTCGAGGAGCTGTACCTCGCCCAGAAACTCGCCCGCGGCCTCAACAGCAACCACATCGACCACCGCCTGCGCCAGCGCGACTTCCGCGATGCCGCCGCGGACCCCGTGATGCCGGGGCTCGGCATGCCCGTGGCCCAGGTCGACGCGCTCGATGCGCTGCTGGTGATCGGCGGCAACCTGCGCCGCGAGGCGCCGCTCATCGCCCACCGGGTTCGCAAGGCCGCGTGCCGTGGGGCGCGGGTGAGCTTCCTGAACCCGGCGCGTTTCCCCTATCTCTTCCCCGTGCACGCCTACCGCGTCGCCGCCCCGCAGGAGTGGGTGGGCGAGCTGGCCGCGATCCTCGCCGCCGCCGCCCAGATCACCGGCAAGGCGGTGCCCGCGCACCTCGCGGCCGCGGTCAGCGCGGCGCAGGTGAGCGCTGAGCATCGCACGATCGCGCAGTCCCTCACCGAGGGCGGGCAGCGCTCCGTGTGGCTCGGCGCGCTCGCCGGGCGGCACGCCCGCTTCATCGACGTGCGCGCGCTCGCCGCGGCACTGGCGGCCATCACCGGCGCGCACCTCGGGCGCATCGCCGAGGGTGGCAACGGAGTCGGTGCCTATCTCGCCGGCGTGCTGCCGCATCGCGAGGCGGGGGGCCGCGCGGTCGCGAGGCCCGGCCTGAACGCGCGCGAGATGCTGCGCCGGCCGCTGCGCGCCTATGTGCTCGTCGGCGGCATCGAGCCCGGGATCGATGCGCTCGACCCCGAATCACTGCGCACGCTGGCGCGCGCGGAGCTGGTCGTGGCGCTGACGCCCTATGCCAGCGAGGAGATGCGCGCGGTGGCGCACGTCATGCTGCCGATCGGCACCTTCGCCGAGACCTCCGGCACCTTCGTCAACTGCGAGGGCAGCTGGCAGAGCCAGACCGGCGCGGCCACGCCCGTGGGCGAGGCGCGCCCGGGCTGGAAGGTACTGCGGGTGCTGGGCAACCTCCTGAACGTTCCCGGCTTCGATTACCTCTCATCCGAGCAGGTGCGCGATGAAGTGCGCGCGCGCTGCGCGGACCTCAAGCCCGCGCCCTACCAGGGCACACACGCGGTCGGCGCGGCCCCCGCCGGGGCGGATGAGGCGGGACTTACGGACGTGCCGATGTACCAGGTGGATGCCGTCGTGCGGCGCGCACCCTCGCTGCAGCGCACCCGCGAGGGTCGCATGCCGGTCGTGACCTACTAGGGGCGCGCGGTGCTCGAGAGACTCGACACTCTGTGGACTTCGCTGCCGGACTACGGGCGCTCCACCGCGTGGACCCTCGTGGTCACCGTGGGGCTCATCCTGTGCGTCGCGCTGCTCACCCTGTGGGAGCGCAAGGTGATCGGCTGGATGCAGCTGCGCCGCGGCCCCAACCGCGTGCGCCTGCTCGGCCTGCTGCCCGGTCTCGGGCAGCCGTTCGCGGACGTGATCAAGCTCCTCATCAAGGAGGTGGTGATCCCGGCGCGTGCCAACAAGATCCTGTTCCGCCTCGCGCCGGTGATCGCGCTCATCCCGGCGTTCGCCGCCTGGGCGGTGATCCCGCTGTCCCCGGAGGTGGTGATCTCCAAGGCCGACGCGGGACTCCTTTATCTCCTGTCGCTCACCTCGATGGGGGTGTACGGGGTGATCATCGCCGGCTGGGCCGCGAACTCGAAGTACGCCTTCCTCGGCGCCATGCGCTCGGCGGCGCAGATGGTCGCCTACGAGATCGCGATGGGCTTCGCCCTGGTCGGGGTGCTGATGGCCACCGGCAGCATGAACCTCGGCAAGATCGTGCAGACCCAGGCCGGCGGGATGCTGTCGTGGAACTGGTTCTGGCTGTTCCCGCTGCTCATGGTCTACTTCATCTCCGGGATCGCCGAGACCAACCGCGCGCCCTTCGACGTCGCCGAGGGCGAGTCGGAGATCGTGGCCGGCTTTCACGTCGAGTACTCGGGCATCGCCTTCGCGCTGTTCTTCCTCGCCGAGTACGCCAACATGATCCTGATCTCGGCGCTGACGACGGTGTTCTTCTTCGGCGGCTGGCAGGGCCCGTTCGAGGGCTGGCCGCTGCTCGGGGCCACCTTCCTCGGGCAGCCGAGCTTCCTGTGGCTCGCCCTCAAGGTCTTCTGCCTGCTGTTCCTGTTCCTGTGGTTCCGCGCCACCTTCCCGCGTTACCGCTACGACCAGATCATGCGGCTCGGCTGGAAGGCGCTGATCCCGGTGACCCTGGTGTGGATCGGCGTGGAGATGGTGATGCTCGTGTACCGCGTCGGCCCCTGGTCGCGCCCCTGGTTCCACTGAAGGCGGCACCGATGGCCCTTAATCCGCTGAAAACCTTCCTGCTGCCCGAGCTGCTCAAGGGCATGACGGTGACCTGGCGTACCTTCTGGGAGAACAAGTACACCATCAACTACCCGGAGGAGAAGACGCCGCAGTCGCCGCGCTTCCGCGGCCTGCACGCGCTGCGCCGCTACGCCAATGGCCAGGAGCGCTGCATCGCCTGCAAGCTGTGCGAGGCCGTGTGCCCGGCGGTGTGCATCACCATCGACTCGGACGTCGCCCCCGACGGCACGCGCCGCACCACCCGCTACGATATCGACCTGTTCAAGTGCATCTACTGCGGCTTCTGCGAGGAGGCCTGCCCGGTGGATGCCATCGTGCTCACGCGCATCCACGAGTACCACATGGAGCGGCGCGGCGAGAACATCATGAGCAAGGACAAGCTGCTCGCCGTGGGCGAGCGCTATGAAGCCATGATCGCCACCGACAAGGCCGCGGACGCCCCGTACCGATGAGCACCACCCCGAAAGCGGCGGACGGCGCGCCATGCTAGTGCAGGCACTGTTCTACCTGTTCGGCACCATCCTGGTGCTCTCGGCGCTCGGGGTGATCAGCGCGCGCAACCCGGTGTACTCAGCGCTGGCACTGGTCATGTGCTTCGTCACCTCGGCGGCCATCTGGCTCCTGATCGAGGCGGAGTTCCTCGCCGTGGTGCTGGTGCTGGTGTACGTCGGCGCGGTCATGGTGCTGTTCCTGTTCGTCGTCATGATGCTCGACATCAACCTCGCGGAGCTGCGCCAGGGGTTCACGCGCTTCGCCTGGCTCGGCTGGCTCACCGCGCTCGCCGTGATCGTCGAGATCGCCGGCGTGGTGTGGGCCAAGGGCGGGCTCGGAGTGGATGCGAGCCACGGGGCGACCCCGACCGCGGCCGACTACAGCAATACGCTCGCGCTCGGGGAGGTGCTGTACACCGAGTACGCCTACCCCCTCGAGCTCGCCGCCATGCTGCTCCTGGTGGCGATCGTGGCCGCCATCGCCCTCACCATGCGCCGCCGCGCCGGCCTGAAGCGGCAGGACGTCGACGCCCAGGTGGCAGTGCGCGCCGCCGACCGCCTGCGGATCGTCAAGATGGACCCGGAGCAGGGCCCATGATCAGCCTCGCGCAGCTCCTGACGCTGTCCGCCATAGTCTTCTCGGTCGCCGTGGCCGGGATCTTCCTCAACCGCAAGAACGTCATCCTGCTCCTCATGTGCGTCGAGCTGCTGCTGCTGGCGGCGAACTTCAACTTCATCGCCTTCTCGCGCTACCTCGGGGATCTCAACGGCCAGGTGTTCGTGTTCTTCATCCTCACCGTGGCCGCGGCCGAGTCCGCGATCGGGCTCGCGATCCTCGTGGTGCTGTTCCGCGAGCGGCGCAGCATCAACGTCGAAGACCTCAACACGCTCAAGGGCTGAAGCCTCGCATCCATGAACCCGCACGTGCTGCTCGCCATCCCGCTGCTGCCCCTGCTGGCCGCGATCGTCGCCGGGCTCTTCGGGCGCTACATCGGCCGGGTCGGCGCGCACCTCATCACCATCGCCGGCGTCGCCGTGAGCTGCGCGCTCTCGGTCGGCGTGCTGCGCGACAGCCTCGCGGGCCGCGTGCCGACCTACGACGGCGCGGTGTACACCTGGCTGGTGAGCGACGGCATGAGCATGCAGGTCGGCTTCCTGGTGGATCGCCTCACCGCGATGATGATGGCAGTGGTGACTTTCGTGTCGCTGTGCGTGCACGTCTACACCATCGGCTACATGCGCGATGACCCGGGCTACACGCGCTTTTTCAGCTACATCTCGCTGTTCACCTTCTCCATGCTGATGCTGGTGATGGCGAACAACTTCATGCAGCTGTTCTTCGGCTGGGAAGCGGTCGGCGTCGTCTCCTACCTGCTGATCGGCTTCTGGTACACGCGCCCGAGCGCGATCTTCGCCAACCTCAAGGCCTTCATCGTCAACCGCATCGGCGACTTCGGCTTCGTGCTCGGCATCGCCGGCGTGGCCTACTTCACGCACTCGATGCGCTACGCGGATGCCTTCGCGGCCGCCCCGCAGATCGCGCAGTCCTTCATCCCGCTGAGCAGCGCCTACGCCGCCCCCGCGCTGACGCTCATCTGCATCTGCCTGTTCATCGGTGCCATGGGCAAGTCCGCGCAGGTGCCGCTGCACGTGTGGCTGCCTGACTCGATGGAGGGCCCGACGCCGATCTCCGCGCTGATCCACGCCGCCACCATGGTGACCGCCGGCATCTTCATGGTGGCGCGCATGTCGCCGCTGTTCGAGTACTCGGAAGGGGCGCTATCGTTCGTGCTGGTGATCGGCGCCACTACCGCGTTCTTCATGGGCCTGCTCGGGGTGGTCAACAACGACATCAAGCGCGTGATCGCCTACTCGACGCTCTCGCAGCTCGGCTACATGACGGTGGCCCTCGGGGTCTCCGCCTACTCCGCCGGCATGTTCCACCTGATGACCCACGCCTTCTTCAAGGCGCTGCTGTTTCTCGCCGCCGGCTCGGTGATCATCGGCATGCACCACGAGCAGGACATGCGCAAGATGGGCGGGCTCGCGAAATACATGCCGATCACCGCCGTCACCTGCTGGATCGGGGCGCTGGCGCTCATCGGCACGCCGTTCTTCTCCGGCTTCTATTCCAAGGACGCCATCATCGAGGCGGTGGGCGAGTCGCACCGCTGGGGTGCCGGCTACGCCTACTGGTGCGTGCTGCTCGGGGTGTTCGTCACCGCGCTCTACACCTTCCGCATGCTGTTTCTCACCTTCCACGGCCCGGAGCGCTTCCGCGCCGCGCACGCCGCCGAGCACCACCATCACGGCCACGCGCCTGCCGAGGAGCCCGGGCACGAGGCGCACGACGGGACACCGCACGAGAGCCCCTGGGTGGTGACGCTGCCGCTGATCGCGCTCGCGATTCCCTCGGTGCTGATCGGCGCGCTCACGGTCGGCGCGGTGCTGTTCGGCGGCTACTTCGGCCCGTCGATCTTCGTGCTGCCGGCCAATGACGTGCTCGGCCGGGTAGGGGAGGAGTTCGGCGGCGCGGCGCAGACCGCGCTGCGCGGCTTCCTCGCCCCGCCGTTCTGGCTGGCGCTCGCCGGGGTGGTGACCGCCTGGGTGTTCTTCCTGTGGCGCCCGCAGCTGGCGGACGCGGCGGCGCGGCGCTTCGGCGGATTGCGCCGGCTCTTGACGCACAAGTACTACTTCGACTGGTTCAACGAGCACGTCATCGCGGCCCTCACCCGCGGCATCGGTGTCGGACTGTGGAAGGGAGGCGACGAGGCGCTGATCGACGGGGCGCTGGTGAACGGCACGGCCATGGGCGTCGGCTGGTTCGGCAGCGTGCTGCGGCGGGTGCAGAGCGGCTATCTGTACTCCTACGCCTTCTGGATGATGATCGGCCTGGCGCTGCTGCTCGGCTGGTTCCTGGCGCACGCCTAGACGGATAACGAAGTCACACCCATGCACGCCCTGCTGTCGCTCATGATCTGGCTGCCCATCGCCGCGGGCGTGCTGATACTGCTGCTCGGTGACCGCAACATCGGTGCCGGACGCTGGCTGGCGCTCGCCGGCTCGCTCGTGACGCTGGCGCTCGCGGTGCCGCTGTGGAGCGGCTTCGACGCCACCACTGCGGCCCTGCAGTTCACCGAGAAGCTGCCCTGGATCCCGCGCTTCAACGCCAGCTACTCACTCGGCGTCGACGGCATCTCGATGCCGCTCATCGTGCTGACCGCCTTCATGACCGTGCCGGTCGTGATCGCCGGCTGGAGCGTGATCGAGAAGCGCCCGGCGCAGTACTACGCCGCGTTCCTCATCATGGAAGGCCTGATGATCGGGGTGTTCTCGGCGAGTGACGCGCTGCTCTTCTACTTCTTCTGGGAAGCGATGCTGATCCCGATGTTCCTCATCATCGGCATCTGGGGCGGCCCGCGGCGCGTGTACGCCACCATCAAGTTCTTCCTCTACACCTTCCTCGGCTCGGTGTTCATGCTGGCCGCGCTCATCTACATGTACGTGAAGGGCGGCAGCTACTCGATCGCGGGCCTGCAGGCGCTGCCCCTGAGCATCGCCGAGCAGCGCTGGATCTTCGTGGCGTTCCTGCTGGCGTTCGCGGTCAAGGTGCCGATGTGGCCGGTGCACACCTGGCTGCCGGATGCGCACGTCGAGGCGCCCACCGGCGGCTCGGTGATCCTGGCGGCCATCATGCTGAAGATGGGCGGCTACGGCTTCCTGCGCTTCAGCCTGCCGATCGCGCCCGATGCCAGCCGCGAGCTCGACCTGTTGGTGATCTCCTTGTCGCTGATCGCTGTGGTGTACATCGGCTTCGTCGCCCTGGTGCAGCAGGACATGAAGAAGCTGATCGCCTATTCCTCGATCGCGCACATGGGCTTCGTCACCCTTGGGGCCTTCGTGATCTACGAGATCGTGCGCCACACCGGCAGCACGCTCGGTGCCGGCATGGGGCTCGACGGCGCCATGGTGCAGATGGTCTCCCACGGCCTGATCTCGGGCGCACTGTTCCTGTGCGTGGGCGTGCTCTATGACCGCGTTCACAGCCGCCAGATTGCCGACTACGGCGGGGTGATCAACACCATGCCGGTGTTCGCCGCCTTCATGGTGCTGTTCGCGCTCGCCAACACGGGCCTGCCGGGCACCTCCGGGTTCGTCGGTGAGTTCCTGGTGATCATCGCCAGCTTCCGCGCGAGCTTCTGGTACTCCTTCCTCGCGGCCGTGACGCTGGTGCTCGGGGCCGCCTACACACTCTGGCTGGTCAAGCGCGTGGTGTTCGGCCCGGTGCGCAGTCCGCGGGTCGCGGCATTGCAGGACCTGAACGGGCGCGAGTTCCTGGTGCTCGGCGCGCTGGCGGTGGCGGTGCTGCTGGTCGGCATCTGGCCGGCGCCGCTGCTTAAGGTCATGCAGCCGACCATCCACCACCTGGTCACCCAGGCGGTGGCCACCAAGCTCTGAAAGCCCTGCAGAAGCCCATGCCCGAAACCCTCTTCACCTGGTCGAGCCTCGCGCCCCTGACGCCGGAGATCTGCCTCGCCGTGGGGGTGTGCCTGGTGCTGCTGGTCGACGTGTTCGCCGGCGAGCGCCGCCCTGGCCTGACCGCGACGCTGACTCTCGCCGTGCTCGCAGTGAGCGCGGCGCTGACCCTCGAGTACGCCCACGTGACCGAGCGCACCGTGCTCGTGCACGGCATGTACGTCGCCGACGAGCTTGCGATGGTCCTCAAGCTCGCCGGCTTCCTCGTGGTGGCGGTGGCGCTGCTGTACTCGCGCGCCTACCTCGTCAACCGCAACATACTGCGCGGCGAGTACTACGTGCTGGCGCTGACGGCGCTGCTCGGCATCTTCGTGCTGGTCTCGGCGAACAGCCTGCTCACCGTGTACCTGGGGGTCGAGCTGCTGGCGCTCTCGGTATATGCCATGGTCGCCTTCGACCGTGACTCCGGCGTCGCCGCGGAGTCGGCCATGAAGTACTTCGTGCTGGGCGCTATCGCCTCCGGGGCACTCTTGTACGGCATGTCGCTCATCTACGGCCTCACCGGCACGCTGAACCTCGGGGAGATCGCCCAGCGCCTGAGCACCCCCACCTCCCTCGGCGTCATCCTCGGCCTGGTGTTCATCGTGGTGGCGGTGGCGTTCAAGCTCGGCGCCGTGCCCTTCCACATGTGGCTGCCGGACGTCTATGAGGGCGCGCCCACCAGCGTCACGCTGTTCATCGGCACGGTACCGAAGCTCGCCTACTTCGCGCTGGCGCTGCGGCTGCTCGGCGAGGGCCTGAACGGCGTCAGCCTCGAGTGGACGCAGATGCTGGCGGCGCTGGCGGTGCTGACGCTGGTGGTCGGCAACGTGGTCGCGATCGTACAGACCAACCTGAAGCGCATGCTGGCCTACTCGACCATCGCCAACGTCGGCTTCATCGTCCTCGGCTTCGTCGCCGGCACGCCCGATGGCTACGCGGCGGCGCTGTTCTACACGCTCACGTACGTGCTCATGGCGCTCGGCTCCTTCGGCGTGATCCTGGTGGCGAGCCGCAAGGGCTACGAGGCCGACCGGCTCGAGGACTACAAGGGCCTGCACCAGCGCGACCCACTGCTCGCGCTCGCGATGATGCTGCTCATGTTCTCCACCGCCGGTGTGCCGCCCCTGGTGGGCTTCTGGGCGAAGCTGCGCATCTTCCAGGCGCTGTGGGAGACCCAGCACCTGTGGCTGGTCATCATCGCCGCGGCGACGTCGGTCGTCGGCGCCTACTACTACCTGCGGGTGATCAAGCTCATGTACTTCGACGATCCGGTGGGCGCTGCGCCCGCCGCGACCGCCTCCGGCGGCGTGCGCCTGGCGCTCGGCATCAATGCCGCCGCCGTGCTGGTGCTCGGCGTGCTGCCCGACCCGCTCCTGAACCTGTGCGCGCGGGCGATCCACTGAGGTCGGGAACCGGCGCCGCGAAGCCACGGTCGTACCCAACCATGACAGACACACGCTCAAGCACCTGGGGGGGTGCGCTGCTGTGCGCCCTCGCGGCGCTCCTTGGCGCCGCCGCGCCCGTCGCA
>Ga0335085_10006066_pt1 | contig 19185 bp, 17 predicted proteins | sample Lox_Sample_45_FD_206712 | JGI IMG/M metagenome (GOLD analysis project Ga0335085, IMG submission 206712) | Soil microbial communities from Loxahatchee National Wildlife Refuge, Florida, United States - Lox_Sample_4.5 | ecosystem: Environmental > Terrestrial > Soil > Wetlands | place: USA...
AACGGCCGAAGCATTTCCGACCTTGGCTGGAAGTGGGGCGAAACCAAATATCAAATCCGCAGCTGGTACATCCCGCTGCTGTACGCCTCGATCGCTTATGCCATCGTATGGATTTTTCACTTCGGAGCATTCGGCAATCCAGACTTCTACGATTCGCTAGCAAAATCGATGCACCTCGGAGGTCCGCGTTGGATCTCTATCGCGCTGGCAATCGCTCTCATTGGAACATACGGTATCGTTCGCAGCGTGGCCAGCGCTCTGGGAGAAGAAATTGGCTGGCGCGGTTTCCTGGTGCCCGAATTATCGAAAACGACTTCTTTCACAGCGACTTCCCTGATCAGTGGCATCGTGTGGTCGCTCTGGCACTATCCCATCTTGATTTTTAGCGACTACAATGCAGGTACGCCAACCTGGTATGGGCTCAGCTGCTTCACAGTGATGGTGATCTCCATCAGTTTCGTTTTCGCTTGGATGCGACTCAAATCCGGGAGCCTTTGGACCGCCGCGATTCTCCACGGCAGCCACAACCTATATGTGCAGGCCATCTTCACGCCGATAACTCGTGACACGGGTAAGACCAAGTGGTTTATCGACGAGTTTGGCTGCGTTTTGCCGCTCGTCGCCATCGCTTTTGCCATCTACTTCTGGAGCAAGCGCCGAGAGCTTCCTGCCCCGCAGGCCTGAGCGGCCCGATTGCGTTGGGTTCGATGTGTTCACCACCTTCATTGGTCTGCGGTCCCGTTCCCTGCGATAATAGAAAGTCACGACGCTTGACGCATGAATTGCCCTCAAAAAAGGATGTGCTCCGATGCACCATGCCTGGCATGATGTTTCACCAGGAAAAGAGCTGCCTCGCGATTTTCAGGCGGTCATCGAAATTCCGCTGGGCTCCAACGTAAAGTACGAACTGGACAAGCCCAGCGGCCTGCTGAAAGTGGACCGCATCATTCACTCCGCCGTTTTTTATCCGGCGAATTACGGCTTTATCCCACAGACATACGCTGAGGACAATGACCCGCTCGATGTTCTGGTCCTATGCCAGGAGCCGGTGCAGCCACTTGCTCTCATCAAAGCCCGCGCGATAGGCCTGATGAGCATGATCGATTCCGGCGCCAGCGACGACAAAATCATCGCGGTAGCTACGGGCGACCCGGAATTCAGCAGCTATCTCGAGGCTCGAGACCTTCCGCCTCACCGCTTGCTCGTTCTCCGCCGTTTTTTCCAGGACTACAAACTGCTCGAAGGCAAAAAGGTCGAGGTCGAGGAGATTCGCCCTGCGTACGCGGCGCTGGCGGTCATCGAGCGCGCCCTCGCCCGCTACCAAGCGGAGCGCGAGCATTTGTTGGCAAAGGACGCACACAAATAGCTGCCGCCCTGCATCTCTAATGTAAAAGTACTATTTCGCGCCAGCCGGGGCGATGCTACGTTTTCCCGACTTGAACAGCGGTTTTGGAGTAGCATAACGGCAATCGCGCAAACAAATGTCCTAGACTTCGATAAATGAGATTGGTGGAATAGCTGACGATGAGTTCTTTCTGGAAATGGACAATTGGCGTTTTTCTGGTGCTGCTCGTGGTCGCCTTCGTAATCCTTAGCAAAATGGCCGGCAGCCCCCGGGACGCCTACTTCATGGTCCGCTATGCTCTTCCCCACATGCACCGGGGGAATCTGAAGGTCGGCGACACGGCTCCGGACGCTAGCCTGGTCGCGCTCGACGGCTCATCGCGATTCCATATCCGCGAACGCACCGGCGCACGCCCTCTCGTCGTCATTTTTGGCAGCTACACTTGACCGCCCTTCCGCCGCCACGTCGGTGACGTGACGCAGATTTACAACGACTACAAGGATCACGCAGACTTCCTGACCGTCTACGTACGCGAAGCCCATCCCACGGATGAATGGCAAATGAAGTCCAATGTGAAGGAAGACGTCTGCTATGCTCAGCCAAAGACGCTGGCCCAACGCGTGGCAATCGCGAACGATTTCATCAAGCGCTACAACTACCCCATCGCTTTCGGAATCGACGATATGAGCAACGCCGCCAACAACGCGTATGCCGCCTGGCCGGAGCGCATCTACATCATCGACAAGGACGGCCGCATCGCCTACCGCGGAGGCATGGGCCCCTTCGATTACAAGCCCGACGAAGCCCGCGCCTGGCTCGCCGCCCGCTACGGCACTGTGAAGCACGACGCGCCGGCACCCGCTCCATCTACTCCTACTGCTTCATTGCAGTGACCAAGCTCCTTGCGCAAGACAGACAGTTCTAAATTTCGCCAGGACTCAGTCGAGAGAACTGGCTTGGCAAGAGCCCTTTCCAAGCTCGGCTTCTGTTCCAGAACAAAAGCCGGTCAACTCATTCGCACCGGGAGAGTACGCGTCAACGGAGCGCTTCGCCGCGATCCGGAAACTCCCGTTCGCCCGGGCAAAGACCGCATCGAAGTCGAAGGCCAGCTCATCGTGGCCTCCAAAAAAATTTATCTCATGCTCAACAAGCCACGCGGCATCGTCACCACGGCCAACGACGAAAAAAGCCGCGAAACGGTCTACAAATTTCTCGGCGCCAGCGTGTCCTGGGTCGCTCCGGCCGGCCGGCTCGACAAAGCCAGCGAAGGTCTGCTGTTGCTCACCAACGATTCCGAGTGGGCCGCGCGCATCACCGCTCCCGAAACGCATCTCGAAAAGACCTATCACGCACAAATCGGGAAGATCGCCGACACTGCGCTGCTAGAAACTCTGATGGATGGCGTCCGAACAACCCAGGGTGATTTTCTTCGCGCAAAGAGCGCTTCCCTGCTCCGTCAGGGTGAGCGCAATTCCTGGATCGAAATTATCCTCGATGAAGGTAAGAACCGGCACATTCGCCGAATGCTGGAAACTCTCGGTATCGAAGTCTTGAGATTGATCCGCGTCGCGATCGGCCCGCTTCCGCTCGGCGAACTCCCCAAAGGTGCCACTCGCGCGCTAACTCCGGAAGAAAAGCTGTCCTTGGACCGCGCCATGTTGCGCAGCGCGAAGAGTGTATAAAGCGACTTGCCACGTTAGCAGGCCGCTTCTCTTGCCCGCAGTTCTTGAATTGGCCTGTTCTTAGATTACTTCTTCGGCTTAGTTGCTGGTTTTGGCTCCGCAGCCGGCTTCAGATCCGCCGCAGCTTTCTCCATGGTCGTAACCGTGCTCGCATCCAGCTCATACAGCGACGGTTCATTCTCTCTTTTCGCAATATACCGGTCGCCGTTCTTCGAAATCAGCACTTTCTCCACGGTCTTTCCACCGTTCGAGGTGGCGGTCAGTTCCATCGACGGCGTCGTGAATCCCGAGTCCACAAACTTGTTCGCCGACAAGTCCCGCACCTTCTCCTCGAAAGTTTCCGCGTCAATTATTTCCGCTTTCTTTCCGTCGGGCAGCCACCAATCCGTTCCGCCTTTCGTCAAGTAGTACGTCTTCTCGCCATCCTGAAACTCAATCTTGTCCGGATCCGTGAAGCCCAGATCAAAAAGTTTTTTGTTCCGGAAATCATCGACCCCTTTGGCAAGCTCCAGGCCTAAATCGCTGCCGACTTTATAGACGCCCTCGACGGCGCTCGATTTCGCGTAATAATCGTCCTTGTTCTTCCGAACTTGCAACTCTTCCGTCCCCGACGCATCGGTAACCTTCGCAGTTGCAACCACTGTGCCGGAATTAAATGCCGCAGCCGATTTCTTTTGTGCGTCCTCCGGTACGCTGAGGTCCATCTTCGCGTCCGCCAACTTGCGGATCAGTTCCTGTACGTTCGAGTCGTCCGCTCGCAGCGGTTTGGGCTTCACGATCTGCCACTGCTCTTTGTTCCGTCCAAACTCGATGTCCTGCGTCTTCGCGTCCAGCTCCACGCGGCTCAATTTGTCCTGGTCGAACACCAGCAGCCGTTTGTCGCGTAAGTCATTCGCGCTTTTGTCCAGGCTGTTCTTATTATAGTTCTCCAGCGTGAATACGCGCGGATCTCCGGCCAAAGCCACGTAAGCGGCGTTACCCGTAGGCGTGCTGTCGCCGATCAGAAGTTTCTGCGTTTTGTTATTTTTCTCGGTTACGTCCACTTCCACCGCGGGCTGCGCAAGGCCAAACTCTGCAAGATTGTCGGCCTTACTCTCGATCAGCCGCTCCGAACTCAACGACGACAATGTTGAAAGTACACTCGACACTGCGCTTTGATCCGCGCGCCATTCTTTCGGCGCGACAATCTGCCATTTGCCCGAATCGTTCTTCGCCAGCTCTACGTCGTCTCCGCCTTTTTTCTTGATTGCGACTTTCGTGATGTCTGCCTGCGGCACCGTCAGAATATTCGGCGGCGTATCCGCTGAGACTTTCACGTCACTGGCGGACGTTTTTTTGTGATTGGACCAGTACAACACGCCAGACAGCGCCGCCAATACAATTGCGGCCACAAGCAGACTGTTTATTTTCATCGGAATTGCCCCGGCATTTTGTGAACTGCGCTTTGCGGGTCCGGAGGCGTCTTACCTTCTCCGCCACCAGACCGAAAACCCGGCGAACACCACGACGAGAGGAAACAAAAACTGGCTGCTGATGCGCACCCAATTCATTTGCGCCTTTGTCATCGTGATCGGGCGGTTCTCCGGCTCTTTCGGCCGGATGGAAATCAGGTCCTCATCCGAGGAAAGCCAATTCATGGCGTTCAGCGCCAAATCGCTGTTCCCATTGAAATTGATGAAGGAATTGGCCGCCCAGTCCGAGCTGCCCACTACGACAAATCGCCCCTGCACATTTTCTTTCCCCGTCTTATACGTTCCTGCAGCCGCGAGCGTCAGCGGCCCTCTTTTGTTTGAGGGATCGTTCGGATTGATTCTGGGCGAATCCAGTTTCGTCGTGGCCAGGCTGCTGTCGGATGTGTCAAAGAGTTTGTCCACGGAAGTCTTGTCGGCATTCTTGGTGTCGAGAGAGCGCGACATCGGGAATCCTGTAGCCGTTCCCTTCATATCCGTGACGATGGGCTGCGAATCGTAGCGCGTCACGAGCGCCACTTGCGGCCCGAGCCCGGCGAGCTGTCCGATGGGATTCATATCCAGGATCAAATCCTTGTTCGGCGTAACGCCCCAACTTGCAAGCACGGCTGTCAGCGCGTCGTTGTCGGCAACCTGGTCGCGTCCCATTTTCAATGGAGGGTTGAGCAGAAACATCGCGCGCCCTCCGCCTTCCACGTACTTTTTCAGCGCGTCAACTTCCGGCTGCTGGTAATCACCGGTCGGCCCACCCACGACAACGACCGTGCAATCGTCAGGCACTTCCGCCTTCTCCAGCAAACTGATCGACTTGGTCTGATACTCTTCTTTTCCCAGCAGATCCTTGAAATGCGAGTACCCGCTCCGGGTCATGTCGTCGATCTGGTGCTCCCCGCTTCCGGTGACAAAACAAACTGTCCGAGTCGTGTGCTTCAGATCGCGAATAAACGCACCGGTGATGTCTTCTTCACTCGTGCTTTTCGCTTCATTCTTCCTTGCGCCAATCTGCACGACCGTCGTGCCATAGCTCTTGATTCCCGCTTCCCGCGCCAGCTCCGGCTTTTTGTCCGGGTCCACATATTCCACGTGTATCTTCGGGGAAAGGTCGGCGTACAGATCCAGCTTGTCTTTCGCGGACTGGAAATGGCTGGCCTGATCGTAGTAAGTGATAGTCGCGTCTTGCTTCAAACCCTTCACGATTTTCACAGTTTGGTCGGACAAGCTGTAGCGCTTGTTGGACGTGGCGTCGTACGACTTGTCGTAGCGGTTCGCTAGCACATTCGCGACCGTCACAACCGCCAGCGTCACGATGATGTAAAGCGTCGCGTAGGCCGCGTATTTCGTTTGTCTCGCCTTCAGCAACTCGGTATTCACTACGACCTCCACCGCAGCGACTCAAGCGAGCGCGCCGTGAAAAAAATGCCCAGAAAAATTAGCGTCACGTAGTACACCACGTCCTTCGAATCCAGCAGGCCTTTGGAAAACGAGCCAATGTGCGTCACAACCGACATATAGGAGAGTACGCTGGCCCAGGTGGCAGTCTCATATCCTCCGACCCATTCCAACACCCAGAGCAGCAGGCAAACTCCGAACGTGGTGGCTCCCGCGATGATCTGATTTTTCGTCAGCGTGGAGATGAACATCCCGATCGCCAGTAGCGCACCGGCTTGCAGCAGCAATCCGAGATAGCCAATCGCCAGCGGCTTCCAGTCCGGACTCCCGTACTTGAACAGGAAAATAAAATTGAGCGCGGTAAGCAACAACAGACCGGCATAGAGCGTCAACGCCGCCAGCCACTTCCCAAGAATGATTTCGCCGTCTCTGATCGGTGAGGTTACCAGCAGCTCGATCGTGCCGCTGCGCTTCTCTTCCGCAAACAAACGCATCGTGATCATCGGGATGAAGAATAATCCGATCACGCCTACGTTTGAGAGCAGAGGCCGGATCACCTGTTCATTCACATTCATTGGGAACATCTCGCCGCGCATCTGCGATTCCATGCTCGTGAAGACGAAGTAGCCAAGTATGTTCCAGAAGAAAAATCCGAAAATCACCGCGAACATCGCCAGCAAAAGATAAGCAACCGGCGAGACAAAGTAGCTACGCAATTCTTTCCGCCAGATAATCAAAACGTTTCTCATTGGCTGGCCCCTTTTGCGGCGGCGGCTTCCTTCGGTGCAGCTTCCGGCTGGCCGGTGAGTTGCAAGAACACTTCTTCGAGGCTCATCGCCGATGGACGCAGCTCGTTGAGGTCCCAGCCGGCTTCCACGATCGCGCGCGCCAGGTCTCCGCGGACCAGCCGTCCCTTTCCGCTTTCTATCTCGAAAACGTTGCGAGATTCCTTTTTCTCCTTGAAGACCACCTTGTTGACGCCCGAGACTTTCTCCAGCCGGCTCTGAATCGCGGCTGAATCAAGGGAACCGTTGCGTCCGGCGACTTCAATGAGGACCGATTCGGCACCGCGCGCGCGGCTCTGCAAATTGTTCACGGAGTCGGTCGCGATCACCTTGCCCTTGTTGATGATGATCACTTGCTCGCAGGTCTGCTCCACTTCCGGCAAAATGTGCGTGCTGAGAATAATCGTGTGATCGCCCGCAAGGCTCTTGATCAAATCGCGCGTTTCATTGATTTGCTTCGGGTCGAGTCCCGCGGTCGGTTCGTCCAGAATTAGTACGTCGGGATTGTGAATGATGGCTTGCGCCAAACCAACGCGCTGCCGGTAGCCTTTCGAAAGTTTGCTGATCAGCTTATCGCGCACATCCGCAACCGCGCAGCGCTCGCAGACGTAATCCACTCGCTTCTCAAGTTCCGGCTTCCGTAATCCCTTCAGCCTGCCCACGAACTCCAGATATTCTCCGGTCCGCATTTCGGGATAGAGCGGCGGCGTTTCCGGCAAATATCCGATGCGCTTCTTCACTTCCATGGGTTCTTCGAGAACGTCGAAGCCGGCTACCGTCGCCGTGCCGGAGGTTGGCGGCATAAAACAGGTCAGCATGCGCATGGTCGTTGTTTTTCCGGCGCCGTTCGGCCCCAAAAACCCAACGATCTGGCCTTTTTGTATGTCAAATGAAATGTGGTCGACAGCCGTGTTGCGTGCGTACCTCTTGGTAAGCTCTTTAACTGTGATCATAAGATTTTATTTTTTGCTGCAAGATGCACAACTTTGAACCGCCCAGGGCAGATTCAAAATCTCAATCATGGCGAAGCATCATGTTATGAACTCAGGCAGCAACGTGTCAACAACTCATTCAAAAAAGTTTGAAACACTATCGAGACATTGGTTTCGGAATAGCGGTCACTCGAACTGCTTCCGGAATTCCGCGAACTGGCCTTTCAAATCGGCAACCTCTTGCTGCAAAGCGGCAAGTTCCTTTTCCAGATGCGAGACCCGCTCGGCATCGACACTGATGTTGGATTGCGGCACCGCTGAAATTGGTTGTCTGGGGCCAGCTTCATTTTTCTCCGGATTGCCGGAAAGCAAATGGGAATAGCGCGCTTCCTTCGTGCCCGGCTGTCGCGGCAACAACGCCACGAGGGGCGGATCGCGTTCCATTAAATGCTTTAGCGTCGTGTGCACGACCCCCAAATCTTGAAAAGGGTGCATGCGGTCCGCGCGGCTGCGCAATTCTCCGGGCGTCTGTGGTCCGCGTAACAGCAGCTCACAAACAATTGCGGTCTCAGGGCGCGTGAAGTTAAATGTATCCGCGAGCCGATGCTCGTATTTTGCCACACGGCTGTCTCCCCCCGCGGACCTCGCCAGCGCTTGCTCACTCAAAGAGCGCAAAGCCATGCGCACGGCGTCCTCATCGAGATTCATCAGCGGATCGCGGTTTGATTTCTGATTGCACGCGTGGAGCAGTGCGTTCAGCGAAAGCGGGTAATATTCCGGCGTGGTGATTTGCTTCTCCACCAGGCAGCCCAGCACTCGCGCCTCGATATCGTTGAGAACGATACTCACGGGATAAAATCATACAGAAACGCCCCGCAGTTCCAAAATGCTCGCCACCGGGCGGCCTTTCGCGCCCTTGCTTCACATGACATCAGGCCACGAGCAGTCCCAATCGATGAAATTTAACGAGATGTTCTTTCACATGATTCAAGACCGACTCGGGAGATTCATTGGGAAAATCGCCGGCGAGAGCGTTTGCAAGCCCATACCAGTCTTGAGTTCCATCCAGGATGTGAAGAAATTTCCTCCCCGCATCGTCCTCGAAATTCACGTGCGTGTGCAGAAGCGTGGTCGCCACGCCGCATTCTTCCACCATCATGCGGGCGAGCGCGCTTGCTTTCGGCTTTTCAGTGACCCCGTTTGCGAATGGCGGATTGCAAGTCCTCAGGTCCGCGAGGCCGTTTGGTGCGAGCTGCAGAACCGCCTGTTTCAGAGACGCCAGAACTTCCACTCGTTGCGCGGCGGGGACGGATTGAAGAATTACAGCTGTTAGAGCGTCGAAGCTTTCGCCTCGCGGCCAAATCTCTTCCAGCCGGCGGAGTGCGGCGATGATGAGCGGATTATTCGTCTCGAGCGTGCCCAATCCGCGGCTGTTGGTGAATTGCATCTCGCCATCGTCACCTTTTGCCGAAGTTGTCATCGGTGAAGCGACGAGCAGCTTCCCGAGGTAATCGAGCAGGCCGTCGTGCCGCAGCTGGAGATTCGCGTGACAGAGCAATGATTGCCGGAAGCGGCGATACCTCGCAAAATCGAGGTATTGTTGGTGGGCAATCGCATCACCGTGAGCTAAATTCTTGAGCACAACGTGCGCCGCTTCGCCCAATTCAAGTCCCATGACCTCGCTGAGCGGTGCTTCGCAGAGGTATTGCAAACCACATTTTGCAGCGCGTTCCGCAAAATCACCAAAGGAAGCGGGCAGAAAGCATTCCGTCAAGTCGTCGTGAAATACGACTTTTTCATCACGGCCGAAATTAGACTTGAGTTCTTCCTGGAAGAGTAATTTCCAGGGGGATCCGGCATCTGTCGCGTCCAGGATCGCTTCGAGAAATTCTCTGCTGCATTTTACCCGGTTTTCCAGATGGCCGACTCGCGATTCGTGAAACTGAACCATCTCGCGCAAGATTCGCCGAACGTGTCCTGCGGGATTCGTGTTGTAGCTGACGAACGCAACGCCATTTGCAGAAAGATTTGCGCTGCAAATCGCAAGAATTTTCGCTTGGACAGCTTCCGGCACCCAGGCATAAACGCCGTGCGCAATGATGTAATCGAATTTGCCGAAGCGAGGTCCGATCTCCATCAAGTCCATCGCTTCGACGCGGATGTTTATAAGACCGATCCGGCGGATTCGCCGTTGCGCGAGCGCGACCGGTTTCGTGGCAAGGTCCACTCCGACGAACTCGCTCCCGGGGAGTCCGTAGGCCATGGGGAGCAGATTGCTGCCGTCGCCGCACGCGAGCTCGAGCACGCGGCAGCGCTCTATGGCGGGAGGATTCATGCCAAAGAGCGTGGCCAACACCGCGAGCCGGTCCGGATGCGTCTGCGAAAAAGCCAGGTTGGGATAGGGCGCGGTGTCATAGGGACTTGGAATGGCGGGCATGGTAGGTACGTTATCTCTTTTCCCCGAACACGAAAACCACGAACTGCAAGTGGTTCGCCGACCGCCGAGGAGAAAAGTTTGCACTCTTCCTCTCGACGCCCAGGGTAGTGAAATTGAGGTACCATCCTTCCCTACAATCCTCCCATTCCACACTCGAATGCGGAGGAGCGAGATGGGCAAGACCTATCGGGAGAAGGCCGAATGCAAATTGCTTGTGTGAGACGGCCTCGATGAACGCCAATCTGGCTAAAGCCACAGCTGTCGGAGCGCTGGGCGGATTGTTGTTCGGATTTGACACCGCCGTGATTGCGGGAACCACGCATCAACTCAGTGTGGTATTCCAGTTGACTCCTTCTTCGCTTGGACTGACGGTCTCGATAGCGCTCTGGGGAACGGTCATCGGCGCGATGACCGCCGGGGTGATCGGCCAAAAATACGGAAGCCGCGAGACGCTGCGTATCTTGGCAGTCTTCTATGTACTTTCCGCGCTGGGCTGCGCGCTGGCGTTCAATTGGCCGATTCTTGTCGCTTCGCGATTCCTTGGCGGGCTGGGCATCGGTGGGTCGTCCGTGCTTGGTCCCGTCTACATTGCAGAGATCGCGCCAGGAAAATGGCGGGGGCGGCTGGTTGGGCTGTTTCAGATCAACATCGTAATCGGAATCTTACTGGCGTACTTCTCGAATTATCGCATCGCGATTCTTGGGCTTGGCGCGAATGATTGGCGATGGATGTTCGGTGTTTCCGCCGTGCCAGCATTGCTCTTCCTGATTATGCTTTTTGGAATTCCGCGCAGTCCGCGCTGGCTGGCTACGCAGAACCGGATTGACGATGCGCGTTCCGTGCTTCAAATTATGGGGGCGGCAGAGCCTGAAGGGGAGTTGCGCGAAATCGTTGCGTCCATCCATCTCGAGCGGGCGCAAAAATCCGAACCTCTCTTTTCCCGCAAATACCGTCTGCCAATTTTTCTGGCCATCACGATCGGGCTGTTTAACCAACTCGCGGGGATTAACGCCATTCTCTACTATTTGAACGATATTTTTGCCGCGGCCGGATTCACCAAAGTGTCCGGTGAACTGGGGCCGGTAGCGGTTGGCGCGATGAATTTGGTGGCGACGCTGCTGGCGATGACGGTGATCGACAAACTTGGGCGCAAGACGCTGCTGTTGATCGGGTCGATCGGCCTGGTGGGGTGCTTGTCCGGACTGGCAACTGTTTTCCTGACGCACAGCCACCAGAATCTTCTGCTTTGGCTGCTTATCGGATATATCGCGTTTTTCGCAATATCGCAGGGAGCGGTGATTTGGGTCTACATCGGTGAGGTTTTTCCGAACCGGGTCCGCTCGAAGGGCCAGAGTGTGGGCAGCTCCTCGCACTGGATTATGAACGCCATCGTCTCCTGGATTTTCCCTGTGTTTTTTGCCTTTTCGCACGGCCTGCCTTTTCTTTTTTTCGCGTTCATGATGGTGGTGCAGTTTTTCGTGGTGCTCTTCTTTTATCCGGAAACCAAGGGGTATTCGCTGGAAGAGATGCAACACCGCCTGGGCATCGAGTGAATCCTTCGTGCAAATCGCCGGGCAGATGAGATGAGCGAAGCCGTAAACCTTGCGCTGGGCGTGGACATCGGCGGAACGAAAGTAGCTGCCGGTTTGGTGGATAGGCGGGGGAAAATCGTTTTCCAAGCTCGGGTGGCGATGCCCGCGCGTGGGAGCGCCGAAGCGGGATTCGCGGCGGTGCAGGCCTGCATCGAAGCTATATTCAGCGCACATCCGGAAGTGCGCACCGGCCTGGCGGAAATTGGAATTTGCGCGCCGGGGCCGCTCGATCCTCTGACGGGAACGATTCTCAATCCGCCGAACGTGCCTTGCTGGAGGAATTTTCCTCTCGCAGCTGAGGTGGAGCGAGTGTTCGGACTTTCCGCGCGAGTAGACAACGACGGAAATGCGGCGGCGCTGGCGGAAGCGACTTGGGGCGCCGGGGTCGGTTACCGGAATATTTTCTACGCGACGATTGGAACCGGGATTGGAACGGGAATTGTATTTGACGGGCGGATTTATCACGGCCGTACGGGGAGCGCGGCCGAGGGCGGGCACGTAACGATAGATTATCGCGGGCCGATGTGCGCCTGTGGAAAGCGCGGGTGTATTGAGGCGTTTTGTTCGGGGCCGGCGATTGCGCGGCGTGCGCGAGAGCGGTTGGCTGAGTACGTGGATGGCGAATCGAAAGTTCTGGCGCTGGCCAAAGGAGAGGCAAGCGCGGTGAATGCGGAAATTGTGGCCGAGGCGTTTCGCCAGGGCGACTTGCTCGCCGCCGATGTGCTTCAAGAGACAGCGGATTTTCTGGCGGTTTGGATGGGAAACGTAATCGATTTGTTGGAGCCTGATGTATTCATTTTTGGCGGCGGGCTTGCAGGATTGATGAGCGGGTTTTTTGGGCGGATGGGCGAGGAATTGCCAAAGTGGTGCATGAATCAGCGTTTTGGGGAGATGCCAATCGTTCTGGCCAAATATGGTTCCGATGCGGGGATCGCCGGGGCGACGGCGCTTTGTAAAAGTTGAAGGCGCGGGAGCGACGGCCTTTGGGAAGCTTGCGGAAGAGCGAAAGCGGGCGGCGCCCCGCCCCCGTGTTTTTTGTAGTGTTGCAGATAAACGATTTAGTGGTGGCATGAGACGTGAGAGTTGCAGCTACAAGACTTAGAGTTGTTCTGTTTTCAAGCAGTTATGGACGGCTGCTAAGAATGGCAAGGAAAGGATCTGCGATTAAGCCTGTGCTTGAAACCTCACAGCGCATAGGTGAACGAAATTTAAAGAAGAAGTTATCCCGATTGGGTCGGGGTAAGCGCCGAGAACAGCAAAGGGGTGACGCAGCGTGGCGAGCTGTCTCGAACCGAACCACGGAAAATGGTAGCAGGAAGATATAGTGAATGTGAATTATTTGTTTGGTATCGTTCGAATCGGCTGTGGAATATTTTCGGGTGAGTTTTAATGCAAGCAGAGAAGGAACTGGAGCGCGCGAGCAAGAGCGGGAACGAAATGAGCCGTGCCAGCCTGCTCGCGCATCCTATTCTCAGTGAGACGCGGCGACCGAGAATGCGGCGAACCACCGAGATCCAGGAGGCAAAACATTTCGAGGAGTGAAACCATGAGCGAAGAAGCGAAACTTACGCATGAAATGAGAATTCTGGAAAAAGATGCGCCCGCGGCTGCGAGCGGGACTTTTACGATTGGCGGGGATTTGACGGTGCGGCGGCTGGGGTTCGGCGCGATGCGGATTACGGGCGCGGGAGTCTGGGGCGAACCGAAGGATCACGACGAGTCCATCCGAGTGCTGCGGCGGGCGGTGGAATTGGGGATCAATTTCATTGACACCGCGGATTCCTATGGGCCGCAGGTGAGCGAGCGTCTGATCGCCGAAGCGTTATATCCTTATGCCGCTGACTTGGTGATTGCGACGAAAGCGGGATTTGACCGGTCGGGACCGGATCAGTGGACGATGAACGGGCGCCCAGAGCATTTGCGTGAAGCGTGCGAGGGGAGCCTGAAGCGTCTGAAGCTCGAACGAATCGATTTGTATCAATTGCACCGGATTGATCCGAGGGTGCCGGCGGAAGATCAACTGGGAACGCTGAAGGATTTGCAGGCGCAGGGAAAAATAAGGCACATCGGACTATCGGAAGTTTCCGTCGGCCAGATCAAGAGTTCGCGAAAGATCTTGCGCATCGTTTCGGTACAGAACAGGTACAGCGTGACGGATCGAGCGGCGGAGGACGTACTGGAATATTGCGAACGGGAGAACATTGGATTTATTCCTTGGTTTCCGCTGGGAGCGGGAAAGCTGGCGGAACCTGGGGGAAAATTGGCGCGGACTGCGGAGGAGATGAAGGTTTCTACTTCCCAGCTGGCACTGGCATGGTTGCTGTGGCGTTCGCCAGTAATGCTGCCGATTCCGGGAACCTCGAGCGTGAAGCATCTGGAAGAGAACGTGGCCACTGCGGCCATACAAGCAGATGACAAAATGATGCGCGCGCTAGGGCAATTGGCGAAGTCGGCGTAAAGACGACTCACTACAGTTATTCCGAACTATCGCGTAGGAATTTGGGCCGTCAGCGGATTTCCCCAGGTCTCGATGTGTAAACCGACGGAACTACCGGAAACGTATACAGAGATTTGCTGCTTGCCCCCGGGGGCTGTAGCAACCCACGCTCCGACTTTCTGCCCGGAAAGTTCCTCAAACGCATCTTTTTGGCGGGAAGGCCAATTGGATGGGACGAGGACTTGCAGCCGTGAGACGAGATCGCGGTAACGGGCGTCCGCATCCGAGGCGGAAGTCTCCGGCCAATTGCAAACGTATTCAGTGCTTACTTCATCTGTGCGCGAGCTTGTGGCGGGTTGAATGATGCACTCGCTGGCACCCGGCAGTTTTTGCGTATGGTCTGATGCTTCCCCGCCGGAATTTCCTATAGTGAGACGAATCACCGACAAGGCCGGCAGCCGGGCCTCTAAAACTGCCTTGAGACTCTGGCACATTTTGTCGCATGAATTGTCCACGATGGGCACGCCCGGCTGCGCCTGGGAGGTAGGAGGCGCGGCGGAGAGGTAAGGCGAAGAGAGCGAGGTCATGCAGAGATAGATCTTCGACGTCCCGTTGTTCAGCTTCGCGAGTTGCAGATGAAACGGGCAATCGCCGGCGTAAGGCCGGCCGGTTGCGTCGACCACGCAATCGGGAGGGCCGCCATCAACCAAATGGCCACCAGGCTGCGAATCTATTCGGAAGTACCACGTGGGTTGAAGGACGCCGAGCGAGGAGAGCGTCTTGGTGTACCAGGCTTCCGCGAGGTAAGACGAAACTTCTCCGCTACAGGCATACATTGAGACGTCGTTAGCCCACGCACCATTCTTGCAGGGGATCTTCTCTCCTCCAATGGATAGGCCGGGAGCTGCGACCAGTTTCTCCCGATAACCCCTGAAGTCCGTTATGGAATTGTGGAGGATGCTTTGGAGATCCTGACAAACCTGATCCTTGCATTGTGCGACTGCGGAAATTGGAAAGAGGCTTGAAGCAAAGAGGGAAAACGCCAAAAGCTTTCTGATGGTCATTGGGGGCCCCTGCAAAAAATATACGTGAGCTACAGCACGGGCAGAGGCGGGTACGTCCGAGCAATAGAATCGTGACTCCGGCGGAAGAAGCTGTCAACCAAGAATGGGAACTTAGCAAAAGCTGGATCCGCACTGAGGCACAACCCACGGATGCGGAAAAAGTTGTGTGGCACGAAACGAAAGATTCGGACGTGAGGTAGAATCCAGGACGCTATGGCTAAGAATGACCAGATACGCATCGGGACGTCGGCGTTCACTGCGGCGGGTTGGGAAGGAAGTTTTTATCCGGCGGGAATGCAGCCGGCGGAATACCTGAGTTACTACGCGACGAAATTCGACACGGTGGAAGTGGATAGCACTTTTTATCGGACGCCGGCGCTCTCAACGGTGCAAGGATGGTATGCGAAGACACCAAAAGGATTCGTGTTCGCGGCGAAGGTGCCGCAAGCGATCACGCATGAAAAAGTGCTGGTGGATTGCGACGAGGATTTAAAGCACTTTTTGAAAACGATGGACGCGTTGCGGGAGAAACTGGGGCCCTTGCTTTTTCAATTTGGCTACTTCAACAAAACGGTGTTCAAGAGCGGGAAGGAATTCCTAGCAAGGCTCGCGCCATTCTTGAAGAAACTGCCGAAAGAATACAAATTCGCCGTAGAAATTCGAAACGAGTATTGGCTGGACGAACGGTTCGCGGACCTATTGCGCCAAAACGGGGTGGCGCTTGCGCTGATCGATCAGTCCTGGGTTCCGCGGCCGTGGGAAATGAAAGCGACATTCGATTTGATTACGGCGGATTTTACGTATGTGAGATGGCTCGGGGATCGTAAAGGTATTGAGGAGCAAACCAAGACTTGGGAGAAGACTGTCATTGACCGGCGACCGGAGATGCAGCACTGGGTGGAACTTTTCCGGGAATTTATGGCGCGGAATATGAAAATATTTGCGTTTGCCAATAATCATTACGCGGGGCACGGACCGGCTACAGTGAAATTGTTCTGGGAGTTGTGGGACAAGAAATAGAGAACGCCTGGGAATGGCAACGGGCACCCTCTGAGGGGTTTGAAAGTGGACAGCAAGTAATCCATCTAACCGAACGGGAAGTGACGATATCCGTCGCCGTCTCGCTCCCTCTTGTGATATTTGTTTTGATCTCCTTGTCGAACCTGGACAAGACTCGGCGACGATGAGCGAACTCTAAACCGATGAACCTCGATGCATTTCGATTGGACGGCAAGAATGCGCTCGTAACGGGCTCGCATCGCGGGATTGGAGCGGCCATTGCGGTTGCGCTGGCGGGAGCCGGGGCAAACGTGGGATGCCACGGGCGCAGTCCTGAACCTGCCATGGTTTGCGACGAGATTCGCGCGGCTGGGCGGAAGACATTTTATTACGCGGCGGATTTGGCAGATCCGAAGGCGAGTTCGCAACTCATTGATAAAACCCTCTCCGAATTTGGCTCGATGGATATTTTGGTGAACAACGCGGGCGTGATCCGGCGGGCGCCAGCGGTGGAATACCCGGAGGAATTCTGGGACGAACTGATTGCCGTGAATCTGACATCCGTTTTTAGACTGTCGCAGCTTGCCGCGCGAAATATGCTGGATCGCGCGAAGGGCGGGAAGATTGTCAACATCGCTTCCGTGCTCTCGTTTCAAGGCGGAATTCTTGTGCCGGCGTCTGCAGCCGCGAAGGGCGGCGTGGCACAGTTGACAAAAGCGCTCGCGAATGAATGGGCCAGCAAAGGGATCAACGTAAACGCGATTGCGCCTGGTTATATGGCGACGGACAATACGGAGGCGCTTCGAAACGATCCTGTGCGCAGTCGGCAGATTTTGGATAGGATTCCGGCAGGGCGCTGGGGTGAACCGGGGGATATCGGAGGGGCCGTCATATTTTTGTGCTCCTCCGCGAGTGATTATGTGCACGGGCATGTGCTTGCAGTAGACGGCGGGTGGCTGGGGCGGTGAGAATGCCGCAGCGGCGCGTTCGCTGTGCAGAAAAGAATATGTCACTGTACACCGCTGGGCGGTTGGCCATTTCTATTTCCTAGAGAGCAGAGACCGATGCGCAAAGTTTACTTGGGGACACTGTGGCTGCTGTTCCTCTTCTCTGTTTTGCCGGTGCGAGCCGGGCAGCAGATCAAGAACATCAAAGTGGCCGTATCCAATCCGAGTTCTGCCGCTCGGAGTGCGGCTGACATCGTCATTCCGATTAAGGAAATTCGAACCATTGCGCCTGACTTCAAACCCGGCGCGGTGATCGTGACGGCGACCGACGCCAGCACGCTCGAAGAGGACTCTGTAGTGCTCCAAACGGAAGAGCTGCCATCGCAAGTCGACGAGTTGAACGGCGACGGCAAAGCCGAGGAGCTCGCCTTTCAGATCAACCTTTTGCCTCATCAAACGCGAATCGTGACGATTTCCTATGGGGATGAGGACCGCGTTTGGCGTCTGCGGGACGATTACAAGCAAAGAACAGCTGCGCTATTCAGCAAGAAGATTGAAGGAATTGGGTGGGAATCGGAACGCGTGGCTTTTCGGCTTTATTTTGATCCGCGGAACGCCATCGATATTTACGGCAAACGACGGCCGACGCTGCAGCTAGGCATGTATGCGATGCCAGATTATATCTATCACGAGAAGTCGCCAGAAGGGCGCGACATTTTTGCCGTTGGCGACTCGATTGGGATCGGCGCAGTTGCAGGCATGATTGATGGAAAGGTGATCAAAGTGGCCGACGTGAAGGAACGCAAATGGCGGATCCTCGCGAGCGGGCCGGTGCGTTCGATCGTGGAAGTTGAGTACGACGGCTGGAACGCAGCTGGGAGAATCATTCAGCTTACATCGCAAATCACGCAATGGGCCGGCGAATGCGGATTTCAGCATGCGATTTTTGCGAATTCGGGCGATGATTTTACTTTTGTGACAGGCGTTCCCGCGAATAACGGAACTGTTCCAGTTCATTCTGGAAAGGATCCGCCGATTACGTGGCTCGCGAGTTGGGGGAAACAGGTGGTCGCGCCGGGAACCACGGCGAAAGAAGAGCTGACGGATGACAATCTCGGACTTGCCGTGCTCACCCGAGCGCAGGGAGCGAAGTTCGAAGACGATGCCAAGAATCACCTTGTGGAGCTTCATTTGAACAGTGGTTCGGCTGAGTGGTACGCGATGGCCGCGTGGGACCAGGAAGGCTCGAATCGCAAGATCGGCTCCTGGGACGGAGTGGAGAGCGAAGTTCATCCCAGGTTGGTGCTGCCACCGGAGGGTATAAAGAATCGCGAGGCTTTTCTCGCAGCGGTAAAAGAAAAAGCTGGACGGATGGAATCGCCGGCGGCCGTTCGACTGCTTACAACCGCGGCAAGTCCCGAACCCGCGCCCGCCGATACGCGTATCCGACACAAAGTTAAGACCGTGCAAGAAGCCCTGGGACTATTGCGGCAGGCGATCGACCGCACGGCAACGGCGTGGGAGCCCACCGTTCGCGGGTCGACAGAACCCATAACCGCAAACAGCGGTCAAGGCTTTTTCACGGAAGCCGACAACAAGTCGGGCGAATGGCAAAAACAGAACGGATATTTCTGGACGGGGAGCTTCTGGGTAGGAGAGCTGTGGAAGATGTACGCTACGACGCACGACGAGAAATACCGGAGGTGGGCGGAACTGTGGGGTTCAAAACTGATCGGGCAGGAATCGCAGGAAAATCACGATGCGGGTTTTTTGAATTATTACTCGGCGGCGGCTGGCTACGACTTAACGCATGACAGCGCACTTGAGGCGAGTGCGATGCGCGGTGCTGCCCGGCTGGAGCAGCTATTCAATCCCAAAACACAATTGATCGCGTCATGGAACGCCGGTGGTGACGACACGATCATCGACACTATGATGAACCTGCAACTTCTTTGGTGGGCAAGCGACAGGAGCGGCGACGCGAAATGGCGAGAACTCGGGGAGAAGCATGCGTTACGAACCGCGGAATGGTTCGTGCGGCCCGATGGATCGGTCTTTCAATCCGTACACTACAATCCGGGGATCAATTCGCAGGATTTCCAATTGC
>Ga0335085_10006067_pt1 | contig 19185 bp, 17 predicted proteins | sample Lox_Sample_45_FD_206712 | JGI IMG/M metagenome (GOLD analysis project Ga0335085, IMG submission 206712) | Soil microbial communities from Loxahatchee National Wildlife Refuge, Florida, United States - Lox_Sample_4.5 | ecosystem: Environmental > Terrestrial > Soil > Wetlands | place: USA...
CGACCGCTTCGTGCTGTCCAACGGGCACGGCTCGATGCTGCTGTACTCAGTGCTGCACCTGACCGGCTACCCGCTGACGCTTGAGGACCTCAAGGGCTTCCGCCAGCTCGGCAGCAAGACCCCGGGCCACCCCGAGCACGACCTGCCGCTCGGCATCGAGACCACCACCGGGCCGCTCGGCCAGGGGGTGGCCATGGCCGTCGGCATGGCGCTCGCCGAGAAGGTGCTCAGCCTGCAGTTCAATCGCGACGGCCTCGACGTCGTCGACCACCACACTTATGTCTTCTGCGGCGACGGCTGCCTGATGGAAGGCGTCTCGCACGAGGCCTGCTCGCTGGCCGGCACCTTCGGCCTCGGCAAGCTGATCATGCTGTACGACGACAACGGCATCTCCATCGACGGCAAGGTCTCGGGCTGGTTCACCGACGACACCCCCGAGCGCTTTGCCGCCTACGGCTGGCACGTGATCCCCGGCGTCGACGGCCTGGATGCCGCCGCGGTCGAGCGGGCACTCAAGGAGGCGCGCGCCGAGACCCAGCGCCCCTCGCTCATCTGCTGCAAGACCATCATCGGCTTCGGCGCCCCGGACAAGCAGGGCACCAAGGAGGCCCACGGCGAGGCCCTGGGGGTGGAGGAGGTGGCCGCCGCCCGCAAGGCGCTCGACTGGCCCTATCCGCCGTTCGAGGTCCCGGAGCAGATCCGGGCCGCCTGGGACCACCGCAAGGAGGGTGCACGGGTGGAGGCCGAGTGGCGCGGGCTGTTCGCACGCTATGCCGCGGCGCACCCGGACCTCGCCTTCGAGTTCGAGCGCCGCACCCGCGGGGAGCTGCCCCACAACTGGGCGGACACCGCCCGGGCGACGCTCGATGCGGCACTGAAGCAGACCACCCCACAGGCCACGCGCCAGTCCTCGCAGGCCTCCCTCAACGTGCTGGCGCCGGGGCTCCCCGAGCTCTTCGGCGGCTCCGCCGACCTGACCGGCTCGAACAACACCCTGTTCAAGGGGGCCCGCGGGATCACGCCGAGCGATGAGAACGGCAACTACGTGCACTACGGGGTGCGCGAGTTCGGCATGACCGCGATGATGAATGGCATGGCGCTGCACGGCGGCCTTATCCCCTACGGCGGCACGTTCCTGGTGTTCTCCGACTACGCCCGCAATGCCGTGCGCCTCGCCTGCCTCATGCAGCAGCGCGTGGTGCTGGTCTACACCCACGACTCCATCGGCCTGGGGGAGGACGGCCCGACGCACCAGCCCATCGAGCACCTGAGCAGCCTGCGCGCCATCCCGCACATGAGCCTGTGGCGGCCCTGCGATGCGGCCGAGACCGCCATCGCCTGGACGCTCGCCATCGAGCGCCACGGGCCGACCGCCCTGGTGCTGACGCGCCAGGCGCTGCCCCAGCAGCCGCGCAGCGCTCAGCAGCTGGAGGGCATCCGCCGCGGGGGTTATGTGCTGATCGAGCCGCAGGGAACGCCCGAGTGCATCGTGATCGCCACCGGCTCGGAGATCGGGATCGCCGTCCAGGCGGTCAATACCGTCAACGGAACCGGCCGGCGCGTGCGCCTGGTGTCCATGCCCTGTACCGAGGCCTTCAACGCCCAGGACGCCGCCTACCGCGAGAGCGTGCTGCCGCGCGCGGTCAGCCGCCGCCTGGCGGTCGAGGCCGGCGCCACCCAGTGCTGGTGGCAGTACGTCGGCACCGGCGGTCGCATCATCGGCATCGACCAGTTCGGCGCCTCCGGCAAGGCGTCCGACGTGTTCCCACATTTCGGCTTCACGGCCGATAATATCGTCAAGCAAGTCGGCGAACTCCTGGAGGTCTGAAGCGCATGGCAATCAAGGTTGGCATCAACGGCTACGGGCGCATCGGGCGCAACGTGCTGCGGGCCCTGTACGAGGGCAAGCGCACGGGGGACGTGCAGATCGTGGCGCTCAATGACCTCGCCGATCCGAAGGCCAACGCGCACCTGACCCGCTACGACACGGCCCACGGCAAGTTCCACGGCGAAGTGCACGTCGACGGCGACAACATGGTGGTCAATGGCGACCGCATCCGCGTGTTCGCCGAGCGCGACCCGGCCAGGCTCCCCTGGGGCGAGCTCGGGGTCGACTACGTGCTCGAGTGCACGGGCCTGTTCACCAGCAAGGCCAAGGCGAGCGCCCACCTCAAGGGCGGCGCCAGGAAGGTGGTGATCTCGGCCCCGGGCGGCGAGGACGTGGACGCGACCATCGTCTACGGGGTCAACCAGGGCGTGCTCAAGAGCAGCATGACGGTGATCTCCAACGCCTCCTGCACCACCAACTGCCTGGCGCCGGTGGCCAAGGTGCTGAACGACACGGTCGGCATCAGCGCCGGCATCATGACCACCATCCACTCGTACACCAACGACCAGGTGCTCACCGACGTCTACCACTCCGACCTGCGCCGCGCGCGCTCGGCCACCATGTCGCAGATCCCGACCAAGACCGGCGCGGCCGCCGCCGTGGGCCTGGTGCTGCCGGAACTGAAGGGCAAGCTCGATGGCTTCGCGGTGCGCGTGCCCACGATCAACGTGTCGCTGGTCGACCTGACCTTCACCGCCAGGCGCGCCACCTCGGTCGAGGAGGTCAACAAGGCCCTGCAGGGAGCCGCCGCCGCCGGCCCGCTGCACAACATCCTCGCCTACAACGACGCGCCGCTGGTGTCGGTGGACTTCAACCACGACGCGCATTCCTCGATCTTCGATGCCACGCTCACCAAGGTGATCGACGGCACGCTGGTCAAGGTGTGCTCCTGGTACGACAACGAGTGGGGCTTCTCCAACCGCATGATCGACACCACGCTCGCGTGGTCGAAGGCGCCATGAAGGTACTGCGCATGACGGACACGGACCTGCGCAACAAGCGGGTCCTGATCCGCGAGGACCTCAACGTGCCGGTGCAGGACGGCGTGGTGACCAGCGATGCGCGCATCCGCGCCTCGCTCGCGACCATCCGCTACGCCCTCGACCAGCACGCCAAGGTCTTCATACTCTCGCACCTCGGCCGCCCGCAGGAGGGCCTGTACGACCCGGCGCTGTCGCTGTCGCCGGTGGCGACGCGGCTGTCGGAGCTGCTCGGCAAGCCGGTGCCGCTGCGCAAGGACTGGCTCGACGGGGTCGACTGCCCGGCCGGCAGCGCGGTGCTGTGCGAGAACGTGCGCTTCAACAAGGGCGAGAAGAAGGACGACGAGGAGCTGGCGCGCCGCATGGCGCAACTGTGCGAGGTGTTCGTGATGGACGCCTTCGGCACCGCGCACCGCGCCGAGGCCAGCACGCATGGCGTGGCGCGCTTCGCGCCGGTCGCCTGCGCCGGTCCCCTGCTGGTGGGCGAGCTCGAGGCGCTGGAGCGCGCGCTGCAGGACCCGGCCCGGCCGCTGGTGGCGGTGGTCGGCGGCTCGAAGGTCTCCACCAAGCTCATGGTGCTCGAGTCGCTGCTCGAGCGGGTCGACATGCTGATCGTGGGCGGCGGCATCGCCAACACCTTCCTGGCCGCCACCGGCATCGACGTCGGCAAGTCGCTGTGCGAGACCGACATGCTCGACGTCGCCCGCCGTCTCATGGACAAGGCGCGCGCCCGCGGCGCCGAGATCCCGCTGCCCACCGACCTGGTGGTGGCGCGCGAGTTCGCCTCCACCGCCCACGCCGATGTGCGCAGCGTGCGCGAGGTGGGGCCGGAGGAGATGATCCTCGACATCGGCCCCGACAGCGCCGACCATTGCGCGGCGCTCTTGCAGCAGGCCGGCACGGTGGTATGGAACGGCCCGGTGGGCGTGTTCGAGTTCGAGCAGTTCGGCGAAGGCACGCGCACCATCGCGCAGGCCATCGCGCGCAGCAAGGCGTTCTCGCTCGCCGGCGGCGGCGACACGCTGGCCGCCATCGAGAAGTACGGCGTCGAGGACAGCATTTCCTACATCTCCACCGGCGGCGGCGCGTTCCTCGAGTTCGTCGAGGGCAAGAGGCTGCCGGCGGTCGCGGTCCTGGAAGAGCGCGCGCGTGCCCGATAAGCCAACCGCGATGCTGCGGCGCGCCAAGATCGTGGCCACCGTGGGTCCGGCGACTGACGAGATCGGCGTGCTCACGCAGATGATCGAGGCGGGTGTCGACGTGGTGCGCCTCAACGCCTCGCATGGCAGCGTCGATGACCGCCGGCGGCGGCTGCGCATGGTGCGCGAGGCCGCCCAGCGCGCCGACCGCTGCGTCGGGGTGCTGCTCGACCTGGGCGGCCCCAAGATCCGCATCGAGGGCTTCCGCGACGGCCGCGTGATGCTCAAGGAAGGCGAGCCCTTCACCCTCGACACCCAGCTCGATTCCAAGGGCGGCACCGTCGAGCAGGTCGGCTGCGCCTACACCGACCTGCCGCGCGACGTCGAGGTCGGCGACACGCTGCTGCTGAACGATGGCCAGATCGTGCTGGACGTCACTGCCGTGAGCGCGACCACCGTGGGCACGCGCGTGCGCGTGGGGGGCGAGCTCTCCGACCGCAAGGGGCTGAACCGCCAGGGCGGCGGCATCTCCGCGCCCGCGCTCTCGGCGCGTGACCGCGAGGACATCCGCTTCGCGGCCGAGGAGGGCGTCGACTACGTGGCGGTGTCCTTCGTCCGTGACGCCGACGACATCGAGGAGGCCCGCGCCCTGCTGCGTGCCGCCGGCGGCGAGGGCCGGCTGGTCGCCAAGATCGAGCGCCACGAGGCGGTCGACAACCTGATCCCGATCATCGAGGCCGCCGACGTCGTCATGGTGGCGCGCGGCGACCTCGGGGTGGAGATGGGCTACGCCGAGCTCACCGGCCTGCAGAAGACCATCATCCACGAGAGCCGCACCCGCAACCGCGTGGTCATCACCGCCACGCAGATGATGGAATCGATGATTCAGAACCCGGTGCCCACGCGCGCCGAGGTCAGCGACGTGGCCAATGCGGTCATGGACGGCACCGATGCCGTGATGCTCTCGGCCGAGACCGCCGCCGGGCGCTACCCGGTGCGGGCGGTGGAGGCGATGGCGCAGGTCATCGTCGGTGCGGAGAAGTACCAGCTCACCCACCCGCGCACGCGCCAGCGCAGCGCCGAAGGCGAGTTCAAGGGCAGCGAGGAGGCGATCGCCATGGCGGTCACCTACACCGCCAACCACATGAAGGTGCGCGCCATCGTGGCGCTCACCGAGAGCGGGGCGACGCCGCTTCTGATGTCGCGCATCCGCTCCGACATGCCGGTCTATGCGTTCACGCGGCACGAGGCCACGCGCCGGCGCGTGACGCTCTACCGCGGCGTCTACCCGGTGATCTTCGACGTCGCCGACGGCACCGACACCTCGACCGAGGAGCTCTACCGCGCGCTGTTCACGCGCCTCCTGGAGCTGCGGCTGGTGAAGAAGCGCGACCTGGTGATCCTCACCAAGGGTGAGCTGTCGGGCGTGCAGGGCGGCACCAACTCCATGCAGATCCTCAAGGTAACGCTCGACTGACGCGTGCGCACGCTGAAGCTCATCGGCGCCGCGGCGCTGCTCGTGGTGCTGGTGCTCGCAGGCGGCGCATACCTCGCGCTGCGCGCCTCGCTCCCGCGACTCGAGGGCACCCTCGCAGCGCCCGGACTGGCCGGCCCGGTCGAGGTCACGCGTGACGCACGCGGCGTCGCCACCATCACCGCCTCGACCCGCGCCGACCTCGCCTTTGCAACCGGGTTCGTGCACGCGCAGGACCGCTTCTTCGAGATGGACCTGTCGCGGCGCCTGGCGGCCGGCGAGCTCTCCGCGCTGGTCGGTGTGGCGGCGCTCGGCCACGACCGCAACGCGCGGCTGTTCCGGTTCCGGGCGCTCGCAGCGCAGGTGGTGGGGCGCCTCGCGCCGCCGCAGCGCGCGGTGGTCGAGGCCTACACGCGCGGGGTGAACTCGGGGCTTGCCGCCCTCGGCGCGCGGCCGTGGGAATATTTCCTCCTCGGCCAGAAGCCGCAGGCATGGCAGCCCGAGGACACCATGCTCGTGGTCTACGCCATGTGGTGGGACCTGCAGGTGAACGGCCTGCGGCGCGCCATCCTCAGGCGCGAGATCGATGCGCACCTCGGCGGTCCCGTGTGCCCGCAGGGGTGGAAGTGCGCGCTGCAGTTCCTCTACCCGCGCGGCACGGGCTGGGATGCCGCCAACGCGCCGGGCGAGGCGAGCGCAGCCCTCGCGCCCGTGCCGGGCGCCGACGTGCTCAACGTGCGGGCCGCGCACGCGGCGCCGGCCGCCGCTGGCCTGCGCAGCATCGCGCCGCTGGTCGGCAGCAACAGCTGGGCGCTGGCCGGCGCGGCGAGCGCCTCCGGGGCGGCGCTCGTCGCCAACGACATGCACCTCGCGCAGCGCGTGCCGACCATCTGGTACCACGCACGCCTGCGCGTGCGCGCGGGCGGCACCGACCCCGCGATCGACCTCAACGGCGTCACGCTGCCGGGCACGCCGCTGCTGGTGGCCGGCTCCAACGGCCACATCGCCTGGGGCTTCACCAACAGCTATGGCGACTGGGTGGACGTCGTCGGGCGCCCGTGCAGCGCGGTCGACGCGCAGGGCATGCACACGCCCGCCGGCCTCGTGCCGCTCACCGTGGTGCACGAGCGCATCGCGGTGCACGGGGCGGCGGCGGTCGACCTGCCGGTGCGCTCAGGCCCCGACGGGCTGCTCCTGAAGCAGGAGGCGGGCTCCTGCTGGTTCGGCGCCTGGCTCGCGCAACGGCCCGAGGCCACCAACATGAACCTGATGGCGCTCGAGACCACGGCCACGGCGGCCGAGGCCCTCGCGCTCGCCCCCACCATCGGCATCCCGCACCAGAACTTCGTCGTCGGCGACCGCGACGGCCACATCGGCTGGACCATCTTCGGGCTGATCCCGGCCGGCACCGAGGCGCAGCGTGCCCGCGGCACGGGGCGCTGGACCACCCCGGCCGAGCACCCGCGCCTCTACGACCCCGCGAACGGGCGGCTGTGGACCGCCAATGCCCGGGTCACCGGTGATGAGCGCCAGCTGGCGCTCATCGGCGGCCACCTGGCGAGCCTCGGCTCCGAGTACGACCTGGGGGCGCGCGCCGGGCAGATCCGCGACGACCTGCTCGCGCTCACGGCGCCCGCGCAGCCCGCCGACATGCTCGCGATCCAGCGCGACGACCGCGCGCTGTTCCTCGCGCGCTGGCAGGAGCTGTTGCTCAAGGTGCTCGACGGGCACGCGCTGGCCAGCCACCCGCAGCGCGCCGAGTTCAGGAGGTTCGTGCAGCAGTGGGGCGCGCGCGCCGCGGTCGACTCGGTCGGCTACCGCCTGGTGCGCAGCTATCACGACCGCGTGCAGCAGGCGGTGTGGGACTCGATCCTCGCAACGCTCGGGGTGCAGGACGACGCGGGGGCGGGGCCGCCGGCGCAGTTCGAGGGCCCCCTGTGGCAGCTCGTCACCGTCCAGCCGCTGCACATGCTGCCCGCAAGCTTCGCGGACTGGCCGCAGTTCCTGCTCGCGCAGGTCGACGCGACGCTCGCCGACCTCGCCCCCGCCTGCCCGGTGCTCGCGCACTGCACCTGGGGCAGGCACGACGTGGTGCGCATCCGCCACCCGCTGTCCGCGGCGCTCCCCGGTGCGGCGCGCTTCCTGGACATGCCGACGCTCGAACTGCCCGGCGACCACGACATGCCGCGCGTGCAGGACGGCGCCTTCGGCGCCTCCGAGCGCTTCGCGGTGTCGCCCGGGCACGAGGCGCAGGGGTACCTGGTGCTGCCGGGCGGCCAGAGCGGCCACCCGCTCTCGCCCTACTACCGGGCGGGGTTCATGGGCTGGGTGGACGGCGCGCGCCTGCCGTTCCTGCCGGCTGCCACCGAGCACACGCTGCGGCTCGTGCCGCGTTGAGGCTTCTTCAGGCGGTGACCGGCCGGGCCCGCGCCGCGCGCGGCATTTACGCGGCCGCACCCTTCACGGTTAGACTGCCGCTGCCATGACACAACGCTTCACCGGTACCGAACGCTACATCGCCACCGACGAGCTGATGATGGCCGTCAACGCCGCCATCGTGCTGGCGCGCCCGCTGCTCATCAAGGGCGAGCCCGGCACCGGCAAGACACAGCTGGCGCAGGAGATCGCCCGCGCCCTGGGGCGGCCGCTGTACGAGTGGCACATCAAGTCCACCAGCAAGGCGCAGCAGGGGCTGTACGAGTACGACGCGGTCTCGCGCCTGCGCGACTCGCAGCTGGGCGAGGAGCGCGTGCACGACATCGGCAACTACATCCTCAAGGGGCGGCTGTGGGAGGCGTTCGAGAGCGAGGTGCAGCCGGTGCTGCTCATCGACGAGATCGACAAGGCCGACATCGAGTTCCCCAACGACCTGCTGCGCGAGCTCGACCGCATGGAGTTCTACGTCTACGAGACGCGCGCGCTGGTGAAGGCCCGCCACCGGCCGATCATCATCATCACCAGCAACAACGAGAAGGAGCTGCCGGACGCCTTCCTGCGCCGCTGCTTCTTCCACTACATCCGCTTCCCGGACGAGGCCACCATGCGCGCCATCGTCGAGGTGCACTTCCCCGGCCTCAAGCGCGAGCTGCTGGCGGAGGCCCTGGGCGCGTTCTTCGAGGTGCGCGCCACCCCGGGTCTGAAGAAGAAGCCCTCGACTTCGGAACTGCTCGACTGGATCAAGCTCCTGGTGGCCGAGGACATCGACCCGGCGGCGCTGCGCAGCGGCGATGCCAAGAAGACCATCCCCATCCTGCACGGGGCGCTGCTGAAGAACGAGCAGGACGTGCACCTGTTCGAGCAGCTGGTGTTCATGCACCGCCGCGCGCGCTGAGCGGTGGGGCGCGCGCGCCGATGCTGGTGCACTTCTTCTTCGGGCTGCGCCGCGCCGGCGTGCCGGTCGCCCTCAACGAGTTCCTGCTGCTGCTGGAGGCGCTGAAGGCGCGCGTGGCGCGTACCTCGGCGCAGGACTTCTACCACCTGGCGCGCGCCTGCCTGGTCAAGGACGAGCGCCACTACGACCGCTTCGACCGCGTGTTCGCGGCAGTCTTCCAGGGCGCCGAGCAGCTGTTCGCGCAGCTGGTCGCCGAGGTGCCCGCCGACTGGCTGCGGGCCCTGGGGGAGCGGGTGTTCTCGGAAGAGGAGAAGCGCCGCGTCGAGTCGCTCGGCGGCTGGGAGCAGCTGCTGGAGACGCTGCGCGCCCGGCTGCGCGAGCAGGGCGAGCGCCACCAGGGCGGCAGCAAGTGGATCGGCACGGGCGGCACCTCGCCCTTCGGCCACGGCGGCTACAACCCGGAAGGCATCCGCATCGGCGGCCCGGGGGGCCAGCGCCGGGCGGTCAAGGTGTGGGAGCGCCGCGAGTTCAGCAACCTCGACGACGGCGTCGAGCTCGGCACCCGCAACCTGAAGCTCGCGCTGCGCCGGCTGCGGCGCTTCGCGCGCGAGGGCGCCGCCGAGCAGCTCGACCTCGAGGGGACCATCGACGCCACCGCACGCAACGGCGGCATGCTGGACCTGAAGCTGGTGGCCGAGCGCCACAACGCCGTGAAGGTGCTCCTGTTCCTGGACGTGGGCGGTTCCATGGACGAGCACGTGCGGATATGCGAGGAGCTGTTCTCGGCGGCCCGCAGCGAGTTCAAGCACCTCGAGCACTTCTACTTCCACAACTTCATCTACGAGCACCTGTGGAAGGACAACCACCGCCGCCACGCGCAGCTCACCGACACCAGTCGGGTGCTGCGCACCTACGGGCACGACTACCGCGTCATCATCGTCGGCGATGCCACCATGAGCCCGTACGAGATCACGCAGCCGGGCGGCAGCATCGAGCACTGGAACCCGGAGGCGGGCGCGGTGTGGATGCAGCGCCTGTGCGCGAGCTTCCCGCGGCTGGTGTGGCTCAACCCCGAGGGCCCCGACCGCTGGGGCTACACCCCGTCCGTGCGCATCGCGCGCGAGCTGGTGCGCGAGCGCATGTTTCCGCTGACGCTGGCGGGGCTGGACCTCGCCATCCGTGAACTGAAGCGCCCCCTGGGCGGGCTGCCGGCGCCAAGCCCGGCCGCGGGCGCGACGCCCGTCACACAGCCGCCCGCGGCTCCGGTTCCATAATCGTCGGCGGACGCTAACCCTATGGACGGCCTGAGCGAATCTGCCGTGCGACCCGGCCTGCGACCGACGGTCGGCCTGGTGCTGACCGGCGGCGGGGCGCGTTCGGCCTACCAGGTCGGGGTGCTGCTGGCGCTCGCCGAGTTCCTGCCGCGCGCCCGCAACCCGTTCCAGATCATCGTCGGCACCTCCGCCGGGGCAGTCGCCGCGAGCGTGCTGGCGGCCGAGGCACACCAGTGGCGCCGCGCCATCGCGGGCCTGGAGCGCGTGTGGGCTAACTTCCGCTCCGAGCAGGTCTTCCACGTCGACACGCGCCACATGCTGCGCGCCGGGGCGCACTGGGTGCTGGCGCTGATCTCCGGCGGCCTGGTGCTCTCGCCGCCGCGCTCGATGCTCGACAACAGCCCGCTGCGCGAGCTGCTGGCCAACCACGTTGATTGCGGCGGCATCCGCCGCAGCATTGCGCGCGGCCACCTGCGCGCCTTCGCGCTGTGCTCCACCAGCTACAGCACCGGGCAGTCGGTCGCCTTCTACGACGGCGTGGACAACCTGCGCGACTGGTCGCGCGTGCAGCGCCTGGGCCGGCGTACGGACTTCGAGCTCGAGCACCTGATGGCAAGCGCCGCCATCCCGCTGCTGTTCCCGCCCATCAAGATCGGCGATGACTACTTCGGGGACGGCGCCATGCGCCAGATCCACCCGCTGAGCCCGGCCATCCACCTTGGGTCGGACCGGCTGCTGATCATCGGGGTGCGCGCGCGGCGCGCCGCCGGCGTCAACGTCAGCCGCGTCAACGTCCTCATGCCCTCCCCGGGGGAGATCTTCGGCTACATGCTCGACACCCTGTTCACCGACCAGATCTACGGCGACCTCGAGCAGCTCGAGCGCATCAACGAGCTGGTGCGCGCGGCGCCGCAGGTGGCGCACGGGGAGCGCAACGTCGAGACCCTGATGCTGGCCCCGAGCGTGGACCCGCGCGAGATCGCCGCGCAGCACAGCGGCGCGATGCCCAGCGGTCTGCGTGCGCTCCTGCGGGTGATCGCGGGCCGCGACGCCACGAGCTCGCAGCTGGCCAGCTACCTGATGTTCGAGGCGCCCTACACGCGCGCCCTGATCGAGCTCGGCTACCGCGACGCCATGCAGGCGCGGGTGGCACTGACCGCCTTCATGAGCGGGGAGAAGCTGCCCCAGGTGATGACCGCACCGGGGGTCGCCCAGGCCACCTGAAGGCCGGCCGCTTTTGCGCGCCGCCCGGCTTTTGGCCGACAATCGGCGCTGCCGCCGCGGCCCGGACCGGCCGCGCTGGGGACCACGAGAGAACATGCTGTTCGAGGATGCCCGGCAGGCCTGGGCCCGGTTTCTCGCGCCCACGAGCCTGGATGAGTTCCTCGACCAGATGCTGCGCGGGGGCTTCCGCAAGCTTCCCGGGACCGAGGCCGGACCGCGGGCGCAGCTGCTCGGCCCGGACCCCGAGGCGCTGCTCGGCGAGGCCCACGCGCTCGCGACACGGCTGACCTTCCACTCGGCCAATCCCAGCGGCGCCGCCCCCTCGCTGCAGGGGGTCACGGATGCGGCCGACTTCCGCGCGCGCATCGCCGAGTTCCACGCGCGCAACTACTCGGTGCGCTTCCCGGAGCTGCGGCCGCTGTCGGCGCCCCTCGACCAGCTGGCGCGCGCGCTCGAGGTGCTGCTGCTGCAGCCGGTCACTACCTCGGCCTTCTGGAGCCGCGGCGGCATGCGCGCGCCGGTGCACTTCGACGACCACGACCTGCTGGTGGTGCAGCTGCGCGGCCGCAAGCGCTGGTACGTCACGCAGCGCGCCTCCGAGCTGCCCAACGTCTGGAAGGGCATCCCCACGGAGGACACCCTGAGGCTCGGGGAGCCCGCCGTGCTCGACCTGCTGCCGGGGGAGATGCTGTACCTGCCGCGCGGCACGCTGCACACGGTGGACTCGGACACCGCTTCACTCCACGTGGCGATCGGCTTCACCCCCGTGACGGTGCGCGAGCTGGTGCTGGCGGCCCTCGATCACCTGTCAGATATGCAGCCGCGCCTGCGCGCCACGGCCGGCCAGCGCCTCGGGTTCCAGCTGCAGTTCCACGGCGAGGAGCAGCTCGCGCCGCTGGTGGTGGACGCCGTCGAGCAGCTGCGCGCGGCCGCGCGCACGCCGGGGTTCCTCACCTCGGCGCTGCAGCGACGCGCCTCGCGCGCGGTCAGCGGGCTCGCGCCGCTGGTGGCGCCTGCCGCTGGCGCCGGCCTCGGGCTCGATAGCGAGCTGGTGCAGGCGCCGGCGGCGTTCTGCCACCTCAGCGCCAACGCCGAGAAGATCGACTTCAGCTACCCCGGCGGCCATGTCTACCTGCACCGCGGGGTGGAAGCGAGCCTGGTGTTCATGGTGAACACGCCGCGCTTTCGGGTACGCGACGTGCCCGGAACGATCGGGGACGACGTGCGCCTGTCGCTGGCGACGACGCTGGTGCAGGCCGGCTACCTGAAGTACGCCTGAGTCAGGCGCTCTGGCCGCTCACGGCGCGCGGCTCGGGCGGCACCATGAGCCCGCCCGGCAGCCCGCTGTGGCGCGCCGTCACGTCCTCGTACTCGCGCGCGAACTGCTCGGCCAGGCGGTCGACGATGTACACCGAGCGGTGCTGGCCGCCGGTGCAGCCGACCGCCACCGTCAGGTAGCCGCGGTTGCCGGCCTGGTATTCCGGAACGCGGTTGCGCACGAAGTGGGCGATGTCGTGCAGCAGCTTCTCGACCTGGGTGTGGGTCTCCATGAAGCGGATCACTTCCGGGTCGCGGCCGTTGAGGTTGCGCAGGCCCGGCTCCCAGTAGGGGTTCGGCAGCGCCCGCGCATCGAAGACGAAGTCGGCATCGCCCGGGATGCCGCGCTTGAAGCCGAACGATTCGAAGGTGATCGACAGCCGCCCGGCGGCGCGCTGCTCGACGCGCCGGTTGATGATGTCGCGCAGGCCGTGGACCGACAGGCGCGTGGTGTCGATCAGCAGGTCGGCGATGGCGGCGATCGGCTCGAGCAGCTCGCGCTCGAGCCCGATGGCCTCGCGCAGCCCGACGTCGCTGCGCGCCATGGGGTGCTTGCGGTGGGTCTCCTGGAAGCGCCGCAGCAGCTCATCGTCGCCGGCGGTGAGGAAGATCACCTCGCACTGCAGGCCGCTGCGCTTGAGCTCGTCGATGAGCCGCGGGACGCTGGCCACCTCGGCGGCGGTGTTGCGCGCGTCCAGCCCGATGGCGGTGCGCTCGTAGCGCGGCTCGGGGCTGCGCACGGTGTAGGAGACGAATGGCTTCAGCAGTGCGGCGGGGATGTTATCGATGCAATAGAAGCCGAAGTCCTCGAGCATGTGCAGCGCCACGCTCTTGCCGGAACCGGACAGCCCGCTGAGGACGATGATACGCACGGCTAGATGGTATCCCCAGGGGCTGCCGTTGCAAGTTTCGCGGCCGCGCTCAGGCCTTGCGCGCCTTGGGCATGCTGGTGCGGTTGGCGATGCGCTTTTCCTTGTGCTTGATCACGCAGCGGTCGAGCTTGTCGGCCAGCAGGTCGATGGCCGCGTACATGTTCTCCTCGGTCGCATCGGCGTGGATGGCGCTGCCGCTGACGTGCAGCGTGGCCTCCGCCTTCTGGCGCAGCTTCTCGACCGTCAGCACGCAGTGCATGTCGATCACTTGCTCAAAGTGTCTGCCGATGCGCTCGAACTTCTTCTCGACGTAGCCCCGAAGCGAGTCGGTGACTTCGACATGGTGCCCGGTGACGTTTAGCTGCATGACCGTCTCCTGTTCGTTGTGTTAGCACTTCGTTCAATCTTTGAGCGGGTGACCTACATGGGCTTCATTCCTGCACGGCGGCGCTCGTTGGAGGCCACGATGCCCATGGCTTCTCGGTACTTGGCGACCGTGCGGCGCGCCACCGGGATGCCCTCGCCCGAGAGCAGCTCGGCGATGCGGCCGTCGCTCAAGGGGGCTTCCGGGTCCTCGTCCTTGACGAGCTTCTTGATCTTGGCGCGGATGGCGGTGGAGGAGGTGCCCGAGCCGTCCACGCCCTCGACCTGGCTGGAGAAGAAGAAGCGCAGCTCGAACACGCCGCGCGGGGTGTGCATGTACTTGCCGGAGGTCACGCGTGAGATGGTGGACTCGTGCATGGCGACCGCCTCGGCGATGTCCTTCAGGATCATCGGCCGCATGAATTCCTCGCCCTGCTCGAGGAACGCCGTCTGGCGCTCCACGATCGAGCGCGCCACCTTCATGAGCGTCTCGTGGCGGATCTCCAGGCTCTTCAGCAGCCAGCGCGCCTCCTGCAGCTGGGCGCGCATGGTGGCGTGGCTGGCGTTGCGGCCGATGAGGCTGGCGTAACCCTGGTTCAGGCGCACGCGCGGCAGCGTGGCCGGGTTGAGCTCGACCCCCCAGCCGTGCTCGGTACGGCGCACGAACACGTCCGGCACCACGTACTCGGCGCTGCCTGCGCTCACGGTGGCCCCGGGGCGCGGGTGGCAGGAGCGCACCAGCGCCAGAGCGCTCGCCAGCTCCTCCTCGCTGGCGCGCAGCTCGCGCTTGAGCAGCGACAGCTCGCGCTCGGCGACGAGCTCGAGGTGGTGGCGGGCGATCTCCAGCGCGGTCGCGTAGCCGGGCGTGGCCGGGTCCAACTGCCGCAGCTGCAGCTCGATGCACTCGCTCACCGAGCGCGCGCCGACCCCGGGGGGGTCGAGCGCCTGCACCCCGGCGAGCACCTGCGCCACCTCGTCGGCGCCGCACTCGACCTCGGGCTTCAGGGTCTGCGCGATCTCCTCCAGCGACTCGGTCAGGTAGCCGTCGTCGCTGACGGCGTCGACGATGGCGCGGGCGATCGCCAGCTCGCGCGGGGCCACGCTGGCGAGCTCGAGCTGCCACAGCAGGTGCTCCTGCAGCGACTGCCCGGAGTCATCGGCGTAGTCCTGCTGCCGCTCGTCGTCATCGCCGCTCCAGGAGTTCTCGGCCGGTCCCGCGCCGTGGGTGTCCCAGCCGTCGTCGATCACCTCGACCCGGCTCTCCGGCTCCTTCGGCTTGGGCTGCTCCGCGGCGGTCACCAGCGACTCGAAGGTGCCGGTGGCCTCGGTCTCCTCGAGGGGCTCGAGCATCACGTTGGTCTCGAGCAGTTCGCGGATGTGCGCCTGCAGCTCCAGGGCGGGAAGCTGCAGAAGGCGGATCGCTTGCTGCAGCTGCGGGGTCATCGTCAGTTGTTGACCCAGCTTCAGCTGCAGGGAGGGTTTCAGCATGGCAAGTTGCGAAGAGCTGGTCGCAGCCCTTCCAATTTCATCCCGTAATTGCTTGAAAGATAATGTATTTGGCTTTCGCCCCTAGCGCCGCTCAGAGCTTGAACGACTGACCCAAGTACACCTCACGGACTTGGGGGTTGGCAAGGACTTCTTCGGCAGTACCGGCCGCGATCACGGTGCCCTGGTTGACGATATAGGCGCGCCCGCAGACCCCGAGGGTCTCGCGGACATTATGGTCAGTGATCAGCACCCCGATGCCGCGCTGGGTGAGCTCGCGGATGATGCGCTGGATGTCGAGCACCGAGAGCGGGTCGACGCCTGCGAAGGGTTCATCGAGGAGCATGAACCTGGGCTCGGCCGCGAGCGCCCGCGCGATCTCGACGCGGCGCCGCTCGCCGCCGGAGAGCGACAGGCCCAGGCTCTTGCGCACGTGCCCGATGCGCAGCTCCTCGAGCAGCTGCTCCAGGCGCTGCTCGCGCGCGGCGCGGTCGAGGTCGGGGCGCGTCTCGAGGATGGCCATGATGTTGTCGGCCACCGAGAGCTTGCGGAAGATCGAGGCCTCCTGCGGCAGGTAGCCGAGGCCAAGCTGTGCGCGCCGGTGCATCGGCAGCAGCGTCAGGTCCTGCTCGCCGAGCACGATGCGCCCGGCATCGCACGGCACCAGTCCGACGATCATATAGAACGCGGTGGTCTTGCCCGCGCCATTGGGGCCGAGCAGGCCGACCACCTCGCCGTTGGCGAGCTCGAGCGACAGGTCGCGCACCACCTGGCGGCGGCGGTAGCTCTTGGCCAGCCCCAGCGCCTTGAGCACGGTCATGACTGCGGGTTCGGCGGCGGGGCGCCGTCGCCCGCGGGGTGCTTGCCCGGATCGCTGTGCCCGGGCACGGCGTGCGGGTCGATGCGGATGTGGACGCGGCCGCCGTCATCGCCGGGGGCGCTCTCGGCCTTGATGGTCTGCGCGCGGATGTTGTAGACCAAGAGCGGCCCCTTGAGCTCGCCCTGGCCATCGGACAGCCATGCGTCCTTGGAGAGCCGCACGGTCTGCTCGCCGACGTCGTAGACGATCTCGTCCGCGTGCCCGCGCGCCAGCACGCCCTCGCGCTGCTGTTGGAACTCGGCGGGCTTGCCGGTGACGGTGGCGCGCAGGATGCGGTTGTCCTTGAACTCGACCACCGCGGTGTCGGCGCGGATGTTGCCGCGCTCCTGGGCGTCGATCTTGACGCTGCCCTCGAAGGTCCACTTGCTGTTGACGAAATTGAGTCCGGTCGAGTGCGCGCGCTCGGCCGACACCCGCATCGTGCACTGCGAGATCACCACGTCCTTGAATACGACGGTATTGGTCTTGTAATCGACCTCGGAGGAGGCGGCATCGAGGTTGATCGGCTGGCCGCAGGAGGGCAGGCCCGTGGGGGCGTTCTGCGCCCACAGCGGCGCGCCCGCCGCGCAGGCGAGCGCGGCCAGCACCACGCCAGAGCTAGCGGCTGTACGTGCCATGGACGGCGGATTCTAGCTGCACGTGCCGCGCCTTCAAGTCGGCCACCAGGCCCCGGGCCTCGAGCCTGCGGCCGGTCATGACCAGGGTCACCGGGTCGCGCGTGGCCACCACCTGGGTGTTGGTGTCGAAGGCGATGTGCTCGGTGGTGAACTCCGCCGGCTGGTCGGTGCCGGGCATGGTGCCCGAGACGTGCACCGCGCCGTCGAGCTTGACGATGCCGCTGTTCTGCGCGAGTTCCCCGTGGTTGCCGCGCGCGGTCCACTCATCGCCCGAGGAGTCCTTGAAGCCGAGCACCACCTGCTGCAGGTCGATCAGGCTCGACTGCGGCTGCTGGCGCACTTCCTGCGCATCGAGGGTGTAGAGCGGCTGGCCGTCGGGGCCGGTCTGGACCATGCGCGCCTGCCTGGCCGAGTAGCCGGGATCGGCCGGGGCTTCCACGACCACGGGAGCGGCGCCCTGGCGCTCGCCGCCGGAGAGCACCACCACCCCGACCAGCAGCGCCACCAGGAACAGGATCGCGATGATGCGGATGATCACCGGCGCCGCCCCCGCAGCAGCCGGTCGCACAGCTCGCGCACGGCGCCGGCCCCGCCGGGCAGCCGCGTCACCAGGTGCGCCGCGGCACGCACCTCGGGCGCCGCATCGGCGACCGCGACCGCCAGCCCCACCGCGCGCAAGAGGGGCAGGTCCGGCAGGTCATCGCCGATGCAGGCACACTCGCCGGCACGCACCTGCAGCCGCGCCAGGAGGCGGCGCAGCACCTCGAGCTTGTCATCCACCCCCTGGTGCACGTGGCGCACGCCGAGCTCGCGGCAGCGCGTGCTCACCATGCGCGAGCGGCGCCCGGAGATCACCGCCACCTCGATGCCGGCCCGCAGCACCCGCACCAGCCCGTAGCCGTCGCGGACGTGGAACACCTTGAGCGCCTCGCCGCGCGGACCGTAGTACAGCCGCCCGTCGGTGAGCACGCCGTCGACGTCGAGCACCAGCAGGCGAATCTTGTCGGCCACCGACCCCTTCGGCACGGGCGCCTCAGACGACGCCAGCGCGCATCAGGTCGTGGACGTTGAGGGCGCCCACGAGGTGCCCGTGCGCATCGGCGACCGGCAGCGCGGTGATGCGGTGGATCTCCATCAGCCGCACCGCCTCCGCGGCCAGCTCCTTCGGTCCGATCCGCCGCCCGGGCTGGGTCATCACGGAGCTCATGGGCGTCGCATGCACGTCGATCTGCCGGTCGAGCGCGCGTCGCAGGTCGCCGTCGGTGAACACCCCGAGGATGCGGCCGTTGCCGTCGGCCACCACCGTCATGCCCAGGCCCTTGCGCGACATCTCCAGCAGCCCGGCACTCAGTGGCGCATCGGCGGCGATGCGCGGCACGGCCTCCCCGGTACGCATCAGGTCCTCCACGTGCAGCAGCAGCTTGCGGCCGAGCGCACCCCCGGGATGCGAGCGGGCGAAGTCCTGTGCGGTGAAGCCGCGTGCCTCCAGCACCGCGACCGCGAGCGCATCGCCCATCGCGAGCGTGGCCGTGGTGCTGGCCGTCGGGGCGAGGTTCAGCGGGCAGGCCTCCTCGGGCACCGCCACGTCCAGCGTCACGCTGGCGGCGCGCCCCAGGGTCGACTCGGTGCGCCCGGTCATCACCACGAGCGGCACACCCAGGCGCTTCAGGTGCGGCAACAGGAGCACCAGCTCGGGCGTCTCCCCGGAGTTGGACAGCGCGAGCACCGCGTCCTGGCGGGTGATCATGCCGAGGTCGCCGTGCCCCGCCTCGGCCGGGTGCAGGAAGAACGCCGGGGTGCCGGTGCTGGCAAGCGTGGCGGCGATCTTGCCGGCGATGTGCCCCGACTTGCCCATGCCGCTCACCACCACCCGGCCCTGACAGCCGAGGCAGATGCGGCAGGCGGCGACGAAGGCCGCACCCAGCCGGGGCGTCAGGGCCTCGACGGCGCGCGCCTCGATCTCGAGCGCACGGCGCGCCGAGGCCAGTAGGTCCGGGTCCGCGGGCGTGTCGGTGGCGCGCGGGACAGGCAGCAAATCCATGCGCACATTATAGGCGTCCGGCGCGACCCGCCCATGTAATATCGCGCCCATGAACCCCGAAGAAGTTGCGCGGCTGATCCGCGCCGGGCTGCCCGGAGCCGAGGTGCAGGTGGCCTCCGAGGACAACACGCATTTTGCCGCGCGCGTGGTCGCCGCGGAGTTTGCCGGCAAGCGCAGCCTGGCGCGCCACCAGCTGGTGTACCGCACCCTGGGGGAGCTCATGGGCCGCGAGATCCACGCGCTCTCCATCGAGGCCCTGACACCCGACGAGCTGCGACGGGACTAGCAGGCTGTTGAAAA
>Ga0335085_10006068_pt1 | contig 19179 bp, 17 predicted proteins | sample Lox_Sample_45_FD_206712 | JGI IMG/M metagenome (GOLD analysis project Ga0335085, IMG submission 206712) | Soil microbial communities from Loxahatchee National Wildlife Refuge, Florida, United States - Lox_Sample_4.5 | ecosystem: Environmental > Terrestrial > Soil > Wetlands | place: USA...
GTTCACAATCTCGCCACACCACAGGCCTGGCTATTCCCAATATTCCCCTGGGGTGGATTTGCGTTCGCGGGTCTCGCTGTGGGATTTATCCTGCAAGGCCAATGGACGCGGACCTACGAGGCGCGAATGTTTTTTGCTTTGGGTGGAATTGGGTTGCTGCTGATTGAGCTTTCGCGCTGGCTCGATGCGCAGCCGCGCCAACTCTATCCCGTCTACGATTACTGGCACACGAGTCCAGAATTCTTTCTCATTCGGCTTGGGATGTTGCTGGTCATCCTCACGGCCTGTTATGCATGGTGCCGGTGGGGCCTGGCGCAAAAAGGATTCAGCCCGCTGATCCAGTTAGGGCAGGCATCACTGGTCGTGTACTGGGTTCACCTTGAGTTTGTGTACGGCAGAGTCTCGATTCTCACAAAGCATGCGCAGACGATCGGCGGAGCTTCGCTCGGATTGCTGATCATCTGCGTCGCGATGACTCTGCTGGCCTACATCAGGACGCACTTCAAAGGATGGATGAATCGGCGCGAGCCGGAAATCAAATCTCCTCGACCTGCGGTGATGAGCGCGCCCCAAGCGCATTAACTCAAGAAGCTCCAAATCGCGAGCTCAGGGCTCGGACACGTGCTTTACAAAATCGACGACCTCGCGTTCGGCCCAGCGTCCGTCGTATCCGTCGCCGTCGGGCTCGCCGACGAAAGCGCAGTGCCCACCGTCGGCAGTCTCGACATACGTAATATTCGGATTGCTGCCGATGCTCTTGATCGTCTCTGGCCGCATTCTTATGAATGGATCATTTGCCGCATGAATGATAAGCACCGGCACGGCGATCTTGTCGACGACGTTCGCCGCTGCGGCACTGGCATAGTAATCGTCAGCACCTTCAAATCCGCAGTAGTGAGCCGTGACCCGATCATCAAATAGCCGCAAGCTCGACACTCCTCGCAAGCGCGCGGGATCGAAGTGATCGGGAAACAACTTCGCCTTGCCTCGAAAACGCCGGAAGAGTTGCAGCAGGAAATACCATTCGTAGATTCGGTTCGCAGGTTCGTGCAGGGCATCGGCCGAGGCCGCAAGATCCATCGCAGGACATACAGCGGCGACCGCGCGAAACTCCCTTGGCCCGTTGCTTCCCCATTCGCCCGCCGTCTTGAGCACGAGATTTCCGCCCATAGAAAAGCCAATCAGGGCAAAGCGGGATACGCCGTCACTCTCGATAACATTACGCGCGACAGCAGCCACATCTCCCGAAAGGCTGGAGTTGTAGAGCGTGGGCGCGCAATGATCCATGCCGCCACAGTTGCGCTGGTTCATGAGCACAACGTTCATGCCCGCCGCCAGGCCATTTCGCGCAATGCCGGCCATGTACTGAGACTCCGACGATCCCTCAAGTCCATGCACGACGATGAGCGTCATCGCCCCGGTGCGCTTTTCTGCTTGCCAATAGCACCAGCAACGCACCTGAATTCCGGGCGCGACTTCGACTAAACGCTCCGCCGCCGCAGGCAAGTGAATCTGTCGTGGCATCAGGAAGCTGGCAATCGTTTGCACATGTCCGCCACCGAGCCATCGCCGCGCGCGGAATGGCGAGCGAACTTCCCATTGTTTTGGCATATGGGCGGCCGCCGTCGCCTGCTCTCGAGACCCTTCGATTTGCGAACTCCCCACAAATTGATTCTAATAGGTGTCGGAGTCGCCTATGCCCATTTACGAATACATCTGCAAGGAATGCAATCACCAGTTCGAGGCCCTTGTGTATGGCAAGGAAAAAGCCGAGTGCCCGAAATGCCACGCCAAGAAACTCGAACCGCAACTCTCTGTTTTTGCGGTATCGGCGAAGAGTTCGTCTGCTCCGTCGACGAGACCGGCTGGCCCTTGCGGTTCGTGTGGCGACCCACGCGGTCCCGGCTCGTGTTCCATGAACTAAGATTGGATAAACTCGCGCTGGCGGCTGACGCTTTCACACTGCGGCCCCGTAGCTCAATTGGATAGAGCATTGGTCTTCGGAACCAAGGGTTGGGGGTTCGAGCCCCTCCGGGGCCGCCAGAAATTCTCTCGTAACGCTCTGGAAACTATTCTCGCTCCGCCTGCGTGGTTCGAAAATTTCGTCCTTCGATGAATACCGAAGGATTTCGAGCGGTGCACCGTCGTGCCGAAATTATTTCCGCGTCATCCGCAACTCGATCATCATCCGTTCTTCTCCTTTTTCGTCGATCAGGAAGTGACGGTGAAGTAGCACCCGGCCGTCTTCCTCGAGATGCGCACGAGCCACGGTCTTGCGCCCAGGATGTTCGGTGTCGAGCGGTGTCGTCCACAGCACAATATTCTTCCCGTCAAACGTGCCATCGCTTTGGCGAATGGACATGCTCGTCTGCCGCGAATCGAACCACACGGTGGTAAAGCGGTTCGTCTTGGAATCGAAGCCTGAGATTCCAGTGCCAGTGCTCGTGCTTCCATCAGGATTCGAGAATGTGAAATCGGACTGCAGGAACTTGCCGTCCTGGATCATATATTGCTTGCACGTGCCCTTGGTGACGATCGGCTTGCCGTCCTTAGGGAAGAATGACTTCACGACGTCCCAGTCGCCGGCAAATTGTGCCAGCAACTTCTGACCGGCCCCCGGAGCATTTGCTGGTTCGTATTGGTTATGCGTTTGCTGTGCGACGGCTGCAGTTGCAAGGAGCAAGAGTGTGAAGATCCATTTATTCATAGCAACGCGGATGATATGCGAAAAATGTGAGCAGTGCACGCCTGCGACGATCAGAAGCTCAACGTAACCAGAAATTGCAGCGACCGGGCTGGGAGCTGATTTGTGATTCCCGTCAGCGGCGTTCCCAAACTTGCCGGTGCAGTTGCATCATTCCCCCAGGTCCCGACGTAGCCGACGAAATTTGGATGGTTGAAGACATTGAAAGCCTCAGCGCGCAAGTTCAGCGCAACACGTTCGCCACCGAGCGGAAACCGGCGTTCGATGAAGGGAGAGACATCGTAGATTGCCCTTCCACGGCCTGCATTGCGCGGGATCACCACGCCATCGACTACCGGCCGATCCGTAGTCGCGCCCGTATCGCCGCTATTGGTGGTTCCGGTAACAATGTTGTAAGGCAGTCCGCTCCCGAACGTCCCAACTCCGCCGATTTGAATATCAAGCGGCGCGACAAACGTTCCGCTCAGCACGAATCGGTGGCGTTGATCGAATATCGCAGGACCAAGCTCCTCGCGTCCGGTAAAGTTCGGATCGTTTGGATTTTGGCCTGGAATGTCTGGATCGACCGTATCGAGCGCATGTGACCACGTATAGCTGGCGAGCATCTGGAGCCGGTGGTTGAAGCGGTGGTTCAGATTAACGTTCAGCGCGTTGTAGTAGGCGACTCCGTCGTTCACATCGGCCTGAATGACGGAATATGCCGGAATCCCTACGGGGGAAGCCGGAGTTCCCTGATCACTCGAGTCGTCGCAGGTCCCATCAGCTTCTGCGTAGAACGCGACCCACAGCGGCCGTGAGCAATTGGCAACTTGCGGCGTTCGAGTTTCCCCAGGAGCGGTGCGCACAAACGGCGCAGGAGCATCTACGTCCAGCGGCCGGTTGATCTTGAGTGTGTGGGACCCAACGTAATCCAGGCTCAAAACCCAGTTTGGCGCCACTTCATGCTCCATCCCAAGTGTCCATTGTTCGGTATATGGGTTGAGCAGTGCGTTTTGATATCCAACGAGCGTTGATGTTGGAAGGAACTGGTTGTAGTAAGAACTCCGGCCCGGCCTCAGATAGAGGCTTCGAAGCGGAACCTGCGCCCCGGCTGGAAAAGCGGGCAGCGGTGCGTCCGCAACGGTTAACGGGAACCCGATTTGACCCGGTGCAGCCGTGTAATTGAACACTCCGGTCGGGCCAACCAATGCGTAATTCGCCGCTGAATTGTCGACGATCTGGGAGTAGTAAATTCCAAATCCACCGCGCAGAATGGTGACGCCGTTTCCCCGCGGATTCCACACAAAGCCTATACGCGGCGCGAAATCTTTCGTCGAATCTGTAAACGTCTGACGCTCGTAGCGCAAGCCCAGGTTTATCGTCAGATTCGGCTTCACCCGCACGTCGTCCTGAACAAATAGCGACCACAGCGTATCGTCGACGGTGTAGTTGGCGTTGCCGTAACTCTGCGTATAGTGATTTACGTTGTTGATGTCGTTCAAGTACGCCGCGCTCTCGCACACTTCCACGGATTCCGTACACGTGTTATAGACGAATTGCCCAAGATAGATGGGGCCACCAAACTCTTTGCTGTTGCCTCCCGTGTGCGCGCGGACGACCTGAGTGCCGAATCGAAGGCTGTTGCGGCCGTGCGTAATCGACACCACATCATTGATCTCAAACTGATGATTCAACAGCAATGCTGATTGCGACGTCCCGGTTGTGAAGGTGGCAGCGCCCTGAATCGGCACGGAGTACTGCGTTCCATAAATGACCGGGCTGAACTGCGTAATGGGCGAAGCGAGTTGGAATTCTGCCCGCGCATTGTTGAGCCACGACGGGCTGAGTTCATTCGTGGTACCCAACTCGGCCGTGTAGGTGTTTCGCTTGAATACGCGATCCACTGTGGGCAGACTGGCCCCGCCTACTGCCCCATTGGGATTCGTGTCGATAAAGTGATCGGCGTTCAGGCGCAGGAAGAGGTTGTTTGCCTGGTTGATCTGGTGGTCGAGACGCGCCAGCGCCATCCAGTCGCGATACTTGCCTTCAAAGCCACCGGGAGAAAGCGCATTTGTGATGGGCGACACCTTGTTCTCCCAGGAATATTCACCTGCGATGAAGAAGTGGGTTCGCTTGTCCCGGCCGAGAGGTCCGCCGAAGGTCAATGCCGGTTGATAGAGTTCGTCGCTCGTGAGTTGATTGCCACTAGTGGCCGTTTCCTCAGTGAATCCGCTAAGGTTGGCAGCCGTAGCAGAGGGCCGAAACGTACCAACCACACTGCCGTGGTATTGATCTCCTCCACTTTTGGTCACAACGTTGATGGCGCTGCCGGCGCTACCACCGTATTCGGCTGAGAATGGGTTCGTGAGGACGTTCATCTCTTCAAGCGTTTTGACCGGCAGGTTGGTGAAAATTGTTTGACGCCCCCAAAGATCCACAGCGTTGCTGCCATCCACTTCGAACCATGCCTGTCGACGCCCGGTTCCGTTCGTAGTGAACAAGTTCTGATTCATGAAAACGTCGCCCTGATTCAGCGCTTGACGATTTGCCGCGTTCAGGAGGGGTAAGTAGGTAAGGCGATTATTAAGAAGCGGCGTTTCATTGATCTGAAAAGGACCGAGCCGATCGCCAAGTTGTGGCATATCGGTTCGAACCACGCCGACGGTTCCGGTAACCGTAATCTCGGTTTTGTCGGCCGCGGGGCTGATCTGAAAATTTAAAGTCGCGGTCGCACCACCAATCAGAGTCACTTCCGACTGGGCGGGCGCGAAGCCGTCTTTACGAGAGGTGACATCATAGTCACCGACTGGGAGCCCGCTGATCGAATACCTTCCTGCTTCATCGGTTGCGACGCTGCGCTTTGCCGCTGTAGCGCGGTTCACCACAGTAATTTCGGCGCCTGTTACCGCAGCATGGGTTTCATCATCGACCGTGCCTCGTATGACCGCGGTATCAGGAGTTTGACCATCGACTCGGAATGCGAATGAGATTACAGAGGCAAACACGAGGAGCGGAATACGGAAGTGAACTCGCATGTTGTTTGAAGTACCAGAAATACTCACAAATTGCCATCGCTAATGCTCGCTCCCGCATGATGGAGGCAACGTGCCGACGCTCCATCAACGGTTTCGACCCGGGCCACGTTTAGGGCCGGGACGTAGGTTCAAAGCCTACCGCATCGGAGTCGCTACACGCCTGAGTGCAACAGCCTGAGCATTGGCTAGTCCGACCATCGCGTAGGCCTGCGGTCCCAACGATGCTTCTTCAGTTCCGCGAGCAGCGCCTTGTCGAGCGGTCCCGCATCGCTCGCGGCAATGTTCTGGCGCACATGCTCAGCCTTGCGCATGCCGGGAATCGTCGTGCTTACTGCGGGATGCGAAAGAATGAAGCGCAAAGCCATCTCGGGTAACGACATCCCTTTCGGAACAATCTCCTTCAGCTTCTCCACCCGCCGGATCGTCGCAGGCAGGTTCTCGGGCCCGAAATATCCTGCGCGCCAATCCCCTTCCGGAAAGCGCGTTTCGAGTGTCATCTTTCCACCGAGGCTACCTTCGTCGAATGGTACGCGTGCAATCACGCCAACGTTCATCTCCTTGCAGAGCGGGAACAATTCATCTTCGGGCGCTTGGTCGAAAATGTTGTAGATCACCTGCACAACATCAACGAGGCCCGTCCGGATCGCCTTGATTCCGTTCTCCGGCTCCCAGCGATTGATGCTCAGGCCGAAAAAACGAATGATTCCGTCGTTCTTCAATTTCTCGACGGTTGAACGGAAGTCGGGTTCGTTGGTCCAGCTATCGTCCCAGACATGAAACTGCAAGACGTCAATACTGTCGGTGCGCAGCTGCTTGCGGATTAGATCCGCGTACTTGAAGACATGCGCTGGCGAAAACACATCGTGGTACTCGTATTCCGGCACTGCCGGCCAGCGGTCATTCGCCGGAGGGATTTTCGATGCAGCGTAAAGCCGCTTGCCCCTATTCTTCTGCATGATCTCGCCGAGAAGGCCGTCGCTTTTGCCTCCACCATACGCCCAAGCGGTATCGAAGAAGTTACATCCCAAATCAACGGCGAGTTGCATGGACGATAGCGATTCCTCGTCGTCAGAACCGGTCCATCCGCTCATGCCCCAAAGCCCATCTCCCATCTCGCTGACTTCGAAATTCGTACGACCAAGCTTGCGATATTTCATGATTGCCTCGTTCAGACTCGTGGTTAAGAACTTAAGTGTAGCCGCCATCCCGGCGGGTGTCTGGTGGTCGTTTCGCCCACTGAAATTTCGGGCAAGCTCGGCTGTCATGGCCGCCGCAGCGTCCTTCAGTTTTTTTGATAGGTATCATCAAAATTATCGAAGCCGCAACCGCACGTCAGAGGTGTTTAATAGCCGTAGATCATAAGCTTAAGGAGTATCCCGTGAAATCCGAATATCCTTATACCCCCACGCCAGGCAAGAACGAAGAGCAATCCGCGCCGACGTCACGATTCATCGACGAGAAGATCTCCGACGAGACGGGCACGGAAGCAAAGGCTGACAGCGCGCTCGCGCCGGCAGGTTTGAATAATCCTTTCTGGAACTAATGCGCGTAAGCGCCGACCGGACTTGTGCGGTCGGCGCTCCTTTTTTCTTCTACCTTCAAGTCTCACCGCAAAATCGGCAGACACAAACACGGCCGCAAAGCGAAATCCAACCCCGACATCTCTTCGAGCGCCGGATGCAATTGCGAATCGCGGCATGGTTCCAGCGTAATCACGAAAGGCAGCGAGGCCTTCTCGAATCCCGGCTTCTGCAATAAGGAATCGATGTTGAGGCGATGTGCGGCCAGAATCTGCGCCAGGCGCGCCACAATTCCCGGCTGATCGCGGACGAAGAATCGCAGATACCACGCTGTTTCGAAATCGCTGCTAATCCCGGGAGCGGCTACCGTGTTGGCAAGCTCACGTCTTTTCCCGGTCAGACCCTCGGCAAGAAACATGACGTCTGAGACAACAGCCACGGCAGTTGGGTCGCCGCCGGCGCCAGCGCCGAGGAATGCCATGTCTCCGCCGTACTTCCCCGAAGTGAGAACGAGGTTGAGGTTCCGTTGCACGCGTCCGAAGGGCGAGTCCGCTGGAACCAGGCATGGGCCGACGTCGGCAAAAAGTGTGTTCCCGCTCAATTCTGCCCGCGAGATCTGTCGGATCGTGCAGCCCATTTCCGCTGCGTAGTCAAAATCGACAGCGTCGATGGGACGAATCGTTCGGGCACGCACGGTCTCAGGGGCAACTTTTGCGTGCAATCCTGCCAGCGCAAGAATTGCGAGTTTGGCCCGCGCATCACCGCCATCCAGATCCTCCGAGGCGTCAGCCTCGGCATAGCCCTTTGCCTGCGCCTCTTCCAGCGCCTCGCTGAAGGGCACTCGGGCACTCTCGATGCGGCTCAGAATGTAGTTGCAGGTTCCATTGAGGATTCCGGCGATACCATGCAGCTTGTCACCGCACAATCCAGTTCGCAGCGCCGGAAGTACAGGAACTCCTCCAGCTACCGATGCCCCAAATTCAAGATGAGAGCCATGCTGGGCCGCTAACGCAAGGAGTTCCGGCCCACATCGAGCGATAAGCTGCTTGTTCGCAGTAACCACAGACTTCCCTGCTTCAAGCGAGCGGCGCACAATCTGTTCAGCCGGACTGAGTCCGCCTATCAACTCAATGATGATGTCGGCGTCCGAGTGAAGGACTGAGTCGACGTCTTCGGTCCAGACAACATCGGCGGGAACCCAGTCCTGCTTTTTTCTGGAGACATTGCGATTACAAATGTAGGTAAGGCGCAGCGAACCCTGTCCGGCGTAGCAGAGGATCTTGGTGACGGAGCGCCCAACGGTACCGAAGCCGACAAGCGCGACCCGGCATACCAACCCATCACCCGCGGGAACGCGAGCTTGGTTCGTTCTGCTGGAGGCTTTTATCGTGGAATCCATTGATGCAGATTGAATTCATTATCATACGTGCATCCTGCACTTCCGAAAACGGGAAAGACTCATGGCTTCGCAACGTACGGCCAGTACAAGAACGGCGAGCACGCGTGCTGAGTACTACTCCAGGCGGCTGATCGGGCCAACAACGCATCAAAGTTGGTAATATGGAGCCTGCCTGCTGCGATTCATCAAGGCGGGATCACGCGGACACGCTCTTTCCCAGGCGCTTCTCGCTCCGAGCGTTTACCGCGTAACTACGCCCGGCAGCGGGAGGAGAATGAATGATTCGAAAGTTCCCAGGGATTCCTGGATTCAGGTTTGTCGCATCAGCCGTGCTGATGATGGTCCTGCCAGGAGTCGTAATCGCCCACGCGCAACAAACCACACAACAGCCGCAGTCCAACGATCAGACGCAGGCCCAACAATCCGGCAGCCAGGATTCGAGCAGCAGCCAGGAACCCGCAGCCGAAGAGATGCCTGGGCGGCGCAAAAAGCCTGCCAATTATAAGAAATGGACTTTCAACGTCGGTGGCGGCGCGAGTTTGCCAAGTGGAGACACGAATAAATTCGTCCGCGGTGGCGGAGGAGTAGTCGCGGCGGGCGTGGCGCGCAATTACAACAAATATTTGGGCCTGCGCCTGGATTTCCAGTTTGATAACCTGCCGCTTCGGGACTCGGCATTGCAAGCCGCTCAGGCGCCTTCAGCCACGAGTCAGGTTTACTCGTTCAATCTCGATCCCATCATCAATATCCCGGTAACGTCGAAATGGGGAGGTTACATCATTGCAGGCGGGGGCTTCTATCACCGCACTGGCAAACTGGACTCCTCGAGCGCAATTCCAGGTTCCGCTTGCAATCCGTTCTATACGTGGTGGGGAAGCTGTTTTGCCGGAAGTTTGCCCGTGAACGGCCATTTCCTGACCACAAGCCAGAATCTTTTTGGTTACAACTTCGGAGGCGGCGTCACGCGGAAGATTCGATCGAACATCGACTTTTATGCCGAGTTCCGCTGGCTGCACGGAGCGGGCGGCAACCAGACAACAAGCCTGCGGCCGATCACAATCGGCGTTCGGTGGTAAAAGGCTATCAGGTCTCAGCTCATAGATGGCAGATTTCTGAGTTCCTTACCGCTCGGGGTTTGTGCGGTAGGACCAGAAGTCTGCGGCTTGCTTTTGCAATTGCACGAACGAGGAAGCGGCTCTGGGCTGTGCGATCTCGGAATGCGCATTCGCTTCGGTTATCGCACTCTCGACAATGTGATGGGCAGGTGCCAATGAGCACGCTGGATCTGTTGCATTCTCGTCGGCGGTCAGCAGGAAAGCCTGACAGCGGCAGCCGCCGAAGTCTTCACTGCGCCGCTCGCAGGAACGGCAAGGTTCCGGCATCCATTCTTCGCCGCGAAACTTGAGGAACGAAGCCGATTCCTGCCAAATCCAGTCCAGCGTCTTCTCACGCACGTTCTCGAATGACAAACCAGGCAGGACTTCCGCCGCATGACACGGCAGAACTTTGCCGGCAGGATTTATGAGGAGCAACCGTTTTCCCCAACCTCCCATGCAGGCCTTTGGATACTTCGCGTAATAGTCGGGGACGACCGAGTCGATGCGAATCTTCCCTGCAAGACGCTGCTCGGCTTCGGCGATGATCGCTACTGCCTTCTCGAGTTGAGCGCGAGTCGGCAGCAGGGCAGCGCGATTGGCTAAAGCCCATCCGTAATATTGTGTGTGGGCAATCTCCATGCGCTCGGGATGGAGTTGCTCAATGAGCGCGATCATTTCTTCGAGGTGATCGAGATTCTGGCGGTGGACCACGAGATTCACGGTGAACGCGATCTTGTATTTTCGAATCGCGCGCGAGAGCTCGATCTTGTGCTGATGGGCTTTCGCACCGGCGATCCAGTTTGCTGGTTCCTCGCGGGAATCCTGAAAACTGATCTGGATGTGGTCGAGGCCAGCGTCGACTAAGTCCTGCAGGCGCTGTTCGTTCAAGCCGATTCCAGATGTGATCAGGTTCGTGTAAAGACCAGCCTTGCGGGCTGCTGCGATTAGCTCGACCAGATCGGTGCGAGCGAGCGGTTCGCCTCCAGTAAAGTGCGCGTGCAGCATTCCCAAACTTCCAGCCTGCGCGAAGAGGTTCTTCCACTCGTCAGTCGAAAGTTCCGATTGCACGTCCGCCAACTGCACAGGATTCGAGCAGTAGACGCAATGCAGTGGACAGCGGTGCGTCAGTTCGGCAATCAGGGCTAGAGGTCCGGAAACCATTTGGTAGTTGGGTATCGCCTAATTTTGTAATTGGGTAATTTAGTAATTTTGTAATTTGAAAACCTAAAACCGCCAAGCGATCGAGTGAGAGATTTTGCTGTCCAATTACCAAATTACAAAATTTCCCAATTACTAAATCTCAGTAGTCCACGATTCGTTTCTTCTGTAATTGCTCCAGAAACGCGCTGATATCCATGCGGATCTTCTCTGGGTCCGTCTTTCCGAATTCTTTCTGCAGGTCTGTGATGATTTCGACGAAGGTGCGTTGACCGTTGCAGTGATCGAGAATCTTCAATCCGGTTCCCTGAAGTTTAATGGCTCCTTCGGGAAACAGGATCATGCGCGTTTCTTCCGGGGTTCCGGGCTTCGTGCTTGGACCCCAACGACAGCCGGCGGCGAGGCGTGGCTTGCTGTCATCGCTTGGCACAGACATTATTTATGCTCCTCGATGCGGAATGCGCCTGGTGGAGGCCAAGCTGGCTCGACGTAGGCAAAGTAGAGGGCGTCGAGTTGCGCCCAGAGGATGTCGCATTTGTCGCGGAGAGCCCGGATCGCGAGTTCCTGTTGCTCTCTTGTCTTCGCGTGCTCGTACACATATTCCGTGGCGAACTTGGTGTCTTCTGGGGCTTGCGTGAGACGAGCCTGAAAGTAGTCAAGACCTCCGCAAAGCCATGGATAGTGCGCGCGTAGTTTCTCCATGCGCAACGAGATCAGATCGCGCGAGAAGAGTTCGGTCAGCGAGGACGCGACTGCTTCGAGCAGGCTTCGGCTGCGGACGATGTTCAGGTATTCATTCACGGCGAATCGCGTTGCGGGAAGAATCCCGGTTCCGGCTTGTACTTGCTCGGCGTTCAATCCAGTTGCTTCGGCCAGCTTGAGCCAGCGCTTGATTCCGCCTTCGCTCGCGGCGTCTCCATCATGATCGATGACTCGTTTTCGCCATGCTCGGCGGAACGCAGGATCTGGGCCACGCGAGAGGATGATCGAATCTTTGATCGGAATGATGCTCTGGTAGTAGTAGCGGTTTAACGCCCAAGCCTGAAGCTGTCCGCGAGTGAGCTTGCCTTCATGCATCAGAAGATGAAACGGATGTTTATGGTGGTAGCGTTCTTCTCCGACGGCGCGGAGTTGTGCGCGCAGTCCATCGAATGACAGCAGTGATTCTGTCTTGTCCTCTACAGTTCGAACTGCCATCCGTCCTCCGCGATTTCCCAGCCTGCGTCGCGCACCTGTCGATACTCGGGCGAATCCTCGTTGAGCATGGGATTCGTGTTGTTGATGTGCACGTAGATTTTACGTGGATGCATGAGATGCGCCAACTTTGCAAGGCTGCCTTCGCTGGAGGAGACCGGAACATGTCCCATATCCCAGGCAGACTGAGCTGAGCCTTGAATGCGGATGAGTTCGTCGGCACTCCAGAAAGTTCCGTCGATGAGAATCACATCGCAGGTTTCGAGTTGCTTCATCAATTTCGCATCGAGCCGCGGAATTGCGGGCATGAAGGCGAGTCGTTTGCCCGAGGGCGATTCGATAATTGCCCCGAGAGACGATTCCTGGCGAGAGAGTTGCGATTTGCGCGGCGCGGAGACGTAAGCCGGAAAGTGCGATCCGAGAGAGAGTGTTCGACAGCGCAATCCGGAGTCTTCGCCTTCGGGATCAGAGAGCGTGAAGCTTGCGCCTGGAGCGAACTCGATCCAGCTGACTTGGTTGGGAACGCGTTGCAGCATCGCAAACATGGAATTGTCTTTGGTGAGAATCCGGCGAACCGACTTCGTGGCGTAAACACGAAGTGGCTGGAGTTCGCGGAGCAAGAGAAGTCCGAGGACGTGATCGATGTCGGCGTTGAGGAGAATTGCTCCAGCGATCGGCGAGTCGCGCGTTACGTTTTTTGCGGCGCATGGATGAAGTTCGGGAGTCGATTCGATTTGCGTACGGAGATCGGGAGACGCTCCGAGCAGAAACCAGCGCTCGGAGTCGGCGCTGATGGCGAGCTGCGTTTGCGTTCGAGCTTTCCCGCGGAACGTTCCGGCGCGCAGCGCGCGGCAATTGGGGCAGGCGCAATTCCATTGGGGAAAGCCTCCGCCAGCGGCGGAGCCGAGGACGCGAACGTGCATGGAGGGAGTTTAGCAGCGGAGGAAATTTTCCTGATTTGGGAAATATTACTGGTTGGTAACCCCACCCCCTCCCCCTACGAATCTTTGGAATCATCGAGTTAGGGGGAAATTGCGAAATAATGCAAGGGGCTCAATGAGTTACGGCCAAAATCTTGGTTTCAAAGGACTTAGATATCGGCAATCGCACATCTGCCAGCTTTTGAGCTGGACTGCCCGAGTTCCAATCGCGCACTTCCCGCGCAAGCTCCTGTGTTTGCAATATTTTACCTCTAACTCGTCGCAAATAGATGGTCTTGCACGGGTGAGGCGACGAACGAAATTTTTCTCTCGAATCCCGCAAAATATTGTTATCAAATAACTTAGGTGGTGGGGTATCCCGTCAACCCCTGTAAAATCTTGAGCCCTCAAGACTTACAGGTAAAATATTGCGAAATAAGCACTTAGCTGAAGACGTTTTCAGATGGCGCTTCGCCGCTCGGCACTCCCATGATGGGAGATTGGAGCTGTGGAGCGCAAGGTCAGATGTCACAACGGTGGAGGGTCTGGCTGTGGAAATCTGTTGAATGGCAAGTGTGGCGGGCTTTAGCGATCTCAGGAATTTTCAGAGAAATCGTAAAGCCTCGGAGTGTCGCGGGTATTGGCCGCCGCGGGTCGCCTGCGGGCTCCGCCCTCCGGCGACGGCCTTCGGCAGAGTGGAATTGGTTTCTTTTTTTCGTTCTCAACGCGGCCCTGAAGGGGCCGCTCTTCCACGGCGATGTCGGTTGTAAATCGCGGCCTAGAAAATGGCGACGTTCCGTCTGTCCCTATATTTTCCCTATATTTTCCGGCTTCCAAACTTCTACCACGGAGGCACTGAGTCACGGAGGAGCCTTTATCTTGCTTTCTTGCCTCTCAGATTTTCAAGGAACTGGCAGCATGCAGAGCCTGGGCCAATGCGGCGCTTGGAGGGCGTACACGTCGCGCTTAATCTACTCTGTCAGCAATGTGTAGGGATTTCCGTGAACGGGGTCACGGAGCAGAGTGATGGGAAGCACCGGGTTCGCAGTTGCGATTACGGTCCATTTAGAACGAAGTCGCGGTGTTCATGCCAAGAGTTCTTATCGAATCACGTGGAACGGGACGTTGCTGGTCAATGTGGCGCTCGGCGTTGTGACAGTGACGTAGCCTGTGGTTGCGCCCGCGGGGACCGTGGCGACCAGCAGAGTGTCGGATTGGGCTTTGAATTTTGCCGGAGTTCCGTTGAAAGAAACGCTGGTTGTGCCGGTGAGTCCGTATCCGAGAATGCCGAATTGCTGGCCGATCTTCGCCGGATTGTGGATGAAGGAGACGAAGGGGGCGAGACCGACATCGAGGATGAAAGCGGTGCCATCGCTGCTGGTACCACCCTGTGTGGTTGTCCCGTAAAAAGTTCCGTTGGTAGCTTGAAGCAGACCTCCGAGCGGTATGCCGCCGTCCGCACAGTTTGCCAGTGAGCAAAAACTGTAGATGCTGATAAACGCGTCGGTGGACGTAATTTCAAAGATCGTGCCGCCGGGGTAAATTTCCGTATCGCCGTAGGGTGTCGTGCCGTAGAAGTTTCCGTCGGTAGCCTGCATCAGCGGACTTTGAAGGTAATAACCGTCAGCGCAATTAGCCAGGGAGCAAAAGCTGTGCAGCATGGTGAACTTGCCGGTCGGGGTTATTTCAAAAGCAGTTCCACAGCCATAGGGCAAACAGTTGGTGCCGCCGTTATAAGTGGTGCCGTAGAAGTTGCCGTTTGTCGCTTGTATCAGCGAAGCCATTGGTCCGGCCCCATCGGCACAGTTGGGGAGAGAGCAAAAGTTGTAAACGGTAGTTAGCTTGCCCGAAGGAGTGATCTTGAAGACCGTTCCGCACCCGCTTGGGAAGACTGAAATAGAACAAGCATTGCTATAACCGCCCAAGACGGTGACCCCGTACAAGTTGCCGTCGGCACCTTGCACCAAGGAACTCATCGGGCGGGCGCCATCAGCGCAATTGGTCAGAGAACAAAAACTGTATAACGACGTAAACTCGCCTGCCTCACTAATTTTGAAAACGGTCCCACCGTTTGAGCTAAGTCCGCCAACGTAGGTAGTCCCATAGAGACTCCCGTTTGCGGCCTGAATTAACCCGGAATACGGTCCGCACCCATCGGCTCCCACGAAGGTGTGGAGCACCGTCAATTGGCCAACGGAAGTAATCTCGAAGACAGTGCCGCAGCCGTCGGGACCAGAACCACCACTGAGAGCCGTGCCGTAAAACTTCCCATTGGTCGCCTGCACCAGAGTGCTTTGAGGATATTCGCCGTCAGCGCACCGAGCAAGCGTGCAAAAGCTATGCAGCCTCGTCAGCCTGCCGTCGGGGGTCACTTTGTAAACGGTCCCTCGATAGTTTGCACCGCCGCCCCCAGTTCCATAAAAATTCCCATCGGAACCCTGCGTAAGAGCGCCGGATGATCCGCTGCCATGGGTTCCGTCGAAGCTCAGGAGTGTCGTGAAGGTCCCCTGCGCCGAAGAAATCGTCGCCGCCATCGCGCAGAAAACTACCACTCCCCACGCCCACCGCCAGGCACTCATTCTCGTCATCGGAAGCCTCCATGCAAAAACCGGCGCTGACTGCATTTTACGTTCCCACTTCTCGCAACGGCGGGGAGAAGTGGGGCATCCCCTGCTTTGCTGCTGCCCGGATATCATTTCTCTTAATTCACTCCCTGCGCCGCTGCTGTCCGAACCATTTCTCTTTCTCTTAATTCACCGTGAACGTCGCGGTGCTTACTGCTGTGCCGCCTTTGGTTGCTACGCCGACCGGCCCCGTCTTGGCTCCGGCGGGGACCGTGGCTGTTACCTGCGTGTCGGAGTTCACAGTGAATTCGGCTGGGACGTTGTCGCCGAAGCCGACTCCGTTGGTTTGCGTGAAACCGGTTCCGGTGATCGTCACCTGCGTCCCCACCGATCCGCTCGGCGGATCGAAGCTGACAACCTGCGGCGTCACGCGGAATGGCTGATTGCTGGTCAGCGTGGTCGCGCCGGTGGTCACGGTGACTGATCCGGTGAGCGCGCCCGCGGGAACTGTGGCGAAGAGAAAAGTTGATCCGGAGACTTTGACGTTGGTTGCTTGCACACCGCCGAACTGAACGATCGAGGAACTGGTGAAACCTTGTCCGAAGATGCCGATCTTCATACCCTCGTTAGCAAACCCAGGCTGAGTTTTTACGAACGCCCCAAGACCTCTATTTAGGCTGAAGACCGTGCCATCGTTGCCGGTTCCGCCGCCGGCAGTTGTACCGTAAAACATCCCATTGGTGTTCTGCATCAGACCGTCAGGAGCGCCCCCGTCAGGGCAGTTAAATACGAGACAGAAGCTGTAAAGGGTGGTCAGAGCGCCGTCGCGAGCGATTTCGAAGAGGGTGCCTTGGCGAGAGTTAAAGACCCCGCCGGTCAAAGTTGTTCCGTAAAGGTTGCCATCAGTACCTTGAACGAGCGGACCATAAGGGAATGAACCGTCGGTGCAGCCGGGCAAGGAACAAAAATTGTACAGGGTCGTCAGCTTGCCAGCGGTAGTAACGACAAAAACCGTGCCGCAGCCGTAGCTTCCGCTGCAGGCGGTGCCAGTGCCTCCGTCGCCGGCGATGCCGTAAAAGTTTCCGTTGGCCGCTTGTATCAGTCCTCCGCTCGGCCCAGCACCGTTAGATCCATCAAAGCTGGACAGCGTGGTCAGTTTGCCATTTGGAGTGATCTCGAAAACTGTGCCGTAAGGCGTGGCTCCTCCCGCGGCTGTTTCCCCATAGAATTGCCCGTTGCTGGCTTGCAACAGTCCACTGCTTGGGAATTCGCCGTCAGGGCAGTCGGCGTTTGAGGCACAGAAGCTATAGATGGTGGTCAGCGTGCCGGCTGGAGTGATTTCGAAGACCGTGCCGCAACCTACATTAAAGTCAAAACAGCTACGGACCCCACCGTCAATTGTTGTCCCGTAAAAGTTGCCGTTCCTGCCTTGCACCAGTCCTCCGTTAGGCCTGTATCCGTCAGCGCAGTTCGCCAAAGCGCAGAAGCTATAAAGTGTGGTCAGGATGCCCGTGAGCGTGATTTTGAAAACCGTGCCTCCGCCGTAGGCTCCGCGGGCGGAGGTCGTTCCGTAGAAGTCTCCGTTGGCGGCTTGCACGAGGGGGCCCATTGGGTCCGAGCCATCCGCGCATCCCGGCTCGGCGCAGAAACTGTATAACGTCGTTACGCCGCCTGCGATCACTTTAAAGATCGTGCCGCAGCCGGAAGCACAGTCTGCGCTGGCCCCCCCGGCCCCGGTCGTCCCGTAGAAGTTCCCGTCGGCGCCTTGGGTGAGGGCCGCGTCGGGGCCGTTGCCATTAGTACCGTTGAAATTTACGAGCGTGGTAATGGTCACCTGCGCGGACGAGGAGATCGCAATAACCCCACATCCCACAAGTAGTCCCCACACCCACCGCCATCCACTTACTCTCGTCATCGGAAACCTCCATGCACAAATCTGCGATCCCGGACTTTCGGACAGGGACTAAAAAACAAAGCCGGGAGGGGAAGAAACGGATCACGGCGCTGCGGTGGAGTGGAACTATATCGTCAGGGGACGGAGGGGTCAAGGCAGATCGGCCACCGAGGGCCTTATCGTCGCTCTTATGACGATAACCAAAATCCCCACTTCTCGCGCAACGGACGCTCGAGGAACGGGGCACCCATAAAGATTGAGGTTCGCGAAGGGCCCCTTGGCCTCATCACTCCGCAGCTTCAATCTCCGGCGTTCGTTTTGAATCGTAGGGATCCCTTCGGCTTCACCTCAGGGCAGGCTCTTCGACTGCGCGGCCGCTCGCTTCGCTCACGTCCACTTCGCTCAGGATGACAATTGGCCTGTATTCCGGAGAAATCCTTCATTTGGAGTGGGAACGATTTACGCTGACGACATTCACCACTGAGATCAAAGGGGAACACAGGGAAACCGCAATCGATTTCAGGTGACTTCCCCGAACGCTTCCTGTCGCACTCTACCGAATCCGCCGGACTGGCATCCATCGGCTCTCGCCTTAGGATAAAGAAACCTTCAATCACCTTATGGCATCTCTAAGGTCTCGCTTCGTTTAGCCTTCATAACTGCACGGAAGAACGGATGACTCCACAGAGTGCGGAAGACAGATCGGCTACTGGTGGAATCAATCCGTGGCTGATTGCGGCTGCTGTGATGCTGGCGACGTTTATGGAAGTGCTCGACACTTCCATTGCGGCGGTCGCACTGCCTTACATCGCGGGAAGCCTGTCGGCCAGTAATGATGAGGCGACCTGGGTGCTGACCAGCTACCTGGTGTCGAATGCGATTGTGTTGCCGGCGAGCACCTGGTTTTCGCTGAAGTTCGGGCGCAAGCGGTTCCTGATTATCTGCATCGTGATCTTTACCGTGTCCTCGTTCATGTGCGGGGCAGCGACGAGTCTGGCAATGATCCTGATCGCACGGGCGATCCAGGGTGCGGGCGGCGGGGCTTTGCAACCTCTTTCACAAGCGATTCTGCTGGAAAGTTTTCCTCCGGAAAAACGTGGCAGCGCTATGGCGGTTTTTGCGCTGGGAGTTGTGGTGGCTCCGGTGCTTGGTCCTACGCTGGGCGGCTGGCTTACCGACGCGTACTCGTGGCGGTGGGCGTTCTACATCAACATCCCTGTCGGAATGTTCGCCGTATTCATGATTTCCCGCTACGTAAAAGATCCGGACTACATCGCAAAGGCGAAGCCCGGGAGACTCGATGGCGTCGGGTTGGGGCTGTTGGCGGTGTGGCTGGGATGCCTGCAGATCATTCTCGACAAGGGACAGGAAGATGACTGGTTCGGGGCTGCGTGGATTCGTTGGGCATTCCTCGTTCTGATCGTGTGCTTCGTGCTGTTTCTGATTCGCGAATTCCGGCACAAGCAGCCGCTCGTCGATTTGCGGGTGTTTACGCATCGCAACTTCACATTGGGATGTTTGCTGATCGGGCTGTTCGGCGCGGCGATTTACGGGCTGGTCACGCTGCTCCCGCTGTTTTATCAGGAGCTGATGGGGTATACGGCGCTGGCTGCGGGTTGGGCGGTGAGTCCGCGCGGGATTGGTGCGATCGTGGCCATGCCGATCATCGGATATTTGACGGCGAAGATCGATAACCGATGGCTGATCTCGCTAGG
>Ga0335085_10006069_pt1 | contig 19179 bp, 15 predicted proteins | sample Lox_Sample_45_FD_206712 | JGI IMG/M metagenome (GOLD analysis project Ga0335085, IMG submission 206712) | Soil microbial communities from Loxahatchee National Wildlife Refuge, Florida, United States - Lox_Sample_4.5 | ecosystem: Environmental > Terrestrial > Soil > Wetlands | place: USA...
CCGCCGGGGAGCGCGCTTGGCGGCATGGCACCGATGGTGCCGGGCGCGACGACGTATTTTACGGCCACGTTTGGGCCGGGTACGTACTTGCTGGCCTGTTTTCTGCCCGACGCAAAGGATGGAAAGCCGCACTTCATGAAGGGCATGATGCACACCGAGGTCGTGCAGTAACGGTTCCCCGACGCGAGCGCGTTCCCCTGGGAGGCCGGCGCCGGGTGGCCAATTCCTGATCCCGGTGGCGGAGCGATGATGCTCTGGCTCCGGCCCGCACGGTCGGTCACCTTTCTGTGATGCTGCGGCACCGCCCCCACTTCTCGGTCGACGACGCCGCTCGCATTGCGCGCGATGTGTACGGCGTCGACGGCACCGTGGTCGCGTGGCCCAGCGAGCGCGACCAGAACTTCCTCATTGAAACACCAGAAGGGCGGCGCACCGTCCTCAAGATCGCGAACGGAGGCGAGGATCCGGCCGTGCTCGAGGCCCAGCGCCGGGTCCTCGCGCACCTCGCCGCCACCAGCCCGCTGTTTGCCCGCCTGGTTCCGACCGCGCGAGCGGCCGAGGCCGAGGAGGTCCCCGGGCGCAACGGCGATCGCCACGTCGTGTGGATGCTGAGCTATCTTGCCGGCCAGCCCCTCGCCTCGCTTCGCGAACGGTCGCCGCGACTGTTCGAGGACCTGGGTCGAGCCGTCGGCGCCATGCGTACCGCGCTCGACCGGTTCGATCACGCGGCTGTGCATCGGGACTTCTACTGGGATCTCGCGCACGCGCGCGCTACGGTCGCCGAACATCGAGCCCGAATCGCCGACCCTGCGCTCGGCGCCGCGATCGACACGCTCGCGGGACGATTCGATCGCGACACGGCTCCCGTCCTCGAGACACTTCCCCGCGGCGTGGTGCACGGTGATCTCAACGACCAGAACGTGTTGGTGCATTCGACCGATGGCCCGAACGAGACCTCCGTCTCGGGGATCCTTGATTTCGGCGACATGGTGTATAGCTACGCGATCAGCGACCTCGCGATTGCCGCCGCGTACGTCGCCCTTGGATCGACCGGCGACGATCCGCTCGTGGACGTCGCGTCGCTGATTCGAGGGTACGTCGAGGACCACGCGATCACCGACGACGAGTGCGCCGCGTTGTTCGGCCTCATCGCGATGCGTCTGTGCGCGAGCGCATGCATCGCGGTCCGGCAGCGAGCCGAGAACCCGGAGAACGACTACCTGGACGTCAGCCAGCGCGCGATTCGACGTCTCCTCCCCGTCCTCGCCGCCACGCCGTTCGGCTACGCGCACGCGGTGGTTCGCGAGGCCGCCGGTGGTGCGCCCGTCCCCGCGGCGGACCGGATACGGGCGTGGCTCGACTCCCGGCCCGGAGGATTCGCCCCGGTGATCGACGCCGATTCCGGGCCTGCCGGCTATCTGCCGCTCGATCTTGGCGTGGCAAGTCCGCTCATCAGTGGGGACGCGCGCGAGAACGCGGAGCCGCTCCTGACCAGGCGCATCTTCCGCATCATGGCGGATGCGGGCGCGACGGTGGCGGCCGGAGGCTATGGCGAACCGCGCGTTCTTTACAGTACGCCACTCTTTGCCGCCGGCGAGGATGCCGGCGCGGAGCGCCGCACCGTCCACCTGGGCGTCGATCTGTTCGCCGCGGCCGGCACCGAGGTCCGCGCGCCCCTGGCCGGCACGGTGCACCTCTTTGCCGACAACGCCGCCGCGCTCGACTACGGACCGGTGATCATCCTGCGGCATGCCACCGACGACGGGACGCCGTTTTTCACCTTGTATGGGCACCTGAGCCGCGAGTCCCTCACCGGCCTCGAAGCCGGTGAGCCGATCGCGCCCGGACAACGTCTCGCGACGCTCGGCACTCCGGAGGTGAACGGCGGCTGGACGCCGCATCTCCACGTCCAGATCATCACGGACCTGCTGGATCTGGGCATCGACTATCCGGGCGTCGCGCGTCCGAGCCAGCGCGCGATCTGGCTGGCCTTTTCGCCCGATCCCAACGGGCTGCTCGGGATTCCGGTGGAACGCCGACCGAAAGCGCCGAAGACCAAAGAGCATACACGCAAGGCTCGCGAGCGTCTTCTGGGGCGGAACCTGAGCCTCGGCTATCGCGAACCGGTCCGCGTGGTGCGAGGCTGGAAGCAGTTCCTCTTCGACGACCAGGCGCGCCGATACCTCGACGCGTACAACAACGTGCCGCATGTCGGCCATTGTCATCCGCGGGTCGTCGCGGCGGGTCAGGCCCAGATGGCGCTGCTCAATACCAATACCCGATACCTCAGCGACGTCGTCGTGGAGTACGCGGAACGGCTGGCCGCCACGCTCCCCGAGCCGCTTCGCGTCTGCTACTTCCTCAACTCGGCGAGCGAGGCGAATGAGTTGGCGCTGCGCCTGGCGCGCGAGCACACGAAGGCCCGGGACATGATCGTCCTCGAGGCCGCCTATCACGGGAATACGAATGCGCTCATCGACTTGAGCCCCTACAAGCACGCCGGCCCCGGTGGCCGCGGCGCGCCCGAGTGGGTGCATGTCGCGCCGCTCCCGGACGACTACCGCGGGCGATATCGCCGGGACGACGCACGCGCGGGCGTGAAGTACGCGGGTCATATAGACGGGATCATCGAGCAGATGACGCGAACGGACCGACGCGTGGCGGGGTTCATCGCCGAGAGCTGTCCGAGCGTCGGGGGGCAGATCATTCTGCCGCCCGGCTATCTCGCGGCCGTGTACCGGTCGGTGCGCCGCGCGGGCGGCGTCTGCATCGCCGACGAGGTGCAGACGGGCCTCGGACGGATCGGGACCCATTTCTGGGCCTTCGAGGCGCAGGGGGTCGTGCCGGACATCGTCGTGATGGGAAAGCCGCTGGGGAACGGTCATCCGCTGGCGGCCGTCGTCACCACCCGAGCGATCGCCGACTCGTTCGACACCGGCATGGAATTCTTCAGCACGTTTGGCGGCAACACGGTCTCGTGTGCGATCGGGCTCGCCGTATTGGATGTCGTGCGCGACGAGCAGCTCCAGGCCCACGCGCTGCGCGTGGGGGACCAGATGCTGCAGGCGCTTCGCCCCTGGCCCGACCGCCTTGCCCTTGTCGGCGACGTGCGGGGGTCGGGGCTGTTCCTCGGCGTCGAACTCGTTCGGGATCGGGAGAGCCTGGAACCGGCTGCCCGCGAAGCGACCAGTGTCGTCGATCGGATGCGGGAGGAGGGCATTCTACTTGGCACCGACGGACCGCATCACAACGTGATCAAGATTCGCCCGCCGATGCCGTTTGACGCGGCGGACGCCGATGTCCTCATTGCGCGTTTGGAGCGAGCCATTGCCGCGACTGACGCACGTACGCCACGAGACCGCCCGCGTTGAGAATGTCGAGCATGATCCCCGAGATCGGCGGACCCTGTGCCGTGGACCGCGCCGTCACGTCGGTGACGGTGATCGCGTCGTCCGCGAGCGCAATCGAGAGCCGGTCGCCTTCACGTATCGCCTCCGTGGGGCACTCCACCGGAATCAGCCCGTTGTTGACGGCGTTGCGATAGAACGTTCTCGAGAAGCTCGTGGCGAGCACCGCCCGGATGCCGGCCGCAAGGATGACGGTGGCGGCAATCTCCATGGCGGAGCCGCAACCGAAGTTGCGACCGCCCACCAGGAGATCGTCCGGTCCGATCGACGCGGCAAATCCGGGGTCGATCGTCTCGAGGAGGTAGTGCTTGAGGATGGCTTCGTCGAGCGTGTCGCGCTTCCGCGTCGACGCGATGATGTAGTCCGTGTTGACGTTGTCCCCGAGCCGTCGTGCCCGGCCCTCGATCGAGCGAATCACGGCCGCGCCCTCGTCGAACCCCGCGGGTCGCTGATGCAACCGGACAGTGCCGCGGCGGCGCACGCAGCCGGCGAGGCGAGATAGATCGAGGCGGTCGCGTTGCCCATACGCGCCTTGAAATTGCGATTGGCTGTCGACAGGACGTTCATGCGGTCTCCCGGGATGACGCCGCTCGTGCCGCAGCACGCGCCGCACCCGGGCGTCGTGACGGTCGCCCCCATCGCCACAAAGGCCGCCAGGGTGCCGTCCTCCGTGAGGCGCTGCCGCACCTCGCCCGATGCGGGCGTGACCACGAGCTGGACGCCGGACGCCAGCGTTCCGCCCCCGCGCTCGAGCACGCGGAGCGCGTCATGGAAATCGCGGACGCGTCCGCCGGTGCACGTGCCGATGAAGACCATGTGGATGGGCGTCCCGATGGCGTCCACCAGCGGGACCACGTGCTCCGGCGAATGCGGCAGCGCGATGCGCGGTGCGAGCTCGCCAAGATCGATTGTCACGTCGCGCACGTATCGCGCGCCAATGTCGGCCTCTACCGGCTCCACGCCCTGATCCGTCCGGTCTGACAGGTAAGCCTCCGTCTTGCCATCGGCCGGAAACAGCGCCGCCTTGGCTCCGGCCTCGACCGCGAGATTCGAGAACACGAGGCGATCCTCGAGCGGGAAGGCCGCCACGCCCGGGCCGTGGAACTCCAGGGCCGCGTAGTTGGCGCCCTCCGCGCCCAGTTCGGCCACCATGGCAAGTGCCACGTCCTTCGCGGCGAAATCCGGCGCTCGCTCCCCCACGAGGAAAATGCGGATGGTCTCGGGCACGCGGAGCCAGACTTCGCCGGTAATCATGGCCGCGGCGAGGTCCGACGAACCCACGCCGGTCGCGAACAGATTGAGCGCTCCACAGGTCACGGTGTGGCTGTCCGCACCGATCACCAACATTCCGGGCCTCGCCATCCCCCGCTCGCACAGAACTTGATGGCTGATCCCCTCGCCGACGTCGAACAGCGTCGCCCCGTGGCGACCCGCGAACCCGCGCACCTGTGCGTGAAACGCGGCGGTCTCGGGTCGGGTCGGCGGCGAGTAATGATCGAGGGCGAACGCAACGCGTGATGGATCTGCCAGGCGCGTGCCGCCCATCGCCTCGAAATAGGCAATCGCCATCGGCGAAGAAGCGTCGGTCCCGAGCACCCAATCGGGCTTGCAGAACACGATGTCGCCGGCCATCGCGACTCGGCCGGATGTTGCGGAGAGTATCTTCTCACTCATGGTCCGCGGCGTCACCACGCGACCTCCTCGCCAACGGGCGAGCTGATCGACGGGAGATCGCCTGGCGATGTGGCGGCGCCTGCCAGAGGGGCGCGGCCGCTCTCACTTCGCGAGATCCACGCGGCGCCCACGAGATTGCCCAAGGTGTTGGCCGTCGTTCGGCACATATCGAGCGGCCGGTCGACCGCCACGACCAGCGCGATCCCGGCGGCCGCGTGCGGGCCAAGGCCGATCGCGTCCAGCACGATGAGCGTGGTCACGAGCGAGCTGCCGGGCACGCCGGCTCCGGCCGAGGAAGCCATGACGGTCGTCACCACGATGGCGAGTAGCTGGGCCGGGCCGAGCAACAGTCCATACAAGTGCGCGATGAAGACCGCGGTCGCGGCTTTGTACACCGCTGCCCCGTTCTTGTTGAGCGTGACACCCGCCGGGATCACGAAGCTGACGACATCCTGCCGCAACCCGAGACGCTCCGTCGCGGCCCGCATGCTGACGGGCAGCGCCACGCTGGACGACGCGGTCGAGAACGCGAGCAAGAGAGCGTCAGACACCGCCCGCACGAATCCGACGACCGGCAAACCCGCGCCCGCGCGCAGCGCGAGCGCCAATGTCGTGAGCACATGGGCACCGATCGCGGCCACGACGACAAGCACATACCGGAAGAGGCCTTCGAGAAACGCCGCGCCGGAGGTGGCGACGGTGCCGGCGATCAGCACCCCGACCGCCACAGGCGCCAGGCGCATGAACCATCGAATGACCACCATCGACAGCGCGTTGACGCTCTCGCAGAACTCGACCAACGGGCGTCGGCGCGCCTCGGGCAGGACGGTCGCCGCGGCGGCGAAGATGCACACGGCGATGATCAACGGCAGGAGGTCGCCTTGGGCGGCGGCCGCGATCGGATTCTGCGGCACCATGCTGATGAGCGTCTGCATGAGCGTCGGCGCGGTCTCGACGGCTGGCGCACCGCCCGGCCCCGCCTGGTTGACGAGCGCGTCGCGCACCCCGGGGGCGAACCCCTGGCCGAGGTGTGCGACGAGCGCCGCCGCGAGTCCGATCACCGCCGCGACGATCGTCGTGCCGAGGAAATAGGCGAACGTTTTCCCACCGATTCTGCCGAGCCGGCCGATGTCGCCAAGCGAGGCAACGCCCACGAACAGGCTGGCGACGACCAGCGGAATGACGACCATCGTGATCAGTCGAATGAAGATCGTTCCCAAGGGCTGCACCCCGACGACCGCGGCATCGAGCCATCCCGACCCCTGCATTCTCGCCACGCCGCCGACCGCGACGCCGGCCGCGAGTCCGACGAGTATCTGCGTGTGGGGCTTCATGCGGCGGTGCCGCGCGCGTCATTCATCCGTGTCCAAGCGCGGCGAGCACGTCCGCGAGCGCGTCCAGCGTGCGGTCGACATCGGCCTCACGAATATCGCCCATGTGTCCGATCCGCATGCCCAGTGCTTCGAATCGACCCATCCCCGCCCCGGTGAAAATGCCGCGGGCCTTGAGCGCGTCGCGCACGGCCTTGGGCGCCATCCCGGCCGGCAGCGCGATCGCCGTCACGACCGAGGCGAATCGGGAGAGGGCGGGGCACTGCATCGTCAACCCGAGGTCCGCCACGCGCTGTCGGGTGTGGCGCGCGGTCCGGTCATGCCGCGCCTGAAACGCTGCGAGACCTTCCGCATGGATGAGTCGTGTCGCCTCCGCGACCTGCAGCACGAGATGCACCGGAGCGGTGCCTGGCGTCTCGGGCCGTTCCTTCGTGACGATGTCGCGGATGGCGGTAAAATCCCAATAGCTGCGCGGAATGCGGCCACGCGACACTGCCCGCCATGCCCGGTCGCTGAGCACCGCGAAGGACAATCCCGGGCTCGACATCAGGCACTTCTGCGACGCCACCACCGCGAGGTCGACGTTCCACGCGTCGAACGCAAAGGGCATCCCGCCAATCGAAGAAATGCCGTCGACCAATGTGAGCACGTCGTGCGCCGCCCCGATTCGCGAAACCGTCTCGATGTCGGCGGCTACTCCCGTCGACGTATCGCAGTAGGCGATCGTGACGGCTCGCACCGAACGATGGGTCGCGAGCACGCGATCGATCTCGGCGGGATCCACGTCACGCGCCCAGTCGGTCGCCACACGGTGCACGACAAGTCCGTAGGATTCGGCGAGCGTCGCCCACATCTCCCCGAACTTGCCGTTGCAGCAGGCGACGATCTCGTCGCCGGGTGAAAAGAGATTACAGATCGCGGCTTCGAGCGCCCCCCGGCCAGTGGTGTGTACCGGGAGAACGGGGTTCCGCGTGCCGAAGATCGGCTGCAGATGGCGCAGCGCCGTGGCCAACTCCGCGGAAAACTCCGGGCTCCGGTGGTGCAACATGGGTCGGGCGCCGGCCTGCAGCACGCGTTCGGGAACGCGCGTGGGCCCGGGGGTCATCAAGAGCATTGGCTCTGGCGCCGGCGGCGTCACTCGATGACCCCGCGCCGTCTCAGCGTCGCGTCGATCTCGTCGCGGAAAAGCGCGCCGCCGTCGATCTCCGTGATGCGGTGCCGCTCGCGCTCGGCCAACGCCGTCACCAGTTCGAGCACGCTCGCGGCGCTATCGCGTGGCACGACCGCGACGCCGTCCGAGTCGCCGACCACGACATCCCCCGGCATCACGACCGCGCCTCCGCAGCTGATCGGCACGTTGATCTCGCCCGGGCCGTCCTTGTCGCACGCACCGGGGCAGACCGCGCGGCTGAATGCCGGCAACCCGAGGCGCGAAATGGCGTCGACGTCCCGGACGGCGCCATCGACGATGATGCCTCCTATCCGCTTTGCAGTGGCCGCTCGGCACATCAACTCGCCAAACACCGCACTGGTCGTGTTGCCCCACGTCGTGACGACGACGATGTCGCCGGGTTCCGCCAGCTGCAGTGCCTTGTGCACCATGAGGTTATCGCCCGGTCGGCAGCTCACCGTGACGGCCAATCCGGACAAGGACAGCCCCGAACGCGATCGGATTCCCGGGTCCATGAAGTTAAAGCGCCCCATCACGTCCGCGAGGTTGGCGCTGGCGACACCCCGGAACCGATCGACGAGGGCGAGTTCGAGCCGCGGCGGGCTCGAAAGGATGCGAAAGCCGGGTGTTCCGGACATGGGGCAGATCCTGGCGAAATGACAAGACGAGCGACGACCTCAAAGAAGGCACCACGCCCGAGCGGAACGCAATGGAACCCGGGGCCCACTCCCGCTCATTCGATTGCGGAGTCTTGGGTTACGGTCTGTACCCGAGCCGCTCGCCTGGCGGCGAGAGTGAAGTTCCGGCCGGTGGCGAACCGCGTCTCCGACGGCTATGGTCAACCACATGCGAATATCCATGGTTCTCCGGGGCGGACTGATCGGTTCCGCCGCCTGCGGAATCGCCTTTGGCTCCCTATCGGCCCAGCGCGCCGGGGCAGACTCAAAACCGAGCACGAAGCCCGGGATCGTCAACGTCGTGATTGAGACCTCGGTCGGCAACATCGATGTCGCCGTGGATAGCGCGCGGGCGCCGATCACGGCGGCGAACTTTTTCCGATATGTCGATGGCGGGTACTACGATGGCGGACTGTTTACCCGGACGGTGCGCGCGGATAACCAGCCAAGGGACAGCGTTAAGATCGGCGTCATACAGGCAACCATTTCGTATACGCGGGCCGCCCTGCAGTTTCCGCCGATCCCGTTGGAGACCACCAAACAGACGGGCCTCAAACACCTCGACGGAACGATTTCGATGGCGCGCGCGCCGAAAGTTGGCGCGCAGTCGGACTTTTTCATCTGCGTGGGCGATCAGCCGGGGCTGGATTTCGGCGGACACCGCAACACCGACGGCCAGGGCTTTGCCGCGTTTGGACGCGTGACGCGCGGGATGGACATCGTCCGCGCGATCCAGGCAGCGCACGCGAACACGCAGCAAATGCTTGATCCACCGATCGCGATCATTCGGATTCAGCGGACGCCATCGGGCAAGTAAGCCCCGTCGAGCGACGATCCATGGATCTCTACACGCTCTGTCTCCTGCTTGGCGCCGGCGGCCTCGGCGCCATGGCGCTGACAGGGATGGGTCGGCACGGTGCAGGCGGAGCCCGCGGCGGGCATGCGGGGAGCGGGCACGCAGGGGGTGGACGCGCGGGCCCCGGTCATGCCGCCCCGGGTCATGCTGGCGGCGCGGGGCACGGGACCGCCGCGGTGTCGAGCGGATCGGGGCATGCCGCGGGGGCGGCGTCGTCGCAGGGCTCCGGACACGCCGTCGGTGCACTGCGCGGGGCGTCCAGAGGCGGTCGCGGGGGAACACGGTCAGCCGGCTCCCGCGCGCTGCTCGCCTTGGCCTCTCCCCGCACGTTGTTCAGCGTCTGCCTCGGATTCGGCGGAACAGGGGTCGCCTTCCATGCGGTGCTGGGCGAACCCCTGTTGTTTGTGGCGGCGATCGCGGGGGGCATCCTCCTCGATCGGCTGGTGGTCGCTCCGATCTGGAACATGTCGCTCCGGTTCGCGTCGCGGCCCGCCCTCACCCTGGAGAGTTGCCTGTCGGAAGAGGCTACGGCGGTGACGTCGTTCGACGCCAACGGCCAGGGCATCGTCGCTATTGAAATGGACGGGCAGGTCGTCCAGATCTTGGGTACGTTGCAAGCGACGGATCGCGCGATGGGGGTCAAGGTCCACGCGGGCGAGCGCGTCCGGATCGAGGGGGTCGACGCGGCGCGAAACCGCTGTACAGTTTCTCTCGTATAGGCATTACAGAACTGCCCGTACCGCACGACCGCGCTCGGCGCGGCCACCATTTGTTCACGGAGCCTCACATGTCTGGACCGTTCTCCGGCCTGATCGTCATCGCCGGCATCATCCTGTTCGTCGTGATCGTCGTGCCGATCATCGTGGCAAGCTTCCTGCGCAACGTCGAGGCGGGCGAGATCCGGCTGGTCAGCTGGTTGGCGGGGGGGACCGTCATCTACCGCGGCCCCGGCAAATCCAAGGAGATCCCCCTCCTGACGACGGGGACCACGATCTCCAGCAAGGTGATCAACGTCGACCTCGACATCACCGACCAGACGGCCGACATCGACGACACGGGGACGCCGCGCCCGATCAAAGTGCGCATCCTCGCGAGCGCCATCGTGTCGGTCGGCGATACGGATACGCTCATCAAGACGGCGGCCAATCGCTTCTTTTCCAAGCGTGATGCCGATCAGCTCAGCACGTTGACCGATCTGCTGTCGAGTTCCGGCCGCCGCGCCATCAACCTGCTGACCCACGACCAGTTGTTCTCCGCGAAGTCGACCCCCGGCGCCGGACGATCCCTGCTGCCCGGTCCGGCTTCGGCCGCCGTGCCCGCGCGGGTCGTGCCCGCCGCCGTGGTGCCGACGCACAACGCCGATGGCTCCATCGTCGAGGAGGACGACGACCCGCTCGCCGTCATCATCCGCAAGGCCTGCTCGCGGGAACTGACCGATCTCGGATTGATTTTCAATTCGCTCAACATCAAGGTTGTCCAGTCCGAGGTCGCCGAGGCTCGGCGCCGGCAGTCCGCGGCCGAAGCGCAGGCGAACGCCGAGATCGTCGCCGCCAACCAGGCCCGCCGCTCCAAAGAGGCGCAACTCGAGGCCGAGCGCGCCATCTCCGACAAACAGCGCGAGCTGGAACAGACCAAAGCGGGGAACGCCGCGTTGGTCGCGCAAGCGGAAGCCAAGCGTCAGGAGGCTGCTGGGCTCCAGCGTGCGGCCGAGTTGGACGCCACGCAGATCGCGCAGGCCAAGGCGGACGCGTCGCGGGTGCGCATCGCGGCGGAGGCGGCGGCGGATGCCGACGCGATCCGCATCCGGAGGATTGCCGAGGCGACCGCGGAAAGCATCCAGAAGGTGAACACAGCCATTCAGGCCGGCGGTGAAAGCTATTTCCGGTATCGCCAGATCGAGATGCTGCCCCAGATCGGGCCCGCGATCGCCGACGCGCTGTCGAACGCCAAGCTGGTCACCATCGCGGGAGGGAGCGCCGGCGCGCCGGAGGCGACCACGAACAACATCACCAGCGTGATCCAGACCGTCTTGGCCGCGCAACTCGTGGCTCGCGGCGGACTGCTCGATGGCGTCCAGCCCCCGTCACCGCCCGCGGCGCAGCCCGGCCCGACCGCCGCGGAGGCCAAGTTGCCGGCCCCCCCCGCCGCCCCAATGGTGAAACGCTAATCGACGCGTTCGAGGAGCGCGGTCCCGGCGCGCCGACGCATTTCGGCGCGCCCCCTCGCCGATGTGAAGAACCCGAACACGCGCCACAACCACGCGCCCGACATCTGCCGGTTGAGGCGCTGGGACTCCTGGAACGTTGAGCGAAATTCGAGTTCGCGCCACCCGTTGGGCGAAAAAAAGGCCGTCCCTTCAGCTGGAGCGAACTGGAACGGCGCGTTCCCGGCGGCAACGGCCTTGCCCCAGCTCTTGTTCATGAAGCGGAGCACCCACGGTCCGGCGAGATCGGTCACCCACCAGCGAAAGCTGGACGGTGTGTGAAGGTCGCGTGCCAGCGAGGCGACCTGCTCGCGGGTGAGGTAGATGAGCAAACCCTCCGTAAGGACGAGCACGCGCTTGGCCTCCGCGCCCAAACGCCCGAAGAGCGCCTGACGGGGCGCTTCCTCTCGCAAGTCGATCGCGATCGGCTCGTACCGGCACCGAGGCCGTTCGTCTTTCAACATGTTGGTCTTATAGGTAAGAATCTCCGGCAAGTCGACGTCCACCCAGCGCAGCGTGTCGGGCAGCGCCATGCGCCAGGGCCGCGCGTCCAGTCCGGCGGCAAGGTTGAGCACGAGATCGGCCTGCTTGCGGTTGACCGCGTCCAGGATCAACTCGTCGAACACGGCCGTGCGGACGATCATCGTCCACGCCATCTGGCGCCCGCGGGGCATGTGGTTCACGAACTCCTCGCCGCGCGGACCCGCGAGCTTCCGCGCATACGGATCGCGGAAGTGCGCGTCGGCGCGGTCCGTTTCCATGGCGCGGTAGTACGCGACCCAGCGGGCGGTGTCGGAGATATTCTCGATGGGCATGCGAGGCGTGCCGGAGGGTCAGAGCAACTGGACCGGCGCGGGGTCGCACCGGACGCCACAGAATTCTACCGAGAACGGGCGTCGCTCGCAGGAGTCGGAATGGTCTCGTACACGACGCCACCGTTCCCGCGGCCTCGACCGACGCCCGTGCGTATCGCCCGGTCCCGGTTGTCCCGCGGCGCGTGCATGAACGCTCGCGCCTAGAACAATCCCACGATCTCCCCGCTGGGCTTGAGCGCCATGCGCTCCGCCGCCGGTTCCGCCGGCAATCCTGGCATCGTCATGATGTCCCCGGCGCGCGCCACGACGAATCCGGCGCCCGCCGCGCCCCACACTTCGTTGACCGTGATACGAAACCCGTGCGGCCGACCGAGCCTGGTCGCGTCGTCCGTAAGCGAGTACTGCGTCTTCGCCATGCACACGGGCGTCTCGCCAAGGCCGATCGACGTCAGGTACTCGATGGAGCGATCCGCCTGCGGGGTGTAGTCCGCGCCGTCCCCGCCGTACACCTTTCGCACAATGGTATCGATCTTCTCCTTGATCGGGAGCTCCACCGGGTAGAGCGGGCGGTACTCCGCGCCCTTGCGCTCCAACACCGCGAGAAGCTCGCGCGCCAGCGTCTCCCCGCCGGCCCCGCCTTTGGCCCAGACCTCACACAGCGCGATCGGCACGCCCAACTTCTGCACGAAATCCGTCACCATCTGAAGCTCGGCGTCCGTGTCGGTCATGACGCGATTGAGTGCCACCACCACGGGCACGCCGAATTGACGCACGTTCTCGACGTGTCGCTCGAGATTCGCGAGCCCGCGCTCGAGCGCCCCCAGATTTTCGGTGGTCAGCGTCTTCTTGGCCATGCCGCCCTGCATCTTCATCGAGCGCACGGTCGCGACGACCACGGCCGCCTCGGGGTTGAGCCCTCCGGCCCGGCACTTGATGTCGAAGAACTTCTCAGCGCCGAGGTCCGACCCGAACCCCGCCTCCGTGATGACGATGTCCGCGAGGGCCAGGGCGGACCGTGTGGCCAGAATGCTGTTGCAGCCGTGCGCGATGTTGCCGAAGGGGCCGCAGTGGACGAGCGCGGGCCCGCCCTCGAGGGTCTGCACGAGATTGGGGCGGATGGCGTCCTTGAGCAGGAGCGCCATCGCGCCGGCGGCCTTGAGCTCCGACGCACGGACCGGCTTGCGGGCGCTCCCCGCCGTCGCACCCACGATGATCCGCCCGAGCCGCGCTTCCAGGTCCGCGCGGTCCTTCGAGAGCGCCAGCACGGCCATGATCTCGCTCGCGGGAATGATCACCCACTTTTCCTCGCGGACCACGCCATCGCCCACTCCGCCGAGCCCGATCACCGCTTTGCGGAGCGAGCGATCGTTCATGTCGATCGTGCGCGGCCACGTGATGCGGCGCGGATCCAACCCGAGCGCGTTCCCTTGCTGGAGGTGGTTGTCGAGCATCGCCGAGAGCAGGGAGTGCGCGCTCGAGATCGCGTGAAAGTCGCCCGTGAAGTGGAGGTTGATGTCCTCCATCGGAATGACTTGCGAATACCCGCCGCCCGCCGCGCCCCCTTTCACGCCGAACACGGGGCCGAGGCTCGGTTCGCGTATGCAGAGCAAGGCGTTCGTGCCCAGGCGCCGAAACGCCTGCGCCAGTCCAACCGTGACCGTGCTCTTGCCTTCGCCCGCGGGGGTGGGATTCACCCCGGTGACGACGATGAGCCGTCCCCGAACGGGGCGCTCCGAAATCTCGAGCGGAATTTTCGCTTTGTATTTGCCATAGAGATCGAGATCATCTTCGGTCAGGCCGATCTCCGCCGCGACCTCCCGGATGTTTCGGGGGCGGGCGGCTTGCGCGATCTCGATATCGGTGGGAACCGGGAGCATGGTGGGCACGGGAGGGGCTGAGAGAGTGCGAGGTGTGAACGGAAAGACGAATGAAGGCCGGTGGATCGATCAGGCGAGCGCGCGGGGCAGCAGACGCTCGCCGTGCGCGTAGACGTTGGCGCTCCGGCCGCGCAACAGCGCGACCAACGTGACCCCGAGGGTCTCGGACAGCTTGACCGCGAGCGTCGTGGGGCGCGAAACGGCCGCCAGCAAAGGGACGCGGGCGATGGCGACCTTTTGCACGAGCTCATAGCTCGCGCGGCTGGTGATCACGATGAACCCGGTCCCGGGAGGCGTCCCCGCGCGAAACAGCGCGCCGAGCACCTTGTCGAGGGCATTGTGACGACCGACGTCCTCGCGTGCGACACGGAGCGCGCCGTCGGGCGTCGCCCAGGCCGCGCCGTGTACCGCGCGCGTCTCCCGATTGACCGGTTGGTTGTCTTCGAGCGCCGCGGCCGCTCGCCAGAGCGCGTCGGGGTCCATGGCGAACTCCGCGACCACCGGCGGGGTATCCCGCACGAGGTCGTCGATGGCCTCGACGCCGCACAAGCCGCACCCGGTCCGGGCGCTCAGCGCACGGCGGCGCGCCTCGAGCGTGGCCGCCGCCGCATCCGGGATGGAGAGATGCAGCTCGACGCCTCGACTATGCCGAACGGTCTCGACTCGGCGAATCTCGCTCGCGCTCGACACGATCCCTTCCGTGACGCTGAACCCGACGGCCAGGTCATCGAGATCCGCCGGCGACGCCATGACCACGACGTGCGACCGGCCATTGTACACCATCGCGACGGGGACCTCTTCGGCCAGCGGGGCCGACCCTTCGCTCGCCGCGTCGCCTTCGAGATGGATCAACGAATGGACGCTCACCGGGCGCGCGAACCCGAGCCCCGGTACGGGGCCGAGATCAGCGTCCGCCATCCCGCCGCGCCTCGGCCGGAGCGCCGGTCGGCTGCACGAATCGCCAGCCAAAGCGTCCTTTAATGCACAAATTGCCGAGCGTGATGTCGTTGGTCAGCGGCGAGGTGGCGGTGACGATTTCGCCGTCTTGCACGTGGAGCCGGAGTGTGCACCCGACCCCGCAATAGGGGCAGATCGTGTCGGCGTGGGTTTGCGTTGACTCGTCCCATCTGCCGTCGGCGCGGAGCTCGAACTCCCGCTTCGCCATGAGCGCGCCGGTCGGACAGACCGCGATGCAGTTGCCGCAGTAGACGCACGCCGAGTCGGGCAGGGGGACGGCCAGCTCCGTCGAAATGCGCGCGTCGAATCCTCGGCCCGCGACCGCGATCGCGAACGTATTCTGATGGTCCACGCCGCAGGCCTCGACGCACTTGTAGCAGAGTATGCACTTGGCGTAGTCGCGGATGTACAGATCGTTATCGAGCTTGACCGGCTGCGCCACCGTCGCCGCGAACTCCGCGGTCGGCGGCTCGTGGTGCCCCGCGATCGCCGCGTCCCGCGCGCCCGCTGGCGCGGGCGGCGCCGGCGGCCCGAACCGCTCGGGGCGCGCCTCGTATTCCTCGATCCACCCCGCGACGTCGGGCGTCGTCGAGAGGTCGACCGACGAGGCGAGAAACTCCAGCACCATCTTGCGGCTCAGATCCACCCGCTTCGAGCGCGTCTTCACCTTCATGCCCGCCTCGACGACCCGCGAACAGCTGGGCACGAGCACCCGCGCGCCTTCGAGCTCGACGACGCAGACCCGGCACACATTGATCGGCCGGAGCGTGTCCAGGTAGCACAAGGTCGGAACGTCGATGCCGGCCATCCGGCACGCTCCGAGGATCGTCGTGCCCTCCGGCACCGAGACGGACGATCCGTCGATCGTGAGCTCGATCATCGCGACCGGCGTCTTCGAACGCGGCCGGCGGATCTGGACGAACTCCGTGGAATCGACCGCGGTCATGCCGTCCCCCGCGTCGCGCCGTTGAACAAATGAAGCCGGTGGATCGCCGACTCGACCGCGGCGTATGCCGTCTGGCCGAGCCCGCAGATCGACGCGTCCGTCATGCCCGCTCCGACCTCTCGCAAGAGGTCGACCTCGGTGTCGAGGCCGCCGCGCGGCTTGCCCACCATGATCCGATGAAGCGCCTCCTCCTGCCGCACCGTTCCCACGCGACACGGCACGCACTGCCCGCAGGACTCGTCCCGGAAAAATGCGGCGATGCGGCGCAGGATCGCGCGCAGGTCGACGGTGTCGTCGAACGCCATGATCACGCCGGAGCCGAGGGTCGCCTTGGCCGCGCGAACCCCCTCGAACGTCAGCACCATGTCCAACTCGTCGGGCCGGACGAACACGCCCGCGGCGCCCCCGAGCAGGATGGCCTGGAGCGTGCGGCCGGGGCCGACACCGCCGGCCCGCGTATAGAGATCGCGCAACGTCGCGCCGAACGCGACCTCGTACGTCCCGGGGCGCTGGACATCGCCGCTCACGCAAAAAAGGCGAGTGCCCGTCGACCCCTCCGTGCCGATCGCGGCGAACGCGCGCCCCCCGTTGATCACGATGTAGGGAATGTTGGCGAGCGTCTCCACGTTGTTCACGAGCGTCGGCTTTCCGAACAACCCGGCCTGGACCGGGAACGGGGGCTTGTTGCGCGGCTCGCCGCGATACCCTTCGATCGAGTTGAAAATCGCGGTCTCCTCGCCGCAGATGTACGCGCCCGCGCCGCTCCGGACCTCGATGTCGAACCGCACCCGGCGCCGCAGAATATTGTCGCCCAGGAAGCCCGCCGTTCGCGCCGCTTCGATCGCGTGCTCCATGCGGTGCCGCGCCAGCGGGTACTCGCCCCGCAGGTAGAGATACCCCTGCTCGCAGCCGGTCGCGATCCCGGCGATCGTCATCGCCTCGACGATGGCGAACGGATCACCCTCGAGCAGCACACGGTCCTTGAATGTCCCAGGCTCGGATTCGTCCGCGTTGCAGATCAGATAATGTGGGCGGGCCGCTTGGCTCGCGACCGCCTGCCACTTGCGACCGGTCGGAAACGCCGCCCCTCCGCGGCCGAGCAGCTTCGAGTCGGTGACCTCGCGAATGATCGCCTCGGATCCCATGTCGAGCGCCCGGGCCAACGCCTGGTAACCACCCGTCGCTCGATAATCGGTCAGGCTGGTCGGATCGACCGAATCCACGCGTTTGAGCAGTCGCAGCGACGGATCGCGCAACTGGGGAATCTTGTGCCGCCGTCCGACGCCGCTGATCGTGCTGCCCGCCAGGATCTCCTGCGCCCTCGAGGCCGTCATGCCGCCCATCAGCTGAACCGTCGGCTCGTCCCCGGCGTCGGTCACGAGCGCGGCGGGCGCGAGGTCGCACAGCCCCAGGCAGGGGGACCGCATCCAGACGGCCCCACCGGGATCGATCGTCATGTGATCGCCCTCGGGGCCGCGTGAATGGGCCGGCCCCACCGCGCTCGTCAACGCCTCGACCAACGCATCCGCGCCTCTGCACTTGCATCCGATGTCGTCGCAGATGTGCAGCACGCGCCGCGGGCGCGGTGTCGTCGCCAACAGCGCGTAAAAGGTGGCCACGCCCCACGCCTCCGCCGGCGGCACGTCGAGACGCGCGCAGATGTAGTCGAGCGCGCCCTCGCTGACCCATCCCACGCGGGCCTGCACCGCCTCCAGTGCCGGGAGAAGCAAATGGCGACGGGCTCGCTGCTCCGCTCCCCCAAACGCGACGTGTGAGTCGAGAGACTGCCCCCGCTGGCCGCCGTCCCATGCCGAGGACGGCGGCCCGAGACACGCGTCGACGGCGGCGCGTTCCTCGTCGGAGGGTGGGGCGTTCAGAAGATGGACATCCATCGCGTGCTCAGCGGCGATTTATAAGGGGAACAATACATTGGGAGCATGGCGTCCGGAGCGCCAATGATCAATCCCCGAGTCTGGATCTCCCACCATGCCGTCACCACCGGAACTGTACCGAGCGGGGCAAGCCCTGTCAGCCCTCGATCTTATAGATCTCCCGCTTTCCGTGATCGACGAGATCGTGATAGCCCTCCATGATCCGCTCGAATTCCTTCATGTCGTCCGCGGAGCCGGGCTGTGCCGACATCATCTTCTCGAACGCATTCAAGTCAGGCACCTCCATCTCGGCGACCAAGGTCCAGTATTGCTCGGCGCAAAAATCCGTCATGATGCGCATCTTGGGCATCCCCACCTTGGCGCCGAGCTTGGACATCGCGGTGAACTTCTCGACCATCGCCCGGACTTTGCCGGGCTTGCAGTACATGATGTCGCGGACGAGGTACATAGAGGTCTCCACGGGAGGGGTTGGGCCACGATTCGCGGGCCGAATTCTGGGCCCTCCAGGGTCCGGACGTCAAGACTGCGCGCGAGCGGCCGCGGGGGACGGCTAGTACGCGTACCCCAGTCCGATGTAGATGGGCGCTGTGGACTGGGACGAATGCCCGACGTCCAGTGTGACGACAAAGCTGGGGCCAAACGTGAGATGGGCGCCGCCGCCAACGCCGGCGTGTATCCCCTCCGTGATCTGGGCCAAGTCCAGTTGATCTTCCCACACGCGGCCGGCGTCCACAAAACCGCTCAGGACCAGCGACGAAGGCCGACCCAGGAGCGGGAAGTCGGCTGCCCGAAGACGCGCTTCGTTGTTGAGCAGCATCAGGCCTCGTCCGATGTAGCGGTCCTTCGGCAGTCCGCGCACACTGCTGGATCCGCCCAGCCCATCCGCGTCCTGAAACGAACTCTGAATGTCGGACAGCTCATAGAACGGGGGGCTGCCCCACACGTTTTGCCCGATCAACCGCTCGGCGAACGTCAGCCGCGCCGTTGGCGAGACGTACCAGCGAGCCGTCACGGTCGCCCGGGTAAAGCGGGTCGTTCCCCCCAGCACGCCGCCCGCGTGCTGCGCCAGCCCTTCGATCCACGCCCCGCTGCGCGTGGCGATTTCATTGTCGCGCGTATCCCAGACGAGGCCCAGTCTGCCGTACGTCGTACGGCCCCGCGGAATCGCGTTGCCGTTCGTCTCTGACGCCAAGAGCGTTGCGCCCGAGTCGAACGGGATGATGGCGATCGTGGACGTGCGGGTGCCGCCCCCCGCGAGCAGCCGCAACGACGGCGCGATGACATGCTGGACGTCGGCTGCAAACTGGAATCCTTCCCGCCCGAAACGGTAGTAATACGGATTCGGCGCTTTCTCGGCGTTGGGGTCGTACGGG
>Ga0335085_10006071_pt1 | contig 19177 bp, 12 predicted proteins | sample Lox_Sample_45_FD_206712 | JGI IMG/M metagenome (GOLD analysis project Ga0335085, IMG submission 206712) | Soil microbial communities from Loxahatchee National Wildlife Refuge, Florida, United States - Lox_Sample_4.5 | ecosystem: Environmental > Terrestrial > Soil > Wetlands | place: USA...
GACGCCAACGCCGATGGAAGAAACCCACATCGGCCCTGCCGCGGCTGCGAGCGCGATTGGCAGCGATGCAGGGCCCTCGGCCGGGTCCAGCGACAGACCCTGGTTGTAGATCGAGTAGGTGAAGGTTACGCCCACCTGGTCGGTAAGCATCGTGCCGGTCGAGATCCTGGCGCCGTAGACGGTACTGTTGAAGGATTGATAGTCGTTGGCCAATTGTTCGTTGCCGTAGACATCGACGCCGAGCGAAAGCCGCGGGCCGAGCGCGTAGGGATCGGAGAATCCGACATCGAAGCCCCAGGCATATTGACCGAGCGTTACCGACGCTTTGGCGGTGTCTCCGGTGCCGAGAAAATCCCGATCGCTCACGCCGACGTCGAGGCTGGCGCCGGTTTGCGCCGAATAGCCGCCCATGACGGAGAAATTGCCGGTTTGCTGCTCTTCGACCGTGACGTCGACGACGACGCGATCGGGCGCTGAACCCGGTGCGGTGGTAATCTTCACCGCTTTGAAATAGCCGAGCTGCTTGATCCGGCGCTCGCCGCGATCGAGCAGCGCGCGATTGTAAGCGTCGCCTTCGGCGACATCGAACTCGCGGCGGATCACCTCGTCGCGGGTCTTGCTATTGCCGTGAATGTCGATGCGCTCGACATAAAGGCGATTGCCCTCGTCGACGGTGTAGACGAGATCGATCAGCCGGCGTTCCGGCAGGCGCTGGCTGCGCGCCAATACGGCAACGAAGGGCTCGCCGTTCTTGGCGAGCCCGGTCGCGGCGTCCTGCCTGCTCTTGTCGACGGCGTCGGCATCATAGATGTCGCCGGGCTTGGTGCGCAGATACGGGCTCAGCGCTGACGCTTCGATTGATTTGACGTTGGATCGGACGTCGACGCGCCCGAGCCGATATTGCGGGCCTTGCTCGATGCTGAACGTGACCACGACACCCTTCTCGTCGGCCTCGTAGCTCGCAGCCGCCGTTACCCGCACGTCGGCGTAGCCGTGGGCGCGATAGAACCGGCCGAGGCGATCGCGATCGCCCTCGATGCGGTCGGCATCATAGGCGTCGTTGTTGAGAACAAAGCTGAAGAAATTCGTCTCGCCGGTCTCGAGCAGGCCTTTGAGCTTGTTTGCCGAATAGGCGCCTTTGCCGACGAACAGGATGCGGCGCACCGCGAGCTTGCCGCCCTCGGAGATGGCGAAGACAAGGTCGACGCGATCGTTGTTTCTAGCAATCGTATTCGGCGCGATGCGCACTTGGTAATAGCCGCGCCGGCGGTACAGCTCCGCCATGCCTTCGACGTCGCCGTGGACCGTGGCACGCGACAAGGGCCCGCCCGGTTTGGCTTGCACGACCTTTTTGAGATCGTCGTCCTTGACCTTCTTGTTGCCCTCGAACGTCACGCGGCCGATGGTCGGATTCTCCACGACCGTCACCAGGATGCGGCTGCCGTCGCGCGCAATCTTCACGTCCTGGAACAGCCCGGTGGCGTAGAGGCTCTTGAGTGCCGCGTCGAGGGCGGCGGCATCGAGCCGACCGCCGGCGCCGGGATGAAAATGCGCGCGAATCATCGCGGCATCGAGATGCCGGCTGCCGGCAACGGCGATGGAAGCCTCCGGCGGCGCCGCGGCTGCGGCGGGCGGCCAAGCCAGCAATGCGAAACAGCTCAGGAGGAATGTTATGAGAACCGCGGCTGACACCCGGCCACGCATCAACGCGCTCCGCCATCGAACGGCCGAAGCCGCCAAGGAGCATTTTGCGGCGGCGGAAGCGTGACCAATTGTGTCGGAATATAAGGAATTCTGGCGTCGAACCGCGACACAATGGTTGACGCGCGCCCGCCCGGCGCCGATCGTTCACATCGGCAAGCGACGATCAAACAAGCGATCGCACGATCGCAAGGCCGGCAAACAGGGCGGCAATGGCAAGAGCGACCGAGGCCGCCACGTAGACGACCGCTCCGATCACGTCGCCTCGTTCGTAGAGCAATGCCGCCTCGAGCGAGAACGCGGAGAAGGTGGTGAAGCCGCCGAGAATGCCGGTGGTCAGAAACAACCGCCAATGTTGCGGCAGTCCGGCCTTGAGCGCGAAGTACTCGGCGATGAGGCCCATGACCAAAGAGCCGACGACGTTGATGAACAGCGTTCCATACGGAAAGCCCATGCCCAGCAAACGAGCGGCGGCGATATTGATTCCGTGGCGCAAGGCGGCGCCGATGCCGCCGCCAACAAAGACGATAACAAACCCCATTGCGATCCCCCGTCGGTGAATCCTACCGGCTCTGCGTTTTGGTAGGAGTCATCAGCCCGAACGGCGGTTATGGGGGACTCCATCCCCGAAGCGATCTGATTGTAGCGGGCAATCGACGGGCGGCAAGCGGGCTCGCGCGCGCTTTTGCCGCCGCGCGGCGTACCGCGCGCGGAGCCGACCCGGGGACGGCAGGAATTGTATGGGGCGCGATGCCGTGACGACCAGTGACGGTCGGGTATCGACCTGCAGACAGCGAGCACGGCAGCGCAACGTCAGCCGGCGCGGCGCGCCGCCGCCGTGTCTTCGTCGGGAAACAACCGATCCGATTGGGGGACATAGCGCGCGGCGCTGTGGTCGAGTTTGGCGTTGTTGGCTTCGCGCAATGCCGCATCCGCCTCGCCGTAGAGGAAGGCCAGAAAGGCATAGCGCCGCCCCTTGGTGATCGGCGTAACCTGGTGCAGCGCGCCGCACGAAAACACGATGGCGCCGGCGTGGGGGGCTCGATAGAGGCGGCTGCCGAACTCCGGCAGCAAGAGATCGCAGCCCTCATAATCCTTGTTGAGATTGATGGTGACGGCAAAGCGCCGGTGTTCCGCGCCGGCATTGATGTTGTCGCGGTGGCGGTAGAAATGCCCGCCGACGGCGCTGTCGTAGCAAGCGACGATATAGCGGTCCATCCGCGTCGCCTGGAACTGGAAAAACCGCTCGACGGCCGGCAGCAGGCGCCGCACCACCTGGCTGCGGATCGCTTCGCGCAATTGCGGATGCGCGATGGTGAGATCGCTGCGGCGCTTGAGCCGGTAATCGACGACACGCGAGGTCTTGCCGTCGGCATCGAGCAGGAAGCCGGAATCTTCGCCGCCGAGTTTCTCGTAGGCCTGGATCAGCACGTCGCAGAGCTGAAAATCGAACACGCGCGGCACGATCAGGACCGGCGCGCTGAGCGGCACCCCGGCGGATTCGTCGACATGCGGCAGGCCCTTCAAGACGTCGCGGACGGTCTGAGCGTGACCGGCGGCGTAGTCCCAGGGAATGTCGGCAACTGCGCGCAGCATCGGGTCGAGGATGACGGTGCGCGGCATGTCGGCAGCGCCGAAGGGTGCGCTGACCGCGCTGTCATAGTCGGCCAGAAACGACATCGCGGCGGTGGAGAGCTTCAAATACGGTGTCGGGTCGGCGGCCGGTTCGGTCAACACGCCGTAGAACACGATCCGGTCTTCGTGGAATAGATGGAAGACTTCGAGAATTTCGGCGAGCTCGCGCTCGGCGCGCGGATTGGCGGGGGAGCCGAGGAAACTCAGCACGATCCAACGGCCCGCCGCGACCGAGAGGTTGAACGATCCGCCAGAGATCAGCGGCGCGGCGAACCACGGCACAGGATCGCCCAAGACGATCCTCGCGGGGCCTGGTTCGCTCTTGTTCATAATGCCACTTTCGGTAAAGGCTGCCGCGCGCGGCATTATTCGGCATCACGGTAAATTTTGTTCTAATATCCGGCGTCCGATTCGTCGCCTCGCGGTGAACGTGGACGGGAATGAGCACCAATCCGCCGCCAGCCCGGCACAGCTTGCGCATTGAGGCGCTCGACCGTGCGCTTGCGCAGGATCCGGATGCGTTCGAAGCCCGCTTCGAGCGCGCCGGCCTGTTCCGCGAGCAAGGGCTGTTCGAACCGGCCAAGCGCGACTATCTGGAATTGCTGCGCCGGGCGCCGACCGATTTTGGCGTGCTCAATGACTTCGGCACGCTGGTGCTCAAGGCCGGATACAAAGAGGCCGCGCGCTCGCTGTTCGCGGCGGCCGTGCAGCATCATCCGGACAATCCGAACGGTCACGTCAATCTTGCGAATTTGCTGTTCCTGCTGGACGAGCACGAACAATCGCGCGCGCATTTCGAGGCGGCGTTGCGGATCGACCCGGATCACATTCACGCCCACCGCGGCATGGGCAACCTTCTGGCCGAGATCGGCCATCAGGCCGGCGCCCGCAACCACCGTGACAAGGGATTCAAGGATCACTTTTTGACCGCCTTGCCCTATCGCGGCGACGGGCCTGCGGTAGCGGTGCTGCTGTTGGTTTCGGCATCCGGCGGCAACATTCCGACGACCTCCATTCTCGACGATCGCCGCTTCCAGACCACCGTCCTGGTGACGGAATATTATGATCGGAAGATTCCGCTGCCGCCACACGACCTGGTCTTCAACAGCATCGGCGATGCCGACCTGTGCCGCGAGGGCCTGGAAGCGGCCTGCGCGGTGCTGGCCCGGAGCGACCGGCCGCTGATCAACCATCCGCGCGCCGTGCTGCGAACCGGCCGCACGGCGAATGTGGAACGCTTGCGCGGGCTTCCGAATATCGTCGTTCCGCGCATGGCCGCGTTGCCGAAGTCGGTGCTTGCTTCCACCGAGGCCGCTGCCGCGATCGCGGCTCAGGGCTTTGCCTTTCCTTTCCTCGTCCGCGCGCCGGGCTTCCACACCGGCCGCTATTTTGCGCGCGTGGAAAACCTGCAGGAGTTGATGGGGGCGGCGACGGCGTCTCCTGCCGACGATCTTTGGGTCATCGAACAAGTCGATGCCCGCGACGCCGACGGCTTCTTCCACAAATATCGCGTCATGATCATCGACCGGAAAATCTATCCGTTGCATCTGGCGATTTCCGGCAACTGGAAGGTTCACTACTTCCGCGCGGACATGGCGCACTCCGCCGCGAACCGCGCCAAGGACGCCGCCTTTATCGACGACATGGCGGGCGTCATTGGTCCGCACGCCATGGCGGCGCTGGAACGGATCAACGCCACGCTCGATCTCGACTATTGCGGCGTCGATTTTGCAGTCAATGCCGCCGGCGACCTGCTGTTCTTCGAGGCCAACGCCACCATGGTGATGGTGCCGCTGACGATGGATGGAAAATGGGACTACCGACGGCCCGCGTTCGACAAGGTTTTTGCCGCCATCGATACGATGCTGATGCAAAGAGCTATCGGCGCAGCGGCACGGCACGAATCGGCCGGGGTGCAATGATCAATCATCTGCGAAGCGATTTCGCATTGCACAGAATCTTTTGCTGCTGCCTATTTTTTCATCAGGGCTTGGCCAAGCTTTTATGAATGGCTCAATCATGGGCCCCCTGCAATAGGGATTACGAAGTCATTTCAGGGAATTGGCTTGTGACCCCAGGCCGCTGCTGCACTGGCATGGGCTTTGCGACTGCTGCGGCGCCAATCGATGAAAGTCCATCGTCCTGATGGCCAGCCAGCAGCGGCGCCGCCGGCGCCCGCCTGCGTACAGGGGAGCATGCCATGAACTTCGACAAACCATCCCGCCGCCGCGTCCTGCAAGGAACGGCTGCCTTGACCGTCGGAGCGGCGCTGCCGCTGCGCCAAGCTTTCGCCAAGGATACGACGGTCGGTTTCATCTACGTCGGCTCGCGTGACGACTACGGCTACAACCAGGCCCACGCAGCCGGCGCAGCGGCGCTCAAGAAGCTGCCGGGCATCAAGGTCGTTGAGGAAGAGAAGGTTCCGGAGACCGAAGCCGTCGAAAAGACCATGGAGTCGATGATCAATCTCGACGACGCGACGCTCCTGTTCCCGACTTCCTTCGGCTATTTCAATCCGCACGTGCTGAAGCTCGCGGTCAAATATCCGAAGATCCGTTTCGAGCATTGCGGTGGGCTGTGGACCTCCAAGGATCCGAAGAATGTCGGCAGCTATTTCGGCTATATCGACGAGGCCCAGCATGTCAGCGGCATCATTGCCGGTCACATGACCAAATCGGGCAAGCTTGGCTTCGTCGCCGCCAAGCCGATCCCGCAGGTGCTGCGCAACATCAATGCCTTCACGATGGGGGCCAAGCTCGCCAATCCGAAGGTTACCCTCCAGGTCATCTTTACCGGCGACTGGTCGATGCCGGTCAAGGAGGCGGAAGCCACCAACAGTCTGATCGACCAGGGCGTGGACGTGGTCACCTGCCACGTCGACGGTCCCAAGACGGTGGTCGAGAACGCCGCGCGCCGCGGCGCCATGGTTTGCGGCTATCACGTCAATCAGGCCGTGCTCGCGCCGAAGGCTTATCTCACCGGCGCCGAATGGAACTGGGAGGTGCTCTATCCGCGCTTCGTGAAGATGTTCACGGCCGGCGAAGCGATTCCGAACTTCTATCGCGGCGGCCTGAAGGAAGAGCTGGTGAAGGTATCGCCGTACGGCGCCATGGTTCCGGAGGCGGCCCGCAAGCAGGCGGACGTGGTCAAGGCCGGCCTGATCGCGGGCACCCACGTCATCTTCAAGGGCCCGGTCGCCGACAACAAGGGTAAGACGGTCATCGCTACTGGCGTGTCCCGCGGTCAGACCGATCCCGAGCTGGAGAAGATGGATTATCTGGTCGAAGGCGTCATCGGAGCGACTTCGTGAAGGCCGATGTCGGCCTACCTCTGGCATCGTCGGGGGTAGGCCAATTTTTTCGCTTGCCGGCATATGGCCGCAGGCTGGGCGGCGCGGCGGAATATGTCGTTATCCCCGCGCTCGCCTTGTTGGGTTCGCTGGTGCTGTTCGGCATCTTTGCCGCGCTGTTCGGGAAGAACCCGCTCGATCTTTATTTCTACATGTACCAGGGGGCGTTCGGCACTTGGTTCTCCTGGCAGAACACGCTGACGCGCGCGGCGCCTCTCGTCCTGACCGCATTGTGCACGGCGCTGCCGGCGCAGCTCGGCATGGTGATCATCGGCGGGGAGGGGGCGCTGCTTGTGGGCGCGCTCGCGGCAACGAGTGCGGCGCTGGCAATGCAGGGGACGCCGCCGCTTCTGGTCGACATCGGCATGGCCTGCGCCGGCATGATCGGCGGCGGATTGTGGATCATGCTCTCCGGCGCGTTGCGCCATTATCGCGGCGTCAACGAAACGATTTCGAGCCTCTTGCTCGTCTACATCGCGCTCGCGATCCTCAATTACCTGGTTGAGGGTCCGCTGCGCGACCCGACCAGCCTCAACAAGCCCTCGACCCATGACATCGGCGCCGCCAATATGATCGGCAGCATTCCGGGCACCGAGGTGCACTGGGGCTTTGTCTACGGCATCATTGCCGCCATTCTGTCGTACGTTCTGATCTACCACACTGTGTTCGGCTTCGCAGCGCGGGTCGCCGGCGGCAACATCCGCGCCGCCAAGGTCGTCGGCTTGAGCGTCGGCAGGCTTATTCTGATCATCTGCTTTCTTGCCGGTGCCGCCGCCGGGCTTGCCGGCATGATGGAAGTCGCGGCCGTGCAGGGCCGAGCCAACGCCAATCTCGCCGCGGGCTACGGCTTTGCCGGCATCCTCGTTGCTTTTTTGGCGCGGCAGAACCCGCTGGCCGTCATTCCGGTGGCCATCCTGCTCGGCGGCATCGGCGCGAGCGGCGGGCTGTTGCAGCGGCGGCTCGGGCTGCCGGACGCTTCAGTCCTGGTGCTGCAGGGCGTGATTTTCATGATGGTGCTGGCAAGCGATACGCTGTACGGCCGCTGGAACTTGTTCAAGGGAAAGGCGTCCTGACATGGCCGGCCCGGCCGATATCGGCTTGTGGACGGTGCCGCTTGCAGTCCTCGGCGGCGCAATACGCGTCTCGACGCCGTTTCTGTTCGTCAGCCTCGGCGAATGCATTACCGAGAGAAGCGGCCGCATCAATCTCGGGCTCGAGGGCACGCTCGTCATGGGGGCGATGGCCGGATACGGGGTGTCCTATCTCACCGGCTCGCCATGGCTCGGCGTGTTGGCCGCCGGCATTACCGGCGCCGCTATGGGCGCCTTGCACGCCGGCATTTGCGGCCTGCCGCGCGTCAACGACATCGCGGTGGGCATCGCCCTGATGCTGTTCGGCGTCGGGCTTGCCTTCTATCTCGGCAAACCCCTGATCGAACCGACGGCGCCGCGGCTGCAAGCGATCGATTTCGGCTGGTGGAGCGATATTCCGCAGCTGCGCGCCGCGTTGCGCATCAATGCGTTGTTTCTCATCGGAGTCGCGCTGGCGCCGATCCTGGTCTGGGCGCTGCGCACCACGCGCTGGGGCTTGATCATCCGTACCGCCGGCGAAAGCGCCGACGCGGCGCTGGCGATGGGCTACTCGGTCAACATGATCCGGCTGCGCGCGACCATGTTCGGCGGCTTCCTCGGCGGTATCGGCGGATCGTTCCTCTCGCTCTACTACCCGGGCAGCTGGAACGAGGGGCTGTCCAGCGGCCAAGGCATCACCGCGGTCGCGCTCGTCATCTTCGCACGCTGGAATCCGATGCTGTGCCTGGGCGCTTCGATCCTGTTCGGCGGCGCCGCGGCGCTCGGCCCGGCGCTGCAATCGGTCGGTTACAGCCACGGCTATCATCTGTTCAACGCCGCGCCTTACATTTTGACGCTTCTGATCATGATCGCGACCTGCTCGCCGAAGCGTACGCTGATCGGCGCGCCTGCCGAATTATCGATTACAAGGTGAAGCCATGCAGCAGGTGATGCCCAAGGAGACCGTGACGGCGGAGCGTTACGTCACGGCGGACCCCTATCCGTGGCCCTATAACGGCGACCTTCGTCCGGACAATACCGCACTGATCATCATCGACATGCAGACCGACTTCTGCGGGGTGGGCGGCTATGTAGACAAGATGGGCTACGATCTATCGCTGACCCGTGCGCCAATCGAGCCGATCAAGCGAACGCTCGCCGCGGCGCGCGCCAACGGCTTCCACATCATTCACACCCGCGAAGGCCATCGTGCCGATCTTGCCGACCTGCCGGCGAACAAGCGCTGGCGGTCGCGCCGGATCGGCGCCGGCATTGGCGATCCGGGACCGTGCGGCCGTATCCTGGTGCGCGGCGAACCCGGCTGGGAGATCATCCCGGAGCTTTCGCCGCGCCCAGGCGAGCCGATCATCGACAAGCCGGGCAAGGGCTCGTTCTGCGCCACCGACCTCGAGCTTATGCTGCGGCTGTCGGGCATCGCCAACATCGTGCTCACCGGCATCACCACCGACGTGTGCGTGCATACCACCATGCGCGAGGCCAATGATCGCGGCTTCGAGTGTCTCCTCTTGGAGGATTGCTGCGGCGCGACCGATAAGGGCAATCACGACCACGCTATCAAGATGATCAAGATGCAGGGCGGCGTATTCGGTGCCGTGTCGGATTCGGCAAAATTCATCGAGGTCATCGCATGAGCGAAATGGCTAGGCTGATCCCGCCCGGCGGCCTGCCGTCGCCGACGGCGTCGAAGAAGACCTTCGGCGTCGAAGCGATCAACATGACCAAGCGCTTTGACGAGTTCACGGCGCTGGATGCGGTCGCGTTGAAGGTCAAGTCCGGTACTTTCCATGCTCTCCTCGGCGAGAACGGCGCCGGCAAGTCGACGCTGGTCAAATGCATCATGGGCTATTACCAGGCCGATGCCGGGGAGTTGATGGTCGACGAGCGCCAGGAGATCATCGGCAATCCGCGGGCGGCGCACGCGCTCGGTCTCGGCATGGTCTACCAGCATTTCACCTCGGTGCCGGCGATGACGGTGGCGGAAAATTTCGTGCTGGCACGCGATCACGTCCCGGCGGTGGTGGACTGGACGCGCGAGCGCAAGAGGCTGGAAGAGTTCCTGTCGCGCATGCCGTTCCGCGTGCCGCTCAACGCCAAGGTCTCGGCCATTTCCGCCGGCGAGCGCCAGAAGTGCGAGATTCTCAAGCAGCTGTATCTGAACCGCCGTTTTCTCATCCTCGACGAGCCGACCTCGGTGCTGACGCCCGGCGAGGCCGACGAGGTGCTCGGCATGCTGCGCGGGATGGTCAAAAACGCCGTGCTCACGATCCTGATGATCACGCACAAATTCCGCGAGGTCATGGCGTTCGCCGACGAGGTCACGATCCTGCGGCGCGGCAAGCTCGCCGGCCACGGCCTAGTCAAGGACTTGAGTCCCGATGCCATGGCGCGCACCATGATCGGTGCCGAGGAATTGACGGTGCAGCCGCCGCGCACCGGAGAATTTCGCGAGGCTCGGCTCAAGATCGAGCAGCTCGACGCGCTCGACGACGGCGGTCATCCGGCGGTGCGCGACGTGTCGCTGTCGATCCGCGGCGGCGAGATCGTCGGCGTCGCCGGCGTGTCTGGCAACGGCCAGCGCCAGCTCATCGAGGTCATCGCCGGTCAACGCGAGGCCGAGGGCGGCAGGATCTACCTGCAGGGCGAGCGCTATCACGCCACCCGCCAGGAGATGCGCGACAATCATCTTTCGGTGCTGCCCGAGGAGCCGCTGAAGAACGCCTGCGTTGCGCGCATGAGCGTCGCCGATAACCTGGCCTTCCGCGACTTCGATCGGGCGCCGTTTGCGTCGGGCGGCTGGTGGCTCAATCGCAAGCAATTCCACGAAGAAGCGTTGCGCAAGATCGAGCGCTACAAGATCAAGACCCGCTCCGACGACACCGCGATCGGCGAGTTGTCCGGCGGCAACGTGCAGCGCACGGTGCTCGCGCGCGAGCTTGGCGGCGAGGTCGATATCCTGGTCGCAGCCAATCCGTGCTTCGGCCTCGACTTCGCTGCGGTGGCGCAGATTCACGCCGAGATCATGGCGGCACGCAACCGCGGTGCGGCGGTGCTGCTGGTCAGCGAGGACCTCGACGAGCTGCTCGAGCTGGCCGACCGTCTGGTCGTGATGTTCCACGGCGCAATCGTCTACGAAACTCGCGCGAGCGAAGCCAACCTGACCGAGATCGGCCGCCACATGGCGGGTCATTAAGACTTGCCAACGCCAACCGAAGGCGGCAACAGGCATCTCAAGATGCAGGCGGCGTGTCACGCCGCCAGCGGCAGATGCCGACCGCATGGCCTGTCAAGCGCCGCGATCCTCCGGCAAGGCCGGAACGGCGGTCCGTAGGCTCCTCAAGCTAGTAGCAGAGGCAAAGCTCGCCGGATTCATGTTTGCCACGGCGTCAGGCGCCGATAGGTCGCGTAGACCGGCTTCCACATCAGCGATTGTACCACGGCAGTCGGATCCTGCTCGCCGAGCGGGCGCGCGAGTCGCTCTGCCTGCGCCTGCCGCGCAACCGCGATCGCCACTTGCAGCGAGACCTGCCGCAGTTCGCGGAGCGGCGGCAGGAGATTGGCGCCCGGGTCGTGTTTGGCCGGGGACATTTCCGCGAGCGTGCGTGCCGCGGCGAGGAACATGCCGTCTGAAATGCGGCTCGCTTTGACCGCGATGGCGCCGAGGCCGATGCCGGGATAAACATAGGCGTTGTTGGTCTGGTCTACCCTGAACGGCCGGCCGTCGCGCGCAATGGGCGGGAAGGGACTGCCGGTGCCGATGACCGCGCGTCCTTCCGTCCAGGCGAAAATGTCCTTCGGCGTCGCTTCGCTGCGCGTAGTCGGGTTGGAGAGCGGAAAGATGACCGGGCGCTGCACGTGCGCGGCCATCGCCCGCACCACCGGCTCGGTGAAGGCGAGCGCCGCTCCGGACGTGCCGATCAGCACGGTCGGACGCGCGTTGGCGGCGACTTCGGCGAGATCGATGCGAGCGGCGCAAGCAAGCTTCCAGGCGGCGACGCGGTCGCGGCTTTGGGCAAACGGCGCCTGGAATGGCTGCAAGCCCGACATGCCCTCCACCAGCAGGCCGTCGCGATCGACCAGATAGAAACGCCCGCGCGCCTCGCTCTCGGTGAGCCCAGCCTCCACCATGGCCCGCAGCAGCAAGGCGCTGATGCCCGTCCCGGCAGAACCGGCGCCGAGCACCGCGATCCGCTGCTCGGTCAGCGGCACCCCGGTGACATTGATGGCGGCCAGGATGGCGCCGACGGCAACGGCTGCGGTGCCCTGAATATCGTCGTTGTAGCTGCACAGCTTCTCCCGATAGTGCGCCAACAGCCGGTTGGCATTGCCGATCGCGAAATCCTCCCAATGCAGCAGCACGTGCGGCCAGCGCGCGCGCACGGCGGCAACGAACGCGGCGACGAACTCGTCGTAGGCGGCGCCGCGCACGCGCTCGTGCCGCCAGCCGATATAAAGCGGATCGGACAGGAGCTCGACGTTGTCGGTGCCGACGTCGAGGAGGATCGGCAATGTCGTCGACGGATGCAGGCCGGCACACGCTGTGTAGAGCGCAAGCTTGCCGATCGGGATGCCCATGCCGCCGGCGCCCTGATCGCCGAGCCCGAGAATGCGCTCGCCGTCGCTGACCACGATGGCTTCGACGCCGTCGAAGCGCGGATTGCCCAGAATTTTCGGGATGCGGTCGGTGAGCGGAAAGCTCAGAAACAAGCCGCGCGGTTTGCGGAAGATTCGGCTGAATTGCTGGCAGCCGAGGCCGACCGTCGGCGTGTAGACGATCGGCATCATCTCTTCGATGTGCCGGGTGAGCAGCGCGTAGAACAGCGTTTCGTTGGTGTCCTGCAAGCCGCGCAGAAATATGTATTTCTGCAGGTCGGAGGTGATGGCGCGAAAAGCATCGAGCCGACGCTCCACCTGCATGTCGAGCGGCGTCACATAAGGCGGCAACAGGCCGTGCAGATCGAACTCGTCGCGCTCGGCTTCGCTGAACGCCGTGCCCTTGTTCAGGAGAGGGTCGTTCAGAAGCTCGTAGCCGCTGAGCGCGGTTTCGACGATTCGTGGCGGTGCTGCGCTCATCGGCGTCCTAGGTGCTTTGCGCCGGCGGGCGGCGCGGCACCATGGCGTTGCCGATGATCTCCTGGACCACCTCGCCGTGTTGATTGAGCGTGCGGGTGCGCATTTTCACCAGCCCGCTGTCCGGCCGCGACTTTGAGGCTCGCGTCTCGAGCACCTCGTTTTCGATTGCGCAGTTCGTCGCCGGGCAGAACCGGTTTCGGCCAACGCATCGCGTCGAAGCCAAGGCCGATCGTGCCGCCTGCGGCCCGGTATTCGCTGCGGGCGATAAGGCTCATGGTGATCGCGGCAGTATGCCAGCCGCTCGCCACCAGCCGCCCGAAAATCGACTTTCGCGCCGCCTCTTCATCGAGGTGGAACGGCTGCGGATCGAACTTTCTCGCAAAAGCGATGATCTCGTCCTTCTCTACTGTCACGCGCCCGCTGGGCTTGAGCACCTGTCCGACCACGAAATCCTCGAAATATCGCTCGGTCATGCGCGTCTCGTTCCCCATCGGCGGGCAGCGGGCAGGAACGTCGGGTTTGTACAGCGCCGGCCGTCCCTTGGCGACAGCGATCGAGCCGCTGGTCGATGCCCCGGCGCGTCGCGGCCCGCTGAGTATTTCCCTGCATACGGGGCTGCGGCTATCATCGGCTGGACGAGTGGAGCGGGGTCATGATGCCGAAGCCTGCCGTTATCGTGCTGACGGTTCTCTGTCTTGCGGCGCTGGTGGCGCCGGCAACCGCAGACGAAATTTGGCATGCCGACCACGGCGCGCGATGGCGCGCGATCCACGAGGCCATCTACGAACTCGAGGAGGGGATCGCTGTCCTGGAGGCGGACCCGGGAATCGACGACGGCGACAAGGCGCCCAGGATCAGCCGCATGCGCGCTGAAATCCGCCACTTGCAGCGCACGCTGCCGCGGGCGACGTGGCGTTGGACCGCGCCCTGCTGTTACAGCCGCAGGCCGATCTATATCCGCTGAGGTCTGCAAGCCATCCCGGCAAGCGGGGATGGCTCGCTCATTCGGCCGGCGTTGCGGAAGAGCGCGGCTGCGGCCGCAGAGATCGCGGCCGCGCGCGCGCCCACCACTCGCTCAGCCGGTCGAGATAGAGGTAGAGTACCGGCGTGGTGTAAAGCGTCAGCACCTGGCTGATCAGGAGTCCGCCGACGATGGCGATGCCGAGCGGGCGGCGGATTTCTCCGCCGTTGCCGAACGACAGCGCCAGCGGCACCGCGCCGAGCGTCGCCGCCGAGGTCGTCATCAGGATCGGGCGAAGGCGCAGCATGCAGGCTTCGAAAATAGCGTCATAGGAGCTCAAGTTCCGCGCCCGCTTCGCCTCGATGGCAAAGTCGATCATCATGATCGCGTTCTTTTTCACGATGCCGATGAGCAGGATGACCCCGATCAGTCCGATGATGTCGAATTCCATATGACACACCATCAACGCCAGCAAGGCGCCGACGCCGGCCGACGGCAGCGTGGAGAGGATGGTGATCGGGTGAACGTAACTCTCGTAGAGCACGCCAAGCAGGATATAGACGGCGGCAATGGCGGTGAGGATGAGGATCGGTTCCTTGCCAAGCGATTGCTGGAAGAGTTGCGCCGTACCGGCGAGCGTGCCGTGTATCGTCGACGGCATGTGAATGCGTTCGCTGGCGCGGTTGATCTCCTCGGCAGCTTCGCCGAGCGACTTACCTGGGCGCAAATTGAACGAAATGGTGGAGGCGACGAACAGGCCCTGGTGGTTGACTGACAGCGGCGTGTGGGTCGCTCGGTAACGGCTGACGGCGGCAAGCGGTATCATGGTCTCCTGAATCGTGGAGACCGGAGCGCCCACCGACGTCGCGCCGCGTCCGGTATTGGCGAGCGCGTTGGTGGCGGCATTGCGCGCAGCGACCGCGTTGGCCGCTGCGGAGACCGCCGCGCTTGACGCGGCCGCGCGGGTGGCGGCCGTCGAAGTTGTCGGGGTCGTGGCGGTATTTGAGGCCGCGGTCCCCGGGGTCGCCGCGGCCGTCACCGTCCCGCCAGGCGCATTGGTGGTCGCCGTCCCGCGCGGCATGGCGCCGGAAACGGACACATAGACGTCGCGCAACGACTCCGGATATTGAGTGTAGTGCGGATCGATCTCCATCACCACGTGGTATTGATTGATGGCGCTGTAGATGACCGAGACCTGCCGCTGGCCGAAGGCGTCGTAGAGCGTATTGTCGATCTGCAGGGGGCTGACGCCGAGCCGCGCCGCGGTGTCGCGATCGATGTCGAGATAGGTCTCCAATCCACGCTGCTGCTGATCGGAGCTCACGTCAGTGACCACCGGATTGTCATGTTCGAGGGCCTCGACGAGCTTGGGCGTCCAGTTATAGAGCTCTTGAACGTTTTCCGATTGCAGCGTGTATTGATATTGGGCGTTGCTCTGCCGGCCGCCGGCGCGCAGGTCCTGGATGGCGGCGAGGTACAGGCGTCCGCCCGGGACCTGAGCGAGTTTGGGCCGCAGCCGCGCGATCACCTGATCGACCGTCACCTTGCGTTGCGACAGCGGCTTGAGCGCGACGAAGACGTTGCCCCGGTTGATCTGGGCGTAGCCGCCGCCGCTGCCGACACCGGTATAACCGACGACGTTCTGCACCGCCGGATCTTGCTGCACGATGCTCATCATCTGCCGCAGCTTGTGGCTCATCGACTGGAACGAGATGCTTTGGTCGGCCTCGAGCGAGCCGACCATGCGGCCAGTGTCCTGCTGCGGAAAGAAGCCCTTGGGCACGAAGATGTACAGCTCCACGTTCAGGGCAATGGTGCCGAGAAAGAACAGGAAGACCAGACGGCTGTGGCGCAGCGCCCACGTCAGGGAGCGCCCATAGAGATCGCGCAGGCGTCCGAACAGGCGGCCGCCGCGCTCGATGTCGTGGGCGGAGCGCGATCGCAGCAGCAGCCCGCACATCATCGGCGTGGTCGTGAGCGAGATCGCGAGCGAGATCAGGATCGCGATCGACAGCGTGACCGTGAACTCGCGGAACAGCCGGCCGAGGATGCCGCCCATCAGCAAGATCGGAATGAAGACGGCGATCAGCGATAGGCTGATCGAGGTCACGGTGAAGCCGACCTCGCGGGCGCCGCGGAAGGCGGCTTCCATGCGCGGCACGCCCGCCTCCATGTGCCGGGAGATGTTTTCCAGGACGACGATGGCGTCGTCGACGACGAAACCGGTGGCGATGGTGAGCGCCATCAGCGACAGGAGATCGAGGCTGTAGCCCAAAAGATACATGGCGCCGAAAGTGCCGACGATCGAGACTGGCACTGCGACACTCGGGATCAGCGTGGCGCGAATGTTGCGCAGAAACAGATAGACCACGACGGTCACGAGAATGATGGCCATGACCAGGGTGACTTCCGTGTCGCGCAGCGAGGCGCGGATCGTGATGCTGCGGTCGATGGCGACGTTGACGTTGATATCCGCCGGCAGCGCCGCTTCCAGATGCGGCAGCTCCTGCCTCACGTTGTCGACGGTCTCGATGATGTTGGCATTCGGCTGGCGGAACAGGATGATCAGGACCGACGGCTGACCGTTGGACAAGCCGAGGTTGCGCACGTCCTGTACGGAGTCATGGACATAGGCGACATCCGACAGGCGTACCGCCGCACCGTTGCGGTAGGCGATCACCAGCGGCGCATAGTCTGCCGCCACGTTCGCCTGATCGTTGGTGTAGATCTGATAACGCCGGTCGCCGTCGTCGATGGAGCCCTTCGGGCTGTTGGCGTTGGCCGAAGCGAGCGCGGCGCGCACGTCCTCGAGGCCGATCCCGTACTTGTAGAGCGCCTGGGGATTGAGTTCGACACGCACGGCGGGCAGGGTCGAGCCGCCGATGATGACGTTGCCGATGCCGCTCAGTTGCGACAGGCGCTGGGCCAGGATGTTGCTTGCCGCATCGTACATCTGGCCTCGCGTCATCGTCTTCGAAGTAAGCGCCAGGATGAGGATCGGCGCGTCCGCCGGATTGACCTTGCGGTAGGTCGGGTTGCTCGGCAGGTTGGCAGGCAGATCGGCACGGGCGGCATTGATGGCGGCCTGGACGTCGCGGGCGGCACCGTCGATGTCGCGGGTGATGTCGAATTGCAGCGTGATGCGAGCCTGGCCGATGCCGTTCTGCGACGTCATTTCGCTGACGTCAGCGATCTGGCCAAGATGGCGCTCAAGCGGTTCGGCGACGCTGGTCGCCACCGTATTGGGACTGGCGCCCGGCAGAACCGCGGTGACGGAAATGGTCGGGAAATCGACCTGCGGCAACGGCGACACCGGCAATTTGGCAAAGCCGAGGATGCCGGCAAGCGCGATGCCCGTGGTCAAGAGGGTTGTTGCCACCCGCCTGGCGATGAAGGGCGCGGATATATTCATTCGGCGGGCTCCCGCGGCGCGAGCGGGTTGGCCGGCCGCCGACCGGTGAGGCGCACGGCCAGGCGATCGAAGTAAAGATAGATGACCGGCGTGGTGAACAGCGTCAGCAGCTGGCTGAAGATCAGGCCGCCGATGATGGCAATGCCGAGCGGCTGGCGCAGCTCGGAGCCGGTGCCGGTTCCGGCCATCAGCGGCAGCGCCCCGAGGATCGCCGCCATGGTGGTCATCATGATCGGCCGAAATCGCAACAGGCAGGCTTGGTAGATCGCCTCACGCGGCGCCAGGCCCTCGCTGCGTTCGGCATCCAACGCGAAGTCGATCATCATGATCGCGTTCTTCTTGACGATGCCGATCAGGAGAATGATGCCGATGATGGCGATGACGTCGAGATCGTAGTGCAGGAGCATCAGCGACAGCAGCGCGCCGACGCCGGCCGAGGGCAGGGTGGAGAGGATGGTGATCGGGTGAATGAAGCTCTCGTAGAGAACGCCGAGGACGATGTACATCGCCACGATCGCGGCGATGATGAGGAAGACCTCGTTGCCGAGCGAAGACTGGAACGCCGCCGCGGTGCCCTGAAATGCCGTGGTGAAGCTGATCGGGAGGCCGAGATCGCGCTCGGTCTGCTCGATGGCGTCGAGCGCCGCGCCAAGCGATACGCCGGGTGCGGTGTTGAACGATATCGTGGTGGCGGGAAGCTGGCCGAAATGGGTGATCAGTAGCGGCCCGGTGCGCTCGGTTATATGCACGATGGCGGACAGCGGCACCTGGCCGTTGGTCGAGGAGGACGACGACGGCAGGTAGATCGTCGACAGCCCCTGCAGCGAGCGCTGCAAGGACGGATCGGCCTCCATGATCACGCGGTACTGGTTCGATTGGGTGTAGATGGTCGAGATGATGCGCTGCCCGAAGGCGTCGTAGAGCGCGTTGTCGACGGTTGCCGGCGTGATGCCGAAGCGGGCGGCGGTGGCGCGGTCAATGGTGATATCGAGCGCCAGCCCTTGCTGCTGCAGGTCGCTGGCGACGTCGGTGATTTGCGGCAATCTATTGAGGCGCTCGACCAGCCGCGGCACCCAGGTGTTGAACTCGGTCGGGTTGGCATCCTCGAGCACGAAGTGGTAGGGCGCACGGCTCACGGTGGCATCGATGGTCAGGTCCTGGACCGGCTGCATGTAGAGCGAAATGCCGACGATGCTGGAAATCTCGTGCCGAATGCGGCGAATGATCTGCGTCGCGGTCAATCTGCGCTGGTCATGGGGCTTCAGGTTGATCAGGAACCGCCCGGTGTTTTGCGTCTGATTGGTGCCGTCGACGCCGACGAACGAGCTCAAGCTTTCGACGTCCGGGTCTTTGAGAATTTCCGCGGCGAGACGGTTCTGCAGCCTGGCCATGGCGTCATAGGAAGTGCTTTGCGAGGCTTCCGAAATGCCCTGGATCATCCCGGTGTCCTGCACCGGAAAGAACCCCTTGGGGATGAGCACGTAAAGCACCAGCGTCACCGCCAGCGTCAGGATGGCGACCGCCAGCGTCAGCGGTTGGCGGTCGAGCACCCAGTTGAGGGTGCGGCCGTAGAAGGCGATGACCGCATCGAAGGCGCGCTCGGCATGAAGATCAAAGCTCGACCGCTCGGCATCGCTGTGATGGCGGATCAATCTCGCGCACATCATCGGCACCAGGGTCAGCGAGACCACGGCCGATATGACGATGGTGACCGCGAGCGTGATGGCAAATTCGTGGAACAGGCGGCCGACGACGTCGCCCATGAACAGAAGCGGAATAAGCACGGCGATCAGCGAAATGGTCAGCGAGATGATGGTGAAGCCGATCTGCGCCGAGCCGCGCAGCGCCGCTTCAACCGGGTGCATGCCGCGTTCGACATAGCGGGCGATGTTCTCGATCATGACGATGGCATCATCGACCACGAAGCCGGTGGCGATGGTCAGCGCCATCAGCGACAG
>Ga0335085_10006072_pt1 | contig 19176 bp, 18 predicted proteins | sample Lox_Sample_45_FD_206712 | JGI IMG/M metagenome (GOLD analysis project Ga0335085, IMG submission 206712) | Soil microbial communities from Loxahatchee National Wildlife Refuge, Florida, United States - Lox_Sample_4.5 | ecosystem: Environmental > Terrestrial > Soil > Wetlands | place: USA...
GATTTGAAAACCAGATTGAGGCCGTGGTCAAACTTCTTGAACGCCTAAAGCTCGACCATATCCCGAGGCTGATCGTTTTCAACAAGAAGGACGCGGCCGATCCCGTAATGGTAAAGGACAGTTGCGAGCGACATCAGGCTGTGTCGATTTCAGCGATTCACCAGGAGACGCTCCCAAAACTTCTGGCGATCCTGGAGGATCGTCTATTCCGCCCCTCGCATGTCTCCTAGCCCTACAGGCTGAGGGATCAGGTTCCTAGAGTCCTGCCACACGCGTCGCGATAAAAAGCGCAGCCATTCCCAAAGCAGTCGCCACCGTCGTCCAGAGTGCGGGGTGCCGGTGATGGCTTTCCGGCAAGAGGTCCGATGCGCCGATATAGAGAAAAAAGCCGCAGAACACCGCAAGCAGCAAACCGAGCGCCTGTTCCGGTATCGAAAAGAACGACGTCGAGATCATGCCGATGACCGGCGCCGACGCATCGGTCAAGAGCCATTGGAACGCACGTCTCTGCGAGCCGCCGTTCTTGAGTATCAAATTCACCGTATTAATACCATCGGAGAAGTCGTGCACGAGGACCGCCGCGGCCACCACGGCGCCGGCTCCGATGGATACTTTAAACGCCAGCGCAATCGCGGCACCATCGAGAAAACTGTGCAACGAGAGGCTTCCCGCGCTCAAAGTTCCCCGATGGCCGCTTGTCTGCGCAGGCGGACGTCCCGCTTCCTCGGCGTGTGCATGAAGGGTTACGACGCGATCGAGAAAAAGATAGGCAATGAATCCCAAAGCGGCGATACCGCTGACGAGGGAGAGATCATACGTCCCCTTGGCAAGCTCCAGCGCTTCGGGGAGGAGGTCGAAGAAAGCCACGCCGATAACAGCACCGGCGCTGAACCCCAAAACAAGATGCAGGCTGTCCTTGAACCGAAGGGCGAACAAGCCGCCCAAAAGAGTGCATGCAAAGGTCGCAACCGCGATTAGCACGAGTACCATAGTCACGCACTATGCTTTCTCTCTTCTGCGGAGGGAGTCGCGAAACCCCTTGTCGCCGGCCAGCTTCTTGAGCTTGCTCAACTGGCTGAGATCAGTAATCCACCCGTCGCCGATGACCGGCGATCATCTGGTTCTCCCAGGACCGCTGGTCAGGCGACAGCGTCTCTACTTGTCCTTTGTCTTGTCCAGCTTCGTGAATTTCGTTCCTTCAAACGACAGGTTGTACATCAATCCCTTCTGACCCAAGACGAATCCGACGATTGGGTCATTCAGGTTGTGTGTATCGATGGTGCCCCCGGCTCCCAACGTGACCAGGGAGACGGAGCCGTCCACTCCCGCCTTCCATCCTTCGCTTTCGCGAAACTTTTTCAGGGCGTCCTCTTTCAGAAACACCACCACGACGGTCTTGACCTCTCCCCCGAGTTGCAATCCAAATGAACCTTGCAAGGTATTGTAGTAATCGGCCGTCTTGCCCCCGATCCGGAGCGCGCCTTCTCCATACTCTCCCCCAAATCCAGCCCCTCCCTTGAAGACTTTCGGGAACACCAGCATGCCTTTGCTGCTATCAAGAAAGGCCTTGCCGCCTTTCACTTCTTTTTCGAAATTCACGATCGCTTCATCCACGCCGACGTCAATTTCTTTAGCCGACGCGGCCAGGGCGGGGCTGAACAGCCATCCGCTCAAGGCCACTACCGCTCCCGCCAGTGCGGCAATCTGACCCATTCTCCAGAACCGTTTGCAGATTTGTTGCATCATAATTCTTACTCCTTTCGTAACGAGTCGACGCCGAGACGCCGACCGTGGTTTGGTGACTATCAGCCCGTACTCCCTTATTGGAGAGGGGCTTCAGGAAACTTTCTATCTGTGTTAAGTACCGTCTTTAGCGCATCGAAAGCCCAGGATCGCATCGGTGCGGTGCGGCTTGGCAGCATACCGTTTCGCGGTACGGACACCAGAGTCTGCATCGTTCCAAGATCCCCCACGGTAAACATGATCTCGGCCCGCTTCCGGCCCTTTTGGATCTTTAAAGACTGCTGTTTTGTACGAGGATTGTTCCCACCAGTCGGAAACCCATTCCGAAACGTTCCCGGCCATGTCATAAAGTCCATAAGGGCTTCGTCCGGACTCAAAACTCCCTACGGGAGCGGTGTATTTATAACCGTCTTCATCCCCCAAGATGTTCGCATTGCCGGAGCCAAAGCTGTTTCCCCAGGGCCAGACTCGCCCATCTTCACCGCGGGCTGCCTTTTCCCACTCCGCTTCGGTGGGAAGACGTTTCTCGGACCATTTGCAGTAGGTCAATGCGTCATCCCAGGAGACACCGACCGCAGGTTGTTTGGGACCGAAAAGAAGCGATACGTCATCCTGAAAGAACGGAATGGTCTGAGAATGATACTGGGTGCCCCGAATGAACCGTTGGTAATTCTCATTGGTCACCTCGTATTTATCCATGTAGAATGCCGATACGTAGACATTATGCTGAGGCATTTCATCAAACTCGCTCCCTTCTCCGCCTCCCATGATGAAGGGGCCGGCCGGAATCAAGACCATCTCATTCCCATCCGCTCCACGAATCGTCTTGTAGGCACTGAAATCCTGTTTAGGAGCCACCAGACCAGGTTGAGGGCTTAATTTAGCTTTATGGGATTCTTCAACCATTCGACGTGATTTGAACGCCTCATAACCCAAACTAACGATCATCAGAATGAACGCAAGGAAGGTTAGACCGGCGCTGATGATAATGATTTTCTTTGGCATATCTTGAATCATTTAGGTCTCTTCTTTCCGTCTAGCCGCCTTGAAAAAAAAATCGAGTAAATATACAATGAACTCCCCTAAAATGCAAGGATAAAACCCAGAGTCTTTTTATGGAATGGAGTCGTCGCAAATTTCTAGCGGTCAGCGGGTTGAGTGCAATGGCCGCAGGCCTCGCCAGAGAAGTACAGGCCGGCATGTTCATTATGAAGCGCCTGTTTGCCCTTGCTCCTCGTGAGACAACACCTCTAACACCGAATAAAGATTTCTACATCGTCAACTACGACGGCGTTCCCACAATCCCCGTTGCGGACCTCATAACCGGTAAATGGACTTTGTCTGTAACAGGCGCAGTGAAGAAGCCGCTCACCTTAACCTATCAACAGATTCAAAAACGGCCCCTTCTCGAACAAATCGTGACACTCGAATGCATCGAGAACCCAGTTGGAGGAAGCAGCATCAGCAATGCTCGTTGGGGCGGAATTTCCCTCAAGGCCTTACTTGAAGAGGCGGAACCCTTGCCTTCTGCCTTCAAAGCGGTCCTTCGGGCATCGGACGGCTATGCGGATAGCTTTAGTTTTCAGCGGGCGATGCAGGGGGATGTTCTCCTGGCCTATTTGATGAACGGCGATCAATTGCCACCCGATCATGGCTTTCCCCTGCGTGCAGTGGTTCCCGGCATTTACGGGATCAAAAATGTCAAATGGCTGACCGAGATCGAGTTGACCGAGTTTGACTTCAGGGGCTATTGGCAACAGCGGGGCTGGGCGGATGATGCGCCGATCCTGACCATGTCACGGATTGATGATCCAGGGCTGTATCAAGAGATCAAAGGAGATCAGTACACGATTAAGGGGATCGCTTTCGGCGGAGCCCATGGCGTCAAGGAGGTTGAGATCAGCACGGATGGGGGTCGGACCTGGAATCAGGCAAAGATGGAACCCCCGCTTTCCCCTTTTAGCTGGGTTCTCTGGAGTTACGCTTGGCAGATTCCAAAACCGGATGTCTACACCCTGATTGTCCGTGCGACGGACGGCCGCGGTTTGCTCCAGTCCCGCGACATCGCAACCGCCTATCCCAAAGGCCCTTCAGGTCTGCACTATGTTGTTGTGGATGTTGTGAAGGGGTAGCCTAAAAATGAAGGAGCAAACCGTGTCTTACTTCATCCCCCAAGGTGATTCTTTTAACCAGCGGGTGAAGTCGGCAGCAGGCATCGGCTTGCTCATGTAATATCCCTGTGCCGCATCGCAGCCGAAAGCGAACAGCCGATCCCAAATCTTCTCCGTCTCCACTCCCTCCGCAACAACCTTAAGACCCATGTTATGGGCCAGGTTAATGGTCGAAAGAACAATCAAAACATCGTCTTCATCTTTTGCCATGTCAATGACGAAGGATTTGTCGATCTTGATCGTGTCCACCGGTAGCTTTTTAAGATAAGCCAGTGACGAATAACCGACACCAAAATCGTCGAGCGCGAATCGTAATCCAATTGCCCTCATGCGTGTGATGGCCTCCAACGCACGTTGCGGGTCCGCCATGATCGCGCTTTCCGTGATCTCCAGCTCTAATTGTTCAGGCGTTCCGCCGAAAGTCTTAAGGAGTTCCGCAAGATGGTCTGGGAACCGGGGATCGTGGAGGTTTCGGGCCGACAGGTTGACAGCCACAGAGATTTTGAGACCCGCCTCATGCCAGGTCTGACATTGACGCAATGCCGTCTTGAAGACCCACCGGGTAAGAGGGTGGATTAATCCGGTCTGCTCCGCCGGCAAAATAAACTGGTCCGGAGGCACAAAGCCATATTCCGGATGCTGCCAGCGGACAAGCGCTTCTACGCCAACGATGCGATGGGTCTTAAAACTTATTTTAGGTTGGTAGTGTAAGAATAGCTGGTCTTTCTCGATGGCCTGGCGCAGCTCGCCTATCAGTGCGAGGCGGCGAGGACTATGCTGATCATGCTTGGCGTCATAAATGACATAACCACTGCCGGTTTGTTTGGCTGCATACATGGCCACATCCGCCCGCTGCATCAAACTGTCCGGGCTTACCCCATGTTTAGGATACAGTGCGATCCCGATACTCGCCTCCACCGCAATAGGTACGCCCTCGATCATGATCGGTGGTTGTAGAACATCCTGTATTTTTTGGATCGCCACATTGATGTCCTCAGCGTTGGCCAGTTTGGGCAGCAGGATGGCAAATTCATCCCCTCCCAGACGCGCAACAATGTCCGGTTTAAACAGTACACTCCTCAAGCGCGATCCCAGTTCCTTTAATAACAGATCCCCGCGATGATGTCCCAGGGTGTCATTAATGTCTTTGAAGTGATCCAAGTCCAGGAGCAGGAGCGCCATCGGTTTGCCTTCACCGCTGTCGGTCCGAACGGCATTCAGCAAGCGGTCATAGAGCATGTTACGGTTCGGGAGTTCGGTCAGGGTATCATAGAAGGCCATGTGCTGGACCATCTCCTCCGCCCGCTTACGGTCGGTGATATCACGGGAATTTATAATACCGATCACGTCACCGGAATGATTTCGGTGGCCTCGACCCTGTGCTTCGAGCACGCGCCACGAACCGTCATGGTGCTGAAAACGGAACTCGACTAAAAATGTTTTCCCAAGCTCTTCGGAACCCTTCCTGATGATGCGCATCAGATAGGGAATATCGTCAGGATGAATATACTGAAAAATGTTCTGCCCCACTAGTTCGCCCTGCCGGTATCCCAAGATTCGTTCCACCGATGGACTATCGTAAAGAATTACGCCCTTCACATCAATCACCGTGATGATATCCGACGAATTCTCAATGAGAGACTGATAGTGCTCTTCTTTGTGTCGCAGCGTCTCCTCCGCTTGTCGCCGCTCTCTCCTCATCTCGGCCTCGCGCAACTCCCGCTCAATGCCAGGAATCAACCGTTTTAGCTCACCTTTCATCATATAGTCATGAGCACCGGCTTTCATGGCCGCTACGGCGGTATCTTCGCCAATGCTGCCGGATACAATGATGAACGGCAGGTCGAGCCCGCTTTCCTGCAACAGCTTCAACGCAGCGAGAGCGCTGAAATTGGGCATCGTGTAATCTGAAATAACGATGTCCCATTCCGACGCGGCCAGTGCGGCCGTTACGATGGCGGCCGTATCTACCCGTTCGAATGTAACCTCGTAGCCACCGCGTTGCAATTCTCTGATCAGCAACTGGGCATCGATTTCTGAATCTTCAATGAGCAAAACGCGAAGAGGTTTCGCCATGGCAGACCTCAGTTCATCCTTGTTTTGGTGGAGATTCATTTAGCACAAGCCAGTAAAGCCCTAACTGTCGCACGGAATCGACGAATTGAGCGAAATCCACCGGCTTCCGGATATAACTGTTTGCACCCAAACTGTAGCTTTGGATCATGTCCTGCTCTTCTTTGGAGGAAGTTAAAACAACAACCGGCAGCAGTCTGGTATCTTTATTCTCGCGAAGCGTCTTCAAAACTTCCAGGCCATCCACTTTCGGCAGCTTCAAATCCAGTAAGACGACCGAGATAATCTGGTCCATATCGCGCTTGGCGTGGGCACCACGGCCGAAGACAAAATCGAGGGCTTCGACGCCGTCCCGAGCCACCACAATATCATTGGCAATATTGTTCTTTTTGAGAGCCCTGAGCGTCAGCGCCTCGTCATTCGGATTATCCTCGACCAGCACGATTATTTTTTCCTGCATCCCGACCTCCTTCTAGACACCTGTAATAAGAACGCCCTTTAAAGAGTAAAGTAAAACGTGGCGCCTTGATCCACCACTCCCTCGGCCCAAACTTGTCCCCCGTGCTTATGAATAATTCTTTGAACTGTTGCCAACCCGATCCCCGTCCCCGGAAACTCGGAAACTGAATGCAGCCGCTGAAATGCGCCGAACAGTTTGTGCGCGTATGTCATATCAAACCCTGCACCATTGTCCCGAACAAAATAGGCTGTTTTGCCGTCCTGCATCGTTCGGCCAAATTCAATCCGGGCCTGCGGCTGTTTCCCTGTGTACTTCCATGCGTTGCCTAAAAGATTATCCAACAACACCCGCACCAGATGCGCATCCCCTTCTGTTCTCACTCCCTTCTGGATCACGAACTCGACCGTGCGATCCTGTTGTTCCTTCTTCAGCAATTCGGCCACGTTCTCGACTATGCCGCTAAGATCCACCGCTTCCCTTCGCAACTCGGCCCTTGTGATGCGTGACAGGTTCAGCAAATCGTCAATCAATTGGGCCATCCTCTGGCTTGCGTCTCTTACCTGATGAAGATAACGCTGTCCCTCGTCGTCCAGTTTTTCCGCGTAATCTTCCAGCAAGATCTGACTGAAACCATCAACATGACGGAGCGGCGCGCGGAGGTCGTGCGAGACGGAATAGCTGAATGCCTCAAGCTCTTTATTCGCGGCTTCGAGTTGAGTATTTAGTTTACGCATCTCTTCTTCCGCCTGCTTGCGCTCGGTTATGTCCTTGAAATGAATGGCGACTTGTCTTTTCTGCGGTTCTCCAATGCGAAAAGCATATACGTCATACCAGCGGTGCAGTTGCGCTGCCTGGTTTTCAAAGCGTGCGGGTTCGCCTGTCAAGGCTATCTTGCCGTAAATTTCGAACCAGTGCTCTTCGTGCAGGGGGGCAATCTCGCGCATTCTTCTGCCTCTCGCGTTTTGAATCCCCGTCTGTTTCTCAAACGACGGATTGACTTCCAGAAAGCGGTAATCAACCGGCTTTCCGTTTCCGTCGAACAGCATTTCGATAGTACAAACGCCTACGTCAATGGAATCAAAAAGCGTGCGGTATTTTTCTTCTGACTTGCGCAACGCCATTTCAGCCTGCTTGCGGTCGTCCTCTTCACGATTCAAGACGTTTGCGCTATTCCAAACAAGCACCCCAAAAATGACAATCGTAAACCCGACAAGAAGCGATGTGCCGAATTCGGTACTGTAAAGTCCAGTCCATTGGCCCATTAACCTAGCCCAGCCCAGCAATAACGGAATAGCAATCACAGCTGGGAATAGACGACGCACCATCATACCGCCTGCGCCATGACTTGTGATGACCGTCATCAGTCCGCGGTCTGGACGCGTACAGAGAATACCGGTACAAAGGACAATGAAGTTTAGCGCTGTGATCAAAGACATCGGAATAAAGGAAGCAACACCGTAGAATGATTGCACACCATAGGCATACCCCATACCGGCCAGTAAAGAAAGAACGGCTGCCATGAGTGTTAGAAATTGTGCAGGTCGGTGGCCACGTCGAGTTTCGACATCCAGAAAGATTAAAGCAAGCCCCAATAGGAAAAAGTTTATTGCCGTGTTGGGCGCAATCCGATTGCGAATAGGAAGCGCCGCCCCCAATTTCTCCTGGAACAGCCATTGATCAATCGGAAGGTCCCATCCAAGCAGATATCCACCGAGCTTGAGCAGTCCGACCAATGCCACGATGAATGCACACACTTTCCCAATGCGGCGTATCCATGGATCGGACTCATTCAGCCCGATCAGCTCCAACGATACACAGCCCAGAATAAACATGACCGCGGTGATAGGGTTCATGGCCACCAGACCGGGAAGACCGCTTTTCAAGCGTTCAATATCGAATGTCCAGCCTAAGAGCACTAGAATACCAATAAGAATGACGACGGCACTCGCCACAACCGAAACAAATCTAAACGAAGACACGAGACTGCTCTGGCTTTGTTCAACATGTTGCATATTTTTCTTAAGATTTTCGTTCACTTTAACTTGCTTCAAGGACTGTGCGCCTACCGTGGGTGTCATCGTTATAGTATTAAGACCGCGACGAGACTGTAGAGGAACGAGCAAATGCGGAGACTTAAGTAAATGCGTAAATGCTCATTAACAGAATAAGAACGAGCGATCTTCGGATCAAGAGGGAAGATTCCTGTAGGCTTTGGATCAAGTGAGAAGCTCGTTACCAGCAAAAGGTTAGGATTGGCCCTCTGCCGAATCAAGCACAATGGAGGAGGTGTCCGAGATCTCCTACAAATTTTCGGTAACTCATCTGCTTTGTTCATCACAGAACTCTAGCCTATAGACATAACCCTCGTCTGAGTGGATTTTTAAATAGACCTAGAACACTAAATAAGTATATGGCATCATAGGGAATTGTCAAGCACAGGAAATTACTTAAAACCCCAAGGCGACTCTTTCGCCCAACGGGTCGGTCAGGGAGTGAAGGGGGTTGAGATCAGCATGGAATGGAAGCCGAGCAAAGTTTCACCCGTCCATTCTCACCGATAAGAAAACGGTACACAAAGGGCGTCCCCCGATCGATGACTACAGACCGAAACCGCAGGTCGTAGACGATGACCGTGGCGGCATCATTTATTGGAGCATTCTGTACCTTCCAAACCGCTGCCTTGAAGAACCATTCTAGTCGGTGAGCCAGGGCTGTAGCCCGAACATGCTTTACAACTGGATCGTCTATCTCTGTTCGAACCTCATCGATCAACTCGACTCTTTTCCATAAACTATGAATGAGATACAGACGGTAGAGGTCCTGCTCCCGCAGGACGCCTTTCCACCGTTGCGGTCCTAGGGGCTCTGGAAACACATATGAAAAATCGGGATGCAGATGAAGGCGTACGGCTTCAGCTTCCAGCGCTTGTTGGGCCAGAATCCGGTTGGCTCCACAGAAAATAAGATAGGCCGCAACACATGCCATCGATGCTCGAGAAAACAGTATGAGAAAAGGTCGCATTCGTTGGAACAGGCAAAGTAGGAGCGGCGCTACCAGAAGACCGGTCAGGAGAAGGTCGATGATGAAGACAATTGCCAGCTCCGGCCGCCAATCGCTGAAAGGCCATAGCAGAACAACGCCGAAGGAGTTTACAAGGTCAAAGAACACATGGACGGTCGCTCCCAAAAGCGAAAGACCGAACAGGGTGCCAAGACTTAGGCGCGGGTAGAATCGTCTCAGTACCAAGGCGAAGACCAGGGACCAGATCGGAAACATGAAAATCGAATGGCCGAAGGTACGCCTCATGAGGATGGCGGTAGGATCGCCTGTGAGGTGAACGATAGCGTCCACATCAGGCAGATTCGACGCAATGGCTAAGACGGGAACCGCTTCTTTCCCGATACGTCTCCGGAAGAAAGCGTTGGCCATCCCGATACCGATCAGGGTATGTGTGACCGGATCCACGCCGGCATTCTATCATGCTGAAAAAGCCCCGACAAGCGGTACACTAAATCGATCGCCCGGTCTCAGGTAATTATATCCTTAAAAGCTCCTCTAGGGCAGCCATCACTTCATTCATAATTCGCTGGGACAGCTCCCTTGAGCTTTCTTGACGATAATATTTCTCAAGGTCCAACGGCCTTCCGTAGACCACGGTCGTCTTCTTACCTATCCTAGGTAGGACTCGACCTTTGGGAAGAATCTGCTCGACCCCTTTTAGCGCAACGGGGATGACCTTATTGGGTTTGGAATCACGGATAATTTTCCCTACCCCCATGCGGCCTGGAAGAAGGCGACCATCGACTGACCGTCTCCCCTCCGGTGCGATGACCAGGACGCTGCTCTTCAGCATCTCCACCATGTTTGACATCGCCTCAAAATCATGCTTTCCTCGGCGAACCGGAAAGGATCCCCAAGACTCGAGAATCTGTTTTACGATGGGAATTCGATGGAGCTGCTCTTTGGCCGGCGCCCGCCACCAAACCCGAGAGAAGTACGGCATGGCGGTAGCCGCAACCAGAAAGGGATCAATCGCGGAGCGATGGTTATAAAGCAGGATTACACCCGCTTCATCCGGATGTGGAATATTTTCCGGATGGATCACCTCCACCCGGTTTAGAACTCGAAAGAGGATTCGCCAGAAGGCCAGTCCCCCCGCATGCCAGAGATTGCTTATAAGACCGGGGCCCGAAAAGGATCTTGGGTATCTGGTATCCATAAAAGAAAAAAGGGCGGCAGAAAATACTGCCGCCCAGAATAGAACCTATCTAACGTTTCTTTTTCCCTCGCCTGGCCATCTTCGCACGGGAAACATCTCCCTGCTTATCAATAAAATAGAGGTAGCCATCTTCTCGACGTACACCAACCTTTGCAAGCTTTTCCGGTTTCGAACGAGTACGGCTGCCTCCTCGGGCCATCTTCGTTCTGGAGACGTCTCCTTGCTTGTCAAGATAGTACAACCAGCCCTTTTCCCTTCTAATCCCAGCCTTCGCAACCTTTTCTGCCATGGATACGGTCACCCCCTCTCTCGTTATAAGCCATTGTAACGATCATTTTTCCTAAACTGCCTTTATGTCTTGTCCGGTTCTATGTCCTCCAACCTGATGTGGAGCTCCCGGAGTTGCTCTTCTGTTACCGGCGACGGCGCATCGGTCATCAAACAAATTGCCTTCTGGGTTTTGGGGAAGGCGATCACTTCACGGATTGAATCTGCTCCGGCCAAGAGCATGGCAAGACGATCCAGTCCGAAAGCGATTCCACCATGTGGAGGCGCCCCATACTCTAGAGCCTCTAAGAGAAAACCAAACTTCTCTCCGGCTTCATCCTCTTGGATGCCAAGACGTTCAAAGAGCCGGCTTTGAACCTCTTTTCGATGGTTTCGGATGCTTCCGCCTCCAATCTCATTCCCGTTGAGAACCAGGTCATAGGCCATCGCTCGAACCTTTAGAGGGTCCGTCTGAAGAAGCTTCATATCCTCCTCAACAGGAGATGTGAACGGGTGATGCATTGCGATATATCGTTTATCGACTTCATCAAACTCCAAGAGAGGAAAGTCCACGATCCACAGAAGCTGAGAAGTCTCTTTTGGAATCAGGCCCAATTTTTTCGCAAGCATGAGACGTAGGTTGGCCAGAGTTTCATTGACGATCTTTGGACGATCCGCCACCAAGAGCAGGAGATCTCCGGGCTGAGCGTTTACCGTTTGTCTCAATGCCTGGAGCTCGGCCTCTTTAAAAAATTTCGCGATCGGCGATTCAAGACCCGAAGAGACCACCCTAAACCAGGCGAGCCCTTTTGCGCCCAAACCCTGAGCCGTCTCGGTCAACGCATCCAGTTCTTGCCGGGAGAGACCGCCCGGGGCGGAACTTAGACCAGGTACAGACAGTCCTTTTACAATTCCGCCCGCTTCGATGGCTTGACGAAAAATCTTAAACTGACAATCCTTCGCAATAGTCGTGGCATTAAAAAGCTCCAGACCAAAACGGGTATCCGGTTTATCGGTCCCGAAACGGTCCATCGCCTCCTGATATGTCAGACGAAGAAATGGGCGTTTCAGCGCCGTGCCTTTCAAAGTCTTAAACAGCTCAACAAACAGTTCTTCGGCAAGTTCCATAACGTCGTCGCGGTCCACAAAGGACATCTCAAGATCGAGCTGCGTGAACTCAGGCTGACGGTCTGCGCGGAGATCTTCATCGCGGAAGCACCGGACAATCTGGTAATACTTGTCGAATCCGGCGACCATCAAGATCTGTTTGAAGAGTTGAGGAGACTGTGGAAGCGCATAAAAGTGTCCAGGATTGAGACGGCTTGGCACAAGATAGTCGCGTGCACCTTCCGGCGTGCTCTTGGTAAGATAGGGAGTCTCGATTTCAAGAAATCCCTTCCGATCTAAGAACAAACGGATCGTCTTGTTTAACTGGTGGCGAAGCCTGAAATTTTTCTGCATTTCAGGGCGGCGGAGATCCAGATACCGGTATTTTAATTTGGTCGGTTCAGCCACGGTGGATTCGTCTTCGATCTGAAAGGGCGGTGTCTTGGCGGTGTTCAATATTTCTAACTCATCCACGACCAGTTCGATCTCGCCCGTGGCGAGCTTTGGATTGGAGGTTCCGGAGGGACGTTCATGGACAACTCCTTTAACCCCGATCACGTATTCGGATCGGAGCTGATGAGCCAGTTCATGAACCGCCCGATTCGGTTCTGGATGGAAGACCACCTGGGTAATTCCCTCTCGGTCCCGCAAGTCGATGAAGATCAGCCCTCCGTGATCTCGACGGCCGTGGGCCCAGCCAACCAGAACAGCGGCCCGGCCGATATCCAACTTTCTCAATTCACCACAGTTATGTGTTCGCTTCATCATGGAAGTTCACTGTATTCAACCTGCAATCGACTGTTTTCGAACGGCCCCGGATGGGGACCGCGAAGAAGCGATGTTTGGAATCTTCCCTGCTTTCTTGAGCTTCTCGATCTCCCGACCCGTTAAATACCGATACTCCCCTATTTCCAGACCTTCGAGTTCCAGACTTGCAAACCGGATGCGTTTGAGTTTTAGAACCGGATGTCCCGCATGCTCCATCATGCGTTTGACCTCCCGGTTTCGTCCTTCGTGCATGTTCAACTCGATCCAGGAGTTCTCAGCCGTTTTTCTCACCTTTTTTATTCGACAGGGTGCTGACATTCCGTCCGATAAGCGGACGCCAGCCTCCAAATTCTCGATTTCCTGGTCCGAAAGACAGCCCTTGATCTTGACCAGATAGGTTTTCGATACTTCGAAGCGAGGATGCATTAGATGTGCTGCGAGCTGCCCATCATTGGTGAAAAGCAGAAGGCCCTCTGCGTCAAAATCCAGCCGGCCGACTGGATACACTCGTTGGTAAACTCCTGCCAGCAGATCCGTGACGGTGGGCCTTCCCTCCGGATCTTTAAGTGTCGTAACATAACCTCTAGGTTTGTTGAGCATCAAATAAACCTTTTGCTGCATCGGCTGAATCAAGCGGCCGTTTAGTTTAATATGGTCCTTCTCCGGGTCTGCTTTGGCACCGATGGTGCGAACAACCTTTCCATTCACTTCCACCTGGCCTTGAAGGATCAGCACCTCAGCTTTTCTTCGGGAAGTGATACCTGCTTGTGAAATAAGTTTTTGAAGCCGTTCCTGCAATCTCCTGTCCCCTTCCGCCTTACACTGTTACGTTTATTCCCACTCGATGGTGCTCGGCGGTTTTGATGAAATATCGTAAACCACCCGGTTGATACCTTTCACTTCATTGATGATGCGGTTTGAGATGATCTCCAAAACCGCATCCGGTAAACGTGCCCAGTCGGCCGTCATTCCATCCAGGCTCGTCACGCATCGTATCGCGACCGCATCCTGATAGGTTCTCTCGTCTCCCATCACGCCCACAGATTTGACCGGCAAGAGAACCGCAAAGGCCTGCCAAACCTGTCGGTAGAGGCCGGCACTCTTTATCTCCTCTTCCACAATCGCGTCCGCCTGACGCACCAAGGCCAATTGTTTACGCGTCACCTCACCCAGAATCCTAATTGCCAGACCCGGACCAGGAAAAGGATGCCGCCAAAGAATGTCATCCGGCAGGCCCAATTCACGGCCTAACAGACGGACCTCATCTTTAAACAATTCTCTTAACGGCTCAACAAGTTTCAGTTTCATTCGTTTGGGAAGGCCACCGACATTATGGTGGGTCTTAATCGTGGCCGAGGGACCTTTTACCGATATACTTTCGATCACATCGGGGTAGAGGGTTCCCTGGACCAGGTATTCGATGTTCCCCAGCTTTTTAGCTTCAGACTCGAAGGTACGAATGAATTCTCTTCCAATAATCCGCCGTTTGCTTTCGGGATCTGTAATCTCTCGGAGTTTTTTTAAAAATTGGGAGGATGCATCAATATACCTTAAGTTAATCTTTAAATGTTTTCTAAAGGTCTCGATTACACGGTCCTCTTCGTTCTCCCTCAGAAGCCCGTTGTTTACAAACAGGCATGTTAACTGATCTCCAATGGCTCGATGGACTAAGGCTGCCGCCACGGTGGAATCGACCCCGCCGCTCAGGGCACAGACCGCCCGACTGGTCCCAACCGTTCCTTGGATCGCCCGGACCGTTTGCGTTAGGAACGAGAACATGGTCCATGTGCTCGCACAGTTACAAATGCCATAGATGAAGTTTTCAAGTATTTGGTTTCCATTCGGCGTATGGGCTACCTCTGGATGAAACTGTAGGGCGTAGAGATTGCGCTTTGTGTCCTTTATCGCCGCCACCGGTGAATTCTCCGTATGCGCCATCGGTACAAAACCGGGCGGCAGTTTTTGGATCTGGTCTCCATGGCTCATCCAAACAAGGGTTGAATGTTGGGATTGATTGGGAAGCGTGACTCCTTTAAACAGATCGGTCTCATCATCAACGATCAGTGCAGCCTTGCCGTATTCGCGTTTCGCCGCTTTGGACACGGTTCCGCCTAAGAGATGAGTCATCAATTGCATCCCGTAACAGATTCCCAGAACCGGGATACCCAGATCAAACAACTGACGGTCGCAGGAAGGGGCATTTTTCACATAGACGCTGGCGGGACCGCCGGAGAGGATAATGCCCTTAGGCCCTCGCCGCTTGATCTGATCTAGTGCGGTGTAGTAAGGAAGAATCTCGGCATAGACTTGGCGTTCACGAATGCGCCGCGCAATCAATTGTGTATATTGAGATCCGAAATCTAAGATGAGAATCCCGTGGGATATCATTTCCGTTCAGGCCTATTCATTCTTCCACTAAAATTCCCATTCTCGTCGATAATTAGGGGCTTCTTTTGTGATGATCACATCATGGACATGGCCTTCACGGAGACCGGCAGTGGTGACCCTCATGAACTTGGCCTTCTTTTGAAGCTCTCGGATGGTCCGGCAACCGCAATACCCCATACCCGCACGAAGGCCGCCGATCAGTTGGTAAATCATCCCTGAAAGCGTTCCTTTATACGGAACGCGGCCTTCGATTCCTTCCGGGACGAGCTTCGACTCGGGTTCAAATTCCTGAAAGTAGCGGTCTCGCCCACCCTGCTGCATGGCACCGAGGGATCCCATGCCGCGGTAGACCTTGTAGGCACGGCCCTGAAACAGGATGGTTTCACCGGGGCTCTCATCGGTTCCGGCAAATAAACTGCCAATCATCACCGAGCTGGCACCTGCCGCGATCGCTTTGGTTACATCTCCGGAGAATTTGATTCCGCCATCGGCAATGAGCGGAATGCCTGCTTTACTCGCAACCTCCGCGCAGTTCCTGATCGCCGTGATTTGGGGTACACCGGCTCCGGCCACGACCCGTGTGGTACAGATGGAGCCTGGACCCATCCCGACCTTCAGTCCATCGGCGCCCGCTTTGATGAGATCGGCCGCTGCCTCTGCCGTGGCGATATTGCCGGCAATGACCTCCATCTCCGGATACTGCTTCTTGATGGCCTTGACCATCCCCAGCACATCTTTTGAATGGCCATGCGCCGTATCAACGATTAAGAGGTCTGCGCCGGCCTTAATCAGCAACTTCGCCCGTTCCATGGCCTCTTCATCGACACCGACCGCAGCACCCACCCGCAAACGCCCACGCGAATCCTTGCAGGCTTGCGGGTATTTGATCTTTTTCTCGATATCCTTGATCGTGATCAGACCTTTGAGCTCAAACTTTTCGTTCACTACCGGAAGCTTCTCGATCCGATGCCGATGCAGGGTTTCTTTGGCCTTGTCCAGGCTGGTACCCACCGGTGCCGTAACCAGGTGCTCCTTGGTCATGACCTCGGATACCTTCAACCCCATTCTGCTCTCGAATCGAAGGTCCCGGTTGGTAAGAATCCCAACAAGCTTCCCGTTCTTCGTCACCGGGATCCCTGAGATCCGATATTTTGACATCAGACTCAATGCCTCGTGGAGCTTATGATCAGGTGAGATGGTGATCGGATCAAGGATCATGCCGCTCTCAGACTTCTTCACCTTATCCACTTCGGCTGCCTGTTGCTGGGAAGACCAAGCACGGTGCACGATCCCGATTCCCCCTTCTTGGGCCAGGGCAATCGCCAGTTTGGCATCGGTGACCGTGTCCATGGCAGCACTCAAGATCGGAATGCTGATCATGATTCGGCGGGTCGCAGAGGTGCGTGTTTCTACTTCCTTTGGATGGACTTCCGACTTGGCGGGAATTAGAACCACATCATCAAAGGTTAAGCCTTCTAAAAGTTGCTTGTCCTGCATTTATCACACTCCAGCTGATAGGAATTTCATGCGTCTTACTCTAGAGGATATCCTCTGCTGTCTCCACCTGGTCCAGGCTGGGTCAATCCCGCCGATCGTCGCCGGCAAACGTCGACGATTTTCGAGAGAGAGATTTAGCACAGTCTCGTCGTAGGGTCAAGTCTTTTTTTTGGGGTCAAGCGCCTGTTTACCATCGGAAGGTGAAAAAGTTGACTGCGATATCGGGACGGCCTGCTCGTGTGATTTCATTCATCTGCTTAAACTGCTCAAGAAACAGTGGACTTGCTACGTTCTCTGATCCGGTTTTGTCATCGCTAATTAGCTCCAGCGTCAAACGGCGATTATCGGCCACCCGCTCTTCATCCTGCTGGTGCTGCTGGGCAATCCGCTGCTGAAACACCGCCTGGAAACAGACGCCGACAACCCCGACGAGTACGCCACCTCCAATACTTACGGTGATATAAACTTGACCGCCCGCCCAGACATCGGTCGACAGTATACCGGCCATCAATATAGAAATTAAAGCGATGCAGACGGCACGCTTCATGTGGTAACATTTTACTCCGAAGCTAAAGAAAAGTAAATCAGGCAGGTCTTCGCTCCGGATCCAAGGTGTCCCGTAGACTGTCTCCCAGAAAGTTAAAAGCGAGAATCGTCAAAAAGATCGTTAGACTGGGAAAAATGATCAGGTGCGGATAAAACTTCATCGCTGCCCATCCCTCTTGGGCAAGGCTTCCCCAGCTTGCCATCGGTGGATGGATACCGATGCCCACAAAACTCAGTGTGGATTCGGCCAGGATGGCCGCCGGAATCCGAAAGGTCAGCGTCACGATCAACGGGCCCATCGCATTCGGGAGAATATGTCGAAGGAGAATACGCGTATGGGACATTCCCAAGGCCTGAGCAGCCTCTACATAAGCAGACTCCCTCAAACGGAGCACCTCTCCTCGGATGATACGGGCCACGGTAACCCAACTCACAAGACTTAAGGCCAGAAAAATCCCAAGAAGGTCCTGAACGATCATCATTTTAATGAGAATAATCAGCAAGAGATCCGGTAATGCATACACCACATCCACGCCACGCATCAAGCCGTTGTCCAGCCAGCCCCCTACATACCCGGAAACCGCACCGTACAGACTTCCGATCAGCATCGCAGTTAAAGCCGTAAGGATACCGATACTCAAAGATAATCGAGTCCCGTAGAGGAGTCGAGAGAAAAGATCCCGTCCGAGCGCATCCGTTCCCACAAGGTGTTTCCAGCCTGGGGCCTCAAGGAGATGCTGGTTGTCCTGCGCGTCATAGGGATAGGGGGCCAGGTAAGGAGCCAATACTGCGCTCAGACAAATGGCAAGAATCCAGGCAGCGCTGCTTGCCGCAATCGGGTTAATCATTATTGTTCGCAGTATTTTCTGCATGACTTAAAATTTACTCACTCCAATCTGACTCGAGGATCCATGACCGCGTATAAGATATCGACCATGAGATTGGCGAGGATGATGAGTACCGCATATACCAGCGTCACCCCCATGATCAAGGGATAGTCTCGATTGGTCACGGCCGTAATAAAAAACTTTCCCATTCCCGGAATCGAAAAGATAAACTCCACCACGAACGAACCGGTGACCAGCGTAGCCGCGAGCGGCCCCAAGTAGCTGATCACCGGCGTCATGGAATTTTTCAGGACATGTTTTAACATCACATGGAACCGACTCAGCCCTCGAGCCTGCGCCGCCTGTATATACTCCTTTTTAATGACTTCAAGGATGCTCGATCGCATCAGCCGAGCAATATAGGCGGCCGGCAGTAGGGCAAGAGAAAAGGCGGGCAGGACCAGATACCGAGGTCCTTCCCAGAGAGCCGGCGGGAAAAGGTGTAAGAGATTTGAAAATAGGAGAATCAACGCCGTGCTCAAAACGAAATTTGGGATCGCAATTCCTGTGGTGCTTAGAAACATTAAAAAACGATCCCACCCTGACCCCGGATGACTCGCTGCAAAGATACCGGCGGTGATGCCAAGGATCATTGCAATCATTATCGCAACCAGACCGAGCTGCGTCGAAACCAAAAAGGTATCGCGGATGATATCCGACACTGAACGTCCGAGATATTTGTAAGAGGGGCCCAGATCCCCCCGAAGAAGACCCTGTAAATAGAGAACATACTGACGCCAAACCGGTTGATCCAGGTGATACTTGGCTTCGACATTAGCCTGGATTTCCGGCGGGAGTTTTTTCTCCTGATCAAAAGGCCCCCCCGGTACCACATGGAGAATGCCGAATGTGATCGATGACACGATCAGAAGAACCGGAACTCCCCAGAGAACGCGTCTGATGATGAATCGAAGCATCCGTTAAGAGGCCCTTACAAGCACCGCGATGATAAATCCGGTTCAGGTCGCAAGACGATCGTTGGTTTGAACTGTGCACAGTCTACGTAAACGGTGATACAGAAGTCAAGATGCAGAGGTTCTGTGCTATTTC
>Ga0335085_10006073_pt1 | contig 19175 bp, 11 predicted proteins | sample Lox_Sample_45_FD_206712 | JGI IMG/M metagenome (GOLD analysis project Ga0335085, IMG submission 206712) | Soil microbial communities from Loxahatchee National Wildlife Refuge, Florida, United States - Lox_Sample_4.5 | ecosystem: Environmental > Terrestrial > Soil > Wetlands | place: USA...
CCGCAACGTCTTCCATGACGTTCAACGGCAGCACTGGACTGGATGATACGCGCCTGCAGTTGACCAGCGGCGGCGCAAACCAGGCCGGCAGCGCCTGGTACAACTCGCAAGTAAATATTCAGTCGTTTTCCACGGACTTCGCGCTGCAGTTGTCGAATCCGGTGGCCGATGGAATGACTTTTACGATTCAGGGAAGCGGGTTGACCGCTCTCGGACCAAGTGGTGGCGGCTTGGGTTACGGTCCCGATGCGCCTACCAATCCATCCGCAAGCGCCAATACTCCGATCGCCAAAAGCGTCGCGATCAAATTCGATCTCTATAGCAACGCTGGTGAAGGAGGTAACTCCACCGGCCTCTATACCAATGGCGCATCGCCCACGACTCCGGCGATCGATCTGACACCTTCCGGAATCAATCTTCACAGCGGCGACACCATGAGCGTACACCTGTCCTATAACGGCTCCGTTCTCTCCATGACCATCACGGACCCCGTCGCCAACACCACGTTCAGCACCAGTTGGACCGTGAATATTCCCAGCATCGTGGGCGGAAACACCGCGTATGTCGGTTTCACCGGAGGGACCGGCGGATCGTCGTCCAGTCAGAAGGTGGCGACATGGACCTTTACCAGTACGGGATCGACGCCCACGGCTGCCACGCCAACGATCAGCCCAGTAGCCGGAACCTACACGTTGCCGGTAAGCGTCACACTCACGGACGCCACTTCGGGCGCTGCGATTTACTACACCACCGACGGCACGACTCCCACGACCGCCTCGGCGCTCTACGCAACTCCATTTGCGCTCACGGGACCAGTCACCGTCAAAGCGATGGCTTCCGCTTCTGGCTACAATCCCAGCGCCGTCGCCAGCAACGCGTACGCGATTCAAGCCGCGACGCCGATATTTAGTCCGGCTCCCGGAACCTACACATCGTCGCAGAGCGTCACGATCACTGACACGACTCCAAACTCGACGATCTACTACACGTTGAACAACACCACGCCGACCACCTCGAGTTCGCTCTACTCCGGCCCCGTGTTTGTCGGAACCACCCAGACGCTCACGGCGATTGCCGCGGCTCCGGGCCTCGTGAACAGCCAGCCTTTTGGCGGCTTGTACACAATTAATTCCTCGGGCGGAACAGGGATCAGCTTCCCGAGCGGCTTCACCGCAGGCAGCATGACCCTGTTGAGCGCAGCGACCATCAACGGAACCAGCTTGCGCATCACCGACGGCGGCACCAACGAAGCGTCCGCAGCCTGGTATCCCACTCCCGTGAGTATCCAGACCTTCACCACGGACTTCACTTTCCTAATCACCGCAGGAACGAGTCCCACGGCCGATGGATTCGCGTTCGTCTTGCAAGGAATAGGTGCGACCGCGATTGGGCCGCTCGGCGGGGGACTCGGCTACGGTCCGGCCACCACGACGGGCACTCCGGGAATCGGCCAAAGCATCGCCGTGAAGTTTGACCTGTACAGCAATAACGGCGAAGGTGCGGATTCCACCGGACTATATACTAACGGCGCGTCTCCGACCACGCCTGCGGTGGATATGACCAGTTCCGCGATTGATCTCCACAGCGGGCATCCGTTCAAGGTGCACATGACGTACGACGGCACCAATCTGGCGATGACCATCACAGACACCACTACCAACGGCACGTTCTCGCAAACCTGGCCCGTAAATCTCCCGGCGATTATCGGCGGCAACGCGGCGTTCGCCGGTTTCACCGGGGGTACCGGTTCGCTTACCGCCATCCAGGACATTCAGAACTGGACCTTCACGACGGGTGCCACGCAGACGCAAGCCGCGACGCCGACCTTCTCTCCCGTGGCGGGCACGTACACCAGCGCTCAGAACGTCACCATTTCCAGCACAACCTCCGGCGCAACCATCTACTACACCACTAACGGCACCACGCCGACGACCTCCTCCACGAAATACTCTGGGCCAGTCGCGGTCGGCGCCACCGAAACACTGAACGCCATTGCGGTTGCCACCGGGTTCGCGAATAGCAACGTGGGTACGGCCGCGTACACCATCAACACCGGAGGCGGCGGTACCGGCATCAACTATTCGGCCGGATTCACGGCTTCAGGACTGACGTTTAACGGCAGCACCGCGCTCAGCGGGACGCGCCTGCGCCTGACCAATAGCGCCACCAATCAGGCTGGCAGCGCGTGGTTCAACACCCCCCTAAGCGTGAGCAGCTTTACCACCGACTTCACCTTCCAACTGTCTAGCATCGGCACCAGCGCCTTCGGCAACGGCATCACCTTCGTCATCCAAAACGCAGGCACCACTGCGCTAGGGCCTTCTGGCGGCGGATTGGGCTACGGGCCGGATAACGTCACGAATCCCTCGAGCAGCGCGAATACGCCGATTGGCAAGAGCGTCGCCGTGAAGTTCGACATCGTGAACAACGCGGGGGAAGGCACCAATTCCACCGGAATGTATCAGAACGGCGCTTCACCCACCACGCCGGCGATTACTCCGACCGGCGGCGTGAATCTGCGCAGCGGCGACACCTTCAAAGCGCACATAACCTACGACGGCACCCTGCTCACGTTGACCCTTACCGATCAAGTGAACACCAGTCAGACGTTCACGGCCAGTTGGGTTGTCAACATTCCTTCGGTCGTCGGCGGCACCACCGCGTATCTTGGATTCGCCGGCGCCACCGGTTCCTCCGTAGCCAATCAGGACATCGTCACCTGGACCTACTCAAGTGGAGTGACGCAATCGAAAACGCCGATTGTCTACGCCACTACCTCGCTACCCGCGGCCAGCTCCGGTCCCACGTTCCGTCAATTTGCCGACCCCGTGTTTCCCGACGGCACCGGCACCATCATTGACGCCACTAAGGTCGGCGACTACGTTACCTTTTCCGTGAACGTCCCCACCGTGGGCGTTTACGACATCAAACTTTCTTACAAGACCATCAACACCCGCGGCATTTCGCAGCTCTCCGTCAACGGCACCAATGTCGGCGCCACTTTGGATGAGTATCTGGCATCGGCAACGTTGGGCACCTTCGACTACGGCACCTTTAACTTTACCGTCGCCGGAACCTATTCCTTCCGATTCACCGTAACCGGCAAGAACGCGGCCAGCAGTGGCTATACGGTTTCGTTCGACGACATAACCCTGACGCCGCAGTAACACTGGCATTCCGCGCGCGCAGCTAACCGCATCAAGTCGCTCGATTTGCGACGATTTCGCCGATTCCCGGCCGTGCGCCTGCGCGTGTGGGTGTGACGTTTTCCCACGGGCCATCATCTGATTTTTCATAGACCAACGTCGAGGACCTGAGTGTATACTCCCGTTCCGTCGATTGGGTTGGACCTGCGTACGGACCAGCTAGGATAAATCTGCCCAAGCAGGTGTTGCTTCGCACAGGGAATCTCTCTCCCGATTAGGAGAGCGCCGCAGACATATGGCTGCTTCCAGTACAGTGAAATTATCCGCGCGACCGTTTCGGCCTGTCGCGCTCCGCTATGTCTTGGCCGTTGGCACGGTCTCCGTCGCCTTCTTCCTGGAGTTGCTCTTCACGCATTTCAACTTGCCTCACGCGTTTACGGCCTTCGCACTTTCGGCGATCGCCATCACCTTCTGGTATGGCGGCACCAAGCCTGGGATCCTTTCCGTGTTGTTAGCGCTGTTCATCCGCAGTTTTTTCTTCGAACCGGGTACCGGCATCCTTTCGGCGGCGTTCTATAATTCCGCGTTCCTCACGTTCGGCGCCCTGATGATTTGGATTACGCGTTCGCGCCGAGAGTTGGAACGCCGCATTGCGGACCGCACCGCGGAGCTCACCTCGTTGAACAAAGAACTAACCCTCGAAGTTGCTGAACGCCGGCTGGCTGAGCGGAATCTGCAAAAACAGAAGGAGCAGCTGGACGGATTATTCGAACTCTCGCCCGATGCGGTAATCCTTACTGACGAGAATTTCCACGTGCTCCGCGTGAATCGAGAGTTCACATGTATGTTCGGCTACAGCGCGGAAGAAGTGGCCAACCGTTGGCTGCCGGACCTGATCGTTCCGGAAGATCTGCGCGAAGCTGCCGTCGGTAATCGCGTCCGGGTCAACTCCGGCGAAAAAGTCTACCTGGAAGCGCAGCGCCAGGGAAAAGACGGCATTCCATTCGACACCTCGGTCGTCGCGTCGCGCATTCCGTTAGGCCGCGATCAGGTGGTCATCTATCTGATTTATCGAGATATTTCCGAGCGCAAAAGAGCCGACGAGAAATTGCAGCGCTCGGAAGCCAATCTCATCGAAGGCCAACGATTGGTACAGATGTGTAGTTGGGCGCAAGATGCCTCTTCCGGGCGTATCACTTGCTCCCCGGAAGCAACTCGAATTTTCAGCATTGCCCCAGAAGAGGACGCGACGACCGTCGGCTTTTTCTTCCACCGGATTCATCCAGACGACCGCGCGCTCGTCAAAGAGATCCTCGACCGCGCGCAACGGGAAAAAACCGAGTTCACCGCGGACTTTCGCATCGTTCTTCCAGACGGCTCGCTGAAAAACATTCACTCTATCGGCCACCCGGTATTGAACGAAAAGGGCGACGCGCTGGAGTTTGTGGGCACGGCGATGGATGTCACGGAACAGTGCCGTGCGCGCGCCGAACTGGAAGAAGCCTTCCAGGAAATCAATCGTCTGAAAGATCAGCTTCACGAAGAAAACATCGCCCTGCGCGAACAGATCGATCAGGCATTCATGTTTGAAGAGATTGTCGGTTCCGCTCCGGCGCTGCAAACCGTCCTCTCCGGTATTTTGAAAGTTGCGCCCACGGATTCTACAGTGTTAATCACGGGTGAAACCGGTACCGGAAAAGAACTCATCGCCCGCGCCATTCACAAGCATTCGCAGCGTTCCTCTCAGGCGTTTATCAGCGTCAACTGTGCCTCGATTCCTTCATCGTTAATTGCCTCGGAACTTTTTGGCCACGAAAAGGGCGCGTTCACCGGAGCGCTGCAGAGACGCCAGGGCCGCTTTGAGCTGGCGCAGTTCGGAACGATATTCCTGGACGAAGTTGGTGAATTGCCGAGCGAGACGCAGATCGCCTTATTGCGTGTTTTGCAGGAGCGGGCATTCGAACGCGTGGGTGCTAATCGCGTGATTTCCGCGGACGTTCGCGTGATCGCCGCTACCAATCGCGATCTCCCCGCCGCGATCAGCGCCGGAACGTTTCGCGCCGATCTGTTCTACCGGTTGAACGTTTTCCCTATTGCTGTGCCGCCCCTGCGGCAGCGAAAAGACGATATTCCGATCCTCCTCGAATATTTTGTCCAGCGCTACGCCGAGAAATTCGGCAAGCCCATCCGCAGCATCGATCAGAACACCTTGGAATTGTGCATGGCTTATCCTTGGCCCGGAAACATTCGCGAACTGCAAAATATAGTCGAGCGATCCGTGATTCTGTGCAGCGGACGTACGTTTTGGATCGATGAGGCCTGGCTCCCGGTTCAGCAGCCGGACCGCCCGGAACTACCCGGGGCTCTTCCGGAAACGCTGCAAAAACAGGAAAGAGAATTGATTGAAGCGGCTCTCACCGAAAGCAAAGGGCGAGTCGCCGGGCCCTATGGAGCAGCGGTGCGACTGGGAATTCCCCGCTCCACGCTCGATTGGAAAATAAAGCAGCTCAACATAAAGAAGCACAAGTTTATTTCAGAATCGTAACAATCCCGAGTTTCCATCCCGAAAAACCGGCACATGCCAAGATTCCGTCACCCGCCCGTCCATTTTCTCTTTCGTTTTCATCAACTTGCCAGTGGGCAATGAGTTGCACTCCCAAACGCTTTGAACCGAAAGCCCAACACCATGCGCGCGACCAGCACTTCGCCAATGCTCGGGTGCAAGTCAGGAGTCGATGATGTCGAACCCCAGAAGAAAACGGCCCGCCGGGACGGGGAATACTCCCTCGCTAGTCGAGAACATGCAAACCCTGAGCGACGAGAGACTCGTGATGAAGGCCAAAGCTGGACAGACAGAAGCGTTTGGCGAACTTTGTGATCGCCACTCCGCCAAACTTCTCCGAGTGGTTCAGCGGATTACCGTGAATTACGAAGACGCGGAAGATGCTGTGCAGAACTCTTTCCTGAGTGCCTATCTGCATTTGACGGAGTTCGACGAGCGCGCACGGTTCTCCACGTGGCTCACACGAATTGCCATCAATTCAGCGCTCGGACTGTTGCGTAAGCGGCGCGGCAAATTCGAAGCTTCCATTGATCAGCCGGATTCCGAGGGTCGCGCGCAAACCTATTTCGAACTGCGAGATTCCGCGCCTAATCCGGAACAAAGCTACGGACAGAGCGAGGAACGAGAGATTGTCGCTCAGGCCATCAGCAAACTTCGACCCACCATTCGAAAGACGATTGAAGTCCATCAACTCAATGAACACTCGTTGCGCGAAACCGCTCAGTATCTGGGAATTTCGACAACCGCGGCCAAAGCACGGATGTTCCAGGCGCGCATTTCGCTCCGGCGTATGCCGATTTTGAAGGCCGTCGCTGGGTCGACTTGGGCGAGCGCCGGGTAAGCGGCTCTGGGTATGAATTCGCTCCTTAAATGCTCCCACGAATCCGGCGTGGCATTCTGCCAGCACGCTCCGGACTCCGCGAATTCAACAGCGTAAGCAGTCCATCAGTCCGATCGAACGAGTTAGGTTCCGGAGCAGAATGACATTAAAGATCGAGAGGCGCGTACAGCGAGGATCGACGGTTTTCGTCCTCAGCGGACGACTGCAGGCGGAGCATGTCGCGGAATTGAAAAGACTGTTCGGCGTGGCCGAGCCCGATTCGAATATTGTCGTGGATCTGAAAGAAGTGCGGCTAGCGGATCGCGCTGCTGTCCGTTTTCTCGCGGATTGTGCCTTGGAGGGCATTCAGATCGAGAATTGCCCCGCGTATATCCGCGACTGGATGGAAAAAGAGGGAAAGCAATAGTCCCCAGCTCCACGGTTAAAATCAGCGCCGCACGAGATATTTCGGGTGGAGAGCTACGCCGAACGCAACGGCGGCGTTTTTATCCTTCGTAGTTCTCCACCACGTCCGGCGGGCGAACATGCGCTTTCTTCGGATCTTCGCCGAATTCGCGGCGAGCCCGGCGCTGGCGCAACAGGTCCCAGCACTGGTCGAGCTCCACCTGGACCTTGGCCAGGCGCGACCGGTCGTGCTCGTCGAGCGTCCCCTGCTGAAAGAGTTTGTGCTCTTCGGCCACAAGCTTCTCGATGTGTCCTAGAACCGGCTGGTCACTTCCCTGTTTGTTCTTTTCGTCCATGAGCGATTGCCTCCCGTTAGACGTTGGTTGGATGTCCCCGATCCCGCGTTCGTAACAAACCAATTCGGCAAGAATCAGACTGCTTCGCTGCGATCCTTCAGTTCTTGCTGCCGTTAATTTCCAGCAACATTTTCAAAGTCGCCCCGGGCGTGTGGCTGATACGCTCTAGCGCTTCCTGCCCGCGCTCCAACGGGTATTTCTCGGTCCAGCGATCCAGGTCCACTTCGCCCGCAATCAACAAGTCCAGCGCGCGCCGAAAATCCGCTGGAGTGTATGCGAACGACATCACCACGCGATGCTCCTTGCGGATGCTGGTCACAAAATTAAGCTCGCTGCTCTGCGCCGCCATTCCCAGCAGCAGCACGCAGCCTCCCGGCCGGCACAAATCAAACGCCATTTGCCGCGCGGGCCCGCTTCCACTGGCGTCCAGCACCAGATCAAAGCCACGTCCCGCCAACTTCTGCGCCTCGGCCACTCCTGGCGGGGTTCCTGTGTTCACTGCCGCCGATGCGCCCAACTGTTTCACCGTGGCCAGCCGCTGTTCGCTGACATCGGCCACCAGCAAATCTTGCGCCCCGATCTTTTCGCTCACCAGCAACGCCAGCGCGCCCATTGTGCCTCCGCCCACTATCGCCAATCGGAAGAATGGTACCGGAGCGGCGCTGCGAAACAGGTGTACGATATTCGCTAGTGGCTCGGCTAAAACCGCGCGACTCGCTGGCAACGAATCTGGTATTTCGTAAATCTGCCGCGAGGGCAGCGACACAAACTCCGCAAACGAGCCCGCGGTTTGATCCATGCCAAGCAGCCGCCAGCTCTCGCACAGGTTCTGCGTACCCGCCAGGCACGCACCACACACCCCACAACTGATCAGCGGATTCGCCACCACGCGCTTTCCGTTACTCAATCGCCCGATCAGTTCGTGACCCAGCACCAGCGGCGGTTTTCGGCGCGTGCTATGCCCCAAAAATCCGGAGATGTCTGAACCGCACACGCCCGCCAGCTCGATTGCGACTTCCGCTTCTCCAGAATCCACCACCGGCCGCGGCCGTTCTTCCAATTGCACACGGCCTGGCCCGACATATACCAGTGCTTTCATTTTTGACAGTTTATCCTCAGTTCAAGCCATTACACCCGTCGGACGAACGACATTCTGTCGATTCTATCCGATTTTCTCTGCTGTCTCGCATCCACTCTTCTTTGCGCGCGACAGCAAGGATGGACGCATCTCTGGAGGGAATGATAAGCTAACCGCGCTTTATTTCATCGCATCAAAACGTCGTACCAATTTTGCCATCCATATTGGAATAACAAGCAATGGGATCTAAACCCCTCGGTACCCCCGAACAGGCAAGTTCGGTTGTCGGCCTGGCACAACCCGTCGCGGCGCCGCTCACGCGTGCCGCAATTTTTCTGGTGCTGACCCTAAAACCGGGCCCGGAACATCGCACCACCATCCGCTCGTTCTGCGCGGATCTCGGCTCCATCCTGCGCGCCGTCGAATTTCGAGATATCGAAGCTGGGCTTTCCTGTGTCATGGGATTCGGTTCCGGCGCCTGGGACCCGCTCTTTGGCTCGCCCCGTCCCGCGGAGTTGCACGCCTTCAAAGAAATTCACGCCGGACCGCGCCACGCGGTCTCCACACCTGGCGATTTGTTGTTCCACATTCGGGCCAAGCGTATGGATTTGTGTTTCGAGCTGGCCACACAAATCATGGCTCGCATCGGCAGCGCCGTTACCCCGGAGGACGAGGTCCAGGGATTCCGCTACTTCGATGATCGCGACCTCATAGGCTTTGTCGATGGCACCGAAAATCCTCGCGGCCAAACCGCGGTTGATGCCGTCCTCGTTGGCCAGGAGGATGCACCCTTCTCCGGCGGCAGCTATGTAATCGTGCAGAAGTATCTTCACAACCTGGATGCGTGGAACGCTCTACCTGTCGAGCAGCAGGAACGCATCATCGGCCGCAAGAAATTATCAGACATCGAGCTGGACGATTCGGTGAAGCCAACTTCGGCTCACAGCGCCCTCACGACCATCGTCGAAGACGGCAAAGAAGTGAAAATCCTCCGCGATAACATGCCCTTCGGGCGTGCCTCGCAAGGCGAGTTTGGCACCTATTTCATCGGCTACAGCCGCTCTCCTCGTACCACCGAGCAGATGCTCTCTAACATGTTCACCGGGCGCCCTCCGGGAAATTACGATCGCCTGCTCGATTTCAGCCGTGCCGTCACCGGCAGCTTGTTTTTTGTGCCCTCCGCAACCTTTCTGGAAGACGTAGCGGCAGACTCGGACCCGGCGCCTTCCGCCGAACCACCGTCAGCAGAATCCGCCCCGACCGATTCGCGCAACAATGATGGTTCCCTTGGTATTGGTTCCCTTAAAGGAGAAATTCCGCATGAATAATCTGCATCGCGAGCTCGCTCCCATTTCCGATGCGGCCTGGGCGCAAATTGAAGAGGAGACGACCCGGACCCTGAAACGCTATCTCGCCGGCAGACGGGTGGTGGACGTGCGAGGTCCCGAGGGCGCGGCTCTCTCCGCCGTCGGCACCGGCCATTTGCAGAATATCGCGGCTCCGCGAGATGGCGTCCTTGCCAGGCAGCGCGAGGTGAAAGCGCTGGTCGAGTTGCGCGTTCCCTTCGAACTGGACCGCCAGTCGATCGACGACGTTGAACGCGGTGCCAACGATTCCGACTGGCAACCGGCGAAGGACGCTGCGCGCCAGATCGCTTTTTCCGAAGATGGCGCGATCTTCGAAGGCTATCAGGGCGCGAATATCGTGGGCATTCGTTCCGGAACCAGCAATCCGGTTGTGACACTTCCAGAAGATGTGCGCGCCTATCCGGAGGCCATCGCCCAGGGACTGAGCCAATTACGACTCGTCGGCGTCAACGGTCCCTACGCCGTGCTGCTGGGCGCCGAAGCTTACACCGCGCTCGCAGAAACCAGTGACCACGGTTATCCGGTGCTGGAACACGTTAAGCGGCTCGTCGACAATAAAATCATCTGGGCGCCTGCTATCGAGGGTGCCTTCGTCCTCACCACCCGCGGCGGCGATTTCGATCTGCACATTGGCCAGGATGTTTCCATCGGCTACTTGAGTCACACGGACAAGGCGGTTCGCTTGTACTTACAAGAAACGTTCACGTTCCTGCTGCTCACGGCTGAAGCTGCGGTTGCGTTAAATCCGTTCGGCAAGGTCCCGGCACGGAAACGCGCAAAATAAGTAGCTGCAGAACTTGCTTCGCGAAATTATTTCTTTGGCGCGGCAGCAGGCTTGAGGTTCGCGGCGGATTCTTGCAATCCCTGCACCGCAGAGGATGCAAGTTCATACAGCGCAGGATCATTCTCGCGCTTGGCGATGTATCCGTCTCCTGCCTTGGCTATTGAAACTCGCTCCACGCGCTTGCCACCATCCGACGTGACGGTCAACTCCAGTGCCGCGGTCGTGTATCCAGACGTGGGAAACTTCGTGGCCAATAGATCATGGATCTTGCCCAGTAGCGCATCAACGGCGGAAACGTCCAGTTTTTTGCCGCTGGCATCCCACCAGTCGGAACCGGAACGGGTCAGGAAATAGGATTTTCCGCTGTCATGGATTTCAATCTTTTCCGGGTCCTGGTAACCGAAATCAAATATTTTTTTATCGCGGAAATCCTCGAGAGACTTGTCCAAGCTGGTGCCCACGCTCGCCGGAACCTTGCAGACGCCGGAAACAGCGCTGCCCTCCGCATAGTAATCGTCTTTTGCTTTCCGGACTTGCAGCTCCTGCGTGCCAAACGTGCCGGTCACCTTTGCCGTGGCAAATGGACTCGCGGAGTGGAAGGCCTTTTCGTTCCCAGTATCCGCGCCGCCGCTCGTTTCCAGTTTTGCCTCTTTCAACGAACGAATCAGCTCTTCCACTTGCCCGCTATCGGCGCGATAAAGCCCCGGCCGCAGTATCTGCCAGCCGGTCTTGCTGCGAACAAACGTGATGCTCTCTTTGTTCTTCGCGATATGCTCCGAGAGTTCAATCTGGCTGGCCTTGTCAAAATCCACGGGAAGCAAGCGCTTGTCGCGCAGGTCGTCGGAGGTCTTGTCCACGCTGGATTTGCTGTAGATGGCCACCGTGAACAGCCGCGGGTCACCCGCAAGCACCGCGTAATACGCACTCCCTGAGGGAGTCTGATCGCCGATCAGAAGTTTCTTCGCCGTCTTATCTTTCAGTGTAACTGTGACTTCCAGCGCAGGATCCGCGAGCCCATAGGATGCGAGGTTCGAAACCTTGTCTTCCAGTTGTCGATCGGCGTTCAGCGAGGAAAGCGCATAGAGAATCCCGGAGACGGCATCGCCATCGGCAGCCAGCGCTTTCGGCGACGTAATCTGCCATCCACCTGAATTGTTGCGTGAAAGATCCACCGGTGCCTGGTCTTTCCGATGAATCGTCAACCCGGTGATATCCGCTCGATCAAGAGACAGAATCGTGGGTGGCGCATCGGGAGAGGCCTTGGCGCTGGCGCTCGTCTTGGTGCTTTGGCGGTTCGACCAGTACAAAACTCCACAGAGCACGGCCAGAACGAAAGCGGCAACATAGAGACCACGTAGTTTCATGACTTTTTTCTCGCCACGGGACTTCCCACTCCGCTCATGGTAGCGCGCTGCGTCCCGCTAGCGCCGGCGCCACCATACGGAGATTCCGCCGATAATCACGATCAGCGGCAATAGAAACTGGCTGCTGATCCGCATCCACCTCATCTGCGCATTGGTCAGCGTGATGCGGCGATCTTCACGATCTTTCGGGCGAATCGAAATCAGATCCTCGTCAGAGGCCAGCCAGTTCACCGTGTTGAGCGCCAGATCCCGATTGCCATTGAAGCCGATAAAGGAATTGGCCGCCCAATCCGAACTGCCCACTACCACAAACCGGCCCTGCGAATTTTCTTTCCCGGTGTTGTACGTTCCCGCCGCGCCGATCAGCAACGGTCCTTTGGTGTTCTTGGGATCGTTCACGTTCACCGAAGGATTATCCAACTTGGTGGTCGCCAGACTGGAATCCGAAGAACTGAACAGCTTCTGCACCGTGGTCTTCTCGCCGTTCTTGGTCTCCAGCGAACGCGCCAGCGGGAAACCCGTCACCCTCCGGCTCATATCGTTCACAATCGCGTGCGAGTCGTAACTGGTCACCAACGCTACTTGTGGTCCAAGACCGGCGATCTGCCCAATCGGATTGAGGTCGAGAATCAAATTACTTTCCGGCGTGACGCCCCAGCTTTCCAGCACCGTATTTAAGCCCGCGTTGTCCGCGATTTCCGCGCGCCCCATTTTCAACGGCGGGTTCAGCATAATCAACGCGCGTCCGCCACCCTCCACATACTTCTTGATGGCGTCCACTTCCGGTGGTTGGTAGTCAGACTCGGGACCCGCAACCGCAAGCACCGTGCATTCCGCCGGAATCTCGGTTTTGACGATCAGGTTCACGGATTTGCTTTCGTAGCCATCCTTCGCCAGAAAATCCTTCAAGTGCGAATAGCCGTTGCGAGACGAATCCTCAATCTGATGTTCCCCGCTGCCTTCCACAAAGCAGATGGTGCGCGTACTGCTCTTCAGATCGCGGATGAAGGCTCCGGTGATGTCCTCTTCCGTCGTCCCCTTCGTTTGTTCTTTGCGCGCTCCCACTTGCACCACGGTGGTGCCATAGGCGGTTACTCCAGCGGCACGGGCGATCTCTGGTTTCTTGTCGGGATCAACGTATCCCACGTGCACTTTGGGCGAAAGATTGGCGTACTGCTCGAGTTGGTCCTTGGCCTGCGCAAATCGGGAACTCTGGTCGAAATACGTAATCGTCGCCGGTTCCTTCAAACCCTTCACAATCTTCGCGGTCTGCGGAGACAGGCTGTAGCGCTTGTTGGAGGTGGCATCGAAGGTTTTGTTGTAGCGGTCCGCAAGCACATTCCCCGCCACGATGATCGCCAGAACCATCAGAATGTAGCTGGCAGCGAACAATGCATACTTCGTCTGGCGCGCTCGCAGAAATGGCATGCTCATCTCAGGATCTCCACCGCAACGATTCCATCGATCGCGTCGTCAGAAACAATCCCAGGAAGATCGCGGTCACGTAGAACACGCCGTCTTTTATGGAGAGCACGCCCTTCGAAAACGAATCGAAATGCGTCAGCACGGATAGATACGCCAACACCCGCGCCCACATCGACGGGTCATAACCGCTCACCCATTCCAATACCCACAGCAGCAGGCACACGCCAAACGTCGCGCCCCCGGCGATAATCTGATTCCGCGTTAACGTCGAGATAAACGCCCCGATCGCCAGCAATGCTCCCGCTTGCAGCAACAATCCCAGATACGCCACCGCCAGCGGCTTCCAATCCGGATTGCCGTACTTGAACAACCAGATAAAATTAATTGCGGTCAGTAGCAGCATGCTCGCATAAAGCAATAGTGCCGCCAGCCATTTCCCGAGGATCACTTCGACATCATGGATCGGCGAGGTCGCCAGAAGCTCGATGGTGCCGGTTCGCTTCTCTTCCGCAAACAGTCGCATGGTGATCATGGGAATCAGGAACAAACCGATTACGCTCACGTTCGACACCAGCGGGCGAATCACGTCTTCATTCAGGTTCATGGGGAACGACGAGCCGCGCATTTGCGATTCCATCCCTGCAAACACAAAATAGCCCACCACATTCCAGAAGAAGAATCCGAAAATCACCGCGAACATACCGAGCAGAAGATACGCAATGGGCGAAACAAAGTAACTGCGCAGTTCTTTCCGGCAAATGATCCAGACGTTCCTCATACGCTTTCCCTCGGAGTGTTACTTGCCACGGACTGCCATTCCGCCGCTTCCGGCGACGCCGCAGCGCTCCCAGCCTCGGAACTCGTGAGCTGCAGGAACACTTCCTCCAGGCTGACGGCTGCAGGACGCAACTCGTTGAGATCCCACCCGGATTCCACTACCGCGCGAGCTACTTCTCCACGAATCCCCTGATCGCCTTTGCCTTCCACTTCCAGGAAGGCGCCATCGTTTCGCGTTTCCTTTACGAGGACGCGACTGACACCCGGCACCCGCTCGAGCCGGCCTTGCACGATCGCCGAATCCAAAGCGCCATTCCGGCCCGCAACTTCCACCAAAATCGAACTCGCCCCCCGCGCGCGGTTCTGCAGATTGCTCACCGAATCCGTTGCCACCAATTTCCCTTTATTGATGATCACCACTCGTTCGCAAGTCTGCTCGACCTCGGGAAGAATATGCGTACTCAGAATAATGGTGTGATCGCCCGCCAGGCTCTTGATCAGATCGCGCGTCTCGTTGATCTGCTTGGGGTCCAAGCCCGCGGTCGGCTCATCCAGAATCAGCACATCCGGATTGTGAATGATCGCCTGAGCCAGCCCGACGCGTTGCCGGTAGCCCTTGGAAAGCTTGCCTAATACTTTTTCTTTCACATCGGTCAAAACGCAGCGGCCCAGAACAAAATCCACCCGCTTGCCAAGCTCCGGTCCGCGCAGCCCCTTGATTTTCCCCACAAAGTCCAGATACTCCGTCGTCCGCATCTCCAGATACAACGGCGGGGTCTCCGGTAAATACCCGATGCGTCGTTTCACTTCGAACGGCTGTTCCAGCACATCGAATCCGGCCACGCTCGCGCTGCCTGAAGTCGGCGGCAAGAAGCAGGTCAGCATGCGCATCGTGGTGGTTTTCCCGGCGCCATTCGGCCCCAGAAAACCTACGATCTGTCCTTTTTCCACGTGGAAGGAAATGTGATCGACGGCCGTGTTGCGGGCGTACCTTTTGGTAAGCTCTGTTACGGTAATCATTAGATTTGATTTTGGGGCGAGGCAGGAGCGCTTGTGTCTACCATCGCCGAGTGAACTTTAGAACCGTTCCGTCTGCGCAACGATACGATCCGCCGGGCAGCACGAACATCGTGGAGTCGCTAAGGAATTACTCAGCGTACTCTCTGACAGTTGCCCATTCTACTCAAAGCGTTTCGGCTGTCAAGATTGCGTAAATCCCACAGCGCGTTCCTTCCGCAATTCCACATCTTCTTTAGACCCGCAAATTACGGATCCGTTAGCAAGCTCACCTCACCCGAAATGCCAAGCCCCTACAATTGCGCGAAGGAAACCACGCACCGAAAGCCGCACAACATGAGTAAGGGAAGTACTAAGGTTGAAGTGGTCGGGGCGATTGGATTTGAACCAACGACCTCCTGGTCCCGAACCAGGCGCGCTAGCCAGGCTGCGCTACGCCCCGACACGTGCTCAAAAGGCCTCCGAGCACATGAATAAGCCTAACACAGCTCTGCCGAGCCCCACCAATCATTCTGGACCGCCAGGCCAGCATGCACAACCCGCCGCGATTCCACTATTCCGGAACCTCACACTCCCGCTCAGTAATAGAATTTCAGCCCGAATTGCACCAGCCGTGGCCCGCGGTCCTGGCTCACCTGCCCAAACGTGCCACTATATCCGCTGTTGTCGGGGTTCAGAAATTGCACGTGATTGAACGCGTTGAACATTTCCGCGCGAAATTCCAGGTTCTTCGATTCCGTCAGCTTGAATTTCTTCAGAAACGAGATGTCCCAATTGTTTATGCCGGGGCCGTAGATCGCGTTACGGCCCATATTCCCGAATGAAGCAAGGGATCCCGGTAAAACGTTCGTGGTGTCGTATGCCAGGCTGCAGTCGAACGACGACGGATCAAAATAGTAATTTGCATTCGTTCCTCCGCCGCACGTCGAATCAAACGACTGGATCTTGCGCGCATTGAACGTGCGGAGCGGACCGGTGATATCCACTCGCTCCAGTGCGTTTCCCTGCCCGCTCGAGCCCGCGTTCGAATAGAGCGTAAACGGCGTGCCGGACTGGAATGTCGCGATCGCGTTAATTTGCCAATCTCCCAGGATCACGCGCGACACGCGATTGCTTTGCAGCCGATTCCCAATCGGCACTTCCCAGCTTCCTGAAAACACAAACCGGTTTCGCACATCAAAATCGGCCGGTGCGCGATCCAGTCGCGGATCGAACGGATCGGTATACGTTGAGGAGCGCGCACGAAAGCCGGACGTCAGGTCCATGGTCTTTCCAAACGTGTACGCGGCGCGGAACGAAAGTCCGCGGGCGAAACGCCGGTCCACCGTGACCTGCAGTTCGTTCGCATCCGACAACCCGGTGCTCTTGTTGGTGTATAGCTGGCCAATGTCCTGCAACGTCGCATTCGGGTCGGTGGCGCCATTCACGCACCCGGAAAGTGGCCGCGCACAATCGATATTCAGATAGCCGAGATTGTTCAATTGTTGCAGCTCCACGCCCGGACTCGGTGGATTCACGTCCACGCTGCTGATAAGTTTGCGTCCCAGGCTGCCTACGTACACCGCTTCGATCGCGGTATCTTTCGTAAGTTGGTACTGGAAGCCGAAATTGAAGTTTTCCGAATACGGCGTGCGGAAGTGTGGATCGGTCACGTACGCAAAAGAGACCTTGGGCACAAAAAATTCGCCCACATGGCCGCTGGCGCGGAATGGATAAGGATTCGTGATTCCCAATGGGGTAAACGGATCCGCCAGCGTGTTGTCGGTGGTCGCGAACTGGCTGGCTCCGTAATACAGGTTGGAAATGTCTCCGAAGGGAGGCTGGCCGCCAAACTGCAAGTTCAGCGCGCCGTCCTCCAGATCATAGAAAATCCCGAACCCGCCGCGCATCACCAGTTTCGAATTGCCCAGCATGTCCCACGCAAATCCAAAGCGTGGCGCCCAGTTGTTCTTATCGGGATACATCAAGGCATTGTTCGGCGTGCCCGGATCGCCCGGATACAAAATCCCCGGAGGCGCATCCGGAAACACCGTCGACTGCGCATTCGGTCCGAAATACCCGAGAATATTGTTATGAACGTCGCTCTGCGGCGTGTTGTATTCGTAGCGCACGCCCAACACCAACGTCAGCCGCGGAACGATCTTGAACGTGTCTTGCCCGTAAAAGTAATACGACGACGTGCGGATTCCGTACACCGCGTTCGCCGTTTGGTAGTAGTTGTCTGGAAATCCGCCTACAAAGTCAGATAGGCTCGTTCCCGTAAACGTTCCGGAAACCGGCGCATATCCGTACAGGCCGAAGTCGTAGCTCCCATTCGTGTAGAAATCGTAATTGAAATTATTTTGTACGCGCCGGATATCCGCGCCAAACTTCCATTCGTGCCGTCCGCGGGGGATCGTGATGTGATCCTGCCCCTGGTACACCATGTTGTGCAGCTTGGTTGGCCCCTGCGGCGAAGGTCCCATATTGAATCCCGACGTATACATGATCGGCGGCGCAGTCCCGCCCGGATCGTCTGGATTAATATTCGTGAATCCCAACTCTGACGGAGACGTGGTGTCATCGGGAGTAGCCTGCAGGGTTGCTGTGCGGTTCGCCGATGCGCGCACTTCATTAATCCAACCGGAAGCGAAACTGTGTGTCCACGTGACGCTCAACACTTGATCGCGATAGTTCGTCGCAAATCCCGATCCCACCGGCAAATTCCCGCCCGACGATGCTCCTTTTCCGATGATGAATGGAAAGGCCTGGCGGACATCGTCGATCAGATACACACCCGAAAGCGTGTCGCGCGGCGTGAAATTGTGATCCACCCGGACAATCCCTTGATCTTCGTCGATGGCGCTCGTGGCACTGAACTGGTAACCGTTGTTGGGCCGGTTGGGCAGCGGCAGATATTTATTAATGTAGTTCGCGGAAATCGGATTCACGGGAATCTGATTGTATGGATAGGGATTGCCGCTCACGGGATTGACCAACTGCTGCCCGTTCGGATTCAGGCAATTCCCTGCTCCATCGAAGTCCGTGCCCGATCCGGCGGCGTTCGGGCAGAGTTCCCCAAAATTTCCCGTGCGTTCGTTCGCGCTCAAGACTGTAAGTTGCGGAGAGGCCTGCCCCTCGCGTCGCCGTGCCCCTTGATACGCGGCAAACACGAAGGTTTTGTCGTGCACGATGGGCGCCCCAATAGTTCCCCCAAACACGTTGCGCTTGAATGCGCTGCGTTCCGTCAGGAAAAAATCGCGGGCATTGAACACGTCGTTGCGCAAAAATTCGAACGCCGAACCGTGGACCTGGTTGGTTCCCGACTTCACCACCTGGTTCACGATTCCGCCGGAGCTGCGGCCAAACTCCGCGTCATAGTTATTCGTAAGAATCTTGAACTCCGCCACCGCATCCGGATTTGGACTCACCACGATGTTGTTGCCCAGGAAATCCGTGTTGTCCGCGCCGTCCACCAGGAATGTCAGAGACTCCGAGCGTTGTCCGCTCACATTGAAAGGGTTTCCCGAGCCGTCATCGGGGTCCGGCGTAAACACGCCCGCTTGCAGCAGCCCCAATTGCAACGTATCGCGGTCCACCAGCGGCAGATCCTGAATTCGCCGCGTATCCTCCACTTTGCCTAGCACTGCTCCCGACGTATCGATTTGCGCTACTTCCGCCGACACTTCGACGGTCTCGGTGTTTTGCCCCACTTCCAGCGTCACGTCCAGCCGTCCGTTCTGGTTCACCTCCAGAACGATTCCGTCCTGCACATTTTTTTTGAACCCTGCGTGCTCCACCGCCAGCCGGTAGGTGCCCACGTCCACCAGCGAAAACAGGTACGTGCCATCGCTCTCTGTCTTTGTCGTGCGGCTCACGTTCGTCCCCTGGTTCGTCAGGGTGACCACCGCCGACGGCACTGTCGATCCCGAGGAATCTTTCACCACGCCCGTCAGCCGGGCCGTCGCTTGTGCGTAAGTTCTCCCCGCTCCCACTCCCACCAATAGCAAAATAAAAAGGAAAAAAGCCAACGTGCGGCAAAGATGGATTCTCTGCATGATCCCCCTTCTCTGGCCGGGATAAATGATCGTATG
>Ga0335085_10006074_pt1 | contig 19175 bp, 10 predicted proteins | sample Lox_Sample_45_FD_206712 | JGI IMG/M metagenome (GOLD analysis project Ga0335085, IMG submission 206712) | Soil microbial communities from Loxahatchee National Wildlife Refuge, Florida, United States - Lox_Sample_4.5 | ecosystem: Environmental > Terrestrial > Soil > Wetlands | place: USA...
GCCCAGCAGCGCGAGCACCAGGCCGCACCCGGTCTCCGAGCCCTTCTGGTTCGGGTACGAGAAGAGGTCGTCGGCGTGCTTCCAGACCGCGCGGACGTTGTCCTCGAACTCGTTGGCCGGCGTGCCGGGCGTGGGGTCCCGCCGGGCCCAGAAGATCTTCTGGAACTCGCGGCGGTCCTTGTCGTCCTTCAGATCCTTCAGCAGCGCCTCCTCCTCTGGCACGAGCAGGACGTGGACGAGCTTGGGAAACCGACGCGCGTCGACGGGGGGGCTTTCCGCGGAGACGGGGGACGCGAGCGGGATGGGCAGCACGGCGAGAAGGGGGAGAACGTGACGGATGGAAGCAGCCATTGGGAGCCTCCCCAGGCAGACGGAGTGACGAAGGCAAGCATATCCCGAATCGGCTTGCGTTTGATATTTTTCTCTTGCGTTTGTCTGCTATTTCCTTCTATCTTTCGGGGTCGGCTACCCGTCAACGGAAGTCCCCATGACCCCTCCCATCAAGAGCGTCACCCCCGTCGACTTCGCGGTCATCGGCGCCTACATGGCCCTGATGCTGGCCATCGGGTTCTACGCGATGCGTTTCAACCGCGGGGCGTCCGACTACTTCAAGGGCGGCAGCCGGATCCACTGGCTGGCCGCCGGCCTCTCCTCCTTCATGAGCGGCTTCTCGGCGTGGACGTTCACCGGCGCCGCCGGGCTCGCCTACCAGCACGGGGTGGTCACGATCCTGCTCTACGTGGGCAATGCCGGCGCATTCCTCCTCGGCTACTTCGTCTTCGCCCAGCGCTGGCGCCGGGCCCGCGTTTCCACGGTGATGGAGTACCTGGTCGATCGCTACGACGAGCGCACGCGCCAGGCCTTCTCCTGGACCACGATCTTCTTCCAGTTCTTCACCGGGGCGAGCACGCTCTACGGCCTGGGCCTCTTCGTGGCCCCGACCTGCGGCTGGCCCCTGTCGTGGACGATCCTGGGCGCAGGGGCGGTGATCCTCGGCTACTGCGTCATCGGGGGCCTGTGGGCGGTCGTGATCACCGACTTCCTCCAGGCGGCCATCCTCATGCCGTTCACGGTCGTCATGTTCTTCGCCGCCCTCTGGCGGGTGGGCGGGCTGTCCGGCCTCGTCCACTCGCTGCCCCCCGAGATGACGTCCCTCGCCCTCCCCGGCTCCTACGGCTGGATGTACGCGATCTGCTGGCCGATCATGACCAGCGTCGGCTACAACACCTCGGCCATGGCCCAGCGCTACTTCAGCGTGGAGGACGAGCGGGCGTCGCGCCGGATCGCCCTCCTCTGCTGCTCGCTCTTCGTGCTGGGGGCCTTCGTCTGGTTCGTCCCGCCGCTCGCCATGCGGGTCCTCTACCCGGACCTCCACGCCATCTGGCCCGGCCTCGCCAACCCCCAGGAGTCCTCGTACGCCCTCGCCGCCCTCACGCTCCTCCCCTCCGGCCTCGTCGGGATCATGCTCGCGGCGATGTTCAGCTCGACGATGGCGAACGTCTCCGGCCTGCTGAACCTCCACGCCTCGATCATCTCGAAGGACATCTTCCCGACCCTCTTCCCGAAGAAGGCCGGCGAGGCGGAGAAGCTGACCGTGGGCTGGGCGGCCACGTTCGCGGTAGGGGCGACCATCATCACCATCGCCATGATCATGGCCGCCACCGGACGCAGCGTCTTCCGCGTGATGGTCACCTTCAACACCATCATGTCGCTCGCCTACGGCCCCCCCGCGCTCCTCGGCCTCGTGGTGAAGCGCACCCCGAGCTGGTCCGGCCTCGCCTCCTTCGCGGTGGCCCTCGTGCTCGGGGTCTACGGCACGTTCGTCCTCGGTTGGGGGCTCGTCCAGAACGTGCTGGTCGTAGTGCCGGCGTCGGTCGTCGTGTTCTTCCTGACGCGCCTCGCCCCCGAGCGAGTCCGCGAGCGGATCGCCCGGCGTGACGATCTCTTCCGTCGCCTCGACACGCCGGTCGACGTGGCGAAGGAGGTGGACCTCGCCTCCGACCCGACGACACCCGTCTTCCGCTTCCTGAGCCGGACGACCGGGCTGATCGGCCTCCTGTGCCTGCCCCTCCTCTTCACCGCCGCGCCCGGCGAGAGGGCGACCGTGATCGGCTACGTCGGCCTGACCCTGCTCCTCGCGGCCGGGCTGACCCTCGTCCGCGGTCGAGGGGCGGGCAGGCGAGAGGAGATGGCCCCATGAAGAGCGGACGAGCCGCCGCGGCGTTCCTGGGTCTCCTCGTCGCGCTCCCCGCCGTTCCGGCCCGGGCCGGCATCTCCCGGGTGTGGGCCGTCTCGGACAGCGAGAAGGTGGCGCGGGACGCGAAGGGCCATCCCCTCGCCGCTCGGAACGCGGTCTGGGACGGGACGGTCGTACGTCCCTTCGCCGCGCGGAACGAGATCGTGGCCTTCCAGGTGATCGCCGAGGCGGACGGCGCGGGCGTCCAGGCCCTCTCGCTCTCGCTGCCCGAGCTGCGCCGCCGGGGCGGAGGCGAGCGGATCGTCTACGCCCCGCCGGCCAAGGACCCGACGCTCTACGCCGGCCGGCCCATCCAGCTCTTCTCCGTGCGCGACATGAGCGTCGTCGCGGAGACGCACGCCTCGTGGGCCTGGGCGCCGGGCAGCCCCGCGGCCCCGCGCCACACCACCGGATGGCAACCCGTGCAGCTCGTGCCCGAGAACGCCCGGGCCGGGCGCGGCGGCTTCCCCCTCGCCGTCGGACCGGGGCTCGTCCAGGCCTTCTGGGTCGACGTCTACGTCGGCCGGGACCTTCCCCCGGGCGTCTACGAAGGCACGGTGACCCTCACCGCCGACGGGGCGAAGCGGTCCCTGCCCATCGAGCTGCGCGTCTTCGCCTTCGCCCTCCCCGACACGAACAGCCTGCCCGCGATGGTCTACTACGAGCCCTCCGAGCCCGAGCTCTACCAGGGCCGCAACCTCGACCCCGCGTATCACCGCTTCGCCCACCGCCAGCGGATCGAGCTCGTCCACGCCTATGACGAGGCCCGCGTGCTCGCCCACCGCGGACGCTTCGACGGCGGCGACTTCACGCCGAAGGCCGGCTACGAGGGGCCCGGCGAGGGCGTCGGGAACACGATCGTGCCCGTCTCCTTCTACGGACCCGGGCCCGATTTCGAGGAACGGGCGAGCGCCTGGAAGCGCGCCGACGCGTGGATGGCGTTCGTGGCGAAGGCCCTCCCGAAGGCCCTCACCTTCCTCTACCTTCCCGACGAGCCCTACCCGGCGCAGTACCCCGAGGTCCGCCGTCTCGCCGAGAACGTGAAGTCGAACCCCGGGCCGGGTGGCCGACTGCCCACCTTCGTCACCAAGCACCCCGTGCCCGAGCTCGAGGGCGCGATCGACATCTGGTGCGTCCCCCCGCAGGAGCTCGATCTCCGGGTGGCCGCGGCGGAGCGGGCGAAGGGTCGTCGTGTCTGGACCTACAACGGCGGCCGGCCCCAAGGTCCCACCCCCGTCATCGACGCGCCCGCGGCCGAAGGGCGCGCGATCGCGTGGGCCTCGTTCAAGCACGGCCTGGATCTCTACTTCTTCTGGCACGGGGTCCACTGGCAGCACAACCGGCAGAAGCAGGGCGAGCGGAAGCAGAACGTGTGGGCGAACCCGATCACCTTCGACAACCGCGGCCAGCCGCGGAAGCCCGTCGAAGACCAGGGCTTCATCAACGGCGACGGCGTCCTCATGTACCCCGGACAAGACGTGCTCCACCCCGAGGAGGACCGCGGGATCGAGGGGCCGGTCTCGACCGTCCAGCTCGCGAACCTGCGCCGCGGCCTGCAGGACCACCTCTACCTGACCCTCGCCCGGCAGGCGGGCCTCGAGCCCCTCGTGCGGGAGGTCTTGCAGTCCGTCGTGCCGCACGTCTATTCCGACGCCGGCGACACGGTCGGCTTCGCCGAGACCGGAGAAGCCTACGAGTCCGCCCGGCTGAAGCTCGGGCAGTCCCTGGAAGCCGCCATCCCGAAGAACTCCGGTGGGAGCGATCCCCAGGCGCCCGTCACCGTCGGCGCGCCTCGGAGTGGCCGTCCCCGTCTTTTCGTCGCGGAGCGGGACCCGTTCGCGGGCCTGCCCGCGCTGCGGGCACGGTGGGCGGCGGGAGAGCGCCCGGCCCCGGACCTGCCGGGCCTCGCCCTGTCCTGGCTCCTCTCGGGCGACGAGTCGTTCGCGCGGCGGGCGCTCGGCGAGCTCCGGGCCGACCGGCCTGCCGGCCTCAAGGGCTCGAACGCCTACGTGCGCTACCTGAACCGCTCGATGGCCTTCGACTGGCTCTACGGCTACCCGGGCTTCGAGGGGGGCCTCAAGGACGCCGTCGCCGCCGACCTCGTGTCCGGGGCGGAGCGGATGCTGGCCCTGCCGTCGCTCGCGGACCCGGCGCAGGCCTCGTACCACAACCACACCGCACGGGAGCTCGCCCTCGCGGTGTTCTCGCTCACCGCGGTCGAGGGCCACCCGTCGGTCGAAGCCCGCGCCGCCCCGCTCCGCGCTCGTGCGTGGCGGGCCTTCGACAACATCCTCGAGCAGACCGAGCTCGTCGATCCCGACGGGGGCTACCACGAGTCCACCGACTACATGCGCATCACCTGGGCTCCGCTGGCGATGATGGCCGAGGTGCGGCGGACGGCCACCGGCGAGGACCCTGCCCTTCGCTGGTCCGTCTTCCGCAACATGGGAGAGACGTACCTCTACAAGGTCCTGCCCGACGGGAGCGAGGCCCGCGACGACGACGACGAGTTCCCTCACCTCGACTCGCGGGACGACGTGGTCCTCGGCTACGCCGTCCACCGCTTCAAGGACCCCTACGCCGCCTGGCTCCTCCAGCAGCGCGACTGGCTGCCCGCCGAGTGGGCCAACCCGGTCCTCGAGTTCCTGTGGAAGGATCCGACGGTCGTGCCCCGGGACCCCGCGAGCACGAACGAGACCGAGCTGCCGCGCCACCGGCTCTTCCGCGGCATCGGCCACCTCGTGCTGCGCGACGGCTGGGGGAAGGACTCGACCTGGATCGAGCTCGCCTGCGGCCCCTACTTCGCGAAGCACGACCACCTCGACGCCGCCCACGTCGTCGTCTACCGGAAGGGCTACCTCGCGATCGACGCCGGGGCCGACTACACCGACACCGAGAGCCCGCACTACCTCAACCACTACCGGCGGACGGTGGCCCACAACACGATGCTCGTGTACCAGCCCGGAGAGACGTTCTTCTGGGGCGAGAACCGGTGGCCGGCCGCGAACGACGGCGGCCAGCGGATGGACTCCTCGCGTTTCTGGAACAGCGTGCGGAGCCTGGAGGACTGGCGCCGCACGCGCGACCTGTGGGACCGCTGCCGCCTCACCTCCGTGGCCGCCGAGCCCTCGTACCGTTACGCGCGCGCCGACGCGACCCGCGCCTACCAGCGGTCGAAGGTCGAGCGCTTCACCCGCGAGCTCGTGCACCTGCGGGAGCCGAACCTCCTCGTGGTATTCGACCGCGTGCGCGCGGCCGACCCGTCCTTCCGCAAGGCGTGGCTCCTCCACGGCGTGAGCCAGCCGAAGGTCGAGTCCCCGGCCGCGGGGGCGAGCGTCGGGAACGGTGGCACCGGCTACCGCGACGCCTCGCTCGTCACGTTCGAAGACGGCGAAGGCCGGCTGCGCATCCACTCCCTCCTGCCCCGGGAGCGGGAGGTGATCGTCCGGGGCGGCCCGGGCTTCGAGTTCTGGACGCCAGGCGACGAGCACGGCGGCCCCTGGGGCTCGGGGCAGAACTGGCCCCTCGACCCCCCCGAGGGCGGCCCGCTGCCCGAGGACCCGTATCTCCTGAAGATGTGGAAGACGTTCTGGGAAGGGATCGACCGGCTCTCGCCCTCGAACCGCCGCGCCGTGGTGCCGGGCGGGTGGCGGATGGAGGTGTCGCCGGCCGCGCCTTCGAAGGACGACCTCTTCCTGAACGTTCTCGAGATCGGAGACCGCGACGCCAAGTCTCCACGAAGGATCGAGGCCGTCGAGGGGAGCGACATCGCGGGGGCCGCGATCGAGGGAGACGCGGTCGTCCTCTTCGCGGCGAACGAGGCAGCGAGCGCCGAGGCGACGCTCCCGGACGTCCGGACGCGATCGCTCCTCCTGGCCGGCCTCGAGCCTCGGACATCCTACGAGGTCCAGGTCACCTCCGGCTTCGCGCCCGGTGCGCCGGTTTGGCGCGCCACCGCCGCGGCCGGGGAGGAGTCGACCCTGTTCCTGCCGTGGGACGGCGTCCGGGACGGGCGCCTCCGCCTGCGGCGCCTGAATTGAAGGAGAAAGAGGAAGACATGCTCCAGCCCCGAACCCGCCACTTCGCCGCCCTCGGACTCGTGCTCGGAGTAGGGGCGGCTTTCGCCCTCGCTGCCCCCCGCGTGCGCCCGCCGATGCCGAGGATCACCGCGCCGGTGATGTTCGGGACGCCGGAAGCGGACCGCATCCTCGAGGCGATGCAGGTCTTCCCTCCCGATAACGCGTGGAACCAGGACGTCTCGAAAATGCCGGTGGCCAAGGACTCCGCGGAGCTCGTGGCGTCGGTCGGGGCCGACAAGCCCTTCGGATACAACCTGGACATGGGCTTCATCCTCGTGCCGGAGGACCAGAAGCGAGTGCCGGTGAAGCTCCTCGAGTTCCCGAACGAGTCCGATCCAGGCCCGTACCCGGTGCCCGACAACGCGCCCATCGAGAACTGGCCGCTCGCAGTGAACGAGGACCGGGGCGCGCTGCCGAAGCCGGGCCAGACACTCGAGGACCTGCAGCGGAACGGCACCGGCGACCGCCACGTGATCCTCGTGGACCCGGTGAACGGCAAGCTCTACGAGTTCTGGCAGGGCCGCAAGACCGACGCCGGATGGCAGGCTTCGAACGAGGCCACGTTCGACCTGAAGACGGGGGCGCTCCGGCCCGAGCGATGGACCTCCTCCGACGCTGCGGGGCTCCCGATCTTCCCCGCCGTCGTGCGCTACGACGAGTGCGAGCGCGGGATCGTCGAGCACGCGATGCGCTTCACGGTGCGCCACTCCCGCCGGGGCTTCGTCCTGCCCGCCACGCACTGGGCGAGCCGCAGCGACGACCGGGCCTATCCCCGGATGGGCGAGCGCTTCCGTCTCCACGCGAGCTTCGACACCTCCGGCTTCCCGAAGCACGCCCGCGCGATCCTCGAGGGCCTGAAGGCCTACGGGATGTTCGTCGCCGACAACGGCGGCGACTGGCTGATGTCGATCTCGCCCGACCGGCGCCTGCAGGGGCTCGAGGCGCTGAAGCGCGTCAAGGGCTCGGACTTCGAGGTGGTGGACACCGGGGCCCGCGCGGTCGAGGACCAGCCGCGCTGAGTGCCTCGCCAAGGGTCTCCGACGGAGGTCGTCATGAAGCTCTGCATGATCGGCTGCGGGGAGCACGCCCGGGTCGCCCACGGCCCGTCCCAGGCGCGCTGCGCGCGCGAGCGGAAGGACCTGGTCCTCGCCGCGTGCTGCGACCTCGACCCGGCCCGCGCGGAGTCCCTTCGCCGCGACTTCGGCTACGCCCGCGCGTTCACGGACCCGGTGGCCATGCTCGACGCCGAGCGGCCGGACGCGGTCGTGGTCGTGGTGCCGGTGGAGCGGACGCTCGCGGTGGGGTCGCTGGTTCTCGAGCGCGGGATCCCTCTTCTCCTCGAGAAGCCGCCCGGCGCGACGGTGGCCGAGGTCGACCGGCTGATCGCCGCCGCCGAGAACGGCGGCCGGGCGGTGCCGCACCAGGTGGCCTTCAACCGCCGGTACGCTCCCTCGATCCGGGAGCTGCGCCGGCGGATCGAGGAGGCGGGGAAGCTCCAGCACCTCCACTACGAGATGACCAGGGTCGAGCGGCGCGATCCCGACTTCTCGACGACGGCCATCCACGGCCTCGACGCGGTCCGGTATCTCGCCGGAGCCGACTACGCGGAAGCCCGCTTCCGCTACCACGGGATGCCCGAGCTCGGTGGAGGAGTCGCGAACATCCTCGTCGATGCGGTCATGACCACCGGCGCCACCGCCCACCTCGCGTTCTGCCCGGTGGCCGGGGTGATGGTCGAGCGGGCCGCCGTCCACGCGCACCGCCAGAGCCTCTACCTCCACGTGCCGATGTGGAGCGGCGTCGACTCGCCGGGCCGGCTGTGGCACTTCACGGGCGGGACGCTCGCCGCGGAATCGAGCGGCGACCAGGTGGGCGACGGCACCGCGCTCTTCGAGCTGGGCGGCTTCTACCGCGAGACGGTCGCCTTCCTCGACTGCGTGGCGACCGGACGCGCGCCCTCGCCCGGCCTCCGGGAGTCCCGCCAGTCCGTGGAGATCGCGCAGCGGATCCGCGAGCGTTGCGCGGAGTACCGGGCCTAGCCTCGCGGGGAGGTCGAGCGAACCGTGGCTCGAGTCGCGAAGACGCTGACGGCCGTTGCCGGCTCCCTGCTGGCGTGCGTCGCCTCCCCCGCGGAGCTCAGCCCGGCCCGGAACGCCCGCCTCGACGCGTGGCGGGTCATCGGTCCCGGCGGCGGGGGAACGACGCGCCGTCCGGTGATCAGCCCCCACGACCCGGGGCGCGTGGTGCTGGGCTGCGACATGACCGGGGCCTACCTCACGGAGGACGGCGGCTCCTCTTGGCGGATGTTCAACCTCGGCTCGGTGCCGACGGCCTTCGCGTTCGATCCGTCCCGACCGCAGACGATCTACGCGGGGGCGGAGGCGGTCTTCCGCAGCGACGACTCCGGCCGCACGTGGCGGATGGTCCTGCCGGACCCCGCCCGGAACACCGTGGCCCGACCCATCGGCGACCACGGGGACCGGGTGATCTTCACCGACGACCCGGCCTACCCCGGCGCCGGCCGCAGCGTGACGATCCACGCGATCGCCGTCGACGCGGACGACTCCGGCCGCGTCTACGTCGCGGCGAGCGCCGCCGACTCGCCCGTTCCGGGCACGCCGGCGAGCCCGACCCTCCTCATCGGCTCTCAAGACGGGGGGCGCACGTGGTCGCGTGTGGCGACCTTCGGCTCGGAGAGCATCTTCGCGATCCGGGCCGACGGCGGCGGGCGGGAGGTGATGGCCCTGGGCGAGACCGGCCTCTACGCGGCCGGGGGGTCGGGGTGGCACCACTTCGCCGCGCCCGGCGCGGTGCGCTTCACGTCCGCCTCCCTCGGCCGGGATCCCCGCTCGGGCGTCGTCTTCGCCTACGCCACCCTGCCTCTCACCCCCGGCCCCGGCGGCGTCGCCGGCGGCGTGCAGGTGTCCGAGGACGGCGGCCACACCTGGCGCACGTCGAACGGCTCCCTGCTCGAGGCCGTGGGCGAGGTCGGCCGCGGCGAAGCCTGGGGCCCGGCGAAGGGCTCCCGGCCGTCGCTCGGGCCGATCGCGGTCTCGGCCCGCTCCCCCCTCGTGGCCTACGTGGGCCTCCGGGGCATCGTCCTTCCCGGCCGTGGCGGCGCGCCCTTCAATGGCATCGCGAAGACGGCCGACGGAGGACGCACCTGGGCCATCGTCCACGCCGAAGCCGGCGAGCCGTCGGCGAACCTCCGGGGGTCGTGGATCGAGCCGAGGGCCGCGGAGGACGGCCACTCGGTGTGGTTCGACTCCCCGTACGACCTCGCGGTGGCCCCGAACGATCCGGACACGGCGTACGCCACCGATCTCTTCCGTGTCTACCGCACCGTCGACGGCGGGAAGGCCTGGACGCAGGTGAACTCCGAGCGGCGGGGGGAGGACCGCTGGACGACGCGGGGCCTCGACGTGACCACCACCTACGGCGTCCAGTTCGACCCCCGCGACTCGCGGCGCGTCTTCATCCCCTACACGGACATCGGCCTCTTCCGCAGCGAGGACGGCGGCGAGACCTGGACCGGCTCCACGGCGGGGATCCCGACGCCCTGGCGGAACACGACCTACTGGCTGGCCTTCGATCCCGAGGTGAAGGACCTCGTCTGGGGAGCCTTCAGCGGCACCCACGACCTCCCGCGGCCGAAGATGTGGCGCCGGACCGACCCCGCGCGCTTCCGGGGCGGCGTCGCCGTCTCGACCGACGGAGGCCGGCACTGGACCCCGTCGAACCGAGGTATGGAGGAGTCGGCGATCACGCACGTCCTCCTGGACCCGGGCAGCCCGAAGGGGAACCGGACGCTCTACGCAACGGCGTTCGGCCGTGGCGTCTACAAGTCCGTCGACGGCGGCCGCTCCTGGGGGCTGAAGAACGCCGGCCTCGCGGACGACCCCCGCCACCAGCCGTTCGCCTGGCGCCTCACCCTCGCCCCGGGTGGCCCCGCTGCGCCGGAACCGGGTGGACAGGGCACGCTCTATCTCGTGGTCGCGCGCCGCAGCGAGAGGGGGCGGATCGGCGACGCCGACGACGGCGCCCTCTACCGCTCGGCTGATGGGGCGGAGCACTGGACGCGCGTGACGCTGCCCCCCGGCACGAACGGACCGAACGGCCTCACCGTCGATCCCGCGGACCCGAAACGCCTCTACCTCTCGGCCTGGGGAGTGACCCACCCCGACGGCGACACCGGCGGCGGCATCTTCCTGAGCGACGACGCGGGCGCGACGTGGAGGAACGTCCTTCCGCAAGGCCAGCACACCTACGACGTGACCGTGGATCGCCGCGACCCTCGAGTCCTCTACGCCTGCGGCTTCGACCAGGCGGCCTTCCGCTCGGCCGACCGGGGCCAGACCTGGACCCGCATCCGCGGCTTCAACTTCGAGTGGGGCCAGCGGGTCATCCCCGATCCCGCGGATCCCTCGCGCATCTACGTCACCACGTTCGGAGGCAGCGTCTGGCACGGCCCGGCGCAGGGCGACCCGAGCGCCGGGGAAGACGTCGTCCCCTGAAGCAACGGAAGGCGACCATGACCGCATTCCACCCTGCAGTGCTCGCGCTCGCGATGATCGTGCCGGCGGGACCCTCGCGCCGCGAGCAGCTCGTCGAGGCCAACATCCTCGGCACCCACGCCTTCCAGATGGCCCTGGCCAGGAAGGGCGGCAAGGGGGACCGAGCCTGCTACCCGGCGGGAGCGCCGACGGAGGTCCAGCTCGCGGCGATCGAGAGGCACCAGGCCGCGCTCCTGAAGGCCGACGTGAAGACCGTGCGCGCGTGGGCCGACGGGAAGGCTTCCACCTTCGACCCCAAGGCCGACCTCGATCCGCTCCTCGCCTCCCAGCTCCCGCTTTCGGATGCGCTGCCGGTCAACGTCTTCACCCGTTGGCTGGCCGGGAGGACGACGGCCCCCCGCGTCCACGTCCGGGCGATCGCGAGCCTCCTCCAGACGAACCTGGAAGTCGAGCGCGACGGCGACCGGCTGCAGGAGCTCTTCGCCTTCTACGCCGGCCTGGGCCTTCCCGTCTATCTCGGCCAGCTCGGCCTGCCCGGCACGGACGCCGACTTCCTGGCGATGGGCCGCGAGCTGGAAGGGCAAAGCTGCGCGTCGCCCTTCGGGACGGGCGCCGCCGAGTGGCAGATCGCCGGGCGCAAGAACTGGAACTGGGGCGAGAAGAACCTCGGGATCCGCGACGACAAGGTCCTGGCGCGGGAGCTGCTCGAGGAGCCGGCCGTGAAGGCCCTCGTCCCGCGGATCGAGGCGCTCCCGGCGCAGAGGATCGCGGTGATCGGCCACTCGTTCACCATGCAGCTCCACTGGTCGACGCCGGGGGCCTTCGTCCCGATCGTGACCGCGATCTTCGCCCGCGAGAACCCGAGGGTGGAGTTCCGGCAGTTCGAGGGCGGCGGCCTGACCTCCACCCGGGCCCTGAACCGCTTCTACGCGGACGTGGTGGCGTGGAAACCCCGGCAAGTGCTGCTCGTCGTCCTCAACCGGACCGACGAGGACCTGGAGAGCTTCCGCCGGCTGGGGAGGGGGCTCGCCGAGGCGGGGGCGAAGGTCCTCACCTTCGACGACGTCCACGATCCCAAGGGCACGCCCGCCGAGCGGCGGGAACGCGAGCTCGGCGTCGCGCGCGAGGCGGGCATGACGGTCATCGAGGTGAGCCCGCTCCTCGCCGCGGCTCCCGAACGCGACCGCTTCCTGTGCCTCGACGGCATCCACATGACCGAGCCCTACCACCGGCTCATGGCGAAGGAGTGGCTCGGCTTCCTGGTGGGAGCGCGCGGGGCGCGGCTGTCGGGCGGGCATTGACGAGAGAGGAGCCCAGCGTGGACATCCGGATCTTCGACACCAAGCACGAAGCGGGACGGGCCGCCGCGGAGCGCGCGGCCGCGGCCATCGGCGAGGCGACCGGCCGAGCCGGCCGGGCGCGGGTCATCGCCGCGACCGGGGCGTCGCAGTTCGAGTTCCTGGACGCGCTCACCGCGATTCCCGGCGTGGCCTGGGAGCGGGTCGAGATGTTCCACCTCGACGAGTACGTCGGCATCCCCGACACGCATCCCGCGAGCTTCCGGCGCTACCTCCGCGAGCGGATCGTCGAGCGGGTGCGCCCGGCGGCATTCCACTTCCTGGCCGGCGACGCTCCGGAGCCGCTCGCCGAGTGCCGGCGGGTGGGGGCTCTTCTCTCCGTCGCCCCGGTCGACGTGGCCTTCGTCGGGATCGGCGAGAACGGCCACCTGGCCTTCAACGATCCCCCGGCCGACTTCGACACCGAGGAGCCGTACCTGGTGGTCGAGCTGGACGAGGCGTGCCGCCGGCAGCAGCTCGGGGAGGGCTGGTTCGCGGGCCTCGAGGACGTGCCGCGCCGGGCCCTCTCGATGTCGATCCGCCAGATCCTGAAGGCGCGCGAGATCCTCTGCACGGTCCCCGACGCGCGCAAGGCCCGCGCCGTCCGCGACTGCCTCGAGGGGGAGGTGAGCCCGCTCCACCCGTCGTCGATCCTGCAGACGCACCCGCACACGACGGTCTACCTCGACCGCGACTCGGCCGGGCTGCTGACGCGGGTGAAGGGAAGCCCGAGATGAGGGGCGCCTTCGGGAGGACCGCGCGGGGGGCGGCTCTCGCCGTGCTCGTCGCGGCCGCGCTCGCCACTCTCGGCCCGTCCCTCCGGGGCGAGGCCCCGGCCGCCGTCCGTCACGACATCCCCTTCACGACGGCGGTCGTGACGCCCCACGTTCCCTGGGCGACGATCCTCCCCGGCGGGCCCATCCGGGGCTTCTTCGTCCCCCCGGTGACCGAGGGCCGGGACATGGTGGAGCTCATGCAGCGGCTGTCCCTCGCGCCGACGACGGTCACCATCGATCGCAACTGGGACGTCAACTGCTGGGGCCTCGGCGACTACTACGACAGCGAGCACGTCCTGCGGGGCGACCGCGACGACTTCCGGATCGTCTACCGCTACGTCGAGGAAGAGCTCCTGAGCGCGAAGCCCTTCGAGGTGCTCGTCATCCCCGGCCTCAACGGCTGGTCGCGATACACCCGGAAGACACGGGACGCGATTCTCCGGCGCGTGAGCGAAGGGGCGGGCCTCGTCCTCCTGCATCCCTTCGTGGGCGACGTGAAAGGTCATCCCTTCCTCGGCGACGAGCCCTCGGGGGACGGGCGGATCTGGGAGATCTCGCCCCTCGTGGGCGTGCCCGACGACGAGGTCAGCGACCGCGGCTATCCGGAGCCGAACCGCGAGGCGATCGCCGAGGGCCAGTGGCGGGCCCGGCCGCATCCCATCGTCGAAGGCCTGGATCTGGGCCTCGTGCCCTCCGGCGCCCGCGGCGGCCGCTTCTACCGCTACGAGGCGAGGGGCGACGTCGCGATCGAGGCGGCGGGGCTTCCGGTAGTCGCGACCCGCACCTACGGCCAGGGCCGCGTCGTGGCCTTCGCCACGGTCGGCGACGGCTTCGTCCCCGAGGCCGTCGACCCCGTGAAGACGCGCACGTACTGGGACTACTGGGAGTACGAATACTCCCTCCTCGCGCGCGCCGTCCTTTGGGCGGCGCGCCGTCGTGGGGGCCCCCCGCGGGGAGGGGTCTCTTCGGATCCGTGCGCTGACGGCGAGCTCCGAGGCCGGTCTCACCCTCGTCCTCGCCTCGCCCGGCGCGCGGGCGGTCGAGGTCGAAGCCCGGACGCGGAGCGAGAGCGGGCAGGAGCTCGGGACGGCGACGCGGTCGCTCGCCGTCGCGGGCAGCGACGCCCGGCTGGAGATCGGACCGGTCGACCTCGCGCCCGCCGGCTTCCCGGGTGGTCGGTCGGTCGTGGACGTGATCGTGCGCGATAGGGTGACCGGCGCCACATTGCAGTGGGGGTGGGCGGGAATCGAGACCCGCAAGCCGGCCACGCTCACCGGGCTGCGCGCCAACGCCACCGTCTACCGCGAGGGCGACACGATGAGCGTCGTCACTCGGGCGGCGGGCGACCTCGCCGGGCTCACCCTGCGGGTGCGCATCGGCGACGACCTCGGCCGGTTGCGGGCGGTCGAGGAGGCCTCGGCCCGGGGCGAGCGCACGTTCTTCCACCGCCTCGAGCACGTCCTCGGCAAGCGGATCGTCGTCTCGGCCGACCTCGTGGATCAGAAAGGGCGCGTCGTCGACGCGCTGCGTCACGAGCCGATCGTGGTCGCGGCGGCGGAGAGGCGACGGAACGAGTACCGCGGGCTTCTCTCCTTCGAGACGCCAGTCCACTACTTCGCCGAGAGAAGACTCCGCCTCCTTCGCGAGAAGGCCATGGACACGAGCTTCACGTGGGGCGGGGACGTCAACGACGAGCTGAACATGCCCCGCGGGTGGTTCGGCGTCTACTGGTACGACCGCGGGCCCACGAGCCCCGACGGCATGGAGAAGGCGATCGCCGAGTTCCAGAGGACGGGCGACGTGGCCTCGCTCCCCTATCTCGTGAAGAAGGAGCTCCATCGGCGGACCGGCGAGACGCGGTTCCTCGTCCGCAGCCCGAGCTTCGACGATCCGGTGGTCCTCGAACGCCTCTTCGCCCTCGGCCGCACCGCCGCCCGGGCCAAGGCCGTCTACAACATGGACTACTACTTCGTGGGCGACGAGGGATCGCTCGGTTCCTACGACGACCCCGTCGACTTCTGCTGGGGGATGCACACCCTGGCGGGCTTCCGCTCGTGGCTCCGCGAGAGGTACGGCTCGCTGGACGAGCTAAACTCCGAGTGGGGGAGCGGCTTCTCCGACTGGGAGGCGGTCCTGCCGCTCACCACCGAGGCGGCACGACGCGAGGGCCGGTACGCCCCGTGGGCCGACCACCGCACCTACATGGAGACCTCGTTCGCCCGCGCCTACCAGACGGTGCGGAAGGGCGTCCGCGAAGGCGACCCCGACGGCCACATCGCCCTCTCCGGCACGCAGGTCACGAGCCCCTGGAACGGCTGCGACTGGTACCGCCTCGACCAGGTCATCGACGACTTCCTCTCCTACTCCGGCGGGAACCAGTGGGACATCCACCGCTCCTTCGCGAAGCCCGGAGCGCAGATCGGCTTCTGGACCGGCTACGGGCGGAGCGGAGCCGCGGTGAAGCACGAGGTGTGGACGGCGGCCCTCGAGGGCGTCCTGCACCCGCAGATCTTCTGGAGCCCGTCGATCGTGAACCCGGACCTGACCTTCTCGCGCTCCGGCCGCGACCTCGGCGAGGTCTTCCGCGCCCTGCGCTTCGAGGGCATCGGGCGGCTCCTCATGGAGGCCGAGCGGATCGACGACGGGGTGGCGATCCACTACTCGATGCCGTCCGTCCACGCGGCCGGGATCCTCGACCAGCACCCGCGCGAGGAGGCGCAGGCCGAAGGACGGAGCTTCCCGGCGAACCGCGACGGGTGGGTGAGCCTCCTCGACGACCTCGGCCTCTCCTTCCGCTTCCTCGCCGCGCCCCAGGTCGAGGAAGGGGGGCTGCGGGGGAAGCGGGTCTTCGTCCTCCCGTACTCGACGGCGCTCTCCGGCCGGGAGGCGGCCGAGATCCGCCGCTTCGTCGAGGAGGGAGGCGTGCTCCTCGCCGATGCCGCCGCCGGCATCTTCGACGAGCACGTCGCGTGGCGCGAGGCGGCGGCCCTCGACGGACTCTTCGGCGTGACCTCGCCGCCCCCCCGCGCGCGGCCCGCGGCGGCGGAGCGGGCGACGGGGACCCTCCAGGTCACGGCGGAGGGCCGTGCCCTCGGCCTGCATGCACCGGAGCTCCGGGGGATCGAAGCCCTCGAGCCGGCGGTGCGCGCCTCCACCGGGCGGGCTCTCGCTCGCGTGGGTTCCGTGGAGGTGGCGGTGGTCAACCGGGTGGGGAAGGGCCGGACGGTGTACCTGAACGCGCTTCTCGACCGGCCGGGCGCGGCGCGCGAGGCGTTTATGCCGCTCCTGCGGGCGGTGCTGGCGGACGCCGGCATCCGTCCGGCCGTCGTCGTCGCCGACCCCACGGGCCGGCCCGTCCCGGGCGTGCGCGTCGCGCGCTACCGTTTCGGCGAGCACGAGGTCGTGGCTCTGCTGAGCGGCGACCTCGACGTGAAGGCGTCCTTCGGCCGGGACGGCGTCACCGTCTTCGAGACTGCGGGGACCGGCCGGTCGGTCCGGCGCGACGTGGAGGTCTCGCTGCCCCGCGCCGCCCACGTGACGAACGCCCGCACGGGTGAGGCACTGGGAGAAACGGCTCGCCTCCAGACCCGCCTCACCGCGGGCGACGCGCTCGTCCTGACCCTCGGCCCCGCCCGAAAGGAGCTGCGTCTCGAGGGGCCGGGCCACGCCGAGCGGGGGACCGCGCCCGCCTTCACCGCGAGGGCGTCGGCTTCGGGCAAGAGGCTCCTGCGCTGGGAGGTCCGGGGTCCGGACGGCGCCTCTCTTCCCGAGTACGCCCGCGCCGACGTCGAGCCGGGAGAGTCGGGGACGTTCGTCCTCCCCTCGGCGCTCAACGACCCGGCGGGGGAGTATCGTGTCCGCGTCACCGATGTTCTGAGCGGCGCGTCGGCCGAGGCGATCGTGCGTCTGGAGTGACGCCTTTCCGGTCCTGACGCCGACCGGCTGCGGAGGGGGCGAGTGAGCGACAGACGGCAGTTCCTCAAGGCGGGGGCGGCGCTGGCGGCGGTTCCAGCTCTCGCGCGGGCCGACGTGCCCCCGCACCTCTGGCAGGGTCACGACTTCGGCCCCGGGCCTTCCGTTCCCGACCGTCTCGACCAGGGCCCCTTCGGCATCGAGCAGGACGAAGGCTGGTTCACGATCGCCACGACCACGGCGTCCGGGACCCGCGTCCGCAACCCGGGACTCGGCCTCGTCGGCTACGCCTGGGAGGAGAACGGCCCGGCCCTCGCGGCCCGCGCGGGTCGGGAGACGCTCGAAGAGGCGGTCGAGAAGCTGGCCTCCCTGCCGTTCGTGGACGTCCTCTACATCCGCTGCGACTGGCGGGACGTGCAGAGCCGCCCCGGCCGCCTCGACCTCCACCCGGTGTGGGCGATCAGCCGCGACGCGGCCCGGCGCCACGGCCTGCGGGTGGCCTTCCGCGTCCAGCTCTCGAACCCCGAGATCCAGCCCGCGAAGCTCGCCCTTCCCGACTTCCTCCAGCCGCAGGTGCCGCTGGTCACGATCCGCTCCCGAACCGGTCGCGGCCCCGAGCGCGTCGAGCCCCGCTACGACCACCCCGAGTTCCAGCGCGCCTTCCGCGAGCTCGTCGGCCTGCTCGCGGCGGAGACGGACGGCGATCCCCTCCTCGAGTTCGCCGACCTCATGATGTACGGCTTCTGGGGCGAAGGGCACACGAGCGACTACCCGAGCCCGATCCCGGACTCCGCCCTGGCCGAGCGCACCTTCCTCGACATGGCCGAGCGGCAGATGGAGGCCTGGCGCCGCGTGCCCCTCGTCGTCAACACCCAGCCGGACATCAGCCGCACCGGGAATCGCGCGGTGCTCGAGCGGGCGGTCCGCGGGGGGTGCTGGCTCCGCTCGGACAGCGTGATCCTCGACGAGCCCGAGCAGATCGAGGAGCTGGCCCACCGGCCGCCCTGGCTCGCGGTGGTGATGGAGGACGGCTATCACCGGCACTACCGGACCGACGACGGGCGCTACCGGGTGGATCCGGCCGGGGTGGACGTCATCGAGCACACGATGCTGCACGTCCTCGACGTGGGCGCGAGCTACTGGTCGCTCTGGACCGAGGCGGGCAACCTGGCCCGCTACCGGGAGCGGCGGCCGGCCGCCTTCGAGGCCCTCGATCGCCGCATCGGCTACCGGGTGCGGCCCTCGTGGATCTGGCAGAGGAAGCGCGCCGGCGCGGACGAGCTGGTGGTGGCCTTCGCCAACGACGGGGCCGCCTCCGTGCCCGGCGTCCTGCGGGTCGTCGCCGAGGCCCGCGACGGCCGGACGCTGGCCGGGGGCGGGCTCGACGCGGGGCAGCCCTTCGCGGGGAGCCTGCGCCTCGCGTCCTTCCGGTTGCCGCAGGGCCTCGCCGGGAGCGAGGTCCGCCTGAGGGGCGAGATCGAGGTGAAGGGGGTGCGGCGGCCGCTCCGCTGGGCCTGCGCGCAGCCGCTCGACGGCGCCGGCGGGCTCGTGGTGCGCCTCAAGCCGCACGACGATCCGGACTGGCGAAAGGGGGTCTGATGCTCTCCCGAGGGACGCCGTTCAGCCCGGTCCCGAAGGATCCGCCGGTGTCGCGGGTCCTCCCTCGTACCCCACCATCGAAGGTCCTCCGGGCGGCCGGGCTGTCGTGCGCGGTCCTGGCCTGCGCGCCCCCAGCCTCTGCCGCCGAAGCCCCCAGCCCCGCGATGCTGAGGGTCCTCGCGCCTCAGCCCGAAGGGCAGCGCATCACCCCGTACCTCAGGTATCAGCTCGAGAGGGCCTGGGCCTTCGACGCGGCGCGTCAGGAGCGCTTCGCGCGCGTCCGGACCGAGGCCGACCTCCTCGCCCTGCAGGACGAGCTTCGGCGCAAGGCCCTCGACGTGATCGGCGGCCTGCCGGAAGCGCGGACGGCCTTGAACGCCCGCGTGGTGGGGACAATACCCATGGACGGCTATCGGATCGAGAAGCTCGTCTTCGACAGCCGGCCCGGGATCCCCGTCACCGCCCTGGTCTACGTGCCCGAGACGCCGGCGTCGCGGAAGCCGGCGGTCCTCGTGGCCTGCGGCCACTCGGAGGTCGGCAAGGCGTACCCCGCCTACCAGGAGATCGCGGTCCGACTCGCCCGACGGGGGTACGTCGTCCTCTGCTGGGACCCGGTCGGCCAGGGCGAGCGCAGCCAGTTCTGGGACGCCGCCCGCGGCCGCAGCCGCTACAACCTAGTCTGCGGCGAGCACGCGGTGCTCGGCAACCTCGCCACCCTCTCC
>Ga0335085_10006075_pt1 | contig 19175 bp, 17 predicted proteins | sample Lox_Sample_45_FD_206712 | JGI IMG/M metagenome (GOLD analysis project Ga0335085, IMG submission 206712) | Soil microbial communities from Loxahatchee National Wildlife Refuge, Florida, United States - Lox_Sample_4.5 | ecosystem: Environmental > Terrestrial > Soil > Wetlands | place: USA...
GTGAGTCCTAATGTCTATGGCTAATAACAGTTGTACCGATCGGGTCGTAGGCGCCATCCTGGCAAGCTGGCGATACGACATTTCCGGAATTACTCCGGATATGCGCAAGGATTACGAGCAACATTTTGCCGAATGTTCGCGCTGCCGCGCTCGCCAGAAATTTCATCGCAGTCTTGATGGCACGCTCGCAGTTCTTACTTCTCTTGCCGTTCTTTTCTTTCTATTTGCATTGGCAGCGCTCAATCACCTCAAGCCGCTGGAACATGTGGCCTTCAAAGTCTTCGGCCTTGATGTCGCTGATATGTACCACATGCTCTTTTCGGCAGGGATTGCCGGGCTCTGCTTCTCATTGATTGTTCTGGCCCTTGTGCTTACCGCTACGCCTGCCCCGAAGTACCTGGGCGGCATCGCTGCGGAACGCGCCAAGTTGATCGAAGAGCGGCTTCCTGATTCCATCAAGACGCTCAAGCCGCGTTAAATGCGGTTGAAGCGCCGGTGAACGACGAAGGCCTCCCGAACGGGAGGCCTTCGTTATTTGGAGAGGATTGCTTCTACCCTTTGAGCGGCACGCGCATGTCGCTGCCTGTCATCTCCTTCGGCAGGCCGAGGTTCAGCAGGTTGAGCAGCGTGGGCGAGATGTCGCGCAGGGAGCCGTCGTTGCGCAGGCGGTAGTTTTTGGCCTCTTCGCTGACGTAAATGAGCGGAACCGGATTGGTGGTGTGCGCCGTGTGTGGGCCGCCCGTAACGGGGTCGACCATCAGCTCCGCATTTCCGTGGTCGGCAGAGATGAGCCAGCTTCCATTCCTTTCCTTGATGGCCTTGTAGACGCGTTCAAGCTGGGCATCCACGGCTTCAATGGCCTTGATGGTCGGCTCAAGCTTGCCGGAGTGGCCCACCATGTCCGCGTTGGCGAAATTTGCCACGACGAGATCGAAGGCGGTGTCGTTGATGGCCTTCACGATTGCATCGCCAATGCCTTCGGCGCGCATCTCGGGAGCCAGATCGTAGGTGGCCACCTTGAGCGAAGGAATCATGGCGCGGTCTTCGCCAGGGAAGGGCGTTTCAATACCGCCGTTGAAAAAGTAAGTGACGTGCGCGAACTTTTCAGTTTCGGCCACGCGCAGGTTGCGCAACTGATTCTGCGAGAGAATATTGGCCAGGATATTGTCCAGCGACTCCGGCGGCATGACGAGCGGCAGTTCATAGAGCTTGTCGTACTGCGTCATGCACAGGTAGTGCAGGCCCCTGGGAATCTCGCTGCGGGTGATGGTTTGGTCGAGGGCTTCCCAGCCTTCGAGATTGCGGCCGCCCTCTTTGTTCAGGCCGCTTTCGCGCGCAAGCACGCGGGTGATCTGGCGGGCGCGGTCGGCGCGGAAGTTGAAGTTGATACAGACGTCTTCATCGCGGATCTGACCGACGGGTTTGTTCGCGGCGTCGGTGACGACAAAGGGAACCAGGAACTCATCGGTTGTGCCGCTGTTATAGCATTCCTTGATGCGCGCTACCGCGTTGGCATACGCGCCGCCTTCGGCCTTGCCGTTGACCATGGCGTCGTAAGCTTTGCGTTCGCGCTCCCAGCGCTTGTCGCGGTCCATGGCATAGTAGCGGCCGTTGATGGTGGCCACCTTGCCAACGCCGTATTCGCGCATCTTCTGTTCAAGCTGGGCAACGTAGCCCGCGCCCGCGGTGGGCAGAGTGTCGCGCCCGTCCATGAAAGCGTGCACAAACACGCGCTCCACGCCGTTTTCGCGGGCGATGCGGAGCAGTGCATACAGATGCTCCTGGTGCGAGTGAACGCCGCCGTCAGAAAGCAATCCGAACAGATGCAACTGGCGTCCGCCATCGCGCGCGCGCTGCATGGCCTGCACAATGGCCGCATTCTTCGCAAATTCGCCGTTGGCGATTGCCATGTCGATGCGGGTGATGTCCATCTGCACAATGCGGCCCGCGCCAATGTTCAAGTGACCCACTTCGCTGTTGCCCATCTGCCCGTCCGGCAGGCCGACGAAATGCTCCGACGCGCGAATCAGCGTGTTCGGAAATTCCTTGAGCAGCTTGTCGTAGGTGGGCTTGCGGGCGAGTGCGATTGCGTTGTTTGCAGTTTCGGCGCGATAACCCCATCCATCAAGGATGGTAAGGACGAGCGGACGCTTAGAACTGGGCACTAAGATACCTCTTATCAATCGAATTTTTCTTCTTTAGGATAACGCGGCAGGTTCGGATGCAGGATGGATGTAGGATAGTTGCCTGTCCTTGCGCTGTCATCCTGAGGAGCAAAGCGACGAAGGATCTGCGGTTGCTTTTCAAACTCCGATTGGCCTTTCACTTGCCCGGCACCACTGAAGGCCGTGATAGATTGGCTCGTATGCCACCGAAGAAACCGCGCAGTCTGCGAAGAGTAATCTTATGGATTTTCTGTCGGGCTTGGATGATTTGCGGCCTTGGAGCACTCACGACAGGATGTGGGTTCGCAATTTATAGGTCGGTCTGGCTGTACAGAAGTGTCCCTGCCGTGGGGATCGTCACGGGCGTTTCAGAGGCGACAAAGGAACAGGACGACTCTGTGAACTACGTCCCGACGGTCACATTCAAAGCGATGGATGGGCATGCCTACCGCGTAGTGTCTAGTGTCGCGTCGAACCCTCCGAGCTTTGAAATCGGAGAAGAAGTTCCCATCCGATATATCGGGAGTAATCCGTATTCTGCAGAGATCGATTCATTCTGGCAACTCTGGTTCGTCGCGGTTGTTTGTATTGGGCTTGGAATATTCTTTGCAGGTGGTGGATATCTACTATTTCGCTACGAGAGACGCTCAACCTCCGTGCTATAGTCGCCAGCATCGGAAGACTTCTTAAACTCAAAAGACATTCCGGGATTGCGATCGAGTGGTAACAGAAAGTTCGAACAACAACCGCAGATCCTTCGCTGCGCTCAGGATGACAGTGCCATTGGGGATTTTTAGAGTTGCAACAAAAAGGGCGGAGGCCTTGGCCTCCGCCCTCTTGTATTTGCATCGCTTGCAGCTTAGTCGTTGTAGTTCAGGCTTTCGAGGCCGAGATAGGTTGCGCCTGAGCCCAGTTCTTCTTCGATGCGGAGAAGCTGATTGTATTTGGCGATGCGATCGGTGCGGCTCACCGAGCCTGTCTTGATCTGGCCTACGCCGGTGGCAACGGCGAGATCGGCGATGAACGTGTCTTCGCTTTCGCCCGAGCGGTGCGACATGACCGAGGTGTAACCGTAACGGTGGCCGAGCTCGATTGCTTCGAGCGTTTCGGTGAGCGTGCCGATCTGGTTCACCTTGATGAGAATCGAATTGGCCACACCCTCTTCAATGCCGCGCTGCAGGCGCTTCACGTTGGTTACGAACAGGTCGTCGCCGACGAGCTGAATGCGGCTGCCGAGCTTGTCGGTAAGCGCGCGCCAACCGGCCCAGTCATCTTCGGCAAGACCGTCTTCAAGAGAAACGATCGGATACTGGCGGCTCCAGTTGTCCCAGAAGCTGACCATTTCGTCGCTTCCGAGCTCGCGCTTGTCGCTCTTCTTGAAGACGTACTTGTTCTTTTCCTTGTCGTAGAACTCGCTCGATGCGGGGTCGAGAGCGATGGCGATCTGCTCGCCCGGCGTGTAACCGGCCTGCTGAATCGCTTCGAGGATCAGCTCGATGGCTTCATCGTTTGCCTTGAGCGAAGGAGCAAAGCCGCCTTCATCGCCGACCGCGGTGTTGTAGCCCTTCTTCTTCAACACGCTCTTCAAGGTGTGGAAGGTCTCGGCTGACCAGCGCAGCGCTTCGCTGAAGCGCTCTGCGCCCACGGGCATGATCATGAATTCCTGGAAGTCGACGTTCGAGTCAGCGTGCGCGCCGCCGTTGAGCACGTTCAGCATGGGGGTTGGCAGGATGCTGGCATTGACGCCGCCGAGGTAGCGGTAGAGAGGAATCTCAAGCGTCTGCGCAACCGAGCGGGCGCAAGCCATCGACACAGCGAGGATGGCATTGGCGCCAAGCTTGCCCTTGTTGGGCGTGCCGTCGAGCGCAATCATGGTCTGGTCGATGAGTCGCTGGTTGGCAGCGTCCATGCCTTCCAGTTCGGGCCCGATGACGGTTTCAACGTTCTCAACCGCCTGCAGAACGCCCTTGCCGAGGTAGTGGGTCTTGTCGCCGTCACGAAGTTCAACGGCCTCGTGTTCGCCGGTTGATGCGCCTGAAGGCACAATGGCGCGGCCCATCGCACCGCTCTCAAGTATTACATCCGCCTCAACGGTGGGATTTCCGCGCGAGTCAAGAACTTCGCGGGCACGAATGGCAATAATTTCAGTCATGTTACTCCTCATGATGCGATGCAGCAGCCGGTCATTCAGTTTCGGACGGCGATCCACGGCAAGAGCCTCTCCGGCGGCGCTTTGTATTGAACTCAAAAGCTCCTGCACAATCGGAATCTCCTCTCACTGCTGAGAACGAAAAAGCAAAAGTTTACCGTTCAGATTTTAACAAGCCAGGCGGCACCGATTAGTGTGGCATCGATCACATTGCGCCTGGCGGCTGATGAACGGAAGCCGGACGCCGGCCGGACGAAATCGGCGATGACGTCGGGAGATTCGGGGTAACTTGATTGATTCTTGTCCTGACAGGCACTCTTCCGCGCCGTGTTAAGTTATCGACGATCGACCTGCGCTAGCCTTAACTTGGGCGAGTTGTCCAGTGTTGCACATGTTGGAAAGTGTGCCGCTTTGCACCGTAACTCTTTACCCGAAGCAGGGTCTAAGAGAGCAAGGAAACTCTCGCCAGGATGCCCTTGGGCGTTTGGAAAGGGCCCCGGAAATGGAGATTCGCATGAACCGGTCGATTCTTGTCTGCGCGTTGATGTTCGCGGCCGCTGCATCGCTTGCAGCGCAGCAGGCCGGCCAGTCTGGCCTATACCAGGGGACTTCGAATCCCCCTTCGAACGACACCATCGTGTCGGAGCCGCCGGCGGAAGCCGCGCCTGCGCAGACAGCGGCCGGGACAACCGAAGCCGCGCCGACCGCTGCAGAAAAACCCTCGGCGGCGCATCGGTACGCGCAGAATGCCGAACAGGTCCAGGATCGGGTCCAAATTCAGACCCAGGCCGTTCAGCCGCAGCCTGCCGGTGCGGACGATGCCGCGTCGATTGACGGCACTGATAGCGGTATTGTGCAGATAGCGCCAGACCCGCAGACCGGACCGGAGCTAAACCGGCGCGCGGTGGCGGATCCTGATGGCGACATCGTTCACCCGTCTCCGCTTGGTCCGAACGAACTGGGAGAGGGAACAGCGATTCGTGTTCGCCTTCTTAACTCCGTTTCAACGAATTTCAGCCGCGCGGGCGAATCGTTTCGCAGCCGCGTGGCTTCAGACGTAATGCAGGACGACCGGGTGTTGATTCCGGCGGGCTCTGAGATCGATGGACGCATTACGCATGTTTCCACCGGCAGCTTCGGCGGGCATGGGTCGATAAGCCTTGTTCCCGACACCGTGATTCTTCCGGACGGTTCGCGATTCAGAATGTACGGGCAGGTAACGGCAACACCCGGCTCGAATACAAAGGTGGGGAGCGAAGGCGCGATCGATCCCGGGTCGCGCCTAAAGCGCAACGGCATTGAGTACGGTGGCGCGGTAGGGGCCGGGGCCGTAACCGGCGCGGTGCTGGGCGGCCCAGCGGGCGCTCTGGCAGGCTCGCTGATAGGCGCCGGCGTCATCACTGCGCACCTTCTTATCAGCCATCCGCAGGCCACGCTCGACGAAGGAACTTATCTGCAGTTCGCGCTGACGGAACGTCTGAACCTGGTTCCGGCAACCGTCACCGGCAACTGATGCACGAGACAGTAGTCAGCTTTCAGTTGTCAGTTTATTCGTGCGCATGGAGCTGCAATCATCCGGGTCATCTGGCCCCGGGGAGCGGTCGAAGTTTCCGCCTGAATTCCAAATTCGAACCCACGCCGCGAGAATTCTCGCGCCCTCAATTTCCCTCGCCATTTAAACTTGTGACTTAGCGGCTAACGACAGAAGCCGCAAGTCAGGCACGTTATGGATAAATTCGTCATACGCGGCGGCAATCCGCTGGTGGGCACAATTCGCGTCTCCGGCGCCAAGAACTCGGCACTGCCGTGCATGGCCGCGGCGATCCTGACCGAAGACGAGGTCACGCTCGAAAACATCCCGAAAGTACGCGACATTGAAACCGAACGCAAACTGCTGGCTTCAATGGGCGCGGTGGTCAGCCCGCGCGAAGGCAGCGCTCGTGATTGCGTGACGTTGAGCTGTCGCACTCTATCCGATCCGGTGGCGCGGTACGAGATTGTGAAGACCATGCGAGCGAGCTCGCTTGTGCTTGGGCCGCTGGTGGCGCGCGCGGGAGTGGCGCGTGTGGCCATGCCCGGAGGATGCGCAATCGGCGGCAGGCCGATCGATCTGCACATCAAGGGTCTCGAGAAGATGGGCGCCGCAATTAAACAGGAGCACGGCTACCTTGAGGCACGCGCAGACCGGCTGAAGGGCGCGCACCTGGTGTTCGACAAGATCACCGTTACGGGCACTGAAGACTTGCTGATGGCTGCTGTGCTTGCCGAGGGCGAAACGCTGATGGAAAACTGCGCGCGTGAACCTGAAGTTGCGGATCTTGCCGCTTTGCTTACCGCGATGGGTGCTGAAATCGAGGGCGCGGGCACGCCGACCATCCACGTTAAGGGCGTCAGCAGCCTGCACGGCGCGCGCTACCGCATCAATCCCGATCGCATTGAGGCGGGAACGTTCTTGATTGCCGGCGCCATTACGGGCGGCGATCTTACCGTGACCAACTGCACCCCGTCGCATCTTGGCGCGGTATTGAACAAGCTGGATGAGACCGGGGTTCACGTTGAGATCACCGGAGCCGATTCCGTGCGCGTACGAGCGGCTGAGCGCCTGCGCGCCGCCGATATTTCCACGGAAGAATACCCTGGCTTTCCGACGGACATGCAGGCCCAGTACATGGCGCTTGTTACGCAAGCCGAAGGCACCAGCCAGGTAAGGGAAAACATCTTTGAGAATCGTTTTATGCATGTGCAGGAACTGGTGCGCATGGGCGCCAGCATCAAGGTGGATGGAAGCGCGGCAACGGTGCGAGGCCCGTCGAAGCTTTCGGCGGCGGCGGTGATGTGTTCCGATCTGCGCGCGTCGGCGTCGCTGGTGCTGGCGGCGCTTGTCGCCGAAGGCGAATCGATTCTCGACCGCGTGTATCACATGGATCGCGGTTACGAGCGCATCGAAGAGAAGCTTCGCAGCGTGGGCGCAGAGATCCAACGCATGGGAAATGTATTTCCTGCCCGGGAATAATTGAAGAGCGAAGCGTAGGTCCAGGGCCGTTTTGCCGGAAATCAAAAGCGGAGCGAATGCCCCGCTGACTTGCTTTTGTGCAGGATGTTCGACCTGATTACTGGATCTCGATCACGTCTGTAGCCGAAGCCGCAGCCACATCGGCGCGCTCCATCACCTTCTCTGCAATCTTGTAAAACTCGATAGCCTGCGGGCTCTTGGGGCCTGCAAGCGAGACGGGCATGCCGCGGTCGCCGCCTTCGCGAATGGCGGGAACGAGCTCAATGGAACCCAGGAAGGGAACATTGAACTGCTTTGCGGTTCGCTCCGCGCCGCCCTTGGAGAAGATGTCGATCTGGTGCTGGCAGTGCGGGCAGGTAAAGTGGCTCATGTTCTCCACAATGCCGAGCACGTCGACATTTACCTGGGCAAACATCTCCAGCGCCTTGCGCGCATCCTCAAGGCTCACGTCGCTGGGCGTGGACACAACAATGGCGCCGGTAAGCGGTACAGTCTGCACAAGCGAGATCACCACATCGCCCGTGCCCGGGGGCAGGTCGATGACGAGGTAGTCGAGCTCGCCCCATTCCACCTGCTGCAAGAACTGGCGGATGATCTGATGCAGCATCGGTCCGCGCATCACCAGCGGCTTGTCGCCGGGCGAAATGTAGCCAATGGAGATGGTCTTGATGCCATGCGTATCGTTGGGCTGGATCATATTGCCTGCGCCGACGCGCGGCTGCTGCGATGAGCCCATCATGAGCGGAACATTAGGCCCGTAGACGTCCGCGTCGATCAATCCGACGCGCTTGCCGAGTTTTGAGAGCGCGATGGCGAGGTTGACCGCGACGGTGGTCTTACCCACTCCGCCCTTGCCGGAACCGACCGCAATAATCTTTGAAACACCGGGCAAAGCAACCGGCACAGGCATGGCATGAGAGTGGGCCATCAGTAAAACTCCTTGTTCAATCCTCGTTCAAACTGCTATCGCTGCTGCTCGAACCTGGAGCGAAGGTTTGGCCGCACACTCAAGCTGCCACGCAGCGGTGCGGCCTGTCTAAATTTTACAGGAGGCGCGGGTCGCATTGCGGCGGCGGGCAAGAACCGATGCAAGCGGATCTTGCCCGGCTGTTCGCAGGCATCACCGCCGGGTACGGGGCTTTCTCATGGTTCTTTCTGGGACGCGGCGTCCTGAACCGCGGTGGCCTGGCGCTCTTGAGAACGGCGAGCGTGCTCGCGTTCGCGGTGTTGGCGGCGGCGTAGCGCATCGGCGTGGCGGCGAATCTCATCTGGCGTCTCCGGCAGAAGCTCGGGCACGGTTTGCAGCCGCCCATGCTCGTCGACCGCAACGAATACCAGGTATGCGCTGGCAACGTGGACAACTCCCCCGGTGCGGGTATTTTCGGCCCAGACCTTGACCCCAACTTCCATTGAGCTGGTGAAAGCGCGGTTCACGCTCGATTTCAACGTAAGCAGGTCACCCAGTCGCACCGGGCGGATGAAGTCGATATGGTCCATTGCGGCCGTCACCACATGAGTTCGTGAATGGCGATACGCCGCCATGGCGCCCGTCAGATCGATAAAGTGCATCAGACGCCCACCCAGCAGGTTACCAAGCGTGTTGGTGTCGTTGGGCAGGATGATCTCAGTCATCTCAGACTGTGTGCTGGCTACGGTACGGATCAGGCGGGTTCTTGCTGGCTCGTTCATCGGCATTCACTCCGTACATCGGCTGCCTATCGTGCCCTTGCGGCTACAATGAGAATATCGGCGCAGTGCAAGGTTGGTACGTGCAACTCGGGCAAGTGCAATACTGATACAGTTTGGGCAATCGCAGTCAATTAATCAAATCATCATGGCCGGGAATCCTGGCCGGATCTGGACCAATGGATAAGATAGCAGCACTCAAAGAGATTCTGGCGATGGATCCGAAGAACAGTTTTGCCCGCTACGGCGTGGCCATGGAACTGGTGAAGCGTGGCGAAACCGATGCCGCTCTCGAAGAATATTCGACGCTTCTGGCGAACGACCCGGATTACACCGCAGGGTACTTTATGTCGGCACAGACACTGAGCGCGGCCGGCAGGAAGGCGGAAGCAGTTGAGAGGCTGAAGGCCGGCGTTGCATCGGCGGCGCGTGCCGGTAACACTCACGCAATCAGTGAGATGCAAGCCATGCTCGATGAGCTTGGCAATTAGGTGTCATTCCCGCAATCCCGCAGCAGCCTGTTGGCCCCAAATCATAATTATTTCGAAGAATCGAAGTGTGTCGCCGCTGCTCAACAGCGTAGACTGATCTGAACTTGATCAGTCGTTTCATCCGAGCGGATTGCGAGCGAGGCAGAATATCCTCAATTTTCCGGTCTTTCCATTTTGCGGGACGAATGCGTCGTCCAACATTCTTGCTGGAGCGTCTAAATAACTACTATGACGAAATACTCGATCGTTGTGCCGTTTCACAATGAAGAGGAAAACGTCACCGTTCTGTATGCACGCCTGAAGCAGGTTATGGAACAGGTGTCAGACAGTTTCGAGATGGTGCTGGTTGATGACGGTTCCCGGGACCGCACCTACAAGCTGCTTGAGGAGATTGCCGCAGTCGATAGCCGCGTGCTGGTAGTGAAGCTACGACGGAACTTTGGCCAGACGTCGGCGTTGTCGGCCGGGTTCGATCATGCGTCCGGTGAGTTCGTTCTTGCCTTGGACGGCGACCTTCAGCATGATCCCGGCGACATACCGTCTTTTGTCGAGAAACTCGATGAGGGTTATGACGTCGTCTCCGGCTGGCGCAAGGAGCGCATTGACAACTTCGTCATGCGCCGCGTTCCGTCGCGATGCGCAAACTGGCTGATGGCCAAGCTCTCCGGCGTCGACATCCACGACTTCGGGACAACCTTCAAGGCATATCGCCGCGAGGTCATCCAGAGCATTCCGCTCTATGGCGAAATGCATCGTTTCATTCCCGCACTGGCGAGTTGGTACGGCGCGTCCATCTGCGAGATTCCAATTCGCAACATGAATCGCGAGGCCGGCAAGAGCCACTATGGAATCGGCCGCACTTTTCGCGTGCTTTTCGATCTGCTAACCATCCGCTTCCTGCTCCGCTACATGACTCGGCCGCTCCACTTTTTTGGTGCAATCGGAATGCTGGCTTTGATGGGCGGCTGCACTTTGGGACTGATTCTGGTCGGCATGAAGATCATGAATCCTGCAATGAGCATGATGCACCATCACGGGCCGATGTTTGTGTTCGGCTCGGTGATGATCGTCGCCGGCATCCAATTGCTCGCCATTGGATTGCTGGGTGAGTTGCAGGTACGTCACTACTACACAAATCAGCATCCTTCGTCGTACACGGTGGATCGGCTGGTGCGGTTGGTATCGGCCGATGAGCAGAATCTGTTGTCTGAAAGCAAGGAAGACAACTTCTGAAGAGGGAAAACGGCGATCGGTTTTCAGAGAGAAGCCGCAGCACGCGGCTTCTCTCTTTTGCATCTAATATGGAATTGCTGTTGCCCGGACCAAGCCCCAAGGTTCATTCTTGATCTTGCTATGAAGGCGATTCAAATACAGGAAATCGGCGGACCCGAAGTTCTGCAGCTCGTCGATCTGCCCATACCCGTTCCCGGACCAGGCCAGGTGCTCATCCGCGTTGAGGCAGCGGGGTTGAATTTCATAGAAATCTACTTCCGCAAGGGGCAATACAAGGCCTCGTTCCCGCTGGTGCCAGGCAGTGAAGCCGCGGGAACCGTAGAAGAACTCGGTCCCGGCGTACAGGGCTTCTCCGCGGGTGAACTTGTGGCGTCAACGTCGGTCATGGGCAGCTATGCGGAGTACGCGGTGGTGCCCGCTGCGCAACTTGTGAAAGTGCCTGCGGGATTGTGTCCCGAAAAGGCCGCGGCCGCCATGCTGCAGGGCATGACCGCGCACTATCTTGCCTACTCCACCTACCCGCTGAAGGCCGGCGAGACTGCGCTGATTCACGCGGGAGCAGGAGGCGTGGGGCTGTTGCTGACCCAGATAGCCAAGCGAATCGGCGTACGCGTCATCACTACCGTTTCCACTTCTGCCAAGGCCGACCTTTCCCGCGAGGCGGGCGCGGACGAAGTGATTCTTTACAACGATCATGACTTTGAGGCTGAGGTTAAGAAGCTCACCGACGGCAAAGGCGTGGACGTAGTGTACGACTCGGTGGGGAAAACGACCTTTGAGAAAAGCCTGAATTGCCTCAGGCCGCGCGGCATGCTGGCGCTGTTTGGCGGATCGAGCGGTGCGGCTCCGCCCTTTGACCCGATTCAGTTGAGCAGCAAGGGCTCGCTGTATCTTACGCGTCCAACGCTGTGGCACTACATTGCCACGCGCGCGGAGCTGGAGCAGCGTGCGGGCGAAGTGCTGGGCTGGGCGGCGAGCGGCAAGCTCAAGCTTCGCACCGAGCACATCTATCCCTTGCATGAAGCTGGCCAGGCGCAGACCGACATGGAATCGCGCAAAACGACCGGCAAAATCCTGCTGGAACCCTAACCAACGATCATGTTCATGAAACTCGAGAACAGAATCGTGAGTATTCATCATCGTTTTGCGTGTTGCTTATCGTTACTGATCCTTGTTTATTGCGGTCTTACGTCTTTGTCATTTGCCCAGGCAACTGGAGCTGTACAGGCCTCCGAAGCTGAAACCTACGAGGCCCTTGCCGCCGATTTTGCTCGTCTGGCACCGCAGACCATTCATCCGGCATCGGGATATATCCGCTATCCCTACTTGATTCCAGCGGGCTATTACAGCCAGATGTGGGATTGGGACGGCTTCTTTATCGGCCTGCACTGGGCCAACCAGGACCCGGCCAAGGCAACCTACCTTCGTGACTGGGTGCTGAATTTTGCATCATCGGCCGACGCCTCAGGCTACGTTGCCGGATGCATTACGCAGCAGGGGCCGCGGCCGCTCTTCGGCAAATTTGCAATGAAGCCGTTCCTTGCGCAGGGTGCGCTTATCGCAGCCCAGGACCTTCATGACTTCGAGTGGCTGCGTCCCGTGTGGCCCAATCTCCAGCGCGTTCTCGCCTATCGCGAGCGCACGCAGTTCGATGCGAAGTGGGAGCTCTGGTTCTGGGATAACGCCATGCAGTCCGGCGCTGACAACAACGCGGCGCTCAGCAACGAGCCCCGCGATCGCAGCGCCATCATGGCCGTCGATGCGTCTGTGTACGCGATGCGCGAATACGCGGCAATGGCAATCATCGCGAAGCACTTTGGCGACTCAGCCGCATCAAGCAACTATCATGCGCGCGCAGAGGCCACACGTTCGGCAATCCTCAAAAAGCTCTGGTACAAAAAGGATGCGCTCTTCTTCAATCGCAGCCGCGACACGGGCGAGCCTGTCAGGGTTGTCAGCTGGAGCAGCTTTCTTCCTTTGCTTGATGGCATGCTGTCGCAAAGCGATGGCCAGCGCGTGATTCGCGAGCACCTGCTCAATGGTGCGGAGATGCATTCGGACTACGGCTTTCGCAGTCTGGCGAAGAGCGACCCCGCGTATAACAACGAGGCGATCATCGATCCATATTCCAACTGGCGAGGCCCGGTCTGGATTAACGCCAATTTCTTCGATTGGCTGATCCTGCGCCGTTACGGGTTTGCCTCGGAAGCGCACACACTTTCGTTCAGTCTTGCCGGCATGCTGCACCGCGACATCGCAAAGTGGGGCTCGATGCACGAAGACTATAGCGCGGAGACCGGAGAGGGCCTTGCGCCGACGGTGTCGCAGTCTCCTGGCGGAAAATTCGCAGGCTTTGTGGGCTGGAACCTGCTCGCGCTCGACATGCTCCAGTGCGAAACGGGCCGCGGGCACTGCGTATCGCTCTCAATGGGGGCGTTGCAGTAAATCGCGCAATACGAGGAGCCGCAACATGGCCGTAGTTGCTGTTGGTAAAAATGACAAGGTTTTCGTTCTGACAGGCGCGGGCATCAGCGCGGAGAGCGGCCTGCCCACATTTCGCGCGGATGACGGACTGTGGGCGGGCAATCGCATTGAGGACGTATGCACGCCTGATGCGTGGAGACGCAATGCGGAACTGGTCTGGACCTTCTACTCGAAACGGCGGCGGGATGGCGCAACGGCGCAGCCAAATGCGGCGCACGTTGCGTTGGCCGAACTCGAAAAGCGCATCGGCGATCGCTTTTTTCTTTGTACGCAGAATGTGGACGACCTGCACGAGCGCGCCGGGTCAGAGCGACTTGTTCACATGCATGGCGAGCTGGGAAAATCGCGCTGCGAGCGTGAGTGTGGCCGGCCACCGGTGGAAGATCATGCGATCTATGCAAGTCTCGACGAGGTTGGCCGCTGCCCCTGCGGCGGCCGCTTGCGTCCGCACATTGTCTTCTTCGGAGAGGTGCCTCTGGAGATGGAACGCATTCAGGATGAAATCCACCAGGCCACGCTGATGCTGGTGATCGGCACTTCGGGATCGGTGTATCCAGCCGCCAATTTTGTTCACTGGGCCCGCCAGAGCGGCGCGCGGACTGTGTACATCGGCCCCGAGAATCCGATGAACGCGGCGGCGTTCACGCAGACCGTGGAAGGCAAGGCCGGCGAAGTGATGCCGGGCCTTTTTGAGGTCGAATAAGAAGCAGAAACGGCGCAGGCGTGCGCTACGTTCGCGATTTCACGTATTCCGTTCGGCGAAAGCGGAGCGCGGTCCAGTCTTCGTCGATCGCGATGGCGCGCACGGTTTCAAACCCGAGGGCGTTCATTGCGCCCCAGCCGGTGTCGCGATTGAAATCGCATTTGTACTTCTTTGAGCTTCCCTTGGGATACGCGAACCACACAATGGCGTCGCCCCTGGCGCGCTTCGCAATCTGCGCCGCCAGCTTATCCACTTCGATCTTGCGCGTGACGAATGCCAGCAGGAATGTCATTTCTTTTACGGGCGACAAGCTGCGATGAATTGCCGCCGCTGAAATATGCGCCAGCTCAGGCTCGAAACTCTCCGGCGCATTCAGCAGCACGATATCCTGCGGACCTTTCCAGTTGAGCTTTTCGAATACAGCGGCCATGGCTCTCCATCATATACGCATTGAATAAGAAATCTGCAATAGAGTCGTTCAAAAACGGAATCGATAGCGAAGCTCGGCGTTGATCAACCTTGGGTCGTTCCAGTGGAATCCGCCGACGGTGATCGAGTTGTCGAGCAGGACGCGGTGGTTGGTCACGTTGATCATCGATGCGGAGATTCGCCAGTTCTCAGCGATGGCGTGCCCGGCCGAGACATCGAAGGTAGTGTGCGCGGGCAGGTAAGGCGCGTCGTATGGGCCTTCGCCTGAGCCGGCCAGGCCGTTCGTGAAGCCGGAACCATAGTAAACATTGCTGGAAAACCACGTGTGCAGCGGCAGATTCGCGGTAAAGCCGGTATTCAGCGTATGCCGCTGGTCGTGGTCGACAGGTTCGTAGTCAAACCCGGAGTCGCATGCGGGGTCATCCGGCAGGGAGCAGGTAAATCCGCCGACCACATTGCCACGCTGCTCGGCAATCTGGTTGGAGTATGCAATATGAAATTGTCCAAAATGGCCAAGTTCCGGCGAGCGCAAGGTCATCTCCCACGCGCGTACAAGTGCTCCGTCCACTGCGATGGGGAAGTACATGTTTGACTCGCCAAGGTTGGCATGATCGAGGAAGTTGTTCACGCGATTTTTAAACGTATCCACGTTAAGCATCCATCCCCGGTAAGGGATTTCAATGCCGAACTGGTGCTCTTCGTCGCGCTCTGAAGGAACTGGAATGAACGTGTTCTCAGTGGAGCCAAGGCTGTCAGCGTAGTTCAGCACAGAACTTGAAACCGTCAGCACCGGCGCCGGTTGAAACGCGCGTCCGTAGTACCCGCGCAACACCCAGTTGAGATGCGGTATACGAACTGTTGCGCCGAAGCGGGGAGAAAAGGCGCTCTCGTTGATGCCCGAACGGTAAATGGAGATTCGTTCACCGGCCTGCAGGGTGATGTAGTTTCCAAGCCGCACATGATCGGAGATGTAGAACTCCAACAGGCCTGCATTCTCAACCGCTGAAGTATCCGGTTGCGATGGGCCGCTGCCATCGTTCACCAGCGCGCCGAACAGGTCGTTCTCATGCTGGAAGAACGAGTACATTCCGCCGGAAAAGCTGTTTCGCCGGACTTCCAAGCGAGAGTCGGCCTGTGCTCCGGCGTAATTCGAGCTTTGGTGCCACGTGGTCGCCACCGGATAGTCGTCGGGGTTCGAATCGTAATTGGCCTGGTTCATGTGATAGAACGGGGCCACAGAGAACTCCGCCTTCGAAGAGAGCGAGTGAACCCAGTTGGCGATCAGGAAGGCGTCGCGCTCCTTCTGTCCGTCGCGCAGCCCATAAGAGCTGTAATAGCCCGACGTGGTCTGGTAGTCGGTGGTGCTGGGGTTGTAGGGGATCTGGAAGTAGTCCTGGCGGTACTGCCCATCGATGCGGAACTGGTCGCGCTGCGTCTGGTTGCGAATAAGAGAAGCGAAGGCGCTCTGCGAGTTTGTGGCGTCGTGATAGACCGTTGGTATCGGCGTCTGCAGTCCATAGTTGGAACGCCCGCCGGTTAAGCTCGCATACCACGCGGTCTTGTCGGAGTGATCGCCGAACGAGAGATGCGACTCGGCGCTCAGGAAATTTCCTCCAATCAGGCGCAGCTCAGCCTCGCGATTGCGCTCAAATCCATTGCGCGGAAGCACATCGAAAACCGCGTAAGTCCGGTCGCCAACCTCGGCGCCGTAGCTTCCTCGTTGTGTTTCAAGCGAATTGATATCTCTGGGATCGAACTGTGGGCCGACGTTCGTAGAGATTTTGGTATTCGGAATAGATACGCCATCGATCAGCCAGCTCACCTGGTGCCCTCCACGAACATGCAACTGATCGTGGGTCATGTAGGAGCCGGGAACGTAATTGGTGATCATCTGCATTCCGAGCGTAAGGCTGGCGCCGGGAGTTTGATCGATGATTGCCCGCGTTACCAGCGTCGTGGTTGTAGCCGAGTCAACCGGAGTGGCCGAACTCTCCACGATCACTGACTGATTGGCGACGGCAATCGCCAGCGGTATGTGTAAAACGGGATTGGTGCCGGAGGTGATCGCCACGGACTGCGTAGCCGTGGCAAAGCCCGGCGCCGTAATCGAAAGGCGATACACGCCGATGGGCACGAGCGGCAACTCGAATACGCCGTCGGCGGCTGAAGTGGAATTCAGAACGAAATCAGAATCCTCAGCCTTGAGCGTGACTTGAGCGCCGCTTACGGGCCGGTGCTCAGGATCGTGGACTACGCCGTGCATCGTGGAGAATACTGTGGCACTCAATAAAGTGGAACCGGCAGCCAGAACGGCTGCGACGAAAGGCGAATAAAAAAGACTGCGCATGACAGGCCTCCGAGTATGTAATTGAAAAAAAAGACACGCTTGCGCCAGAGGGATCCCAGGGGAAGTTCTCTGCGCGTAATGCGAACTGCCCGATCGGGAAACGACTCGGGGACAGCGAACTACATCGCACATCAATGCATAGGAGTCTTAAATTACAGAAAGGCGGGAGGTGCGCGGCCGGCACGCGCGCGAACCGGAGTCGGCCGCACAACTGCCGTGACATGGATCGGAGAAAGAGGCTGTTCAAGATGAACCGGAAGATTCGCGACAGACGCAACCAGCGCATGCGAAGGCGTGGAGAACCCCAGAGTAAATCCGGGGAATTGGGGACAGGTGGCCGGCGCGGTGAAGGCCGGCGTGGAACTGATGGCACGCTCCAGGGCCGCCATCATGTCTTCGCTCATGGCGCAATGATGCGCTCCATGGCGGCGGCAGCAGGCCGGCAGACGCGCGTCGTCGCTGCCCTCAAGCAGTCCCTGCAGGGGACCGAAGGCGAAAAACAGCACAAGCAGAATAGCGAGGGGACGCCGCATCTGACTTGATGGTACTCGCTTTCATCACGTTACGCAGCCTTTAACGAGGCATGCAGACGAATCTTCAGACCTTTGAAATCCCCAATCATTTATCATTGATGTGTTCAGTTTTGCCAAATTCTCAGTTCAGCAAAGAGGGTTCGCAGGTGTCTGAAGACAAAGGTTCAGCTCCACTGCAGGAGCAAGCGAGCGCGATTGCGCAGGGTCCATCGGCGCGGCGCCCTCTCCGCATTGCACTCTTCGGATTTGGAACGGTGGGCAGCTCGGTGGCGCGCATCCTTTCAGAGTCAAAACCCGACGTGCTGAAGCTGACGCACATCTTCAATCGCGGCGTGGCACGCAAACGTGTCGAGTGGATTCCGTCCGAGGTGGTGTGGACCGAAGATGCGGAGACTGTTCTCAATTCAGATGCCGATGTGATTGTCGAACTGGTGGGCGGGCTCGACCCGGCAGGAAGCTGGGTACGCCGCGCCATTGAAGCGGGCAAAAGCGTTATTACCGCAAATAAAAAGTTGATTGCCTTTCATGGCGTCGAGCTCGAGCGGTTGGCAGCCGAAAAGGGCGGGCACCTGAAGTACGGAGCTGCCGTCGCCGGCGGCATCCCTGTCATTCCCGGGCTTGAGCAGGGCCTTGCGGGCGACCGCATTGAGCGTATTGAAGGCATCCTGAACGGAACCTGCAATTTCATCCTGAGCAAGATGCAGGAGGGTGCCGACTACGCCACAGTGCTAGCCGAGGCGCAGAAGAAGGGCTATGCTGAAGCCGACCCGACGGAAGACGTCGGCGGATTCGATGCGCGCGCCAAGCTGGCGATCCTGATGCGGCTGGCGTTGCGCGTGGTTGTGGATCCCGAAGAGATCAGGCCTCAGGCCATCACCCCGGTATCAGCAGTGGACTTCAGTTATGCGCGAGATCTTGGGTGCACGATTCGCCAGATTGCGCGCGCACACCGGGCGAATGGCAGCGTAGCCGCGACGGTGGCTCCCATGCTGGTGGATTTGCGCTCGCCGCTGGCGTGGTCGCGCGGAACCGAGAACATGGTCGTCTTCACCGGCCACTACGGCGGCGATGTCGTCTTCTCCGGACATGGCGCCGGTGGTCACCCGACCGCCGTAGCCGTTGTGAGCGATCTGCTGGCACTGGCGCACGACTCACGCCGCGTCGAAGTTCCTTCGGTCCCCGCCCGGCTCGGCGCGGAGTTCGAAGTTCCCCACTACATCCGCTTCACCGTCAACGATCGTCCCGGCATTGTGGCTGAGATCACGGGGACTTTGGCCAAGGAGCGCATTAATATCCGCGCCATCGTCCAGAAGCCCGGCTATCCGGCGCACGCGCTACCTTTCGTTGTTACGGTGGAACCCTGCAAGTCGTCGTACATGGAGCGCGCCCTGGCGGTGATTCGCAAGATGGATTGCCATATCTCGGAGCCGTTGGATCTGCAGATGCTGGAATAGAATCGAGATGAGCAATCCTGAGTTCCGGCAGTTTATCCTGTACGACATCCCTATACTGAGGTTGCGTCTTGATCGGACACGAATATCGATGTGAAATTTGCGGCGAAGATAGCGATAGCCCTATTCGCTGGATTGTGATTAATTGCAACAGCAGCCAGTTGACTATTTTTAAATGGACGAAGGAAGCTGCTGACGCGCCGGGCGCGCGGCATTACTGCGGCGAGGCGCATGCGCAGGTCTATGTGAGCCGCTGGCTCGAAGCCGCCTGTTCCTGATACTGAGAATCAGTCGCGCGGTGAAAACGGCGCGGCGCCGGTCGACTCACGAACCACCAGTTCGGGCGTCATTACGATCTCTTCAGGGAACACCTTTTCGCGATCGCCGATGCGCTGCAGCAACACCTGTGCTCCGCGCCTGCCCATCTCAGTGAGCGGCTGGCGGACGGTGGTGAGCGCAGGCATCGAATACGCCGCGGACTGAATATCGTC
>Ga0335085_10006076_pt1 | contig 19174 bp, 18 predicted proteins | sample Lox_Sample_45_FD_206712 | JGI IMG/M metagenome (GOLD analysis project Ga0335085, IMG submission 206712) | Soil microbial communities from Loxahatchee National Wildlife Refuge, Florida, United States - Lox_Sample_4.5 | ecosystem: Environmental > Terrestrial > Soil > Wetlands | place: USA...
TACGGTGCTGTCGCGCGTGCTCCGAGCCCTGCTCGGGCGCGCGATCGGCTCGGCGGTCGTCGGTGCCGGCGTCGGCCTGCTCGTCTACCTGGTCTTCGGCCTGCTCGCCATTGCCACGATCGCCGCGGCGATCTCGTTCGTCGTGAGCCTGTTCGGCACGGGTGTGGGAGGGCGCCCCGGCTGGTCCTCGCGCGGCGGATGGTCTTCCGGCGGCTTTGGGGGTGGCGGGGGATTCGGCGGCGGGGGCGGATTCAGCGGCGGCGGCGGAAGCTCGGCCGGGGGCGGCGCCTCGGGGAGCTGGTGATGATGCGGGCGCTGACGCACCTCTTTACCCCGGACTGGCTTGCGCATCGCGCCTTTCCGCGCGCCACGCTCGCCCGCATCGAGTCGGCGATCCGCGAATCCGAGCGTTCGCACGAAGGCGAGCTGCGCTTCGCCTTCGAAGGTGCGCTCCACATCGCGCCGTTGCTGCGCGGAACTACGGCGCGTCAGCGCGCGCGCCAGCTGTTCTCGCAGCTCGGTGTGTGGGATACCGAGCACAACAGCGGCGTGCTGATCTACGTGCAGCTCGTCGACGGCCGCATCGAGATCGTTGCCGATCGCGGCATCGCCGCGAAGGTGGCGCAGGGCGAATGGGACGCCGTCTGTCGCCGCATGGAGACCGCATTTCGCGCGCGGCGCTTCGAGGAAGGCGCGCTCGCTGGCATCCGAGAGATCACGGCGCTGCTGCGGCGCCACTTCCCGCCGCGCGGCCCGAACCCGGACGAGCTGCCGAACCGCCCCGAGGTGCTCTAATTGGGGACAGGCACCTAATTCCCGCATTCGCGGGAATTAGGTGCCTGTCCCCAATTAGTACAGGTCGAAGTACTCGCGGTGCTCCCAGTCCGAGACCTCGGCGGCAAAGCGCGCGAGCTCGGCTTCCTTGATGCGGCAGTAGTAGTCGACGAACGTGGATCCGAGCTCGGTCTTGAGCACGTCGTCGGCCTTCAGCGCCGCGAGCGCCTCGTCGAGCGAGCGAGGCAGGAGCGGCGCCTTCGATTCGTAGGGCTTCACTTCCGGCGCGCCGGGATCGAGCTTGCGCCGCACGCCGTCCAGGCCGCAGTGGATCTGCGACGCGAAGTACAGATACGGATTCGCCGCTGGCTCGCCGATGCGGTTCTCGATGCGCGTCGCCGGGTCGCCGGGGCCGCCAAGCACGCGCAGCATCGCACCGCGGTTGTCCCGTCCCCACACCGCGCGCTCGGGCGCGAGCGAGTAGGGGCGGTAGCGCTTGTAGCCGTTGATCGTGGGCGTCGAGAACGCCGCGGAAGCGGATGCGTGCTCGAGCAGCCCGCCGAGGAAGCCTTTGCCGGTCGCGGAGAGGAAGTCCTTCGCGTCGGTGAACGCGTTGGCGCCGCGCTTGTCGGCGAGCGACTGGTGCAGGTGCCAGCCCGAGGACATGACGTTCGGCAGCTTCGGGCGGCACATGAACGTGGCGTGGAAGCCGTGGCGCCGCAGGATCTGCTTGGCCGCGCTTCGAAACAGGATCATGGCGTCGGCGGCGGCGAGCCCCTCCTGCACGCCGAGCGTCACCTCCGCCTGGCTCGGCCCGTACTCGCACTCGAAGCTGCGCAGCGGCAATCCCAGCCCCGCCAGGCCGGCGCGCAGCACGTCCAGCGCGGGCTCGAGCTGGTCGTGCCTCGTTTCCGACAACAGCTGGTATCCGCTCGAGAGCAACGCCACTTCGGGCGGCGTCCCCGGCTGCCCCGCGTCTTCCGGCCGCAGCTTCGGGTCGACCAACCGGAAGACGTGGAACTCGATCTCGAGCCCGGCGCGGTAGCCGTAGCCCGCCTGGGAGAGTTCCGCGAGCGCCTTTTTCAGCAGGCCGCGCGTGTCGAACGGCACGTCCTTGCCATTGGGAAACCGCAGGTCGCAGAGCACCCAGCCGGTCTTGGGCAGCCACGGCAGCACGCGGAACGTCGCCGCGTCGGGCACCATGACCGCGTCGGCCGCGCCCTCGAGCTCGGGCATGCCGAAGCCCGCGCCCTCGGTGAAGACCGGAAAGACCGTCTTGTTGGACGTGTCCTTCGCGAGCAGCGAGCTCGGAAAGCCCACGCCCGACTTCAGCGCCGCAGGCAGCTCCACCGCCGCGATCGTCTTGCCGCGCAGCAGCCCGTGCTGGTCGGCGAACGCGAAACGCACGGCCTCGACGCCGCAGGCCGCGACCTCCTTCGCGAGGTCGCTCACGCCGCCTTCGCCGCCCAGGGCGCGCGGTTGCGCCGCGCCGCGTCGGCCTCGCGGTAGTACTCGTCCCAGCGGCCCGTCGGGCCGATGCCGTCCACTGACGGCGGGCCGGTGAGCGCCGCGGCCTGAGCCGCGTCGAGCATCATCATCGTGCGCTCGCCCTTCTGCGTCTTCTGGATCGCGTCCACCAGCAGCCTGCGGTAGAGCACGATGCCCTTGTCGGTGGTGCCGAGGTTTTCCCGGCTGCGGTCCGCGATGCGCCCGGGCGACTCGCACGCGAACTGGTCGTGGATGTTGATATCGAAGCCCATGCCGGTGAAGGTCTGCCGGCGCTGCTGCCCGGCGTCGAATCCCCAGCCGTTTTCCCGGTTGTAGATCGGCCTGTAGTCGGGCGCCGGGTAGGTCTTGAGGCGCTGCTCGCGCATCGTCTTCTTGTCCACGGGCGAGGTGAAGCTGGTGAAGATCGCGTACCAGTAGCAGCCGTAGTCGTCGACCGGCACGTGCCACTGCGTGATCGTCATCTCCGCGTTCATCGGGATGACGAACGCCTGCGGAAACAGGATGTGGGTCGAGCGGCCGTGCGTCTTCTGCTCGTCGACCTTCCTCAGCGTTACGAGCCGGATGCCGTAGTCGGTGCGCGCCACCGTAATCTCGGGCCGGTCGTACTCGCGCAGCAGCTTCGAGATCGGCAGGTCCGAGTCCGAGGGCCTGCCGCGGAACTGCTTGCCGTAGCTCGTCGCGGGGTCCTCGTCCTCGAAGTAGCGGTGCAGCCACGAGGCGTGCGCCGGGTCGATGCCGACTTCGAGCGCCTGCAGCCAGTTGCAGTCCCAGTAGCCCTTGAAGGCGAACGTGTAGGCGTCGGGCGCGGTGAAGCAGTCGAAATGCGGGAACGCCGAGGGCTCGCCCGCGCCCAGCCACGCGAACAGGATGCCGCTGCGCTCGACAACGGGATACGAGACGGGCTTGATCTGCTCGCACATGCGGCTGCCCGCGGGCTCGGCGGGCGTCTCTACGCAGCGCCCCTCGGCGTCGAACTTCCAGCCGTGGAACGAGCAGCGCAGGCCGTCGGGCTCGATGCGCCCGTAGGCGAGGTCCGCGCCGCGATGCGGGCAGTGGCGCTGCATCAGGCGATAGCCGCTCGCCTTGAAGAGCACCAGGTCCTCGCCCAGCAGGCGAACCGCTTTGACCGGCCGCTCGCCCTCGAGCTCGTCCACGAGCGCGACGGGCTGCCAGTAGTTGCGCAGCAATGCGCCGGCGGGCGTGCCCGGCCCGACGCGGGTCATGAGGTCGTTCTGTTCCTTTGCGATCATGCGGCGGCTTCTCCGGGATCCGTGCTCGACGTAGGGGTGACCAGCTTGAGGGCGGGCATGAGGTGCCCGGCCAGCTCGGGACGTTCCATGGCGTAACTCAAGTTGAGCTTCGCGACCTGCACGTGCTCCTGCGCAATCGCCAGTGCGCGCGCACCCTGGCCTGCCTCGATGGCGGCGAGCAGGCTGCGGTGCTGCATGTGCGCGAACAGCATCCAGCGGTGCCCTTCTTCGAGCGAATTCTGCATCGGCAGCATGGCGCTCGCCGGCGCGAAGGGAAGCCGGTTGTTGATCTCGATCGCGCGGGCGAGGGCGGCATTGCCGCAGCCCTGCACGATCAGCTCATGGAACCGGTTGTTCATCTCCGTGTAGCGCGCATAGTCGAGATCGTGGCCGTCCTTCGCGAACAGCGCGTCGCCGTCGCGCACGCATTCCTGCAACGACAGCAGCAAGGGGCGAGGCGTGCCCTGCTCGGCGACGAGGCGCGCAGCCATGCCTTCCAGCTGGCCGCGTACGTCGATTGCGTCCAGGATTTCCTTCTGCGTGAAGCGGCGCATCACGTAACCCACCGAACCGGAGGGCGCCACCAGGCCTTCGCGCTCCAGCGTGGCCAGCGCAAGGCGCACGGGGGTGCGCGATACGCCCAGCCGCGCCGCCAAGCTCACCTCGGCGAGCCTCTCTCCCGGCGTGAATTCACCCTTGAGGATCAGATCCCTGAGTTGCACCAGGACTCGGGCCTGATGCGAGTCGGCGGCAGGGGCGGGGTGCCTTGACACTGCTACAGAATACCTTCCAATCAATTCTGCATGCAAGATTAACGGCGGCCCGGAACCGCGAGACGAAGAAACAAAGACTTAAAGAATTGATTGCATCAGACTGCATGCAGTAACTATTATCCGGCCATGCAGCGGCCAGCCGCCAACACTATCGGCCACGACCGATCCGCCGGTCCCCGATGGTTCCTGCGGCGCGGCCGCCTCGGCGAGTGGCATTCCCTTAGCGGCGTGGCGCTGGTCGCCGCACTGCTCGTGCTCTGGGAGTTGAGCGTTCGTTCCGGCGCGGTGCGCAGCGAAAGCTGGCCCGCGGTCACCACCATCCTCCGTGCCATCGGCACGGGGTTCAGCGCGGAAGGGTGGGGCACCGTCTTTGGCTCGAGTCTGTACCGCATGGCGGCGGGCTTCTTGCTGGCCGCGCTCGCGGGAATCGCGACCGGGCTCGTGCTGGGCGCCTCGACGATGCTGAGCCGGGTCGCCATGCCCACGCTGGAGATTTTCCGCGTGCTGCCGAGCCCCGCGATCGTGCCGCCGCTGATCTTCATCCTGGGCGTTGACGACGCGCTCAAAGTGACCGTGATCGCCATCGCAGCCTTCTTCCCGATCCTGCTCAATACCATCGCCGGCGTAAGAGCAGCCGACCCGGTCCATCTCCTGGTGGCGCGCACGTTTCGCGTGCCGCGCCGGCGAATTCTCCTGGGCATCCAGCTTCCCTCGGCGCTCCCCTACGTATTCGCTGGGTGCCGGATCAGCCTCGGCCTCGCGCTCATCGTGACCGTGGTCACCGAGATGATCGCGGGCTCCGAGGGCGTGGGCTACTACATCGTGTCCATGCAATACGCGCTGCGGCCGAGCGACATGTACGCGGCCATCATCCTGCTTTCGGCGATCGGGTACCTGCTCAACCGGTTGTTCCTCGCGCTGGAGCGGCGCTCGCTGCGCTGGGCGCATGGCCTCGAGCGGCAGGCGGCCCATGGCTGACCTGCTCGACGTTCAGGGGGTCGGCAAGACCTTCGGCGCTCCGGCCGAGCCGGTGGTCGCCATCCGTTCGGTCGACCTGCGCGTGGCGCAAGGGGAGTTCGTGTCCATCGTCGGGCCGAGCGGATGCGGCAAGTCCACGCTGCTGCAGATCATCGCCGGCCTGTTGCCTGCATCCACGGGCGACGTCCATCTCGAGGGGCGCGCCGTGGTAGCGCCTCCCGAGGGCGTGGTCTACCTGTTCCAGCAGTATTCGCGCTCGCTGCTGCCCTGGCTGACCGTGGAGCGGAACGTGAGCTTCGGCTTCAGCCACTTGAACGGGGCCTCCGCCCGCGAGGTGGAGGAGCGCTGCATTCACCACCTGGACATGGTGGGCCTGGCGGATTTCCGCAAGCGTTACCCCTGGGAGCTCTCGGGCGGCATGCAGCAGCGGGTGGCGATCGCTCGCGCCCTCGCAGCGCAGCCCCGCGTGCTGCTGCTCGACGAGCCGTTTTCATCCGTCGACGCCCTGACGCGCCTGGAGCTGCACGGCCTGATCCTGGAATTGTGGGGCAAGACGGGACTGACCATCCTGCTGGTTACGCACGACGTCGAGGAGGCGGTCTACCTGTCGGACCGCATCGTGCTGCTGACGCGGCGGCCGGCGCAGGTGGCCGAGGTCTTCGCTAACGCGCTGCCACGTCCCCGCCGGCCGGTCGAGTCGCGTGAGGACCCCCGTTTCCTCGGGCTGCGCCACGAGCTCCTCACCCGGCTGCTGAAGCCCGAATGAGCGCCGTGCCGGCCGCGTTCCGCCACCGCGCCGCGGCGCTCGCGCCGGGGCTGGCGTTCATCGCCTCCTGGATCGCAGTGCTCGAGGTCGCGGCGCGATACGGCTGGATGAACCGCATCTTCAGCCCGTTTCCCTCGGCGATCGCGGCGCGCCTCGCGGACGTGGTCGCCTCGCCCGAGTTCCCGCAGGCGCTCGGCGCGACGGTAGGGATGCTCGCGGTCGGCTACCTTCTGGCCTGCACGGCGGGCGTCCTGCTCGGGCTCGGCATGGGCTACCACCGCCCTACCTACGCGCTGCTCGAGCCGACGCTCGAGCTGCTGCGTCCGATCCCCAAGCCGGCGCTCCTGCCGCCGCTCATCCTGCTGCTCGGGCTGGGCGCCCCGATGAAGATCGCGATCGTGTTCCTCGGCGCCCTGTTCCCCGTGCTCATCAACACGATCCAGGGCGTGCGAACGGTGGATCCGGTGCTGGTCGATGTGGCCCGCACTTTCCGGCAGGGCACGCTGAAGACGGTGTTCCGTATGATCCTGCCGGCGAGCCTACCGATGATCCTCGCCGGCATGCGCGTCAGCCTCGGCCTGGGCCTCATCCTAGTCACGCTGTCGGAGATGCTCACCGGGTCCCAGGGACTCGGCGCGCAGCTGGTCGACGCGCAGCGCGCGTTCCGGGTGCAGGACATGTATGCCTGGACCGTCGTGCTCGCCTTGCTGGGCCTCGCCTTGGCGCTGTCGTTCGACGCGCTGGAGCGGCGGCTCATTTTCTGGAGCTCGAGACGTTGACGTCACCCTTACCTACTGGAGGTTGCTCATGATGACGCGAAAGGCAGGGACGCTGTTCGCAGGGCTGGTCGCTGCGGCGATTTCGGCGATGGTCGCGGTGTCGGCGCAGGCGCAGGAGAAGAAGTCGCTCAGGGTCAGCATTATCCCGATCTCGGACGTCGCGCCGCTGTTCGCCGCCGTGAAGGAAGGCTACTTCAAGCAGCAGGGGCTGGAGATCGATACGGCGCCGACCGCCGGGGGCGCGGTGGGCATTCCGGGCCTGCTTGCAGGAGCCTACGACATCGTGTTCACCAACGTCGTGTCCACGATCCAAGCCCGAGCGCAGGGCCTCCCGATCAAGATCATCGCCCCCGGCAGTGCGATTGGCGATGGCTCGCAGGGCGACGGCGGCGCCGGCATCGTGGTGCGCCGGGGCGAGGGCATCAAGAGTGGCGGCGACCTCGTCGGCAAGTCGCTCGCAGTGAACACGCAGAAGAACATCATCTGGCTGTACGCCCGTGCGTGGGTGCAGAAGGGCGGCGGAGACCCGAACCAGGTGACTTACCGCGAGGTGCCGTTCCCGCAGATGCTGGATGCGCTGCGCGCCAAGCGCGTGGACGCGGCGTTCTCGGTGGAGCCCTTCGTCACCATCTCCAAGGGGGACCCCGCCCTCGAGTTTCTCGGCTCGCCCTACATCGCGGTGCAGCCCAACCTCGCCGTGGCGCAGTATGTCGCGACCGAGGACTTCATTGCCAGGAATCCCGAGACCCTCAAGCGCTTCAACGTTGCGCTGCGCATGGGCATCGACTGGGTGAACCAGCACCTGACGTCGAAGGAGCTGCACGAGCTGCTGTCGAGCTATACCCGTATCAAGCCGGAAATGCTCGCCAAGATGCCGCCGCTGCAGGCGGCGCCGGGCGCGGTGGACGTCGAATCCATCCGCAAGACCGCGGTCCTGATGAAAGCGCACGGCCTGCTGACGGGCGACGTCGACGCCGCCGCGCTGCTCGCTCCCACGGCGCGATGAGGCCGCTGCGCGGGGAGCCGCCGGCTCCGCTGGTCGTCACCGGGAACATCCTGACGATGGACCCGGAGCGGCCGCGCGCGCAGGCCTTTGCCGTCCGCGGCGGGCGCATCGTCTACGTCGGCGACCGAGCCATCGCCAGGGAAGCGGCCGGCGGCGGGGCGCAGGAACTTGCGTTCGGCTCGGGCGCCGTCGTGCCGGGCCTGATCGACTCGCACAACCACATGCTGTGGACGGGGGTGCAGCGAACTCAGGCCGACCTCTCGGGCTGCCGCTCGATCGACGCCGTGCTCGAGGTGCTGCGCGGCTACGCGGCGGCGCACCCGGAGCGGGAGTGGATCGTCTCGGGTTCGGGCTGGCACGTGGAGGCGCTTGCCGAGAAGCGCTACCCGACGCGCCAAGAGCTCGACACGGTCAGCCGCGAGCGTCCGATCTACCTCCCGCGCGTGGGCCACGCGGCGGCCGCGAATTCCGAGGCGCTGCGCCGCGCGAACATCGATCGCGCTACGCCCGACCCTGCGGGCGGTCGCATCGAACGCGACGCGGCTGGCGACGCCACCGGCGTGCTGCTTGAGCCGCCCGCGTTCAACCTGGTCGGACGCCTGGTGCCGCCGCTCGGCCGCGCCGAGCGCGCGCAGGCGCTGCGCGAGGTGCAGAAGGTCTATCTCGCGGCCGGCATCTGCGGCTTGATCGACCCCGGCCTCGGCCCGGACGACATGGCAGTGTACGAGGATCTGTGGCGGGCGGACGAGCTCGTCGTGCGCTCGGTAGTGATGCCACTGGCGCAGACGCACGACGATCCGGAGGAGGTGCTGGCGCGCCTCAAGGCCTGGGGCGTGCATACCGGCTTCGGCGACGAGCGCCTGAAGCTCGGCGGTATCAAGGTGTATCTGGACGGCGGCGCGTCACTCGGCACCGCGCTCATGCGAGAACCGTATCCGGACGAGAAGTGCCAGTGCGGCATCCAGGTGACGCATACAGACATGTTCCACCGCATCGTGGAGCTCTGCGCGCGTACGGGCTGGTCGCTCGGGGTGCACACGGTAGGGGGAAAGGCGATCGATATTGCGCTCTCGGTGTTCGAGGAGGTCGACCGGCGACACCCGATCCGCGATCTGCGCTTCTCCCTGATCCACGCCTACCTCTGGCCGACGGCGGCCAACATCGAAACTGCTCGACGGCTGGGGGTCGGCGTGGCCACCCAGGCTTCCATGCAGTATCAGTTCGCGCCGATTCTGGTGCGCAGGTTCGGTCCTGACCTGGTCGGTCGCGCCACGCCGGTGCGAAGCTGGATCGAAGGGGGCATCACCGTGGGCGGGGGCTCCGATTCACCGGTCACGCCCTATCCACCGCTCTTGGGGATCTGGCACGCGGTGACGCGCTACGTCGACTCGCTCGGCAGGGCGCTCGGCGGCGATGAGGCAGTCACCGCCGAGCAGGCATTGGCAATGTATACGCGCAACGCGGCGTGGCTGTCATTTTCCGAGCTCGAACGAGGCATGCTGCGTCCCGGCATGCTCGCCGACTGGGTGGCGTTGAGCGAGGATCCGCTGCGTATCGAGGCGCTACGGCTGAGGGAGATCAAGGTGGCGGCCACCGCGGTCGGCGGCCGGATCGTGCACGCATTGAGCTGATCGCGAACAAGCGGCGAGAGCACCGTTCGGCATCCCCCTTTTTCAGACGCCCAGGAAGCGATGCTGGAGCTCCTCGTTCGCCTTGAGCTCCGGCGAGGTCCCCGACCATACCACGCGGCCCTTCTCCAGCACGTAGTGCCGGTCCGCGACCTTCGTCAGCGCGCGCACGTCCTTGTCGATGACGAGGATCGCGAGCCCCTCCGCCTTCAGTTGCGCGATCGAGGCGTAGATGCCCGAGCGCACCAGCGGCGCGAGCCCCTCGGTGGCCTCGTCGAGGATCAGCAGGCGCGGGTTGGTCATCAGCGCGCGCCCGATCGCGAGCATCTGCTGCTCGCCGCCCGAGAGCTGGTTGCCCATGTGGCGCTGGCGCTCCCGCAGTGCGGGGAACAGGGCGTGGACCCGCTCGAGCGTCCAGGCGCCGCGCGTCGCGGTGGCGACGAGGTTCTCCCGCACCGTGAGGTTGGGGAACACCTGGCGACCTTCGGGCACCAGGCCCAGCCCGGCCTTGGCGATGCGGTAGGCGGGCAGGCCGGCCAGCGCGCGCCCGCCCATGCGCACCGAGCCCGCACGCGGGCGCACCACGCCCATGATCGAGTTCACGGTCGTGGTCTTGCCCATGCCGTTGCGCCCGAGCAGCGTCACGACCTCGCCCTCGGCGATCTCGAGCGACACGCCGAACAGCACCTGCGACGCGCCGTACGCGGTCTCGAGCGCTTCCACCCGCAGCATCAGGCGTCCTCCCCGAGATAGGCGCGCTTCACCTCGGGATTCGCGCGCACCTCCGCGGGCGCGCCGCTGGCGACGATGCGCCCGTAGACCAGCACGGAGATGCGGTCGGCGAGGGTGAAGACCGCGTCCATGTCGTGCTCGACCAGGATGATGCTCTGCCGGCCCTTCAGCCCGGCGAGGAACTGCACCATGCGCTGCGACTCTTCCAGCCCCATGCCGGCCACCGGCTCGTCGAGCAGCAGCAGGCGCGGGCGCGTGGCGAGCGCCATCGCGACCTCGAGCTGGCGCTGCTCGCCGTGGGCGAGCTCCGCGGCGAGCACGTTCGCCCGCCCGGCGAGGCCGACTTCCCGCAGGACCTCCCGCGCGGGCTGGCGCAGCGCCGCTTCCGCGCGCGCCGGCCGCCAGAACCGGAAGCTGTGCCCGGCATGGGCCTGCACGGCGAGCGCGACGTTGTCGAGCGCCGTGAAGTCGCGGTAGATGCTCGTGATCTGGAACGAGCGCGCGAAGCCCTTGCGCGCGCGCTGCGGCGCCGAGAGGCGCGTCACGTCCTGGCCCGCGAACAGGATCCGCCCCTCGTCAGGCCGCAGGTTGCCGGCGAGCTGGCCGATCAGCGTGGTCTTGCCGGCGCCGTTCGGCCCGATGATCGCGTGCGTCTCGCCCTCGCGCACATCCAGGCTCACGCCGTCGGTGGCGACCAGCGCGCCGAACGCCTTGCGCAGCCCCGAGACGGCGAGGATGGCCTCAACCACGCCGGGCCTCGCGCGGCAGCAGCCCCGCCAGCCCGCGCCGGAAAAAGAGCACCGAGAGCACGAGCAGGGGACCGAGGATCACCTGCCAGTGCGCCGTCCATCCCGAGAGCAGGTCCTCGACCACGAGCAGCGCGAAGGCGCCGAGCGCCGGCCCCGCGATCGTGCCGGCGCCGCCGAGGATCACCATGAACATGATCTCGCCCGAGCGCGTCCAGTCCATGTAGGCGGGCGTGATGTAGGCGGTGTGGTTGGCCAGCAGCGCCCCGGCGAGCCCGCAGATCGCGCCGGCGATCACGAACGCGGCCAGCTGGTAGGGGTAGGGCGAGAAGCCGATCGCGCGCGAGCGCGCCTCGTTCGACTTCGATGCGCGCAGCACCATGCCGAAGCGCGAGTCGACGATCCGGCGCACGAGGTAGAGCACCGCGAACAGCAGCACGAGCACCAGGTAGTAGAACGCGACCGGGTGATCGAGGTCGAGCAGGCCGGAGAACTGGCTCTTCACCTTGAGCCGCATGCCGTCGTCGCCGCCGAACTCCTCGGCCGAGATGCCGAGGTAGTACAGCATCTGCGTGAACGCCAGCGTGATCATGATGAAGTAGATGCCGCGCGTGCGCACCGAGATCGCGCCGATCACGAGCGCGACCAGCGCCGAGGCGACGATCGCGACCGCCCACTGCAGCCAGCCGTTGTTCACGCCGTAGAACGCGAGGATGCCGACCGAGTAGCCGCCGACGCCGAGGTAGGCCGCATGGCCGAAGGACACCAGGCCGCCGAAGCCGAGGATCAGGTTGAGGCTCGCCGCGGCGATCGCGAAGATCATCACGCGCCGCACGAGGTCGATGTAGTAGGGCTGGCCGAGCGCGGCCGCGACCGGCGGCAGCGCGACCAGCAGCGCGGCGAGCGCGGCGAGCGCGAGCGCGCGGCGGCTCACCGGCCGCCCCTCGCCGGGAACAGCCCCTCGGGCCGCAGCGCCAGCACGACCGCCATCAGCAGGTAGATCAGCATCGAGGCGAGCGCGGGGCCCGCCGCTTCCGCCGCCGGCGGCGAGATCACGTGCCCGAGCACCGGCTTCAGGAACGCGCGGCCCAGCGTGTCGACGATGCCGACGACGAGCGAGCCGACCAGCGCGCCGCGGATCGAGCCGATGCCGCCGATCACGATGACGACGAACACCTGGATCAGGATCAGCTCGCCCATGCCGGGCTGCACCGCGTAGATCGGGCCCGCCATCAGGCCGGCGAGCCCCGCGAGCGCGGCCCCCAGCCCGAACACGAGCGTGTAGAGCAGCCGGATGTTGACGCCGAGCGCGGCGACCATCGTGCGGTTGGAGGCGCCGGCGCGGATCAGCATGCCGAGCCGCGTGCGCGTCACGACGTACCACAGGCCCGCGGCGACCGCGAGGCCGACGCCGATCACCGCGACCCGGTACACCGGATAGATCGATCCCGGGATCAGCTCGACGTGCCCCTGCAGCCATGCCGGCAGCGAGGTGTAGAGCGCCGAGCGCCCCCAGATCAGCACGATCGCCTCGTTGAAGAACAGGATCAGGCCGAAGGTGGCGAGCACCTGGTCGAGGTGGTCGCGCTCGTACAGGGTCCGCAGCGCGATCACCTCGACCAGCATGCCGACGACGAGCGTGCCCGCGAGCCCGAGCGCGACGCCGGCGAGATAGCTGCCGGTCCACTGCACCGCGCAGACCGTCAGGTAGGCGCCGACCATGTACAGCGACCCGTGCGCCAGGTTGACCAGGTTCATGATGCCGAACACCAGCGTCAGCCCGGCCGCCATCAGAAACAGCGTCACGCCGAGCTGGATGCCGTTCAGCAGCTGCTCGAAGACGAGGATCCCGTAGCTCATCGGGCGGCGCGCACAAAAAAGGGCGCGGGAACCCCGCGCCCTTCAGCGGTGGGACCCGCGCGGGTCACCACGGCATGTGGCAGTCCTGGTAGTAGGCGTCCTTGTGCTGCTCGAACACCTTGCGCTGGATGCGCATCTCGACCTGGCCGTCCGCACCCTTCTCGGCCCGCAGCAGGTAGAAGTCCTCGATCGGGTGCTGGTTGACGTTCCACTTGAAGGGTCCGCGGATCGAGTCGAAGTCGGCCTTGCGCATCGCCATCACGACCGCCTTGGTGTCGGCGAGGCTGCCATGGTTCAGCCGCACCGCGGAGTCGATCAGCATGATGCCATCGTAGCTCTGCGCCGCGTAGAACGACGGCGTGTAGCCGTACTTCTTGCGGAAGTCCGCGACGAAGCGCTTGCTCGCGGGCGAGTCGAAGTCCGGGCTCCAGAAGCGCGCCTCGTACTGGCCGAGCGCCGAGTCCTTGAGCGCGGGCAGCGTCGTCTCGTCGACCGTGAACACCGAGTAGAGCGGGATGCCGTCGCGCAGGCCGGCCTGGACGTACTGCTTCACGAACTGGATCCCCATGCCGCCGGGGTAGAAGACGAACACCGCCTTCGGGTTCTTCGCGCGCAGCTGCGTGATCTCGGCCTGGTAGTCCTGCTGGCCGGGCTTGGTGTAGATCTCCTCGACGATGTTGTTCTTGTAGTAGCGCTTCAGGCCCGCGACCATGTCCTTGCCGGCCTGGTAGTTGGGCGCCATCACGTAGAGGTCCTTGACGTTCTGCTCCTGCAGGAACTTGCCCATCGCCTCGGGCGACTCGTCGTTGTTCCACGAGGTGGAGAAGTACTGCGGGTTGCAGGCCTTGCCCGCGAGCGGGCTGGCGCCCGCGTTGGTGCCGACCATGACCTTGCCGGCGCCGGTGACCACCGGCACGACCGCCATCATCACGTTCGACCAGATGATGCCGGACATGATGTCGACGTTCTGCTTCTTCAGCATTTCCTCGGCGACCTGCACGCCGACGTCGGGCTTGAACTGGTCGTCGCCGAACACGACCTCGACCGGCACGCCGCCCATCTTGTGCCCGAGGTGGTCGAGCGCGAGCTCGACCGCATCCTTCATGTGCTTGCCGATGACCCCCGCGGGCCCCGACAGCGTGGTGATGAAGCCGATCTTGATCGGCTGCTGGGCGAAGGCCGGCGCGCTGAACGCGACAGTGACGGCGATCGCGCTCGCCAGCGCTGCTCGAATCGGACGGAACATGGTCTCCTCCCCTAGGAAATATAGTTCACATGACGCGTGAGCCTGGGCAGTCTAGATTCGATGCGTCCATCGTGCAAGAGGAGCGGATATAGTTCGCGCATGTCCCCCAAGCGCAGCATCGTCGACTACGTTGCCGAGCACGCGTCGCGCGCGCCGGCGAGCGCGGCGATCCTGCATCGCGACCGCACGCTGAGCTACCGCGAGCTCGACGAGGCGATCGGCCGCTGCCGCGCGGTGCTGGCGGGGCAGGGCGTGAAGCCCGGCGATCGCGTGGCGCTCGCGATGAGCGACTCTCCCGAGATGGTGATCGCGATCCTCGGCGTGATGAGCCTCGGCGCGATCGTCGTGCCCTGCAACACGCTGATGCCGGTCGAGGGACTGGCCTACGTCTTGCGCGACAGCGGCGCGCAGCTCGTGATCGCGAGCGAGGAGCACGTCGCCAACGCGAAGGCCGCGGGCGCGCCGCGCGTGCTCGCGACCGCGGAGCTGCGCGAGCGCATGGCGAAGGCCGCGCCGACGCCACCCGGCGCGTTCGACGCCGGGACGCCGTGCCTGATCCTCTACACCTCGGGCAGCACGGGGCAGCCCAAGGGCGCGGTGCACCGCCACGGCCACCTGCCGTGGGTCGTCGAGAACGTCGCGCGCAAGATCCACGGCATCGGGCCCGGGGACCGCCTGTTCTCGGTGCCGCGGCTGTTCTTCGCCTACGGCCTGGGCAACAGCCTGACGGTGCCGCTCGGCTCGGGCGCCGCGGTGGTGCTGCTGGGCGATCGGCCGACGCCCGCGCTGATCGCCGAGACGCTCGAGCGCTACCGTCCGACCGTCTTCTTCGGCGTGCCGACGGTATTCCGCATGCTGCTCGAGCACGCGCGGCAGGGCCACCGCGTCGACACGGGCTCGGTGAAGTTCTCGGTCTCGGCGGGCGAAGTGCTGCCGCTCGCGACCTGGAACGAGTGGAAGGCGCTCGCGGGACACGAGATCGTGGAGACCATCGGCACCACGGAGCTGCTCTACGCGTTCATCCACAACCGGCGCGGCAACAACCGCCCCGGAAGCTCGGGCCAGGTCGTCGACGGCTACGAGATCGCGCTCCGGGACGAGCACGGCGGCGAGGTGCGCGGGGCGGGGCGCGGCACGCTGCACGTGCGCGGGGGCACGGCCACGCCGTACTACTGGGAGAAGCCCGAGAAGACCGCGGAGACGATCCGCGACGGCTGGGTGCGCACGGGCGATGTCTACCGCCGCGACGAGGACGGCTTCTACTGGTTCGAGGGCCGCGCCGACGACCTGTTCAAGTGCTCCGGCCTGTGGGTCTCGCCGGGCGAGGTCGAGGAGGCGGTCACGCGCCACCCGGCCGTGCTCGAGGCGGCGGTGATCGCCGAGGCCGACGGCAACGGCGCGACCATCCCCGCGGCGTACGTGCTGCTCCGGCAGGGCAGCGCCGCGGGCGATGCGCTGGCGGCGGAGATCCTCGCGGCGGCCGCCGAGGCGCTGCCGCGCTTCAAGCGCCCGCAGCGCGTGCATTTCATGGAGCAGCTGCCGCGCACGGCGACGGGCAAGGTCCAGCGCTTCAAGCTGCGCGAGCTCTCGCGCGGCGGCTAGGGCCCGCGTGCTGCGGCTCTCCGGCGTCAGCAAGCGCTTCGGCGGCCGTACGGTGCTGAAGGCCGTGTCGCTCACGGTCGCCCCCGGAGAGTGGGTGGCCGTGCTCGGCGAGTCGGGCATCGGCAAGTCGACGCTGCTCAACGTGGTCGCCGGCCTGGAGCCCGCCGACGCGGGCTCGATCGCGTTCGACGGCTTCGAGGTCGCCGCGCTCTCGGACGACGCGGCGACGCGGCTGCGCCGCGAATGCTTCGGCTTCGTCTTCCAGGCCTTCCACCTGCTGCCGCACCTCGATGCGGAGCAGAACGTCGGCCTGCCGCTGCTGCTGCGCGGGCGGCCGGCGGCCGAGATCCGCCGCCGCGCGCGGGCGATGCTGGGCGCGGTGGGCCTCGGCGGGCGCGAGCGCGCGATGCCGCGCGAGCTCTCCGGAGGCGAGCTGCAGCGCGTCGCCATCGCGCGCGCGCTCGCGGGGGAGCCGCGGCTCGTGCTCGCCGACGAGCCGACCGGCAACCTCGACCCGGACAATGCGCGCCAGGTGCTGGAAGTGCTGCGCGGCCAGGTCAAGCGGCACGGCGCGGCGGGCATCCTGGTCACGCACTCCGAGACGGCGGCCGCGACCTGCGACCGGCGCTACCGTCTGGACGCCGACGGGCTGCGCGAAGTTACCGCGGCAACCGGCCCCAGAGCCGCGGCTGCAGCGCCGCCGCCGCCATGAAGCCGCCCATCAGGGCGCCCGGAATGCCGAGGCTCACGACGTCCTGGCCCGCGAGCAGCAGTCCCGGCACCGGCGTGCGCGGGGCGAGCGCGCGATGCGTCATGCGCTCCGCCGACATCTCCAGCCCGTAGGCGGTGCCGCGGTCCGCCGCGACGAACGCCGCCTGCGACAGTGGCGTCGAGGCCTCATGGAAGTCGACGAGCGGCGCGAGACGCGGGAAGTGCCGCTTGAACTGGGCGAGCAGGTTCTCGGCGATCCAGGCCTTGGCCGCCTCGTAGTCCTCGGGGCGCGTCCCGTGCGCGCTTCGCGACCAGGCCGCGAAGGGCTCCCAGCTGCAGAAGGCGACGACTTCCGCCGTATGGCGCCCGGCGTCCTCGTGCGCGGGATCCTTGAGCGAGGGAAACGCCACGAACAGGCCCGGCGCGTCCTCGTCGGCAGGGCGCTCCCACGTCCGCCCGACGTCGTTCGAGCCATAGACCCAGACGTTCGCCGCCGTCGCGCCCTGCGCGCGGATATCGCCGCGGAATCCCAGGTAGAGCGTGACGTACGACATGCCGGACTTCAGCGAATCGATGTCGCGCCGCCACGCGGGCGCGGCTTCCGGCGGGAGCGCGGCGACGGTGTTGCGCGCGCCCATCGCCGAGATCACGCACTGCGCGTCGATCTGCTCGCCGTCGGCGAGGCGCACGCCGCGGGCGCGGCCGGCCTCGACGCGGATCTCCTGCACGGGCGCCTGCGCGCGCAGCTCGCCCCCCGCGGCGCGAATCGTCTCGCCCAGCGCCTCGGCGAAGCGCGCGGGGCCGCCCACCGGGTAGTACGCGCCCGTGAAGTAGCTGCCCATCACCATGGCGTGCACGGCGAACGGCGAGCGGTCCGGCGGAATCCCGTAGTCGCCCCATCGCGCCGAGAGTACGGCGGCGAGGCGCGGGTCGCGCAGGCCGCGCACCGCCTCGGCCGTCGTGGTGCCGAGCGCGCGTCTGATGCGGCCGGCGTTCAGCCAGCGCACGGCGGCGGCGAGGGGCGCGGGCAGGGCGCGGGCGGCAAACAGCGCCATGTCGGCCTTCTGCGCCTCGTCGCAGGCGGCGAAGTAGCGGTCGATCGAGGCCGCCTCGCCGGGAAACGTCGACTTCAGCCGCGCGACGTATGCCGCGCGCGGCGCCTCGACCGGGAACTCGAGATCCGGCAGGCGCACGATGTCGTAAGGCGATCCGACCGGGGCGAAGGAGAGGCGCCCGTCGCTCAGCCAGCGCAGGATCCGGCCCATCCGGTTCTCCGGCTCCGGGCCCTCGCCCATGCCGCCGAGGTAGTGCAGGCCGGTCGCGAATCGATATTCGCGCCGCTCGAAGGTCTGCGTCAGGCCGCCGAGCTGCGTGTGCTGCTCGAGCACGAGCACGCGGCGGCCGTGCTTGGCGAGGGCGGCCGCCGCGGTCAGGCCGCCGATGCCCGAGCCGACGACGATGGCGTCGTAGGCGCGCGCGCTCATCGCTGCACCTGCCGTGCGACGCGACCCATCAGCAGGAAGGGCTTGGTCCGGGACTCGGTCTGGTCGATCGTGCCCGCGAAGTAGAGGTCGAGGTCCTTCGCGTAGTAGAGGAAGGACCCCGTCGATCCGGAGTGGCCCCACAGCGGCGGGAGCTTCGCAAGCGCCGCCAGCGGCTGCGGCAGCGCGAATTCCATCGTCCCGTAGCCGTAGCGCATGGGAAAGTTCCAGCGCTGCCACTGGTGCATGCGCTCGAGCGTGTCCCGACGCACCAGCCGTCCCTCGTTGAGTGCCCTCAGGAAGGCGATCATGTCGCTCGCGGTGGACACGATGCCGCCGTCGGCCCAGTAGGCTTCGCTCGCGCGCGAGGCCGTGATGTCCTGGTCGCCGTGGAACACGTCCGCCGGCGTCGCGCCGTCCGCGCCGGCGCGGGGATGGCCGGCCATCCAGGTATGCCGCAGGCCGAGCGGCGAGAAGAAGAGGTCCTCGAATACGGCATCGAGCGGCTTGCGTGCGACCGCTTCGACGATCTTGCCCAGGAGCTGGAAGTTCGTGTCCGAGTACGAGGTCTTCGCGCCCGGCGCGAAGTTCGGCGTCATGTCGTCGCGCGCCCGCGCGATCGCCTGATCGACGGTCCAGCGCCGGTCCGGCGCCTCCCGCAGCAGCTCGGCCAGCGTCTTGCCGTCCCTGGCCTTCTCGTCGTAGTAGTCGGCGATTCCGGAGCGGTGCGAGAGGAGCTGCGCGATCGTGACCTCGCCCGAGTAGTCGTGCCCCTCGTAGACGTGGATGCCGCGGATCAGCGCCGGGTCCAGGTACTTCGCCATGGGTTCGTCCAGCGACAGCGCGCCCTTTTCTTCGAGCATCATGATCGCCGTCGCCGTATACAGCTTCGTGACGCTGGCGACGTAGATCGGCGTCGCCGGCGTCATGGCGGCGCCCGTTCGCGGGTCGGCGACGCCCGCCGCGCCCGCCCAGATGAAACTGCCGTCGCCGCGCGCTACGGCGAGGACGCAATTGCGGACAGCGGAATCGTCATGCACCAGCGTGGTGAGCGTGCCCTGCAGCGCCCGGGGGATGTCCGCCGGCGGCCGATTGCCGCACGCGGTCAGAGTGGGCAGCAGGGCGAGCAAAACGAGCCGTCGCGCGATGCGCATCGGCACACCCTAGCTCGGCGCATCCTTCGGAACTTGACCCACGTCAACCGCCGAAAAGGGGGTCAGATCAACATTTCGCTGGTGCCGCGTTCCGGCAGGTGGACGGGCGTCACCGCGCCGGAAATGTTGATCTGACCCCCTTTATTTGAAGAGCTTGCGGGCGGGGTAGAGCAGCTGCT
>Ga0335085_10006077_pt1 | contig 19172 bp, 16 predicted proteins | sample Lox_Sample_45_FD_206712 | JGI IMG/M metagenome (GOLD analysis project Ga0335085, IMG submission 206712) | Soil microbial communities from Loxahatchee National Wildlife Refuge, Florida, United States - Lox_Sample_4.5 | ecosystem: Environmental > Terrestrial > Soil > Wetlands | place: USA...
CTTCCTCTACTACTCGTTCGGCGCCGGCCACGCGCCGCACCACGTGCCGAAGGAGTGGGCGGACAAGTACAAGGGCAAGTTCGACATGGGCTACGAGGCCTACCGGGAGACCGTCTTCGAGAACCAGAAGAAGCTCGGCATCATCCCGGACTCGGCCGAGCTCTCGCCGATCAACCCCTACGGCGACCTGAAGGGCCCCGAGGGGCAGGCGTGGCCGTATGCCGACACCGTCCTGCCGTGGGCCACCCTCAGGGACGGCGAGAAGAAGCTCTTCTCCCGGATGGCGGAGGTCTACGCGGGGTTCGTCAGCCACGCCGACCACCAGCTCGGCCGGATGCTCGACTACCTGCAAGAGTCTGGGCAGCTCGACAACACGCTGATCGTGCTGGTGTCCGACAACGGCGCCTCAGGCGAAGGCGGCCCGACTGGCTCGGTCAACGAGAACAAGTACTTCAACTCGATCCCCGACTCGCTCGAGGACAACCTGAAGTACCTCGACGTGCTCGGCAGCCCGCTGACCTACAACCACTACCCCACCGGCTGGGCGTGGGCGTTCAACACGCCGTTCAAGCTGTGGAAGCGCTACGCCAGCTACCAGGGCGGCACGGCCGACCCGATGATCGTCTCCTGGCCGGCGCAGATCAAGAAGGCGGGCATGCGCCGCCAGTACCAGCACGCGATCGACATCGTCCCGACCATCTACGACTGTCTCGGCATCGAGATGCCCGAGGTCTACCGGGGTGCCACGCAGATCCCGCTGGAGGGCGAGAGCTTCAAGGCGAGCCTGCACGACCCAAAGGCCAAGGGCAGGCAGACCCAGTTCTACTCGATGCTCGGCACCCGCGGGATCTACCACGACGGCTGGAAGGCCGCGTCGGTGACCCCTGCCATGCCGGATGCGTGGGCTGAGTTCGCGACGCAGCGCTGGGAGCTGTTCAACACCGAGACCGACCCGAGCGAGTGCCACGACCTGGCCGCGCAGTATCCGGACAAGCTGCAGGAACTGGTGGCGCTGTGGTGGTCGGAGGCGGGCAAGTACAACGCTCTGCCGCTGGAGTCCCGGACCGCGGTGGAGATCCTCACGACGGAGCGGCCGCAGGTCTCCACGCCGCGCGACCAGTACACCTACTACCCGGGGTGCGAAGAGGTGCCGGAGTCGGTCGCGGTGAACATCCGCAACCGCTCCTACGCGATCTCGGCCGACGTCACGATCGACTCGGCGAAGGCCGGGGGCGTGCTGTTCGCGCACGGGTGCCGGTTCGGCGGCCACGCCCTGTACGTCAAGAACGGCAAGCTCAAGTACGACTACAACTACGTCGGCGAGATGGACCAGTACGTCGAGTCGACCAAGCCGATCCCGACTGGTGACTGCCGGCTGTCGGCCTCCTTCGAGAAGTCGGGCGCCAGTACGCCGACCGAAGGCACGCTCAGCCTCTACGTCAACAAGGAGAAGGTCGGCGAGGGCAAGATCAAGACCCAGCCAGGCAAATTCTCCCTCGCCGGCGAGGGGCTCAACGTCGGCATGGACCGGGGCGAGCCGGTCACCAGCGACTACCCCGGCGACGCGCCGTGGGCGTTCACCGGCGGGACGATCCACAAGGTCATCGTCAACGTCTCCGGTGACCCGTGGATCGACCGCGAAAAGGAAGTCCGGGCCGCGTTCGCACGCGACTGACAACCCAAAGCGGGAGCGCGGGCGCCGCCCGCGCTCCCGCAGGAACCGGGGTCCAGATCATGAACGGCAATGACCCAGTCCGTACCGGCCTGCCCGCTGAGACCGCAGGCTCGGCGCTGACCGTGCCGGGGGCTGGGTCAGTTCCTGAAGGCGAACGAGTTCCTGGTCGGGATCTCTACCTGTTCTTGCGCGATGAACTGGGCGCGGGCTTCATCCAGTTCATCCCGATCATCGAGCGCGCCACCGAGCAGACGCTGCCGGCCGCCGACGCCGGGTGGGAGCGCGGCGTCAACGAACGCCCGCTCTACGTCCAGGAAGGGAACCTGGTCACCCACCGGTCGGTCGGGCCTGCCCAGTACGGGCGTTTCCTGATCGATGTGTTCGAGGAGTGGGTGCGCCGCGACATCGGCACCGTTTACGTGCAGATGTTCGACACCGCGCTGGCCAACTGGTACGGCGAGGGCGGCGGCATGTGCGTGCACGCCAAGACCTGCGGCAGCCAGCTCGCCCTGGAACACAACGGTGACCTGTACTCCTGTGACCATTACGTGGAGCCGGGCTACCTGCTCGGCAACATCGGCGACAGGCACATGCTGGAGCTGATCGCCTCACCCGCCCAGCGCAAGTTCGGGCAGGACAAACACGACACCCTCACCCGGTACTGCCGGGACTGTGACATTCGCTTCGCCTGCAACGGCGGCTGCCCCAAAGACCGCTTCGCCGTCTCCCCCTACGGCGAGCCCGGCCAGCACTATCTCTGCCCCGGCTATCAGGATTTCTTTCACCACATCGCCAAGCCCATGGACACCATGGCCGGGCTGCTGCCCGCCGGCCGGGCGCCCGCTGAGCTGCGACTGGCAGCGCGTTCCACCAGGCGATTAGGCGTGTTCGGGCATGAACTTCGTCCCCGGACAATGCGTGCGAGCGCTGCCAGTGTGATGGCTCCTGAGGATCGCTTCCTCACGGAAGCGGCGGTCACGCAGAAGACTCACTGCCAAGTAGAGCATCATCATGCGATGCCGCCGCTTCACCACTCCAGACGATCGAGATGTGCCGTTGGCGCCTGCGATAGCCACGGCGCCCTGCATTCTGTGGGCTTCGCGTTCTGCTCCAGCACCGGTTGAGATCTGCCCCCACCTCCTCAGGCGCCCGCATGCGAGCCCCTCGTACACCACTAGATTCTTTGTGTCACAAATTGATCATTCGTCCCACAAACCACTTGCGCTAGGGAATGCGTGCCTCAAGCTTGATGCCGTTGGTCTCGAGCGGGCTGGTGCAGGAAGTTCAGCGCCACGAATTCTGCCGGACGGCAGGGGTTTGCCCGCAGTGCAGGGGCCATCTACCTGCCAAGCCGGCCTAGCGGGACTATCAGTCACCTCTGCCGGGTGATGCGCAGCCACGACGCTGGTGCGCACCCTTGTGTGTCAAGGGGATTGCGACGTCGACGCCGTCACCACCCCCAGCGGGCCGGCGTTACAAGCTCGCGGTCTGGTGCAGAACTGGAGCGTCGCCAGGAATCGGAGGTTCCCATGGACCTAATGGAACTGAAGGAGAAGACCACGCTCTCGCGGGAGGAGGCAGCCAAGCGCCTGCATGCAATCGCTGACGAGCTTGCGTCGAACAACGACGTTGTGCTCGAGCGAGAGGACCTGCGGTTCGTTGCGCACGTCCCCGATCAGGTCCATCTGAAAGTGGAATTCGAGATCGAGGACGATGGCACCGAACTCGAGATCGAGCTGACCTGGTAGTCAGCTCAGCGGCCTCAAAGCCACCAGCCCGGCGCTAGAGAAGACGGATAGCTCGCGGCTCCGGCCTGGTTTACATCGGTCCGGCGGCGGGGAAAGCAATTGCTTACATCCAGAACATCGACATGCGGGAGAGCTCGTCCAGACCCCGCGTGCATCCCGCCTGGTCGCCCGCACCGGCCGCGGGTCCGACGCCGCCAGCGCGGTGCCGCTCGCCGGTCAGCCTCGCCACGGCAGCGCTGCGTTCCTGCGGATCCAGCCGGCCCGCAGCGTGAGCGGCCACGATGGCTGCAGCGGCGTGTATGAGCTCATCTGCCCCGACTGCGGTGATCATCCCGACCTGGATTACTCCAAGGTCGTGCCGAGGCTTCAGCGGCTCCGCGGCCCGCGCCCCATAGCGCAGGGCCTGGCCGCGTATCACAAGCACCCCGGGATTTCCTGGGCCGAATAGGCGGAGCCGGAAGCTCAGGTCCTGGCGGGGCGACGGCTCGGCAAAGGGGTGGCATTAGCCGATGCACGGCAGCCGCCATCTGGAAACGGCTCAGCCTGGTCTCGTTGCGGCTCCTCAGCTCAGGACTCGAGCACGTAGTAGATACTGCTGGCGATGAGCCAGAAGCCGAGGAGCAGGGACCCTATGATGATCACCCGGTCGGTATGGGCGTCCATCCACGTCCTGAACCGGGCCAGGAACAACTGGCTCTGGTCAGGTTTGAAACCGGCGTAGATCTCCATGGCGATGTAGGACGCCGAGCCCAGGACGCAGAATCCGACCAGCGCCAGGAGGCTCTCCCAGTCGGACAGCTTGGCCTCCAGGACGGTGGCCGCGCCTGCGGCGATCAGGGTCCAGGGCTGAAGCGTAGGGGCCAGGCCCATGGCGAACCAAGGGGACATGTTGTCCACGTGCTGCTGCCACTTCGGCGGCTTCTTCGGCTTCTTCGGCCCTCTCATCTGGCGGCGCTGCCGGACCGCGATCACGACTAGGAGGGTTCCGATAGCGATCTTCACCGCCAGCGACGCCAGTGACGGAACAGTGTTCGGCTCGGGCGGGCTGTTGCCGGTAGCGATCAGCGTGATGGTGACGACGATGGCAAGGGAAACAAGCCAGCCGAACACGAAGGCCGCGCCCTTTCTCACACCGCGCTTCGAGGGCAGCACGACGATGAACGCCGACAGCGGCAGCGGGTCCAGCGCTACCGCCAGGCCGATCAACAGCAGGCTAAGAACCATGGCCGTCCTCCCAGCTAACTTTGACCGGACTGATACACAGGAACCCTGCCGAGCTCCGCGCGGTTGGGTCGCTGCGGCCAGTGGTCTTCCCGGCCACGGTGTCCTACCGGGCTTGCGGGCTTGGCTCCCTGCCTGGCTGGGTGGGGGCCGGCACGGCCGGTGGCTGGGCGCGGAAAGAGGCGAGCTGCCGCAGCCGAGGCCATTCCAGAGCGGGCTTGGGGGCGGGGACGCCGGGCCGTTGTCTGGGTACGACCACCCGGAGCGCGCGGGGCTGAATGGTGCACCGGACCGGTGCGGGCAGCAGGATGGTCTCGCCGTCGACTCCGACGGGGATCTGGGGCGCGTCGGCGCCGACGGTGACCTCCCCGGCGGTGAGCATCGTCAGTCCCTGGCCGTGCCCGCGGCGGATCAGCCCAATGGCCTGCCGGGCGCTGTCCACCTTGACGGCGACGACGCCCAGGGTGCCGGCATCCAGCCGGGCGCGCCGGCCCAGTCCGGCCACGTCGTTCATCTCGTACGGGCCGTTGCTGACCAGCAGGGCCTGCGGAGCCTGGATCGTGGTGGCGCCGACCCGGGCGGACAGCCGGGCACCCTGGTGGCCGTGGAGCAGGTCCGGGAGCATCTGCAAGGTGGTGCCGCGCTTGTCGTCCCGGTAGGCGGGGCTCTTGACTACCTCGGCATAAGCGCCGAAGGAGGCGTTGTTCACGAACGTGCGGTCCCCGATCAGGCCCAGGTCGACCCGCAGCTCCTCGCCGTCGGTGAGGGCAGTCAGGCAGGCAGCGGGGTCCTCCCTGTCCAGTCCCAGGTCCAGCGCGAAATGGTTGCGGGTCCCCGCACTGATCACCAGGAACGGCAGGCCGTGCTCGGCTGCGATGCCGGCCACCAGCGCCTGGGTGCCGTCCCCGCCGGCCACCCCGAGCAGGTCGGCGCCATCGGCCACCGCCCGGCGGGCCAGGGCGGCCACGTCCGCGATTCCCGGGCCCTGCAGCAGCGCCACCTGGGCGCCCAGCGCCTCGGCCTTGTCCTTCAGCCCGAACTTGGTGACCTTCCCGCCGCCGGACCTGGGGTTCATGATCACAAACGGCCGCCGCGGGCGCGCCGCCGGGACGGCGGGCATACCCGCGTCCGGGCCCTGCGCGCTCAGTGCGGTCCTGGCGGTCCAGGCCGCGGCGATCATCAGCGCCACCGCCACCACGGCGACCCACAGCAGGTGGTTCCATGCGAACGCCACCACGATGACCACCGGCGCGGCGACCACGAGGATTAGCGCGAGCCACCGCAGCGCCCCCCGGCTGGCCAGGAACCAGTAGCCGCCCGCCAGCACGGCGCACAAGCCGATCACGGCAAACACCACCAGTCCCAGACTCCGCCACCCGGCAACGGCGAGCAGCAGAACCACGGCGGCAAGCATCAAGGCGAACGAGGCGCGGGCAAGCCAGCGCCGGTTCATCGTATTCATCGGGTCCTCCCCCAGGAAGTGCGGCGCGCAGCCAGGCAGGTAACCCGCCCTGACCTGCCCGGGCGGCGGGCGATGAGATCCTGGCAGGCCCCCGCCGTATGTGCTGTCACGGCGCGAGCCTGGTCAGGCCGCCAGGACCTTGGCCTTCTCACGCTCGAACTCCTCAGCAGAGATCACCCCGTGGTCGCGGAGGCTCGCCAGTTTCGCCAGCTCATCCGCGGAACTGGCAGGTGAGCTCGCAGCCTCCTTGATGTAGGCGCGGGCCTGCGCATCCTGCTGCTGAGCCTGCTGCGCCGCCCGCTCGTGCATCTCGTCGCCGCGGGCGATCAGGTAGACCAGCACGCCGATGAGCGGGATGAGCAGCACGAACAAGAACCACAGGGCCTTGGCCCAGCCCGACAGGTCATGACTGCGGAAGATGTCGATGAACACCGTGATCAGGATCCAGATCCAGATCACCCACAGAAAGAAAATGAATATCGTCCAGAACAGGTTCAACAGCGGATAGGACGAATCGGCGAGTGCCATGTATGCCTCCCTAGCGCCAGGGTGATTGCCGGCGACAGCCGGCCAACCTTTCCCGCGCCCTCTCGACTCAGCGTCCGCCTCGGAGCCGATCACTGGCATCACCCAGGTACGGGTGAGAAGAATGCCACCCTAACCTCGCCTGCTAAGGAGTCAGGCTCCAACCACACGCGCCCGATCAGCCCCTGGCGAGGGCCTGAGGATCATTCCGGCGGGCTGCTGCCTGGCACGGCGCCTGGCTGCACATGATGGGTCGGGGCGGCGCTGGTGCAGCTCACCCCATCGGGGGTGATGTCCCCGGCCGGCAGTGACGATGGACTGCTGAGTGCAGGCCCTCCCGTCTCGTGGAGGTAATCCGCCGAGACACGGCGCGGCGCGGACGTCGCGCTCACATCACCGCACCCATCGGAGGTAGGCGACATGGCCACGAACAAGAGCAAGAAGAAGCAGGATGACGGGGAGGTCCAGCGTTCGCCGGGCGGACCCGGGCAGGGAGCCGGTGCTGGCTCGCGCTCGAAGATGAAGCGCAAGGCCTACGAGCGGGAGATGCGAGTCCTACACGGTGAGCTGGTCGCCATGCAGGAGTGGGTCAAGGCGTCGGGAGCCAGGATCTGCATCGTGTTCGAGGGCCGGGACACCGCCGGGAAGGGCGGCACGATCAAGCGGATCACCGAGCGAGTCAGCCCGCGGGTGTTCCGGGTCGTGGCCCTGCCCGCCCCGACCGAACGCGAGAAGTCCCAGATGTACATCCAGCGGTACCTCCCGCACTTCCCGGCCGCCGGCGAGGTCGTGATCTTCGACCGCAGCTGGTACAACCGGGCGGGCGTCGAGCCGGTGATGGGCTTTTGCACGCCAGAGCAGACCGACCGGTTCCTCCAGCTCGCACCAGGGGTGGAGAAGGCCATGGCCGATGACGGGATCCTGCTGCTGAAGTACTGGCTCGAGGTCGGCGCCGACGAGCAGACCCGACGGCTGCAGAGCCGCATCCACGACCCGCGGAAGATCTGGAAGCTGTCGGACATGGACCTGAAGTCCTACAGCCGCTGGTATGACTACTCCAGAGCCCGGGACGCCATGTTCGCCGCGACCGACACCGCGTGGGCACCCTGGTACATCGCGCGCACCGATGACAAAAAGCGCGGCCGGCTCAACATCATCAGCCACCTGCTCAGCCAGGTTCCCTACAAGCCGCTCGCCTCCCGGGACATCATCCTGCCCGAACGACAGCCCGCCGGCGACTACGTGGATCCCGACCTGCCGCTGCAGCGCATCCCAGCACCGTTCTAGAGCGCCAGGCGAGGCCAGGCAGAGCATGGCCGCCTTGGTGGTCTAGTTTCCGGTTACCTCAACAGCCCAGGACCGCGACGACGCCTGCCCTGCCGGTCATCGCGCCGGTCGCCGCGGTTGTCTTGCCGGTCATCGCGCCGGCCCCGGCCTCAAAGCAGGCCCGTCCGGTCGCCGGATCTCTCAGCAGAGGCATGTCAGGCTCCTTCCGTCCGAGCGGCGTGGTCCGCCTCGATTGCGGCCAGGATCGCCTTGGTCGGGATGCGGTCGGTGGCCACCAGCTGGCACCCCGACCGGCGTACCGCCGCACCGAACGGCCCGGCCCAGGTGTTCTCTCACACCAGCACCGCCGCCGCGCTGCCCGGCTCCAGCCCTTGGCCGATCTCCTCGATGTCGGACTCGGCCAGCAGCACTGCAAGAGGGAACGCGATCACCACGTAGTCCACGGGGCCAAGCTCAACATCGGTATGACTCATCGTTTTGTCCCATCGGTAGTTCCGAACACCCGGTATCGGGATCGTTCCATTCAGCTTCACCAGACCAGGCCAGTGAGTCATCACCCACCAGGGGGGGATAGCGGATCCTCACCGGCCGCCGTAATCGACGCGGCTTGCCCGTTCCTGCCGGTGCTGCAACGGAGAGATGATCGGGATCGGTGCGGCGAACCTGGCAGCGCGTGGAAGGAGAGGAACCGGCACGTGGCCGTTGTCAGGACAGTGGGCCCGGTGGCGTTTGGCCGGCTGGGTATTCCTGCATGGGAACGCCTCCGGCTGTCCATGCTTTCATCACGGGGTCGATGATGCGCCAGGCCTCCTCGGCTTCGTCGCCGCGGATGAACAGCATCGGGTTGCTGTTGAGCATCTCGAGGATCAGGTGGGAGTAGGCGGTGAACCGGGGCGGTGTGGAACGCGCCTCGAGCTGCCGTGTCTCGGCGGTTCGCTCCGGGCCGTTAAGGGTGGTGGACAGCTGCACGTAGGGCTCGGCCAGGCCCACCCTGAGCACGTTGGGTTCGACGCCGGGCCACTGGTCGAGCAGGTAGCGGGGCACCGGGCGGAAGTGGATGGCGATCTCGGCCGAATCCGCCGCCAGGGCCTTGCCCGAGCACAGGGTGAATGGGACCCCATCCCATCGCGGGCTGTGCGCCTCGACGGTCAGGGAGGCGTAGGTCTCGGTGTTACGACTGGGGTCGACCCCGGGTTCATCGACGTATGAGGGCACCTGCCGAGTGCCGATCGTGCCGGCGGTGTAGCGGGCGCGGACCGAGTGGCTGCGCATCGCCTCGGCCGCCGGGGTGGCCACTGCCCGCAGGCCCTCGACGCGGACCGCGCGGAACGAGTCAGCGTTCCTGCGGGCCGGCTGTTCCATCAGGACCAGGGCCATGGCCTCAATGAGATGGTTTTGTACCATGTCTTTCAGTGCGCCGGCCCGGTCGTAGTAGGAAGCCCGGCCTTCCAGGGTGAGGCTTTCCAGCCAGCTGATCTCCACGTGATCCACGTGTACCGCGTTCCAGATCGGCTCGAAGACCCGGTTGACGAAGCGGAGGGCGAGCACCCGGCGGACGAGCTCGTTGGACAGGAAGTGGTCGATCCGGAAGATCACCGGCTGGGGCAGCTGGATGCGCAAGATCTCGTTGAGTCGCTGCGCTGAGGCCAGGTCGGTGCCGAAGGGTTTCTCGATCGCCACCGCGTCGGAGGTGCGCAGACGGGCTGCTGCCAGTGCTAGCAGCACCGACGGGTACAGGCCTGGGGGCAGCGCGAGGTAAACCAGCGTGTCCGGGCGATCGCCGCCGATCACCCGGCTGATCTCGGCTGCCTGGGTGACGTCGGCAGGGACGAAGCTGAGCATCCTCACCACGTCGTCGCGGGTGGCCGGCGTTACGGGCGCGTGTTTGTCCAGCTCGCCGGCGATGTGCTGACGGAAGTCGTCGGTTGACCAGTCGGTGTTGGCCGAGCCGCGCACCGTGAACCCAGGTGGCAGGAGCCCGGCCTCGGCGAGCTGGGCAACGGCCGGCATCAGCAGCCGGCTGGCCAGATCGCCCGACGCCCCGAACAGGACCATTCGCCCGATCATGAGATGCCGCCTTTCTCGAGCCGGCGGGCGTCAGAGGCACGCTCCGATGACGCCGGGACGTCTGCGTATCGCGGTGAGGGGGGCCGGGTCACCCCGGCCCGGCAGCGGAAGATCACGCCGGGCCGCCGGCCAGGGCGCCCGTCGCCGGGTCCAGATCGAACACGTCGACTACGAACATCGCGGTGTCGGCGAGGTACAGACGGCCCTGCGGCTCGTCGAAGGCGGGCCCGTCGCAGATCGTAAGCCGCTCGGCCGCGCAAGTCACCTTGGCGCCGTCGACCCGGTAGAGCGCGGCGTTGCGGGGCCGTTTGTCGAAGGCCATCGTGCCGACCCAGGCCCGTCCTTGGCCGTCGGTCTTGACGTCGTTCGCGCGGTTCTCTGGCCTGTCCTGCTCGATGGGATCGCGCAGGTCCATCGTGCCCGTAGCCCGGTCGAGCACGGCCAGTCCCTCAGGGCTGGCCACGACCGGCTCACCCGCCGTGCTCAGGACCACGCCGCCGGGCTGCCCGGCGGTGGCCCAGGAGCTGTGGTTGCCCGTTGCCGGGTCGAAGCAGTGCACCCGCTGCCCGGTGATGTCCACCCACCACAGGCGGACCGTGGCGGCGTCCCACAGTGGGCCCTCGGCGTGCTCAGCCCGGATGCTCAGCGTGACCTCAACCGCGGTGTCACCCATAGCGGCGGCCTGCGGCCGGTTCGCGGGCTGGTTCGTCAGACATGGGCGAGGGCGTCGGGGCGCTGGGCCAGTTCGTCCTCGGCGTGGGCCACTACCGGCATTCCACCCTTGCCGACGGTCAGCGGCGTGCGGTGGCAGCCGTGGTATGTCATCGTCCCGCCGGAAAGGAACGCCACGTCGTCCCACCCGTTCTGCTTCAGCACGCAGTAGGCGATGTAGCTGCGGAAACCCGACCTGCAGTAGGTGTACACGGGCTTATCCCTGGGCACCTCAGCCAGACGCTGCCGCAGCTCGGTGAACGGCAGCAGGACCGCCCCCGGAATATGCCAGGCGTCGTACTCGGCCGGCGTGCGCACATCCAGGATCGTTACCCGGTCGCGGCAGTCCGGGTAGTCCTCCGGGTACCACAGGTCGATGTCGCCGCGCAGCAGGTTCGCGCCCAGGAAGCCGGCCATGTTGACCGGGTCCTTCGCCGCCCCGTAGGGCGGAGCATAGGCCAGCTCCAGGTGCTCAAGGTCATAGATCGTCATCCCGGCGCGGATCGCGACCGCGAGAACGTCGATGCGCTTGTCGACGCCGTCCCAGCCCAGCACCTGCGCGCCAAGCAGTTTCCCGCCGGCCGGGTCAAACAGCACCTTCAGGAACAGCGGCGCGGTGCCGGGGTAGTACGCCGCGTGGCCGTTCTGGTGAGTGTAGACCTTGCGGTACTCCATCCCGGCCGCGCGCAGCTCGGTCTCGGTCATACCGGTGCCCCCCGCGGTCATGTCGAACACCTTGACCACGGCCGTGCCCTGGGTGCCCCGGTAACCGCCGACATCCTCGCGGCCGGCGATCGAGTCGGCGGCGATCCTGCCCTCCCGGTTCGCCGGGCCCGCCAGCATCGACAGCACCGGCTGGCCGGTCAGGAAGTGCGCGGTCTCCACCGCGTCCCCGGCCGCCAGGATGTCCGGTGCCGAGGTGCGCATCTGCGCGTCGACCATGATGCCCCCGTGCGGGCCGATCTTCAGGCCGGCCTCCCGGGCCAGGTCAACGTTAGGACGCGCCCCGGCCGCCATCACGACGACATCTGCCTCGACGGCCGTGCCGTCGGACAGGTCGACCGCCATTCCCCCGCCGTCTCCCCGGCGGACTGCCGTGGCCGAGGTGGCGAGCCGCAGGTCCACATCGTGGGTCCGGACATGGTAGTCCAGGATCCGAGTCATCTCCGGGTCCAGCCACGGCATCAGTCGGCCGGTCCGCTCCACGACGGTGGTCGCTAGCCCCCGAGCGCGGAACGCCTCGGCGAGCTCCAGCCCGATGTAGCTGCCGCCGATGATGACGGCGCTGGTGGCGTCCTTGTCGAGCTGGGCGATGATCTGGTCCATGTCGGGAATGTTGCGCAGCACGTCCACCCGCGGGTCATCGGCGCCCGGGATCGGCGGTCGGCGCGGTTCGGCCCCAGGGCAGAGCACGAGCTTGTCGTAGGACTCCCGGTAGGTGCGTTCCTGCGCGAGGTCGCGCACTTCGACTTCCTTGGCGTCGCGGTCAATGCGAGTCACCTGCTGCCCGGTCCGCACGTCCAGCGCCAAGGCCCTGGCCAGGCTCTCGGGCGTCTGCAGGAGCAGGCTGTCCCGGTCCGGGATCGCTCCGCCGATGTGATAAGGCAGCCCGCAGTTGGCGAACGACACATAGTGGTCCTGCTCAAGGATCACGATCTCCGCCGACTCGTCTAGTCGCCGCAGCCGGGCACCAGTCGAGGCACCGGCCGCAACTCCGCCCACAATCACCGTCTTCATCTCACACCCCATCCGCACGGGCCACGCCCATGCCATGTGTTGGATTCTCCATTTCTGGATACTTCGTGTGCTTGTGCCGGCGCATCACCCCCCGGGGGATGAGATGGTCGGCAATCCGTGCGTGACCGGACATCGTCAGCAGGGCAACCCAAAGCGCCAGACGGGAGGGGCTTCGGCGCCGGGGCCAGGGCGGCAGTGCCGCCCTGGCGTCAGGCGTTGCCCCGCCGATGCGATTTCTTCTCCAGTTCCGTTACGCGCCGGTCGTTCCAGGCGATGATGCGCCTAATCCCGAAAACCAGCTCTCTCAGGGGGCGTCCCTTTGGCAGCGCCGCCAGCGCGAGGACACCCGTGATCACCGTCGCTTCGAAACGACGGTCACCCACAAGACGTTTTGCCGCTGCTAGCCCGGCCCAGGTCCAGGCCAGGCGACGCTCAAGGCTCGCAGCTCGCGACTGCCGCGCCGGGATGACGTCCCGTTCCACTATTACGCCTCCCACCGCCTTGAGATCATCGCGGCCCGTGTGGCTCTCCTGCTGTCCGCTGTCTTTGATCGACATGCCATACCCCGCTTCCGTAAGCAGCCGGGACGGCCTGATAGCTGGCGGGTATCGCCTTGTAGCCCGAGCGTTGCGCACGCGAGTCCCGAGGACCTCTCAGATCGCCGGGCCGGACGCGCACTCGACACGCGTCGCTTCGGGCCGCCCGTTCACTGGACACCGTTGACGCTTTCGCTGGGGCCAGGTTGCTCACTCATCGCTATCGACGCTGGAGCACAGAACCCCCATCCGTATCGCCCAGCAGGGGGTGATCAACCGTTATGGCACGGCGGGCATCGATGGCGGTGGCGTTGCTCGACCTAGGTTCGGTCTGCCGGATGTCCGCGGCTTCTCAGCAGGTGAGTCGCAGTGGCGAAGTGCTTTTGCCAGTCTGTCAGCGGCTTGGGATCGGGTTCAGGTTTACCGGCGGCTGCCTGGGCCTGTTCGGCCGCCCGGGCCGCGGCGGCTGCCATCAGCCCGGGGTGGGCTGGCGCGGGGCGCGGCGCGGAGCGTGTCAGAAGTTCTCCCAGGTCGTTGGCGTGCGCGACGCGTGATCCTAGGTAGCGCGGATGGCCGGCTTTGAGCCAGGCGGACAGGCGCTCCCGGCGATCTCGGTGCTCGAGGTCGGCGGCGCAGAAGCGCAGCAGGATCGTCTTGATGACCGATGTGTGATCGAAGAGCGTGTGTGACACCGAACCTGGCTCGACCCACGGCGACACGATCAGCGCCGGTACACGCACGCCGTAGCGGCCGAAGTTCTCGGGATCGTCGTCGTCGGCTTCGGGCGGCGGAACGTGATCGAAGAACCCGCCGTGCTCGTCGTAGAAGATGACCAGGAGCGTCTTGTCCCACTGCGGGCTCGTCGCCAACGCGTGGTAGACCGCCAGCACAAGGTCCTGGCCGTCGCTGATGTCCGCGGTCGGGTGGTCATCGTTTTGCTCGAAGCCGAATGGGTTGAAGCTGCCCCAGTTCGGGTCGATCCACGAGACCGACGGCAACGCACCGCGGGCGGCGTCTTCAAGAAAACTCGGATCCTCACTCCGGACCCTGAGGTTCATCATCGTCTTCCAGGGCAGGCCGGTCTTGGTGAAGTAAGCGAACCGGTCGTGATGGCCAAGGCAGTAGAGCTGATCAGCCATCCGCAAGGTGCCGATGTCGCTGGAGTACCAGCGCCAGGAGACGCCGTTCTCATCGAGGCGGCGCACGAACGAGGGCTGGTTGTACAACGGCGGCAAGTTGTGGGGGTGGCAATCGCGGCTGCCGGCGGCGCGACCGCACAGGGCATACAGGCGGTTCGGCCAGGTCGCACCCGGAACCGAGCTGAACCAGCGGTCACAGACGGCGAACTGGCTGGCGAGGTGGTCATAGACCGGGACATCCGCGGCGTGGTAGTAGCCCATGATGGGTGCCGGGTCCCCGTTCTCTACCCCGAGGTTTTCCATCGTGGCGGCATAGCTTGCTACGAAGCCGTCCATCTTGCCGCCGCCGATCTGCAAGTCGACTGAGCTGGCGGAGTGGTCGGGATCTTCCTCGATGACCGTGGTGCCGAGGTGGTGGACGGGATAACTGCGTCCTTGGTGCTCGTTGGCCAGCCCTTCTCGCAGGCCGTCGACGTCACTACGGCCACTCTCCAGGGACAGGTAACCGAGCATGTGGTCGAAAGAGCGATTCTCCATCATCAGGACGACGATGTGATCAACCTTCTCAAGGTTGGCCGTACCGGACTCCTCCACCGCGACACCCCCGTGGTTCTGAGCTACCCAAGTGCGGCCGCACCCATGCGGGAAGCGAACCGTCGGGTTGGCTGGCAGCTAAGATGCTTGCGCTACCAGAATCGCGCCGCCCGGATCTAGATCCCGTAAACGAGCCGCACCGTCGAGGCCCCGTTGGCGATCGTGATCAGCGCGATCGGCATCACGGTCAGGACGCGCCGCCGGGTCGCCTGGCGGCCGATCCGCCCGCGGTCGGTCAGGCTGGTCACTATGAATAGCCCGGACAGGGCCACAAAGAGCGCTGGGCCGGGGTCGTCAAGCCTGAGCTGCGGAGGCAGGGCAATCCTCAGCGCCCCGGTGAGCAGGACAGCGGCAGCTGCTGGCCAGCGGCTCTCGCCGACGCGGGTCCGCCTCGTCGGCATCGGCACGATGCCCTCCCATGCTGCCCTTACGGCTTTCCGCTGAGACCTTTGCTTAGCTTCCCTAGATCTCGGTGGTGGCTTCGGCCTTGCCGTCTTTCACTGCGGCCTGGAATGCGGCGTAGTCGCGTTCGTTCTGGTCGGCGTAGGTTTCGGCGAAGTCCGCGATCCCCTGGTCGAACTGGTCGGAGCCGCCGAGGTAGGCGGCCAGGGCGACGCGGTCACCGGAGCGCGCATGCGCCCGGGCCAGGGTCCACCCGCAGATACCGGCGTAGAGGGCCATCCCGGACGGGATCATGACCTCGATCGGGAAGGAGAACTTCCAGTCCTTGAGCTGGCGTACGTAGAAGTCGCGGTCCACCTTGTCCGGGCCCGTGGCGCGGGTCCAGCCGAGGAAGATGTCGCTTTCTGCCTGCATGAGGTGCTGCCCGGCGACGACCCGCTCCCCCTGGTTGGCGTACTGGCTGCGCCCGCAGTAATCCGCCAGGACGGACGGCTGGGCCTCTTTGGCCTGCAGGAACAGCGGCTCGGTCCCGTCCCCGGCGTCCAGCAGCAAGATCCAGGCACGGGTACCGACGCTGCCGACCCCGACGACCTTGCGGGCCACCTGTACCAGGCTGAACTGCTCGAGCAGGTGCCGCCGGTCAGACTGCAAGGTGCGCCGGTACTTGCCAAGCACCGTGCGGATCTCCTGGTAGATCGCGTCGGCCTGGACGCTAGCGAAGACCTCCTCGATGGGCATGATCATCGGAGGCTGGCTGACGATCCGGCGCTGCCCATCGGCGATGGTGGTGAGCTTACGCTGCGCCTTCGTGCTGTCAGCGGTGTGCGCTTTGGCCAGCAAGCCTTTGGCCGCCTTGAACTTTTTCGCCTTCATCTGGGCCCTGAAGTCGCCGATGGCCTGCTCGATGTCCAGGTGGGCATACCAGACGTCCAGGAGCGGCTGCTCGGCGAAGCCGCGCATCGCCGTTCGGTACCCCTCGGCCGCCGCCAGGACGATCTTGCGGCGGGCCTTAAGGGGGAAACCGTTGTCGCGTCCGGCCACCGCCAGGCTGGCGGCCAGCCGTTTGACGTCCCACTCGAATGGGCCGGGCAGGGTCTCGTCGAAGTCGTTGACGTCGAAGACCAGGCGCCGTTCAGGCGAGGCGAATGCTCCGAAATTGGCCAGGTGCGCATCCCCGCACAGCTGCACCCGTAGCCCCGAGGTAGGCGTGGTGGCCAGGTCGGCCGCCATCGGCAGCGCTGCCCCCCGGTAGAACGTGAACGCCGATACCAGCATCCGCCCGTGCCGCACCGGTACCAGCTCGGGCACCCGGCTCTTTCCCTGCTCCAGCAGCAGCCCGACCGGATCCCGCGACTTGCCCGGCGCGAACTCGGAATGAGACTCCAGCGGCGCTAGCGTTCGGGCATCCTTGCCCCGTGCCATCCGGTCCGCGCGGCTCAGCTGTTCCACCGTCTCACGCGACGCCCGGATCCGGGCGGAAGCCCGCGCACCAGACCTGCTTCCCGCGACACGATCAGCCATCACAGTCATGACCACTCCCTTCTGGAGCGACCGCGTGGTATCGCCGGCCTGCGGCGGCCGCGGAACGCCCTTCCTGGTACCAGCCGAGCACCTCACGCCAGGGATTGCATCGCCCGCCCAGGGGTGAACACGGCCCGATCACGCGGGGAACGGCTGGCCTGCCGCCGATGAGCCAAGGACCAACGCTTTGACCCTTGAGGACGAATGGCTCTGCCCCGTTGGCTCCTTGGAAGGTGAACCTGCTGGTAGTAGAGGGGCGCCTGAGGCGGGTGCCCCACTAGGGGGTGAGGGAAATGCCTCTGCTAGACGCGTTCCTGCTCATGATGTGGTTCTTCCTGTGGATCCTGTGGTTCTTCCTGCTGTTCCGGGTGATCATGGACATCTTCAGAAGCCGCGATCTGGGTGGATGGGGCAAGACAGGCTGGCTGGTCTTCACGATCGTCCTGCCGTTCCTCGGCGTGTTCGTGTACCTGATCGCGCGTGGCGGCCAGATGGCCGACCGGCAGGCCGCGCGGGCGGAGGCGCGGGACGAGGCGTCCGGCGCTTACGCCAGCCAGGCAGCGCCGGAGGGCGCCGGTACCGCCGACAACCTGGCCAAGCTTGCCGACCTGCGTGACCAAGGGGTCATCAGCGGCGCTGACTACGAGCGGGGCAGGGACAAGATCCTGCACCAGTCGGCAGCCTGACCCGCGCGGGTCAGAGCCTGGTCCAGCCGGACGGCGAAGGCGGCACTCGCCTTCGCCGTCGCTGAACGGACGTCGCCGACCTCGCCGAGACGATCGGGCCCTGCTCCAGGATCACCCCATGGGGGGTGATGCATCCGGCCCAGCCGCCCCGAAATGCTGAAGTGCTGGGCCGGATCGTTTCGCGGCTCCGCGAGTCTGCGGCCGACTCGGCGCGGCGAGGTGGGATCACCTATGCGGGGTGATGCCGTCCGGGTCCCCTTGGCCGATCCTGGTCATGCTCGGGCCGCTCATGGTGGCGTACTTGCAGCTGACACCTGTGCCGGTAGGTGCTGAACGGAGTGGGGAACGATGAGCGATCTTGACCGTACTGAGCTTCCGATACGTCGGCGACCGTTTCGGGGGGTGGCCAACAGAACGCTGGCGGGGTCGGAGCCCGACTGGGACCTGATCGGGCACCCCGAGCCTCCGGAGGGGGCACCGAATGTCTTGCTAGTGCTCATCGACGACGCCGGCTTCGGTAACCCGAGCACGTTCGGCGGTCCCATCAACACCCCGAACTACACGCGGATGGCCGAGGCGGGGTTGCGGTATAACCGATTCCACGTCACCGCGCTGTGCTCCCCGACGCGTGCGGCTTTGCTGACTGGGCGGAACAACCATGCGGTCGGTTTCGGCTCGGTCGGCGAATTCTCCAGCGGCTTCCCTGGCTACACGGCGACGGTCCCGCGGGATTGCACGCCGTGGCCGCGGATTCTGGCGGAGAACGGGTACAGCACCGCGGCGTTCGGCAAGTGGCATCTGACCCCCGATGGCCAGCAGGGTCCGGCCGGGCCGTTCGGGCGGTGGCCGAACGGCTGGGGCTTCGACTATTTCTACGGCTTCCTGGGCGGGGACGCGGGGCAGTGGGATCCGTGCCTGGCCGAGAACCAGAAGATCATCGGCACCCCGGCAGGCTTCTACGACAAGGACAACCCGTACTACTTGCCCGATGCCATGGCCGATAAGACGATCGAGTGGCTGCACGGGGTCCGGGGACAGGACGCCCGCAAGCCGTTCTTCGTGTACTTTTCCACCGGGTGCAGCCACGCTCCGCACCACGTGGCCCCCGAATGGGCGGAAAAGTACCGGGGCCAGTTCGATCAGGGCTGGGACCGTCTGCGCGAGGAGATTTTCGCCCGGCAGAAGGAGCTGGGCGTGATACCCGCGGACGCGGGACTGACACCGCGGGACGCGGCGTTCCCCGCCTGGGATTCGGTCCCGGACAAGCTCAAGGCCTACTACGCCCGCCAGATGGAGGTCTACGCCGGGTACTCAGACAACGCCGACTACAACGTCGGCCGGGTCATCGACGCGATCGATGAGCTGGGCGAGCTGGACAACACGCTGATCATCTGGATCTGGGGGGATAACGGCGCCAGCATGGAGGGCACGATCACCGGCTCGTTCAACGAGATGACGATGCAGAACGGCATCCCGCTGACCGACGAGATGCAGCTCCAGCTCGCCGAGCGGTATGGCGGCATCGGCGCCTGGGGCGGCCAGATGATGGACCCGCACTACTCCGCCGCATGGGCGTGGGCCGGCAACACTCCGTTCCAGTGGGGCAAGCAAGTCGGCTCGCACCTGGGCGGGACACGCAACCCGATGGTCGTCCGCTGGCCAGCCCGGGTCACCGAGGGCGGAGCGCTGCGCTCCCACTTCAGCCACGCCATCGACGTCGGGCCGACGATCCTGGACGTTACCGGGATCCCGGCGCCCTCCCACGTCGACGGGATAGAGCAGGAGCCCTTCCACGGGGTGAGTTTCGCGGACTCGCTCACCGACGCCGCTGCGCCGGAACACCGCACCCAGCAGTACTTCG
>Ga0335085_10006078_pt1 | contig 19172 bp, 15 predicted proteins | sample Lox_Sample_45_FD_206712 | JGI IMG/M metagenome (GOLD analysis project Ga0335085, IMG submission 206712) | Soil microbial communities from Loxahatchee National Wildlife Refuge, Florida, United States - Lox_Sample_4.5 | ecosystem: Environmental > Terrestrial > Soil > Wetlands | place: USA...
CAACCTGCGCAACGCGGCCCACGCCGACGATCCCGCCCCGCTCGATGGCGATTGCCGCTGTCCGGCGTGCCGCAAATTCAGCCGCGCCTATCTGCACCACGCGGTGAAGGCCAAGGAGATCATCGCCTCGATGCTGCTGACCTGGCACAATCTGACTTTCTATCAGGACCTGATGGCGGGGCTTCGCGAGGCCGTGGCTCAGCGGCGGCTTGACGGATTCGCGAGGGGGTTCAGCGCGACCGATTGATGCGGGTCGAAGCCCCCAACAGCGACTCTTTTTCGTGTGACGGTTCGATCCTGACGGCTTTGCGCGACAACTTCATTTCCGGCGGAAGTAAGTTCATCGCCGCTGACAATCCGGCAAATTCCGGAACGACGCTCAAACTCGAAAACAGCTATGGGCAGAACCAAGCCACGTCCTCGTACGCCTATGCGCGCCACACGTACATGGTGTCTGAGAACAATGCGGCAGACGGCGGAGGCAGCAGAAACTGCTCCGCACACAGCTATCACGCCTACGACTTGAACATGGAGTATGGCTTTGTATCGAACTGCGACGGAGCCGAAGAATACTGCGGAACCATGTGGTACTTGCGGGGCGCCGTTGCGACCATCAATGGCGGCACCAGCGTGAATTCCATGCCGGAGCGCGGCCTAGGCTCGTCCGCCTGGGGTGTTCGACGTCGGCAGGGCGGCGAACACGCAGCCGTCTCTGGACCGTCAGCGCGTTTTGCCTGACCGACACCAACGGGGGCGCGCACAATCGCCAATATCACGTCAGCGGCGGTTCGCCCCCTGCGTTCAACGACTCCGCCGGCATAGACCCCCACCGGGTCTTGCAGCTGGAGCGTCTTCGACAGCGCGTAAATCGTCTCGGTCGACTTTCCGTCCGGCTACGGCGCCTGTAGGCTGGCGCAGATTGAAGTCGTGGACGACGCGTACGACGTGGTTCCGCGATGAAGTCGCCTCGGATAGGTGCGGCCCGCTCGGAGGGTCATGGAGAAGCGCGTTCCGGTGCGATCTGGCGATAGGCCGCGACCGCCGCGGCTGTCGCGAGCAGCGTCACGACCACGTAGGCGACGCCGATGACGATCAACATGACGGGAAGACCCACCCGATAAGCCGTAACCAGGGCCAAGGGCGGAGTGCTTCCGTTCATGACAGGGACCAGACCGGCGTTCCAGACGGCGATCTCGCCTGCCGTCTCGAGCCCGCCACCGAGCAGCGTGATCACCACGACGATGAACAACAGCTTTGCCGTGTTCGACCAGGAAAGCCGCAGCGACTGGCGCACGACCTGTCCTCCGTCGTTTGCTGAGGCCACTGCAGGCAGCAGAAAACCAATATCGGCGGCAAGTACCGCAAACACAAGAACCAACAGCAACTCGCCGGCGGGGCTCACCCAAGCGCCCGCACCAGCCCTGAGCAGCACGCTCTGGAGGATCACCACCACCGACAGACACGCTGCGCAGACGAGCAGGAACCGCAAATAGGCTGCGTACAGCCGCCACGACCGGCGGGAAACGCAGAAGAACTTCCAGCCGTGATCTTCACGTCCGACTCCAAGCGAGGCGAGCGAAGCGACCGTGACGGAATGCATGAACAGGGTGACGAGCAATCCCGCGGTGGCGACGCCGAGAAGCACGCTCGCAACCCGGTCGTTCGGGTTCAGCAGATATCGCTCTAACAAGGTGAGATAGAGATCAAGCGAGAAATAAAAGGCCACGCCGCCAATCACCAGTGGCAGCAGCAAGCGCGGCGCGATCTTTGTGGCTTCGCGCCACAGAAACCCGACTGCGATCCCGAAGGTCTGCCTCACTGAAAGGGTGGGCACGGCGGCTTCATCGATGCGCGAATCAGCGGAAATCACGGCGTACGACCCTGAGCTTAGACCGCTCCTTTGCGTTTACGATCCTGTTTGTTCAGCGAAACGACGTTATCAGAACCCGGCAAGGGAGGGACGGGCTTTGCTTGCCGCGCGACATTCGCATCCGTCAACCAAGCGAAGCTGAAATAGAACGCCGACAGAAGGCAAACGCAAACCAGTGCGAAACGCGGCACCATGGCGGCGACGACCGAGGAAAGCCCCACCGCTGCGATATAGCACGCGAGCCCTTCCCGCTTGCCCATCTTCTCTTCGAGGCGGTGATGAAAATGATCACGATCCGCAAGAAAAGGCGAAATGCCTCGCAGCGGTCTGGTGATCAGGAGGCGAAGGCAATCCGCCACCGGAATGAAGAACCAGACGACGACGGTCTCCAGCGTAATCTGGCCCCGGGCGTGCGCCAGCGTCACCAGCAGGCCGAGCACGAACGTCACTCCGTAGGATCCGCAATCGCCGAGGAACAGCTTACCACGCAGATTGAAGACCAGGAAAATGAGGGACAGGACGCAGAGGGCACCCGCCATGTCTGCAGGGGCGCCGGAGGTCACTAGCCAGAGACAGCCCGACCAGACCGCGAACATGCTGCCGACAACGCCGTCCTGACCATCGGCCATGTTCACCGAGTTTACCACGCCGCCTGCCGCGAGAGCCAACAACGGAACGTACGCCCAAAGTGGAATGTGTGTCGGCCCGAGGCTGCCCCAGTTAAGCCAGACGCTCAGAAAGTCGCGATCGACGATGATCACGGCGCCGACAAACACCAGCAGCATGAGGATGCGCGCCGATGGCGTGAGGCCTTGCTGATCATCGGCGAAACCAATGGCGCCGACGCCGAGCGCCGAAATTGCCATGGCGTAAAAGAGCTTCACATCGACGGCCCGGCCGCTCAGCAGCTCCACGGCAATCCACACCAGGAACCCCGCCAGAATCGCCACTCCGCCGATTTGGGGGGTGGCGCGCTTGTGCAGCTTCCGCGAATCATCTGGGTACGCCATAACGGCAAGACGACGTCCCAGCCCCGGGGCCAGAAGACATACCACCGCCGATACCGCTGCTGCCGCCAACAAGGACAACGGGCTGGCTATATTCGCAGACATCCCCACTCCCCAACAGGCGTTCTTCGCACCCGCTCAGATAGCACCTTAAGGATATTCACGTGACAATTCCACCTAGCTTCTGATGCGCGTCGCATATCATGCGCGAATGTTCGTGGCGCCGGACGCAAACAGTCAACAAGCCAGGCCCGCAACGCTACGAACGGACGGTCGCACCTTGCTCAACGTGCATTCTAAGTAGTGCGGCAAAAAGGCACAAGCCCCGCCGCGGGAGTCTCTTAATAACCGATCGTTGTCGGCTGGCGGCATGCGGATCAGCGGCTGAGCATTTTGTCCACAATGCGCGCCGATGCCCTACCGTCGCCGAACGGGTTCCTCGCTTGCGCCATGGCGTCATAGCGCGCGGGATCGTCAAGCAGCAGGTTCACGGCCCTGACAAGTTCCGTCGTGCCCGTGCCAACGAGCATTGCCACGCCGGCAGAGATCGCCTCCGGCCTCTCCGTCGTATTACGGGTGACGAGCACCGGCTTGCCGAGGGAAGGAGCTTCTTCCTGGATGCCGCCGCTGTCGGTCACGATCAGATAGGCCCGCCGCATCAGGGCAACGAATGCCGCGTACTCCATCGGCGCGATGAGGTGGACGTTGGGCCTGCCGGCGAGCACTTCATTTGCAGTGGCCTGGACGCGTGGGTTGAGGTGTACGGGATAGACGATCTGGACGTCGCCCCGGTCGCTGATTTGGGCGAGCGCGCGACATACATTTTCAAGACCTCCCTGGAAGTTCTCCCGCCGATGGCCGGTCACCAGGATGAGGCGCTTGGTGGGGTCCAGGAACGAAAAACCTGTTTCGAGCGTCTCGCGCAATTCCTTGTCGCACGACAACCTGGTATTCATCCATTGCAGGGCGTCGATCACCGTGTTCCCAGTGACACAAATCGCCTCATCGGCAACGCCCTCCCGCAGCAGATTGGCGCGTGCAATCTCGGTGGGCGGGAAATGCAGGGTCGCAATCGCACTCACGAGCTTGCGATTCATCTCCTCCGGCCAGGGCGAAAGCACGTTTCCGGAGCGAAGGCCGGCTTCCACGTGGGCGACCTTCACCTGGCGATAGAACGCGGCCAGCGCGCCCGCAAATGCCGTCGTCGTGTCGCCCTGAACCACAAGCCAGTCCGGCTTGACCTGATCGATGATGATACCGACGCCCGCAAGCGCCGCCGAGGTCACATGCGTCAAATCCTGCCCCGGCTTCATCAAGTTGATGTCATGATCGGGGGTGAGCGCAAAAACCTTCAGCACTTGATCCAGCATGCAGCGGTGTTGCCCCGTAACGCAAAGGACGTGCTCGATGCCGCGTTCATTCACGAAGGCGTGAACGATGGGTGCCAGTTTGATGGCCTCCGGCCGTGTGCCAAATACCGTCAATATACGCAAGAAATGCCCTTTCCAATTCGTTCTGGCGGAGCGCCCCTGATCGGCTGGAACCTATTCGGCCGCCCTCGTTTGCGCAAGTTGAGTCCGGTTCGTACCGGGAGGCGAATCGCGCCCCCCTTTCCGCCGTCAGCTTGGGGTTAGCAGCCGCTCGATTTGCTTCACGACGACCGTCTTTGCGAAGTGCGTCGACACGAAGTCCCGTCCACGATCGCCACACTGCGCGCCCCAAGCGCGGTTCGTGTAAGCCTTGCGCACGGCCGCCGCCGCTTCGTCGATTTGATCGGGCGTACAGGAGTAGCCGCAACCGGACTGCGCGATGATTTCGTGGGCATCGCTTTCAAGGTTGATGAAGGCGAACACAGGAAGTCCGGCGGCCATGTAACCGAGCAGCTTTCCCGGCACAACGGGCGTTTTCATCTTCGCGCTCAAAGTCAGAAAGCCCGCATCGGAGGACGCGAGAAGGCTTGGATATTGCTCTCGGGGAACGAAGGGCTTGAACAGCACGTTCTTGAGATTTTCGCGCTGCGCGCGCTCGATCAGCGCAGGTCGTTCCAGACCCTCGCCGACAATGAGGAATACGAGGTCGCTCAAGTCCCGCACTCGCGCTGCGATGTCGAGAATGACGTCGAGCCCCTGGGCGGGTCCAATCACGCCGCCATAGACGAGAACGAATTTCCTCTCAAGTCCGAAGGACTTTCGGAAATCGATACCCGTCTCTCCCGTCGCGAAGATGTCGGTGTCGACCCAGTTGTGGACGACAACCAGCTTGTCCGCACTCTCGGGATTGGCTGCCGCAATCATGCGCCGGTTGCTCTCGGAATGAGCCGTGACCACATCTGCCCGGCGGTAGCAGCGCCGCTCCATCCAGCGGAAAAAAGCAACAATAAGAGGATTCTTGAGAACGCCGAGATCAACGGCGTTCTGCGGGAAGATGTCCTGCACGTTCAAAACGTAACGCATGCCGCGGCGATGCAAAACCTCGCCCACGAAGCCGAGCGGCAGAGGCGGGGAGTACACGATCACGCCGTCGAAGCCGGACCCCGCATGGCGGCGCAATCCGCGCAGGAACTGGTACGGCAACGCAATCTGGGCAAAGCCGCGCTTGAAGAAACCCACGTTGTGGAGCGGCAACGTCGGCACCCGGATGACCCGGATGCCCTCTTCGACCATCAACGGCTTGTACGCGCACTCGCGCGCTGCGGCATCGAGATTGAAACTCGGCCAACCGGTCAGAACGGTGACCTCGTGGCCGAGATCGCGCAATGCCTCGGCCAGTTCGATCATCAGATGGGAAGAGGATCGAATCTCCGGCGGGTAGGCATCGGTTACGATCAGTAGTCTCATGTCCGATTGAGATCGATCGGGGCGCCCTCTGCGAGCGCGGTTTCCATAGCGAACGCCGTTGACATGACGTGCAGAGCTTCGGCAAGCGTCGGCGAGAGCTTTTCCTTGCCACGGACGACATCGACGAAATGCTGCAATTCCTGTACGTAACCCGCCTGGGCGCCCGAGGTCTTGAAGACCTCCTTGCGCGAAGGCGTGTAACGCGCCGACACCTTGGAATCCTCACTGGTGATCGTCACGCCGCCAACGAAGATGTCTATCTGCTCGCGGGGAGTCTGGCGTGCTCCCTGCGCCGAATAGACGAGAGTCGCCACCGAGCCGTCGGTCATCTCGAACACAGCGCTGATGTTGTCGTTGTTGACGACCGTGCGGTCGTCGCCGCTCACGCGAGACACCTGGATCTTGCGAAATCCGGCACCGGTCAGCGAGGCGATGAGGTCCAGAAAATGGGTCATCTCGCCGACAATCCGGCTGCGGCCCTGCTTTTCCGAGTGAACCCAATGCTCGGGAGGGACGAACCCGGCGTTGATCCGCATGTTCAGAACCAGGGGACCGGCCCTGTCCTTCAGCCAGGACCGGAGTTTGTCGGCATGCGGCGAGTAGCGGCGGTTGTGTCCGATCATGATCGGCGGCGGCATCGCCGTCGTCGCCAATACCTGCCTGATATCTTCGAGTTCTTCCGGCGTGATGCACAAAGGCTTTTCGAGCAACAGAGGCTTCCGCGCGGCGATTGCCTGCTTGATGATGGCGGCGTGCTGGTCATGCGGCGTCGCGGCGATCACCGCGTCGATGTTGCCGCTTTCGATTACGGCCGCCGCGTCGGTTGCGGCTTCCTGAAATCCAAAACGTCTTGCGTTGTGCATCGCGCTCGCGCCCGATGACGTTGCAAGGACCTGAAGCGAAGCGCCTTGAACCTTCTTCAGTGCCGGCAGCAGGACCGCCTTTCCGAACAGCCCGGAGCCGATCACGGCCAGGCGGGGAACGTCGGACTTCGGCAGCGCGGCGGCGCCCGCAACGGGAAGCCGGCGCTCGACCATGGATTGCGCAGGATAGGTGAGCGCAACGCCGATGGCCGACTTGAGCGAACCGTCGATCACCTGTGTGTAGGCGCTCTCAGCCTGGGCAATGGCAAAGCGGTGCGTAATAAGAGGCGCGACGTCGATCCGCTTGTCCGCGATCAGGCGGAGAAACTCGGCAAGGTTGCGGTTCTCCGTCCAGCGGACCTCGCCGATGGGAAGATCGATGCCCTCAATCTCGAACACCGGGTCGAGCGAGCCAGGTCCGGCGGCTTTCGAGACGACGATCTCGACTTCCTTATGCCACATCTCGTTACGGTCGGGGTGAATGTCCGCCACGCCGACGACCACGATCCTGCCCCTTTGCCGGCAGAGGCGCACGGCAGCATGAACCGGCGCGTCGGATTTCGTCGCCGCAGTAATTATGACGGCATCGCATCCGAAACCCGCCGTCATGGCGGCTGCGGCTTCGGCAAGCGCTTCATCGGAGGATACTGCCGCGAACACGCCCATTTTTGCCGCGTGGGCCACTTTGTCTTCCGCGTGGTCCATGCACACCACGCGGCAGCCATAGGCATTGAGAATCTGGACAGTCAAAAGCCCGAGCAGACCCAAGCCCGCGACGGCGACGGTGGCACCGAACTCCAGCTTGGCGCAGCGCACGCCGTGCAGTGCGATGATGCCCAGCATCCCAAAGGACGCCTCGTCGAACGACACGCCGTCAGGAATCTTGGTTGCGAGATTTGCCGGTATGGAAACGTATTCCGCGTGACTGGCGAAGCCCTGGCCGATGCACGCCACCCGATCGCCCGGCTGGAATTCATGCGCCGCGAACCCGGACTCGAGGACCTCGCCGGCGCAGCTGTAGCCGAGCGGCGTGGGCGCATCGAGACGGCCCATCGCCTCTTCATACGTGCGCTTCAGCCCGTCACGCTTGGCTTTGTCGATCACCCGCTTGACCAGGTCGGGCCGCGCCCGCGCCTTGCCCAGCAGACTCTTCTTGCCCAACTCGATCGTCGAGCGTTCCGTGCCGAGACTGATCAGCGATGTATAGTTGCGGACGAGGATGCCGCCGCCGCTACAGCGGGGGACGGGGACTTCAAGGACCGACACGTCGCCGGTCCGGTAGCTCTGAACGACCTGCAGCACTGATTTGACCCAGCCTAGTGGTTTCCATGACTCAGAATGTAGTTCTTTACCGCCGACGACATGCCTGGCGGGAATTCGGCGTCGCGCTGGATTTCGTCCCAGTGTGCCTGGAACCATTCGTGCGTCTTCGTCAGCCCCTCTTCGAACGTCATTTCCGGCTCGTAGCCGACAAGATCGCGCGCCCTGTCGATGCTGGCGAGGAGGCGGCTCTTCGTGTCCCACTTGCGCCGCTCGGTGAACACCATGCCCGCGGAATTGCCGGTGATGGAGTTGATCATCTCCGCGAGCTCGATGATCTCGATCTCGCGGCCGGCGGCGATGTTCATCTCCTGGCCGATGGCGCGGTCGGAATGACCTGCACGCATCAAGGCATCCACGATATCGCCGACATAGGTGAAATCACGCGTCATCTTGCCGGAGCCGGTGATCGGAAGGGGCTGGCCCTTCATGGCCCAGAAGATGAAGTTCGGGATCACGTTCCTGTATTGGCCGGGAACTTCGCCTGGACCGTATGAATTGAAGAAGCGCGTCTTCACCACGGGCAATCCGTAGTGGTGCCAATAGAAGTTCACGTACAGCTCGCCCGCCATTTTCGAGATCTGGTAGGGCGTCGTCAGATGCATCGAGATGAAATCTTCTTTCAACGGCAGCGGCGCTTCCGACCCGTAGATCGCGCAGCCCGACCCGGCATACACGAATCGTTTCAAGTTGTTCTGGAGGATCGCGTATTCGAGAATCTTCACGGTGCCGAGCTGGCTGACGAGAAGGTCGCGCTCGGGAAAATCGACCGAGTTCTGGTTCGCGAAGAATGCCGCAAGGTGGAAGACGTAGTCGGGCTTCTCGTGAAATGCCCGCTTCACGTCGATGTCGTTGGTGATGTCGCCATGGATGAACAGGACATTGGCAAGATTGGGAATGTTCCATTCCCGCGATGCGGACAAGTTGTCCAGAATGACGACCCTTGCGGCCCCCGCCTCCGAAAGTGCGCGGCACAAATTGCTGCCGATCGCGCCGGCCCCGCCGGTAACCAGGATCGTCGCGCCTTTGTAGGCGGCCATATGATCGAAGTTGCGCATGCGTATCCTTCCAGATGCAATGAACGCCAAGACACCAGCCGATCGACGTTAGTCCGTGTGCGGTGAACTGGCCCCCGATGGCGGGCGTTTTCTTACTGAAGTCGGGCAGTGTTGTCCACGAGGAACAGCTCAACCGGATGAAAGCACGGCAGGCAAAAGCGCTCATGTGTCACGCGGTTTTGTGAAGCGGGCGGGTGCACAGGACAGTGTCGAAAATCCGGTGCGTTGACCAGCCTATCCTGATCGCGCACGGCCGTCTCGATCCCGGGCGATCTCCCGACCAATAGGCGAATTTGATCGTGCCGCGTCCGTATCAACCTCGGCGGTTCGCGAGGTCGCGAGCGACCAGATGCAGAGTTGGTTGGCTCCCCCCAGGAACCGGCGATATAGGACCGGATCGAGACCACTTGACAAGGCAAGATCGAGAAGGGATGCCCGGTAGAACAGCGTTTCATGCTCGTCCGCGGCGTCGGCGCTGAACAGCCCTATGCGAGCGCCGGCGTCATGCACGCAGCCGAAGGCCCTATGCGGCGTTGTGATGATGATGCGGCCCCCGATGCGCAGCTTGGACATCCATTGCCGAACCACCACGGAAGGGTTGGGCAAGTGTTCCAGCACCGCGACGGCGACGATCGTGTCAAACCTCGAATTCTGGGGCATCTCCCCCAGGAAGGTGTGCGACGGAAAGCGTGCGCGGGCCGAGGCGATCGCCTCCGTGGACCGGTCGTATCCCACGTAGCGCTTACGCGGCACGAAAGCGGCCAAAGCTCCGTTGCCGCATCCGCAGTCGAGCACGTCGCCATGCAAATACGGTCGAACAGCTTTCAATCGCACGCGCTGCAGAAAGGGCGACAGCAGACCCTCTTCCGCCTGGCCACTCATCTTCGCAATTCCCGCGGTTCCGGGGCATCGTGCGCGCCGTTCACGGAATTCTGATCCAGACCCTGGCGAATCAGCCGGCTGCGAATGTCTTCCAGGAGGATGCGATTTGTGGCCATGAGATGCGAGACTAGGCCGGCCAGAGCGAAAACGCCGCCCATTCCCGCCAGGGCGATCGACAAAATGAGCGATTGTATGTGGCCCTGGCCGGTTCCCAGCCAATAACGCACCAAGAACAGAACCCAGATGAAGATGGTCGGCGCCATGCACATCACGACAAGGATTCCGAAGAGCCGCGCCGGGGCGTAGATGAACCATACGCGCAGGATCGTAACGATCGAGTGAAGCACGTACGAGGGAACACTCGAGATCAGACGAGATGGCCGGGTGACCGGATTGACGCCGATCCGAACCGACGTAATCGGCAGCGAGCGCAGCCCCGCCTGGATAATGGTTTCCAGCGTGTAGGTGTAGGGCCCGAACACGTTGAGCTGTATCGCAGCGTCGCGATGGAAGGCGCGAAAGCCGCTCGTCACGTCAGGAACCGTCGTTTCGCTGAAGAGGCGAACAGCCCAGCTGCCGACTCGCTGAAGGATCTTCGTCGAGTTAGAAAAACTCTCGATGTCGGAGATGGGCCTTTCGCCGATGACGATCTTCGCTTCACCCGCCAGGATGGGGCGCACAAGGTCGGGTATGCTGCGCGACGAGTATTGATTGTCTGCATCGGTATTGACGATGACATCAGCCCCGGCTCGGAGCGCGCATTCGAGACCGGCAGAGAAGGCTCTCGCCAAGCCCTCATGCTTCGCGAAAGAAAGAATGTAGTCGACCCCATGTTCCCGCGCGACTTCGACCGTCCGATCCGTACTGCCGTCGTCGACGACGAGCCATTTCACTTGATCGAAACCATCCAGCTTTCTCGGCAGCTCGCGCAGCAAAGCCGGCAACTGATGTTCTTCGTTAAGGCAGGGAATCTGAATGATGAGCAAACGCATGCCGGCATCCGTGTTCTTTTTATCCGGGAATCCACTCTCTCCCAGCCGAGCACTAAACAGCCAGCTTGCCCCAATCGCCGGTCGTATCATAGAGGTTTCGTACAGTGCTGTGTACGCATGAGTTGGTCTATCTCCACCTCCGCCGCAGGGTTGGCGTGTCGCATGACCGGCACCAGCTCATAACAGTGAGGAAGAATCCGTTGCCTCAGGAATGCGTGAATCTCATCCATCCTGTCGCAGCTCGGGCGACGGCATGTTAGCACGAGCAACACCTGATGGCCCTTTGCCCAACGGGGAAAGCCCGGCTCGAGAGAATATAGAGGCAACCCTGTGACCGCGCCCCACTCTCCGTTCGCAAACTGGCCGTAGCTGATGTCGATGGCGGGATAGAGGAGGCGAGTGCCGTCTGCGCGTTCTCGATCGAGAAAGCGCCAGGCATCATCGTAAATGGATGCAACCTGGGCGATATAGCCGAACGTGGACAGACTTGTTCGTCCGGCGCCGTCGACCCGCTGGCGCAACACCATCATGCGGCCCTCGACCACTAGAACGGCCACCAGGAACGCCGCCAGCGAGGAAACAACAACCCTTCGATTGGCCATGAAGTGTTTCCATGCCGGTCGCAAGGCGTGCAACACGCACGCCCAAGCCAGGGGCGTGAACACGAGCAGATAGCGGTCGGTGCTTGTCGGGACCGCTGCGAAAAACGGAACGCTGATGGCAAACAACACGAAATCGTGAGGGCGCACGCGCCAAAGCCGCGTCGCACCCAGGATGATCAGCGTCGACACCACCGAGCCGATCACAATGCCCAACGCGACCAGCGCGCTGATGCTGTGGGCCTGGAATTCCAGCGAGTAGAAACGCGTGTTTTCGATGAAAAGATAAGGGAGGTTCGGCACGATGAGGCCGGGCAGTGCGGAGAAGACTAGGTTCTTCGTGCTCGAAATCACATGACGCCAGGGAATCAGGCTCTGCCCCGCACCATCGATCTGCCCAAGGAACCCGGCCCAGTAATATGAAACAAATTGCAAGTTGGCGAACAGCACGAGGGCAGCCAGGGCGAGCGCTGCGGTCGTCGCTACTATGGCGCGCCTCGTGATCCGGCGATCGCCGTGAATGCTTCGAACGGCCTCCGCCACGATAAACGCGATCGGAATGGCGATCAGCGAGATCTTCACGAAGAACCCCGCCGTGCCGATGCAGAGCAGAATGAGGAGGCGGCGGAATCTCGAGATGCGCTCGTCCGTGAAGATCAGAAACGATGTGACGGTAAAAATCGCAGGCACCAGATCGGAATTCGGGCACATGACGGTGACCTGCCAGCGCATGGTCGCGATGAGCACGACGCCGAAGGCCAAGCTCACCCAACGCGTGTTCGCGAACGAGGCTGCCGAGCGCAGGTAACGTATGGACAGGCCGTAGAACGTACAGATCATCGCGATGTTGATGAACTGGATTCCACGCAAGCGAGCGCCGAAATCGTGGAACAGCGCCATCACCACGGCATAGAGATATGACGCTCCGGTAGCATAAACGAAGGGCGGCGCGTTAATCTGGAGCGATGTCCGAGGACTGCCCGTTGCCGCAATGTGCTGAGCCATATACCAGTAAAGCAGATTGTCGGACTCGATCTGATGAATGAAGAAGCTGACGGGAACAGACGAGACCACAAGAACCAAGACCACCGCCAGGCACAGCGGAGCGGTGAGCGGACTGGCCGTTGCTTTTCTCAGGAGGGCCGGCAAGCGCGACGACGATTCCGGCGACGGATTTCCGGACGGTATCGAGCGCAAGTCCTTCTCCGAAGAGTTCATCTCGATCCCCCGGACTCGTGGACTCCCGAACTAAGAGGATGTTGCGATCCGATGTCAACTAACCGGCTCCGCGTGGCCATGCGGCAGTTTTTCCAGGTTTTCGTTTCCTTGCGCTGCCAGGGGACGATTATGATACACGAGAAGGACTGCCGAACCTGATGAGCATTCGCTATGTCTGCGGAGCAAGGGGCCGATACCAAGGCGCGGGGCGCCGGTTCTGTGCCGAAGGTCCTATGGCTCATTCGGCGTTATCCGTTCCCACCGACGCAGGGCGGGGACGTGATCTACAGCCGAAACCTCATGCAGGCCACCGCCGATGCGGGCGCCAAGATCTGCGCGTTCGTTCTTGATGGTGCGAACGGCAACCTCCCGTGTCCTGACAGCGGGAATATCGAATGGGTGGAAGGCGGCCGCGGCCAGAGGCCGACCTGGACGACGCTATTCAGCCTGCTGCCAAATCATGTCGGCCGGTTCAGGTCCCGCAAGGTCGCCGCAAGGCTGCGGGCTTTGCTGGTCGAGCACGATTGGGATGCGATCGTCTTCGACAACATTTCTACGGCAGCCTATGTACCGGAAGTACGGCGGGCCCTTGGCCGGAAATCGAAGCGGCCGAAAGTCGTCTACATTGCCCATAACCATGAGACGACTACGATGTGGTCTGTGGTCCGCGACAGCCCGCACACGCTGCCTGTGAGGCTGGTACTGACGTTGAACGCGTTGAAAAACGAGCAGGTCGAGCGGGATCTCGTTGCTCTCTGCGACCTGGCCGGCGTTAACACGGAAGAAGACGGAAACCTGTTCGCGGCAGATGCTCCGAACTTCGAATACGTCGTGCTCAAGCCCGCTTATGATGGCCGGCGGTTGCCGCTTCGGGATTTGTCGGCAGCAGGGCGCACGATCACCGTGCTGGGCAGCTATCTATGGATTCCCAAGAAGGCGAATCTGGAGGCGTTCTTGAAGGAAGCCGGCCGCATCTTGCCTCAACGGGGAATCGAGGTGCGCGTGGTCGGCGCAATGGACGAGCCCTACCGGCGACGGCTCGTGGATGCGTTCCCGTGGGCGACCATCGTAGGTCCGGTTCCGGAGGTCGGGAGCGAACTGGACCTCGCGCGCATCGGCATCGTGCCGGAGTTGGCAGGCGGCGGCTTCAAGCACAAGACACTTTTTTACGTGTTCAACCGTGTCGCCGTGGCCGGCATCGCAAACGCCATGGCGGGCTCCGGGCTCTGCCCGGGAACGGATTACCTCTGCGCGACCGATCTGCGCGACCTCGTCGAGCAGGTGGGCCGGGCGGTCGACGATTTGCCGATGCTCTCCGCGATGGTCGAGAGTGCGTATGGCCGCTGCGAGCACGCGTTTGACTGGCCGAGCCGCGGCAAAACGCTTGCTGACGCGTTGTCGTCAAGCGGGCGGAACCACGGCACTGTATCGTTTATATAGCGGCCGGTTGCGGCAACGCTGCAGGCCGCGCGCCATGGTAGGGCGCTGGTACGCAGTTGGGCCGCGCATTATGTTTGGTGCGGAACGGGAGCCCCTTCTCATCGGCTGCGGCGTTGCGCGGATCTGCAAATTTCGGCGCAGGTGATCATGGGTGCTGTAATCGGCGTCGGACAATCTATGAATTTTCTCGTAACAATTCCCACGTACAACAGGCCCGATCTGCTTCTGGAAGCAATCGAGAGCGTCGCGACGCAGGACTATCCCCAGTGGAGGATGATCGTCTCGGACAACAAGTCCGATCATGCGGTCGCCGACATCGTTGCCTCGCGGTTCAATGATCCGCGCATAACGGTCCTGACCCAGCCGGAACACGTCACGGGAACCGAGCATGCCCGGCGAATCTGCCAGCACATCGTCCGCAACAACATCGCGTTCGACTATTTCAACATGATGGCGGATGACGACTTCATGGCGCCGGGAGCTCTGTCCTATCTGGCGGCGCTTCGCGATCCCGCGCAGCTCATCAGCGGCGGCATCGCATATTATTTTCAGAAGGCCGGCGAGGTGATTATTCCGCAGGCGGCATACGCCGGTGACCGTCTGCGGCTGTCCACTCGCAAGACGGCGCTGCGCAGCGCCGACGGCATCGGCGTGGCTGTTCCGGGCGAGCCGGCGTGCGAAACGCTCGAAGTTCCGGAAAACCACGTCAGCTTCATCTTCATGCACCAGGAGCTCTTTCTGAAATTGCACGCGGAATTCGGAGGATATCTGGTCGATCCGTTTGGCGATGTCGGTCTCGGCAGGGTGTGCAGGTTCATCGAGTTTTCGGATTACCTGAAACGGCCGATCGGATTGGTCCGGTTCTTCAACAATTACGGCCAAGTCGCCGGGCGGGACCGGCGGAAGCTGGCGGCGCACCACAAGATCGAGTTCGCCCGCTCGCCGCTGAAGCACGTGTCGTTTGCGAACTGTGCAGCGGAAAGCTATCTCGCCGTCCTTTCGGATATCGGCTACAAGGACGCAAGACTGACACCTAGATTGTTCCTGCGCCACCTGCGAGAAGTCGTTCATGACAACCCCAAGAACGCCGAAACCCTGCATGCCTTCGGACAGGCGGTTCGGGTCATCGTGTCGAGCGGACAACTGGGCGCAACCGCGAATTTCGGCATCAGGCGCATGTTCGCGGCCGGCGATCAGCCGCAGCGTGCGCTCGTCGCGAGCAACTGCCTAACCATGCGGGACGCGGCCACAGCTCTGGTCGCGCACTTCGATGCTTCAAGGTAGAGTGCTTTGATGTCCGATCGGGTTTCACGATTGCCGCAGATCCGGGATGTTATGATCGCGCGTCTGGCAGGGCTGCGGCAGCTCGTGCTCGATCCCAGGGCGGCGGTCGAGCTGGCCAGTCAAGCCGCAAAATCCGACATCATGCGGCAGTCGGCGCTCGGCTGGATCGCGCGCATCCTGCAGATGGGCTTTCAGGTGCTCTCGGTCAGACTGATAATGGAGGCGCTGGGAGCCAACGGGTATGCGGGCGTGGTCCTGCTGGCCGGATTGATGGGCTGGCTCGCCAATATCGACTTCGGCTTCTCCTACGGTTTCCTCAACGCCATTCCAGTGGCCAAGGCGAAGGGCCAAAGCGACGCCGGGCTGCGGATGTTCGCACTGGCTTGCTACATCGGATTCAGCGTCATCGGCGTCATACTCGCGATCATCGTTTGCCCGTTAGTCGCAGATGTGTATCTCGCCGCCGTTCCGATGCACGACCGGGGAGCCGAGATGACCGTGTCAGTCATCGTGCTGATCACGCTGGGGACGGCCGCGATCGGAAACCGGCTGCTGTTCGCAGACCAGAAGATCACGCTCTATTATCTGTTGTCGCTGCTGGCGACGTCCCTTTCGACCGGCTGCATCGTTCTCATGCATTACCGGTTTCTGCCCGTTCGGGTCGACGTTGTCGTGGTCTCACTGTATTTGCCCCAAGTCCTGACGGGGCTTTGGGCCGTCGTCGTATCAATAAAATCCCTGCAGTGGAGCTACCCCACCGCCGAGGAGGCGCGCACGGTTGTGACCGTGTCGCTGAAATTCTTCCTGCTCAACCTGCTTACGCTTCTCACGATCCAGACCGACACGTTCATCATCTCACAGCGGCTTCCGGCCCACGACATCTCGGTGTACGGCCTGTACACGAGGCTGTTCACGGCCATGAACCTCTTGATCACGACGCCGCTCGGCGTGCTGTGGCCCCGCTTCACGATGCACGCGGTGCGAGGCGAGCACGGCGTCACGAAACGCCTGCTGAAGTCGTACATCGGCGCCGCAATCACGACCATGACACTGTTCGGTATCTTCATGTACTTCTGCAATCAGTGGGTCATAGACATCCTGGCTCCTCACCAGCACATCGTGGCGCCGCCGTATTTCATACTGGCACTGACGCTTCTCCAAGTTTCAATCCTGTGGACGGGCGCTTTCCACACGGCCGTGATCAGCATGAGCGTGCTCGTACCCGCGCTGGTGCTCACCCCGCTCCAGGCTGCGATCGCCGCGGCCGGAGAATGGACCCTCGCGGGACGGTATGGCGCACTCGGAGTTACCTGCGGGATGCTGATTTCCTATCTGATCGTGGCGGTGTGGACATCCCCGACCGTGCTGTGGTTCGTCATCCGCCGCCAGCGAGCGCTGCAGGCTGGACGAGCGACTGCGTCGAGCGGCACCTAACACGCAAAAGCGTGCGGCCGACGCTCCGCTGATATTCCGAACTGATCGCTTAGGCTCGCGATTCCGGTGTCATTGCCTGCGCTTGAAGTCTATTTTGCAATAAGACACTATGATTCTGGGTGGCTGGTGGCGGGCGCCATTCGGCAGGTGAGCAGCTGACGCATGAACAGACGCGGAATTTCGCATATTGAAGGTCACTCAGCCAATCGGCTAGTGCTGGACGAAGATTGTCGCGTTTGCGGCAGCATCGATTTGCAGGTCCTTCCGCTGGGTGAGTACGCCGCCTTTTTCCGCCTGCGCGTTGACACCTCCAAAGACCCATACCTACTTTTTTCCAGGTCGCCCCTGATCGGCTCGCGCCCGCAATCCCATTCGATTCCCGCGCGAGCCTATCGCAAGCTCAAGCGCATCCTGCCGCCTGCGAAACCGCGTCCGAGAAGCGAATTCCGAACCTACGTACAGCGGTGCAGTTCATGCCACACGGTAACGCCCTGCCACGAATGGCTTTACCAGGATTTGCTGGGACTTTATCGCGATTACAGGCTGGCCAGCTACAACCGCGACCGCATTTCGGTCGAACCCGGCTATGGACGCATCGCGGAATTGGTGGGAAGCGATCCCCGCGAGATCACCGCCCGGAACTCAGCGGTTGGCGCCTTCCTGCGCAGGAATGCGGCGCTGTTCATTGTTGGTCCCATGATCGATTACGGCGGGAGTGACGGCCGGTTCCTGCCCCAATTCGTATTCGAGCACAGCTCCGAAATCGACGTTTTCGATGCGTCGGACGCTCCCCTCCACGGTTCGGTCGACCCGACGAAAGTGAAGAAAGTGGCGGTGGCCAGACAGGGCGTTTATGCGTTCCTCACCTGCATGCACGTACTCGAACACGTGGGCAACCCGCGCTCCTTTTTTCTCGATGCAGCGGCTTGCGTCAGACCCGGAGGTCTCTTGTACATCGAAGTTCCTTTGGAATCGAACGAAGAGACGAGTTCAAATTTCGCGTTGCGCATGATGGATCAGGCCGTCAGCATTCACGAGCACATCAATCTCTACGACACGTCCGGAATCCCAGGGCTCATCAACTCCATCAACGGCATGGAGCTGATCGATCAGCAGGACGATGTCATCGATATCGGCTGGTCGCGCGCCCGCGTAGGCCGCTATCTGATACGCAAAAATGCGCGGCCGACGGATATTGTTGAAAAACTCTGTGGTTGAGGCGGTAATCGGTTGCTGATTCAATTTCATCATCGATTCGGGAGTGGTTTCGATGATGGGTCGGCAGTCAGATCAGCCAGCGGTTCTCCACGATTTTGCGCTGGACTGGCACGTTCCTGCCGATCACATGCTGCGCTCCACGTCGGGAGCGCAAAAAGATCGAGATGCTGTTCGCCCATCTGAAACGCATCCTGCGGCTCAGGCCCCTGCGGCGCCCGCGATGAGCTCACCTTAGCAGCCGTCGTCCAGAATCTCAGAAAGCTCGCCAAGCTGATCCCGATGCCGAAGGCGGCAATGGCAATCTGAGCCCGGGCTACGCCAAAAACCTTCCCGCCAACCGAAAAAACTGCCTTCCATTGTCGAGTTTTTCAACATGGGGTAATGGGCAGTCAGTTCGTCGGGCAGACAGGCCGCATGGCTCCGATGCTGTACCACGGGCTCAAGGAACGCGTGTCCCAATCGTCTGCGTGGAGAGCCGGCAGGCGTACCAAGCACTAAAATCGCTGGCGACGCACAAGACGGACCACAATGACGCGCGCGGATTGGCACAACTTGCCAGAACCGGGTTCTTCAAGCTGGTGCACGTAAAATCACTTCCAGCGCACGCCGTTCGGTCACTGATCATCGCCCGCAAGAAGCTGGTCGGTCAGCGCGTCACGTTGGAGAACCAGATACGCGGCCTCGCGGTGGTGTTCGGCGTCCGTCTTCCGCGGGCACTCAACCCCGCCTTCATCACCAAGGCGCTTGAGGCAAGCGAGGGAATCACCGGCCTTTCCGCGGCCATGCGCGGTTTGGTTGCCGCACGCACGGCTGTGTTGTCCGCCGTCACGGCGATTGATCGAGACATGAAGAAGCTAGCGAGGGCATCCAATGCCTGTCGCCGATTGATGACGGTTCCGGGTGTCGGCTACATCACGGCACTTGCCTTCACCGCGGCGATCGATGATCCCAGCCGCTTCCAGCGATCACGCGAGATTGGAGCCTACTTCGGCTTGGTCCCGCGACGCTATCAATCCGGCGAGATTGACTAGAAGCTATCTCAAAATCGAGAACCGGATTCATTCGTGTATAAGAGATGAATGATTCGGCTGCTTGATTCGGAGTGGGAACGCATCCGGGATCATTTCCCGGAAGAGAACATTCCCGACAG
>Ga0335085_10006079_pt1 | contig 19170 bp, 20 predicted proteins | sample Lox_Sample_45_FD_206712 | JGI IMG/M metagenome (GOLD analysis project Ga0335085, IMG submission 206712) | Soil microbial communities from Loxahatchee National Wildlife Refuge, Florida, United States - Lox_Sample_4.5 | ecosystem: Environmental > Terrestrial > Soil > Wetlands | place: USA...
GGCTTCGATTCGCTTCGAGAGAAAGCGAATCCGCCCATCAATCTGCCGCAGCCGCCGCTTGCCGTACTGATAGTCGGCGTTTTCACTGCGATCGCCGTTGCCGGCGGCCCACGCCACCACCTCGGTCACGGCCGGACGTTCCCGGGTGAGCAGAAACTGATGCTCATCTTTGAGGCGCTCGAGGCCGCTCGGGGTGATGTAGTTCTTGACTCGGGTCGCGGGCTCATCCGCTTTTGGTTTTCTGGTAAACCCTTTTCGCATCTCGTAGTCCCTCGTCCTTCTAGGGCGAATCCAGTGGTGCACCTAATGAAAGCGGATGAACGCCGACAGAAAAACACCGTGGCTCATCCGCATTCATCGTGGGGCGCGCCAGCGTCCGCTCCGCAAGAAGTACACCTGGTTGGTCCAGTCCATTTCCCCGGCCTCGTCAGCGAGCGCAATTAGAGCACGGACAAGCCCTCCAATGTCCGCCGGCGAGATCGTCTTTTCATCAATGAATATCACACCGCCATGGGATCGCTCTTCCTCTGCCCAGAGCTTTAACAATGGAGGAATCGTCCTACGATCATAAGTAACCAGGGTCAAGCGTTGCTTCGCCGCTTCCAACAGGCAAACGGAATCTTCCTTCCCAAGAAAGTTTCCGCCCTCCCACTGAGCCATGCAGTGGACCACTATGGGGTGAATCACTAACGACCGATTCCGGCGTTGAATGCCATTCGCTACGTCTGGGGAGATGTGCTCATCCAGAAGAAGCCTGAGCATGTCAGCCCCGCTTGGTCTGTCGGGCGGCAAAGTCAACCGCTTGGGGAAGCATGCGCTTTAGGCTATCGAAATCAGTTGCATCGTTCTCGGCTATGGCGTCGTTCACCTCCGCGGGGAATGCCTCCGCATAGTGAAGGGCAGCTCGAACCTTCGCTTCCGGCCATTGCAGATGCTTGGCCACATCCTTGACATTTCTTTTGTAACTCCGAAGAAGCAACAGGACCTCCCATATCGCCAGGGTGCTGCCTTGGATATAGGCTTGCCTGCCCGCCGGTGAATCGCGAAAATCCAGGAAGGCAAATTCCGACCGCCGTAAGCCCTCTTCCACCAGCCGCGCGCTGGCATCGCTCGGCGTCCAGCCGTGCCGATGCGCGATGCGCTTCAGACGTTTTCCGCTCTCTACTGGCAGGCGCATACTGAGCACCATCGTCCGCGATTGCTTCATCGACCCTCCTGGGTGTAACTGTTGTAAGTATTGTAACACTCCATGAGAGGGGCGAACCGGTGGCCCGTTCAAGCCCATTTTTGGCTTGAGCGAGGATTTTGAGGATGGACCGTCCCGGCAAGAAGATGGGGAAAACAACTTCTCATTCCCCACACAACGAAAACCGCGTTGTGTGGGCCACCAGCCTGCACGCCCAATTTCTGAATTTCCAACACCCTATCACCGGCGAACCAATCAATCTTGAGGCAGCTTTGCCGGCGGGATAGGACGCGAAGGCGGTGTAGTCTAGACACGGTGAAGAATGCCAGAATCAGCAGCGATTCCGCTCCCTCCAAAGACGGCCGCTAATTTTTTCTATAAGTATTCCGGCTTATCGATTCCCGAGCACCTCGAACGGCTCCGCGTGATCATCCAAGAGCATGAGATCTACCTGCCGACCCTCCCGCAATTGAATGACCCAGCGGATGGAAGACCACGCCTCGCTCCTTTGTCGGAAGATGAAATGAGTTCATTTCTGTACACGATGTTCGTCCATAACAATCCGCAGTTATCGCGGGCAGAGCTGGCCCACCACAGAGAAATTATTTCCTACAACGTCAAGCGACACGGAACGAAAACGCTCCTCAAGGACATGACCGAGATTCTCCACAAAGAATTGGAAGGTTACAGGGTCTATTCGATGTCCATGCGCTATGACAATTTTGGCCTCTGGGCAAAGTACGCAGGTGACCATTCCGGCTATTGTTTGGAGTTTGCGAACGAGGGACCTTTGTTCGAGACCGCGCGGGACGTAATGTACGAGGACTCTCTCCGGATGGATGTCAACAATCCGGAGCATCGGAACGGTTTCTGGTTCTTCTGCAAGCGACCCGAATGGAGCAACGAGGAAGAGGTTCGACTAGTCCTGCCACGTGAATCCGGTTCGAGGGTGAAGCTCGACCCACACTGGCTTAGACGATTGATCTTGGGGAAGAACATCTTGAAGGGGCACGAAGAGACCATCCGTTCTTGGGCGCGTGAACGATTGCCAAGTCTGGCGGTCGTGAAAGCGCGATACGACACCGTCGATCAGACGATTGTGCTCGGACCTTGAAAAGACCGCCTGGTGCTCCAGGTTCGCGTCCCATGATAAGAAGTGCTGTTTACACTTCTCTGGTTTTGGGGCGGGGGCTGGCCCACACATTAGAATCGTTAACTTCCAGCTCTTCCACGCTTCGAGGCTGCCCCACTCGCCGCGGTTTTCGGCGAGTGGGCACCACGGACCCCTATAGCTTGGGGTCAGCCATCTCACACTATGCAACTCCGCGCACCCGCATCTCAGCCATCTGCGCTGCGTTGACCAGCACCGGTCCCCGTTCTCCCCAAGCGTAATGACGGTAACTGCTCCAGTTCCACTGTTCCGGCCCGGGCACCAGACCGCGGACAACGGGATTGCGATGCATGTAACGCAGCTTCTCCACCCGCTTTTTCTCCGTGAACACGACGAAATCGTAGAAGCGATGCTGCCAGATACGTCCCTCGGTAAGCGGAATCTTCCATAGCGACGACCGATGTGGATCAACCCCGGCTCGACACCGATTCAGTAACTGCCGTGCGAACGACTGTTTCAGAACCTTCATCACCACCGAGGGATCGCCGCGTTCCGGCTCGCTGAGCAAAAGATGAACGTGCTCGGGCATCACCACGTATCCAACCACCACGAAACCGTGCCGCCGCCGGACCCGTTCCATAACTTCCAGAAACAGATCGCGATTCTGCGGAGTGCCTAACAGCGCTCTTCGCTGATAACAACTCGTAGTGATGAAGTGAAGGTATCCGGCGCCGTAGTAGCGATGCAGGTTGGGTGGCATCGGCCACGTCTATCACAGAACGGTGAGTGCAGTCTGTGACGAGTGACCAATGGAGCGAGATCCGTGGTGCCCACTCGCCGAAAACCGCGGCGAGTGGGGCAGCCTTTTTCGGGGTGCTGCCAGGAGTCAAAATTCGAATGTGTGAGCCAGCCCCCCACTGGTTTGTCAGGCAATCTTCCTCATTTTATTTTTCTTATATTTAGAGTCTTTCCCCGGTTTGTCAGAAGCCTTGTCATTTGCGGCATCCGCGCCGTTTTCCAGTTCGGGAAATTCGATCAGCTTCCAATCCCCACCTTCATTCCACGGGCCGCGGGAATCGGTTTCCCCCTCGTCGCCCGTGCCGGTAGAGTCATTGAAGTATTCGTCCACCAGCCCCGGCGTGGGCGGAATCTTTCCGATAGAGAATCGATCCTTCCCCAGGCTTTCCAGCGCGGCGGTGAAAGCCTTCATGTGAGTGATCTCGCGCGTCATCAGGAATTGCAGCGCGTCTTGGGTGCCCGGGTCGTCGCAAAAATCAATCAGCCGCTCGTAGACAATCTTGGCGCGCGCCTCGGCGGCAATATTGCTGCGCAGGTCGACATCGAGTTCCCCCGTAATTTTCAGATAGTCGGCGGTCCACGCGTCTCCCATCGAATTGAACAGGCTGACGCCTCCGCCGCCGGCAATGGCAATGAGCGGATCCACCTCGGCCGCTTCCCGTTTCTTTTTCATGGGCTTCAAATGCATACGCGCCAGAGTACCGACGATCTCCAGATGACTGAGCTCCTCGGTGCCAATGTCCATGAGCATATCTTTGCGTTCAGCATCGTCACAGTTAAGACCCTGCACGGAATATTGCATGGCTGCCGCAAGCTCGCCGTTCGCCCCGCCAAACTGTTCCAGCAACATGTTGCCGAAATTTGGATCGGCCGTCCCCACGTTCACGGTGTACATAAGTTTTTTAATATGGTGATACACAGTTCCTCCTCAAGAACAGGCCATCGGAAGTCATGATTCTCGTGCTCAACGAATACATTACGTGGCCGTGCCGGTTCGGTCTGTACAGGGAACGGCCTAGCTTGGAAAGTTTGTGAGGGTATTTGGCCGGCCGCCTCAGTCAGGCGTGGGTTCGGCTTGAGTCGGCCGGGCGGGCCGTTCAAGCCCGTTTTTGGCTTGAGTGGAGATTTTGCGGGGGATCGTCCGGGGAAGAAGATGGGAAACAACTTCTGATTCCCCACATAACGAAAGCCGGGTGTGCGCCAGCGGCCCAGCAACTAGCGGCGCTTCCCAAGATTCTGGGAAGATAGCAAGGTCATCACGTCGCGAGAGTTTGTCAGCCTCGTCGCCCCGCATTTGCCGGTTTAGTGAGAGGAATCTCATCGGTCTCGAATCTCATCGGCGTGGTGAGGTATTCCTCGTCGAGGTTTATCGATGGGACACTCTGTCCCCGTGAAATTGAGCGGGGACAGAATGCCTCGGAATCGAGAACCCAGATTTGCGGCTGGCCTCGCGGGAGCCGCTGGGCTTCCGAGCTCGAGCCTACGCGGCCAACTTCGCAACTCGGGTCTTGTGCGGCGGGCCCACGTAGGGGAAGGCGGCGAGCAGGTCCGTATGTGGTCCTACTTTATCTTGCGTCACCTTTCCGTTGGTCAGCACAGGAAGGAAGAAATCTACGACATCGTCGGCGAGGGCCCGCCCATTATTCGGGAATGACGCCGGCCGCGATACATCATAGTGGAGAATGTCCGGCAGCAAGGTCCCGGCGACCCGCATCGCGTCTTCATGCGTGTATCCACCGGTGTGCTCCAGCGCGTGCGCGAAGACGGGGATGAAACGGGTATCATCCGCGGGCTCCCCGGCGAGATAAGCGGAATTCTGCTCGCCCGCGAGGAAGGGAGTTTGATTGGGACGCGCGCCACGATCCGCCTGCACCCATTTTCCGGTCGTGCCGTCGACTGTGCGAGCCCACAGGCCTATCTTTTGAGTGCCAAAGGTTGAGTTGGGCACTTCCACCACGATGCTGCAAACATCCGCCTCGGCAAAGCCATCGTTCCCGGTGAATTGCAGGTTGTTCAGCGCGCCCTCTACGTCGAAGAAAAATGGATCGCTGCGCCAGCCGACGAAGAAGCGGTGATCGCCCGCCTCCGCCACCTGGGTGTCCGCCCCCGTCGAGACCGGCACGCCCGCGACGATGATCTGACCGTCATCACCGGTGCCTGCGGCCTGCGCTCCCTCAACCCGGCGAAGCGTAGCAGTCTGCGACCCGTCCTTCGAGGACGCGATGCGCACCCGGTATGCGATATCGGCGACTTTATCGCCGTTCGTATCGATCTTGAGTTCATAAATCGCATCGGGCGACAAGGCGACATCGGTAGTCGGCCCCGGCGGGTTGGCCGCGAACGACGGATGCACGTTCATAATCAGGATCGACTTGCCAGCGTCCCCAGGCTTGGGGAAAGCATACACATCAGTCAAATCGAGGCGGGCATCTCCATGCGGGAATCCAAAATCAGGGCCGGAATAGTGATGGGACATGACTTCTTTCTCCTCTATATATAGCTAAGATTCAGACAAAAGGCGGGTTCGATTAGAACTCTGACGTGGAGTATACGCCGCTTCTTGTTACGGGACGATAAATTCGACGGCAGCACCGGGTAGTCCATGGTTTCAAACCGCTGAGATTCCCGACGCGCCACAAAAATTGTTTTTCCCGCAAACTGTTTAGCTGTGCCGCATGGTGTCTGGTGCCCTAGGTTCGCGCCGCGTCATACGACGTCCGCAGCTTTCACTTCTCTGGTTTTGGGGCGCTAACCTGGGCCGGGGGATTCCTCAAACTCGAAAATCTCCAATTGCTCGACAAGCCCAGGTTAGCTCGCCTTCGGCTACGCGGAACCTGGGCCACCAACCAAACCTTCAACAATCCAACGTGCCAGCGTTGGCGGGCAATTTTCTGGCGGGGCTACACTGGAAGAGACACGGTGCCGCGAATTGCTCCTTCAAAATGATCTCTTTCCCAAACATCAGGAAGCAGAATGGCAAGCAGTTGCTCTTCGTGGATGCTTCGTTTCAGTTGAATCCTGGCGAGAAAGTCGGACTGGCCGGTCCCAATGGGGCGGGCAAGACAACGCTGTTCCGGAGGCTGGCCGGCGAGGGCGGTCTCTGTCCCCAGGAAGTTGATGATCGGCTACTTTCGCCAGGACGTCGAGGAAATGCAGGGCTGTTCGGTTCTAGATGAAGCGAGCACGGGGTGTGAATTCCGCAAAATCAACTTGAGGCTGCCCTGTCCGAGCTTGGCCCGTTTGGCTTTGCTGAGGGCGGGTTCGGCGGCTCGGCACAGGAAAGCGGATTCCTCCCTTCGGTCGGAATGACAAATGGGGTGGGGGGAGGCTAGGGCACGACGGTGCCGAGCTGCGCTCGGCGGGACGGGGCAAGCCCCGTCCCCACACGGTCTGAGGAGATGCAAGGCTGGGAGCGGGCGGGGCGCCCGCGCCACAAGGACAGATTCCTGTTAGGATGCGGGGCGGTTCCTTCTCATGGCACGATCCTACCGTTTCGGTAAGGTTTATGCGGTGTTGACGGTGGCGAGCGCGGCTTTTGCCGGGTGGCTTGCCTACGAGATGCTTTGGTACGGTCTTTTCTGGCCGGCGGTGCTGGGGGCGGTGGCTGTGCCGGTCGCGGTGTTTACCGGGATCGGGTTGTGGCGGAAGCGGCGCTATGGTTTTGTACTGCTGAATCTTTCCATCCTGCTGGGCGTGGCGATGCGAGTGTATGGCTGGTTCGGGCGCAGCGAGCTTGGGCTGCCTTACCGCATCGCCGAAGAGACTGCCTTTCTGGTGGTCACGGCCCTAATCTTCGCTTATTTCTGGAAGCGGCGCGAAGAGTTTACTGCCCGGAGCGGTGCGGCTCCGGATGTCGCGGCGCAACGCACGGAACTACGAGGATAGAGAATCTTCGATGATGGCGGCTTGCGCAACCTGAGCCTGGTCAGAATGAGATTTTGTGTCGCCGGACTGGGCCGGGGCAGGCCGCGTCCCTGCGCCCACACCACAAATTATGGCCGGTGCTTCTGTCGCGCGCTCCGGGCCGACCCTGCGGCATGAAGAGCGAGTGGTGCTGCACGCTGGGCCGACAAGAGTGTCGGCCCCACACAGGCGGCGCACAACCCGTGCGTCGATCAAAAGGGCCGGGCACTACGGCAAGGCGCAATGGCCGAGCTGCGCTCGGCGGGACGGGGCAAGCCCCGTCCCCACACGGTCTGAGGAGATGCAAGGCTGGGGGCGGGTGCGGAGGAGGTGCCAGGCTTCGCGGTATTGTTCGAAGCGGGCGCAGCGCGCGCCATCGGGATAGAAGCGCAGCATGGGCGAGGGCATGCAGGCTTCGACGGGGAGTACGTACCAGAGGTCGCGCGGGACGATGTGGGCGACGAGGAAATCGATGTCGGCGGGGGTGTAGATGGCGCGGCCCTTGCCGAGGCTGTAGGCGGCGCGGACTTCGTAGGCGCGGGCACGGGTGATCTCGGTGCACTTGACCTGCACGCGCCAGAAATGCTCGCGGGAGCAGGCGGCGGGGCAGGCGACGATGAAATCGTAGCGCTCACTGTCTCCCCAGGGCTTGGCGACGCGGAAGCCTAGGCCGGTGGCTTTGGTGAGGAAGGCGGCTTCGGAGAACTCGCCGGTGCGCTTGGTGTTCTTGCGCGGAGTTGATTCTGCTTTCGATGAAGTAGTGCGCTGATTGGGCATGAATGCCATCCTTCGGGCAATAAAAAAGGCGCAGCTTTTGGGCTGCGCCTGGTTTCTTTCGATCTAATTCCAGAGTAGCAAATTGGAGGGGGGCTTTGGTCAAAAACGCGAACTTTATATTTTGTGCAGAATCAAAGGATTAGCGGGAATTTGGCGTTTTTGGGGGCTTGACAAGAATTGGGGAAAACGGGGGTTTTGGGGGATTCGGGGGAGGAGAGCGAGGGGCGCTGGGAGTTCGGCTGCGGGATCGCTATGGCGGGGGGGCTGCAGGGATGTTGCGTCCCACTTCTCGGGAAAAAGGCGCGCCGGGAATGGGCAGATGCGACGCGGACCACGAATTGTCGAGCTCCGCTCGACCTGACGGAGCAAGCGCCGCTACAAGGGCTCAGCCGCGGGTTTCCCGGTACCAGGCAACGAAGTTCTTCAGTCCTTCTTCGAAGCGGACTTGGGGGCGGTAGCCGAGCAATTGGCAGGACTTGTCGACGTTCGCCCAAGTGAGCGGGACATCGCCAGGTTGGGGAGGCTTCGGCTCCCGGATCACGGGCCGGCCGGTGGCAGCTTCTAGATACTCAATCAGCTTCGCCAAGGTGATGGGATGCGAGTTTCCCAGGTTAAAAATATCAAACGGGGCTCCAGCCGGGGGGACATAGTCCAGCGAGGCCAGAACTCCGGCGACGATGTCATCCACGTAGGTGTAATCGCGGCCCATGGAGCCGTCACCGAAGACAGGGATTGGTTTGCCGGCTTCGATCAGCGCGGTGAACTTATGAATGGCCAAGTCCGGCCTTTGGCGCGGACCGTAGACGGTAAAGAAACGCAGACAGATTGCCGTGATCGAAAACAAGTGGGCGTAGGTATAGCAGAGCAGTTCTCCCGCCAGTTTAGTTGCGGCATAGGGAGAAATAGGCCGCAATCCGGTGTCGTCCTCGCGAAATGGGGCATTGGCACTCGCGCCATAAACCGAACTCGAGGAGCCGAAGATGAAGCGCTGCACACCGAATTCGCGGGCGGCTTCCAGCAGATTGGCCGTGCCTGCAACGTTGACGCGCTCATAAAGCAGAGGCTGCTCGATCGAGGGCCGCACTCCCGCCCGCGCGGCCAGATGGATGATGACGCCGGGGGGCGACTGGCGAATGGTTTCGCGCAAGCGCGGAAAGTCGCAGATATCCAGCTCAGCGAAGTCGAAGCTGCCGTGGCGGCGAACCTCCTCCAGGTTGGTGCGCTTGCGATCAAGCGAATAGAAGTCATCCAAGTTATCTACGATGGACAAGGGATGGCCGCGTTGAAGCAGCGCTTCGGCTACATGAGAGCCGATGAATCCGGCTCCGCCGGTCAGGAGAACCCGCATCTGGGATGATTTCACGCTGCTATGACCTCGGTGGATTTCAAGAAGCTGTTGCGTCCTGAGCGCGCCGGCTGAGCACCAGCCAACGGAACAGCAGACTACTACGGTCGGCGCCGGCCTGATGCTGACGGTTGAGTTCGGCGGCTGGGGCGGGATCGACCACGCGCTGCAGGCTCGCCGGGAACCCCTTTAAAGCGTTGTCCATTTCACTACGCAGGCTGGTGCGCAGCCAGGTGGCGAGAGGCGGGGTAAAGCCCTGCTTCCGGCGCCAACGAATTTCCGGAGTGACCCAGGCTGGTAAAGACTCTCGCAGGAGGGCCTTGCCTTGGCCGCGGGCAAAGTGATATTCGACCGGTAAGGCTGCAGCAAACGCGAACAGGTCGCTATCGAGAAAAGGGGTGCGGCATTCCAAGGCGCTGCGCATGCTAGCGCGGTCCACTTTGACCAGAATCTGTTCCGGGAGGTAGGCGTTGGCGGTCGCTTCCATCGCCGAGAGCGGATAAGCTAGGCGCGCATGGCGGACGGCTTCGTCCTTCAATTCCATCAACCCTTCTTGGGCTCGCGCTCGGAATTCGGGCTCAAAACATTGCAGAACCGACGAGCGCTCTGCCTCGGGATAGAGCAATTGCCAGTCATCCTTGTGGAGAAAATTCAGCAGGCCATTGCCTCGCCATTGCGCCTGCCAACCCGCCAAGAGCGCACCCGCCGCCGAATGCATCCCCGGGAAGCGCCGGAGCGGATGCCAGCGTGAATAAGCGAAGAAATTTCTGTATCCGCCGAAACACTCATCGCCGCCGTCACCCGACAGCATGACTTTGCAGTGCTCGCGCGCCACCCGGCACACGGCGAAGGTTGGAAACATGGAAACGTCCGCGAACGGCTCGTCGTAATGATCGATCAGAGCATCGAAAACCTCAAGCAATTCCTCGGACGAAAAGTGGATCTCGTGGTGATCGCATCCCAAGTGCGCGGCAATCTGCCGCGCGTAGGGCGCTTCATTCAGTTGCTCGTCGTCAAACGAGGCACAAAACGTACTGAGGGAAGCATTGGGCAGGAGTTCGCGGACGGCACTGACGACCAGTGTCGAGTCGATGCCACCGGAGAGAAAGGCTCCCACTGGCACATCGCTGCGCAGACGCAGCCGAACCGCCTGGCGAAAGCGGTCCTGCAATTCATCCTGAGCCTTCCCGCGCGGCAGGTGTTTGTGCCCGTTTGGAGCGGCGAATTGTGGCTGCCAGTAACGGATGGTGGTAAGCTTCGGTCCTTCGGAGAAAACGATGGCCTCGCCGGCGCGCAGCTTGCGAATGCCTTCGAGATGAGTTCGCGGAGCCGGAATATATCCCTGGGCCAAAAATTGGGCGACGGCAGCAACGTCCAATCGGTGATCGACACCCGGGAGGGGTACAAGGGCCTTCATCTCTGAGGCAAAAGCAATTCCCTGGCCCGCTCCGGCCGAGGACCAGTAGAGGGGCTTCTCGCCGAAACGATCGCGCGCGAGAAAAAGCGTTTGTCGAGGCACATCGACGATAGCGAAGGCGTACATGCCTTCCAAGTCCTCGAGCAAGGAAGAGCCCTTTTCCTCGTAGAGGTGCACCAAGACTTCGGTATCGCTGTGGCAGGAAAACCGGTGGCCCTGGGCGATCAGCTTCGCGCGCAATTCCAGGTAGTTATAGATTTCACCGTTGCAGACTACCCAGACGCTGCCGTCCTCGTTGGCGATGGGCTGAGCCCCACCCTCGAGGTCGATGATGGCAAGGCGCAAATGCCCCAGTAAGCACCGCCCCTCGATCAACTCTGCGCATTGATGGCCATCCGGGCCGCGATGCTGGAGACTACAGCGAGCTGTCTCCGCCCAAGCTCTTTCCCAATCTTCTAGGCGGGCGCTCGGATTGAAGATGCCGTAGATTCCGCACATAGGAAGATTCAGCGCCTGGCTGCAACCTCTCGAAACACTTCCGCCCATCGCATCGCGATTCGATCCCAATCAAATTTACGCGAATGAGCCGTCGCCGCCACCGCCATCGACCGCCGCAGTGCGGGATTCTCGACGAGCAAGTCGAGCTTTTGGGATAGATCTATATCCGATTCTACCAAGAAGCCGGTTTCCGAGTGGACTACGTACTCAGGCCGGTAAACATTCATGGCGATGGCCGGCAGAGCACAGGCAGCCGCTTGACCGAGGACCTGAGGATGGCCCTCCAGAATGCTGGGAAAGAGAAACACATCGGCCTGCCGCATTTCCTCTCCCAGCTGCGCGGGGGTGCGATGGCCGAGAAAGGAAACGTTCTTGCAGCCCAGGCGTTCCACCAAGGCACGGCAGTCAGGCTCTGTCTCGCCGCGTCCCACCAGTCGAAACAAGACGTGAGGTAAGCGCGCTGCCTGCTGAATTACCAGCTCGACTCGTTTGCGAGCTTGAAAGGAGCCGGCGTAGAGGACGACCAGAGCGTTCTTTTGTCGAACCTCGGCAAAGTCCGGGGCGGGGAAGAAAAATCGGCGGTCGGTGCCGTTAAAGATGGTTGCGGCCTTAACGCCAAACCTTTCCTGGATGGTTGAGCCTACGAAGGCCGAGTTGGCGAAAACCGCGTCACCTTCCAGGATTGCTCGGGCAATCATACCCCTTGCGGTAATGTCATTCATGACCATCACGATGTGGGCAACTACCTTGGTTCTGAGCCGCAAGCGCTTGCGTAAGAAGAAAAACGCTCTATCCAAGGGCCCATTGCGCGGATAGAAATAGATGTCCGGTCGAAATAGCGCTCGCCGGAGCAACCGTAGAGTATTTCCGTATTGGCGATAAGACACCAGTTGGGTGTTGTCGCGACCGGCAATGCGCGGGTCGGGCTTGTGATGACAGAGCATGGTGACACGGAACAGTTGAGGGGGCAGGCGGGCAACAATTTCCTTGACGGTGAGATTCTGCGCGTTGGTGTTCTCCTCGTCGGCAAACGAGGGGGTAAAGATTTCGATACTGTGGTTCGAAGGCCTCATGGATGGCCGCTGAAGAAAGCTATCATTGCCTGCGAAGACGCGTGCTTGCGATTCTTGCTGCGGTTTCGCCAACGCTATGGCCTCGGATCGCAGCGCTCCGCTTACCGGCAAGATCGGGTAACCCGCGAACTCGCGGCCAAGAACCCGCATCGAGGGGCGCGAAGATATCCAGGGATCCCTGCGGGAGTGTAGCATGTGGCCTTAGCGGATCGGGCGGGCCTGCCCCTGTCCGAAATTCGTGTTGGTCGGCAGGAGATTGTGTGGGGATGCGGCTTGCCTCGTGCCGATCGCGACTCCAACGGCAGTTCGTATCAGGCGGAACCACCCCGAATTTCGTGTGCCTGAATTTTCCGACTGGGGTTACTGCTGACTGTCCTGGGCCATGCGCGACGGGACAGGGTACACGCCCTGGTCGGGTGATTTGAACCCGAGGCGCGCGAGGCGATGGCACGAGGCGCGGAACCGCCAGATTTCTGGTGGTCGGCGACGGGGAAACGCTGTTGTGCTCCGGCCCAAAAGAACGCGGCCCGGGTCCCTTGGGCAGGTTTCTGCCGCGAGCAGAGGAATTGTGGGCCAGGCAATTTTGTCCGCCAAAACCGTGCAGGTTTGGCCGGTCGAGCTGCGCTCGACTGGACAGCCGGGGCGGCGGGTTTGGAGTTTCGGTCGGCTTGGACGGGGCAAGCCCCGTCCCCACACGGTCCCCCGCACGGAGCGGGGGGATGGCGGGGACTCAGGGTTTCATCGTGGGGCGGAGGAGGATTTCGCTGACGAAGGACTGCGGAGATTGGGTGACCAGCATGGCGACGGCGTGGGCGATGTCATCGGGCTGGAGCATTTTCTTTGGGTCTTTGCCTTCGTGGGGGCTGAGGTCGGTGTTGGTCGAGCCGGGGCAAATGACCGAGACGCGGATGTTGTGGGCACGGAGTTCTTCGGCGACGGAGTAGCTGAGGCCGTTCAATCCCCATTTGGAGGCGGCGTAGGCGGCGCCGTTGGGCAAGGGATTTTTGCCGGCAAGGGAAGAGATGTTGACGATGTGTCCGCCGTGGGACTGGATGAGCAACGGGGCGAAGCTGCGGATCATGTAATAAACGCCGCGGAGATTGGTATTGAGAATCCGATCCCAGGCGTGGGGGGGAAGTTGATGCAGAGGGCCGCCGAAGCCGCCGATGCCGGCATTGTTCACCAGAATGTCGGTGCGATGAAAGGCGCGATCCACGTGCGTGGCTAATTCCTCGACGGATTGAAGATCGGAGACGTCGCAGGGGATGACCTCGGCTTGCCCGCCGGCGGCGTTGATTTGGGCCGCGGCCGATTCGAGCGGCTCGCGGGTGCGTCCGCAGAGCACGACCGCCGCTCCCAGCGCGGCTAACTTTTTTGCGATGGCTGCGCCGATGCCCCGGCCCGCACCGGTGATCACGGCAACCCGCGTGGATAGTGGCTTAGCGCCGATTTCCTGCATGCAACGATCTCCTCAACGGGGCAGATTCGATGGCGGCGAGGCGATTTTCGCAGGGCCGCTGAAGCGCATCTTACTAGAGAAAGGTAACTCATGAATTACGCTAAACTTGCCTTAGGCAGGTTACATCCTTATAATCCCGCTCACCGGAAAGTGAGCCTGACTGGCGGGAAGCCGTGCCGTTTTCCGGGTCAGTTCCATGGGCACGTCTGGTCCATGTCTCTCGACAATTCAGCGGGGACAAAGGGGCGAATTGCCTTTGGTAGGTGTCGCGTATATCCAAGGAGCCACTCGAATGAATAAGACCTTCCTGGCGGTTGTGCTGGCGTTAGCGGCAGTTCTTCCTGGTGCGGCGGCAGCCGCGCCACAAGCAGCATCATCGTCCCAAGCGCCGGTGATTAAGGATCCCGCGGAATATAACGCCTACATGGGCGCCATTGGGCAGAAGGACCCGAACGCCAAGATCAGCGGGCTGGAAGCCTTTCTGGTGCAGTATCCGAACAGCGTGGTGAAGGTGGACGCGCTGGAATCGCTGATGGCGGCCTACCAGCAAGCGGGCAACATGGCGAAAGTGGTGGACACGGCGAACAAGCTGCTGGCGGTGGCGCCGAACAACGTGCGCGCCCTGGTGGTTCTGGCCTATACCGACAAGGCGAGCCAGAAGTGGGCGGACGGACTGCAGCATTCCCAGCAGGGGCTGGAGTCTTTGGCGAAGATGACCAAGCCGGAAGGCATGGCGGACGCGGATTTTGACAAGCAGAAGAAGCAGATGAGCACGCTGTTCAACAGCGTAGCCGGGTTTTCGGCGCTGCAGCTGAAGAATCTGCCCGACGCGCAGAAATATCTGCGGGCCGCGGTGCAGGAAGATCCCAACAATCTGGATAATGTCTATCCGCTGGCGCTGTCGTATTTGACGGCGAATCCGCCGGATTATGACAACGGATTGTTTTTTATTGCGCGGGCTTCAGACCTGGCGGCTTCATCGACGCAGCCGACGGTGCAGGCGCAGGCCAAGGGGATCGAGGCGTACGGAAAAGGCATGTATGTGAAGTATCACGGCTCGGACCAGGGCTGGTCGGATGTGATGACCGCGGCCAAGACGGCGCCGGAGCCTCCGGCGGGATTCACGATAACAAAATACGTACCTCCGACGCCGGCCCAGCAAGCGGCACAAATCGTAAAGGACAAACAGCCGAAGGACATGAGTTTTGCCGAATGGCAACTGGTGCTATCGGCCGGGGAGCAGGCGGACAAAGACGTGGTGTGGAATGCGATCAAGGGCAAGCCGCTGCAAATGGAAGGGATTGTGATTAAGGCGTCCAAAGACGAACTGCAAATCGCGGGAAGCCAGGACGACATCGATCAGAACCGGGCGGATATTACGCTGACACCCACGGGCCCCATCCCGCCGCGCTTGATGCCCAAAGAAGGCGCGACCCTGGATTTCGAGGGGACGCCGGAGTCCTACACCCCGGACCCATTCATGATGACGATGGATAAGGGAGCGCTGCTGACCAAGGCGCCCGCCGCACCGGCGAAAAAAGCGCCGGTACACCACCGCGCCCATTAGAACGGGAAGCCGGAAGCGAAGGAAAAGGCAGCCTGCGCAGGCTGTTGCAAAACTCTTCTTTCGCCCCTGCGGGGTTATCTCATTTCCAATTTATACCCAGGGCTTACGCCCTGGGCCGCATTCTTGCGCCGCTTCGCGGCTTAATTATGGAGGGAGTTCGCTTCAGGGAAATACAAGGCTAGCGCGCGGCTTTTTTCTCGTAGGCGGCCGGGCGAGCGCTGCGCGGAGGACGCTTGATGCCATCCCGGAGCTGGCGGACGTCGATCTTTAATTCGCCGATGACGCGACTGAGAGTGTTGCGGTGCATGTTGAGTTCGCGGGCGGCGCGGCACTGATTGCCCTTGTTCTCCTCCAGCACGGTGAGAATGAAGCGCTTTTTGAACTCGCGCACGGCCTCGGAATAAAGGATGTTGCTGTTGTACATCTGCAGAATTAGAGCCTCCAACTGATCTTTCACTGTTTCTCTCCCGCCCCCAGATGAGGAAAATATCCTATGAAACCCGGTTATTTGCCCGGCCCAGGTTTTGTAGTCGCCTCGGCCGGTTGCTGTTCACGGTGTAACAAATCCAAGCCCTGATAGAATCGCGCCCGCAAATTGCTGGGAGCGACCCAGATGGCAGCGCGTCCCACTACCAGAAAGTAGGGCGCCAGTGCCGAGCCGGCGAGCATCCGGGAGGTGGGGGTGAAGGCAGCCATGCTCATGAGCACGACCGCCACCAGCAGACACCCACGCACGAGTCCCAGGAAGCCGCCAAGCAGCCGGTCCAAAAAACTGAGGCCGGCCTCGTTCACGATCCAGCGGACGATTCTGCCGGCGATGCCGGCGAGAATCATCACACCCAGGAAAATCAAAAGAAAGCCGGCGATATCGCCCAGCCACTCCGACTTCAGATAGGGCGAAAACCAAGCCGCCAGCCGCCAATACTGCCAGGCCGCCAGCAAGTAGCCAAACACCAGGCCGGCCAAGCCAAAAATTTCATGAAAAAAGCCTGCGCTGGCCGCCTGCAAAACAGAAAGCAAAATGACAACTAAAATGATCCAATCCGCGCCGGTCATAGAGGTTTTCCCTCAACGCCGCGGTTACACATCCAGTTTCCGGCCGGTCAGCCTTTCGTACGCCTCCAGGTACTTCTCGCTGGTCCGGCGAGCCACTTCCGGCGGAAGAGCAGGCGCGGGCGGTTGCTTGTTCCAGCGAATTTCCTCGAGGTAGTCGCGCACATACTGCTTGTCATAGGAATCCTGGGCTTTGCCGGGTTGGTAACGATCGGCCGGCCAGAAGCGGGAGGAATCCGGAGTGAGCACTTCGTCGGCCAGCGTCAGCCCGGCGGGGGTGTGCCCGAATTCAAACTTGGTATCGGCGATGATGATGCCTTTGGTGCGGGCGTAGTCGGCAGCCTTGGAGTAGATCTGCAGGCTGACGTCGCGCAGCTGGCGGCCCAGTTCGGGGCCGACAACGCGCACCATCTCGTCGTAGGAAATGTTTTCGTCATGGCCGGTGACGGCCTTGGTCGCAGGGGTGAAAATCGGCTCCGGCAGTTTATCCGACTCCTTTAACCCCGCCGGCAGCTGAATGCCGCACACTTTGCCGCTGGCCTTGTATTCCTTCCAGGCGGAGCCGGACAGGTAGCCACGCACCACGCACTCCACGGGAACCATATCGGCGCGCCGAACCAGCATGGAGCGGCCGCGAAGCTGGTCGGCGTACTTACGGGCTTCGGCCGGATACTTCTGGACATCCATGGTGACGAGGTGGTTGGGTACAACATCGCGCAAGAAATCGAACCAGAAAAGCGAGATCTGGGTGAGAACCTGGCCCTTGTGGGGAATTCCGGTGGCCAAGACGTAGTCGAATGCGGAAATGCGGTCGGTGGCGACGAAGAGCAGATGATCGGGGCCCAGATTGTAGACATCACGGACCTTACCGCTGGCAAAAAGTTCGAGATCGGGGAAGTCGGTACGGAGGAGAACGGAGTCGAGAAGTTCAGAGGTCATAGGGGAATTTTACAGTCAGGAAACGTCGCGTATTCTAGCTGTTCAAAAAAAAATGTCAATTGCGCAGATCACAAGTCGAGGGAAAAACCGCACGCGTCTCAATGCAAAAGGGTTGACAGTTTAGGCTGCGCGGTGAACGGTGCGTCCCACGCGGAGTTTGGCGGCGGTTCGCTGTGGAAAAATGGAGGATGAAAGTGGATAAGGAAGGAAAAGGGCGGACCGTCTGTCTATAGAAGGTGGATGCAGGTTGGGAAAGTTCGAGGAATTCACGTAGCGGGACGCTGCGAGGACGACAGTATTCCACGGTTGCTGGTTTTTGGATCAGCAGTTGGAATCCCCATTCTAAGTTTCGCAAAGAGCGCGAAATTTAGAATGGGGCACCCCGGTTGGTCTTAGGCGGTCGCGCCAAAGCGTACCGACACCAGTTTCGAGACGCCAGGCTCCTGCATGGTGACACCGTAGAGCACAGGCGCGATGCTCATGGTTTTCTTGCTGTGGGTGATGAGCACGAACTGGGTCTGTACGCTCATTTCCTTCACCAGTTCGGTAAAGCGCCCGATGTTGGCTTCGTCGAGAGGGGCATCCACTTCGTCCAGAATGCAGAACGGGCTGGGCTGATATTGGAAGATGCCGACCAGCAAGGCGAGCGCGGTGAGGGCCTTTTCGCCGCCGGAAAGCAGCAAGACACTCTGCAGCTTTTTGCCGGGAGGGGAGGCGACCACGTCGATGCCGCTTTCCGCGCTGTTTTCCTCGTCGGTCAGGCGCATGAAGGCATTGCCGCCGCCGAAAAGCTTGCGGAAGGTGACCTGGAAATTCTCGTTGATCTTGTGGAAAGCTTCCTCGAACTTCTGGCGCGAGAAAGTGTCAATTTCCTTGATCGTAGCCTGGGTGTTTTCGATGGATTCGATCAGATCTTTGCGCTGGGTTTCAAGGAATGCGTGGCGTTCGGAGGTTTCCTTGTACTCCTCGAGCGCCATCATGTTGACCGGACCCATGGCTTCCAGTTTCGCGCGCATATCGCGAACCTGTTGATCTTCGGCGGCCAGCTCTTCGCCGCCGACGGGGAGCAGCGAGGAGTCGGCCATCAACTCGGCCCGCTCGATGCTCAGCTCGTTCAGGCAGGTATCGGCCATGTGCTGTGCATCGGATTGCAACTTGGCCGCCGCCGCGGAAACCTCCGCCCGCCGGTCGCGAGCTTCGTCGAGAAGCTGGCGCACGCTGCGGAGGGCTTCCTCGATTTCCACGAGGCGGGCGCGAAGCTGCTCCGACTCGAACTGCAGCAGGCCGTCGCGGGTTTCGCAGGCGTTGCGTTCCGCCTCGAATTCGACGAGGCGGGTAACGATGATCTGGCTGCTGTGCTCACGGTCGAGAATTTCGGCAAAGGCGGACTCGATTTGCGAACGCAAAGTGCCCTGGCGGGCGCCCATTTCGGCGACTACCGACTCAATGCGCTGCAAGCCGGCTGAGGCGGCGCGATGACGTTCCTCGAGGGTGGCGACCTGCGCCATGCTTAAAGAGGCGTTGTGCGCCATCTGATCGCGGCGCTCGCGCAATCCGGCGAGCTCCTGCTGGGCGGTTGCGGCGGCGGCTTCCAGAGCGGCCTGCTTTTCCTGCAGGGCCGCGGCTTCGGTTTGGCGGGAATGCAGCAAGTTCTCTTGCCCGGCGCGTTCTCCGGCAATGCGCTGCAGTTCGCGTTGGCAGATCAACACGCGCTCGCTGACCCGGGTCATTTCGGAGTCGAGCTGCTGCAGCATGTGACTGGAAGTCATGGCCTGGGTCTCGGCGTCGCGCTTTTCGCTTTCCAGGCGGTCGAGCAGGGAAGTGAGCTCTTTGATTTCGCGGCCGAGGGTCAGGACCAGAGTCTCCTGATTTCGGAGGGCAGATTCCAATTCGCCCACCAGCCGCAGGAGATCGCGCAACTCGCGCTTCATGGAAAGCGGGCCTTCGGTGCGCTGCTTTCCCCCGGTGACGGTGACGTTGTGGAAGCATTCCCCGCTTTGGGAGAGGAAGAAGGCGTCGGGATTTTCGAGAGCAAGAGTGCGTG